>Ga0302325_10009885_pt1 | contig 20768 bp, 15 predicted proteins | sample Palsa_T0_2_FD_201948 | JGI IMG/M metagenome (GOLD analysis project Ga0302325, IMG submission 201948) | Peat permafrost microbial communities from Stordalen Mire near Abisko, Sweden - Palsa_T0_2 | ecosystem: Environmental > Terrestrial > Soil > Palsa > Peat permafrost | place: Sweden: Abisko...
TCGCGCGCTCCGGCAGCAGGCGGATTAGGCATTGCAGAGTCGAGCAACTTGTAGTAGCTGAAACGCTGGCCCTCGGGAGGATTCCACGCGCCCGCGCCCTGCGATAGCTGATGCTTCAGACCTTTCCAACCAAACTGCACGTAGGTCTCGCCCAGCAACGGATCGGATTGCGAGGTTTCCAGCCTAATGGTCCAGTCTTCCGTGCTGCGGACGTTATCCATGTACAGCTTCTTCGCCTGCCAGGGTTGCAGGCCTTCGCGAATCTGCTCAGGAAAGCGGGTGGGATCGGCGGCAGCGCGAAATGCCTCGCGCGTCAGGATTCCCGATGCCTGATGATGGCCGTGGCCGTCGCGCGAATTGCCCTGGAACCGGGTGCAGATAACGTCCGGGCGAAAGGTGCGAATCACGCGCACCATATCGGCGAGGGCAATGTCGTGGCCGCCCCACTTCTGGAATGTCTCCTCGGGCGTCTTAGAAAATCCGAAATCGGCCACGCGCGTGAAGCGCTGCTCCACGCCGTAGTAGCGGTCGGCGGCCAGCAACTCCAGCGTCCGGATGATGCCCAGCTCATCGAAAAGATTGCTGCCAACTTTGTTCTGCCCGCCCTCGCCGCGGTTCAGCGTGAGTTGCAGCACGCTGACGCCGTGACCGCGCGATTCCAGGGTGAGCATGCCACCGTCCTCGTCGTCGGGATGTGCGACGGTGTGCATCAGCCGCGCCGTGGTGTGCAGGCGGCGCAGCATCAGCTTCAGCCCGGTTGTTCCAGTGTCGACCGCGAGCGGCTTGGTGTCGACCCAAGGCGACGCGATCTGCGCCGATGCCGCAGCGCAGAGCAGCGCCAGCAATAAACAAAGGCGCAGGATGATGCGAGCGTTCAGGCGTTGGCGAGTGGTGCGCTTATCGAGGAACATTCGTTGTCGAGTATCACCAATCAATACAGAGTACACAAAAACGGCGTTTAGAGCCTGGGTGAGAACCCTATCGTCCCCAGGGGACTCAGGTACTTTTCCCACTAAACCCAGCACTCCGCTTCGCTACGTGCTGGGCTATCATGACTCCGCGCCTTCGGCGCTCCGGATTTCCGGCTTCTTACTCCACTATCCGCCGCGAAAGCTAGTTCTCACGCAGACACTTTAAGCCCTTAGCCTTTAGCTCTTAGCCATAGAAAGCTCAACTTAGCCCGCGCAAGTTCGATTTAGCTTGCTAGGAGCTAATAGCTAAGAGCGGGTCTCCTCACACATACGCCTCGTGTACGTAGCACCACTTCCACTCGCCCGATTGGAACGCCTGCATCACCGGATGTCCGGTATCGCGGAAGTGCTGGTTCGCGTGTTGGCCGGGCGAGGAATCGCAGCAGCCAACGTGTCCGCAGACCAGACATTTGCGCAACTGCACCCAGGGTTGCCCGGTCTGCAGGCATTCCGTGCAACCATCATCGCTAGGCTGAACATTCGGGTTGGCTTGTTTCACGTGTTCACACTTTGCCATTCGACCTCCTGGGAATAAGTTGTTTGGATGACGCGCGGCGCGCAGCGGATTCTCAGCAAACCCGCGCGACACACGAGGTCGAATCACCGCGCTGGTGCAAGTGTCTATAATGAAATTTCGTAACAAGCGCAGCCTGATTATTCGATCGCGGCTTGAGCCGTGCCGTTCAGTGCCATAGAGAATTGGGCTTTAGCCCCTGAGGAGAGTCGCGTTTCAAAATCCCTCTGTGGCTAAAGCTACGGAAACAGAAACCATCCTTACGGCACGGCTGAAGCCGTGTCCCTTCAAATATTCGGAGTATGACGAATGATTCAGCTTAATACCGGTGGCGCAATCCTTTTGCAATCGCTTAGTTTGCGCTTCTCACGACGGACTCATTCATGATTCAAACCCTGTTCGGCAGCACCGAAGAAAAACCCAGCTTCCTGAAACGCATGAAAGAGGCGGTCACGCGCACGCGCGAAAGCCTCAGCGAGCGGATTGAGGATGTGGTCGCCTTCCGCAAGGAAATCGACCGCGATACCCTCGACGATCTGGAAGCCACACTCATCTCGGCCGACCTGGGTACGGCGACCACCGCGACGATCCTGGAAGCGCTGCGCGAGAAAGTCGATCGCAAGCAAGTGGCGAACGTCGACGAGCTCAAGCGCATTTTGAAAGAAGAACTGCTCGCAATCCTCAACGCCGCGGAACAAACGCCGGTGCAGAAGGTTGACGGCGAGCCGGAGGTGATCCTGGTCGTCGGCGTAAATGGGACCGGCAAAACCACCTCGATCGGGAAGCTGACTCACCTGCTGCGTTCGCAGGGCAAGACAGTTTTACTCGCTGCCGCCGATACCTTTCGCGCTGCCGCCATCGAGCAACTGGAGATTTGGGGCGATCGCACTGGGACGGAAGTAATCAAGAACAAGCCGGGCGGCGATCCCGCGGCGGTGCTCTTCGACGCGATGCAGGCCGCGAAGGCGCGCAACACGGATTACGTTATCGTCGACACTGCCGGCCGCCTGCACACCAAGGCCAGCCTGATGGGCGAGCTGGAGAAGATGCGTCGCACGGCGCAGCGCTTCAGCGCCAACGCGCCCCATGAAACCTTGCTGGTAATGGACGCCACCACCGGCCAGAACGGACTGCAGCAGGCGCGGCTGTTCACGCAATCGGCAGGAGTGACCGGCATTGTGCTGACCAAGCTGGACGGCACGGCCAAGGGCGGAGTGGTAGTTGCCATCTGTAAGGAGCTGGGACTGCCGGTGCGCTATGTCGGCGTCGGCGAGAAGGTGGGCGATTTGCTGCCGTTCAATCCGCAGGATTTCGTGAATTCACTGTTGGATTGACTTGATAATCACTTGACAATCTTTGATTATCAAACATAATCTGGAGCAGGGGGTAAAACGGAAATGCCGGTTCACGAGGAAGTACTGGCGGCCGCGAACCGAATCGCTGGCCAGCGTAAAGATTGGACATTCACACCTCACGAGATAATCAGGTCGCTCCCGAATCTTAATGAATACTCTGTCCGCACCGACATCGTCAGTCGCTGTTGCGTAAATGCTCCCCCGAACCATCTTCGCCGGTGGGACTACTTTCGCCGCATCAGTCGCGGAAAGTACGAGGTTGTCTCGAAATATCGCACTCTGTCGGGTACTACGCCTTCCGTACCCACCCGCGCCTCTTCGCGGCCTCTTGCGGGGACCTTGGTTCCGATTAGGCGCGATGTGATTCACGCAGTAGTTCACCCTGATGAGGACGGCTATTACGTAGAATGCCTGGAAGTTGCCGTGGTTACCCAGGGCGATGACCTGGACGATCTGGTTCGCAATCTGGATGAAGCGTTGAGCCTGCATTTGGAGGGAGAGGACTTGGCTGCCTTGGGATTGTCGAGCCATCCGAAGTTGCAGTTGATCATCGAAAAGCCGCTCGCCTTGTGACGAAGCTGCGTCAATTGTCGGGGCGCGACATGGTTAAGGCGTTGGGCAGTTTCGGGTTCCGAATCGCCTCTATCCATGGCAGCCACGCCAAACTTCGACGAATTCTTACCAGTGGCGAGCACCAGATACTTACAATACCTCTGCACAAAAGCATCCGCCCAGGGATGCTTCACGCCGTCTTTAGGCAAGCGTCGCACTATATTCCAGAAGCCGATTTAAGGCCTTGGTTCTTTACTGATTGAATAATGGTTCAGCGGATCCCGACCAACGAGCAGTTCATGCGGCAGGCGCTGGAGCTCGCCCGCCAGGGCGTCGCGCTAGCCTCGCCCAATCCCTGTGTGGGTGCGGTGCTGGTGGCTCCCGTCGGCGAGATTGTTGGCCGGGGCACGCACACTTACGAAGGACGGAAGCACGCTGAGGTGCTGGCCATCGAGCAGGCCGGGGAGCGGGCGCGAGGCGCAGATCTCTACCTGAACCTGGAGCCGTGCTGCCATGTGGGACGCACCGGCCCTTGCGCCGACGCCATTATTGCGGGTGGGATCAAACGCGTTTACGCCGCCATGCCCGACCCCAATCCGCAGGTGGCTGGCCGCGGCTTCGCCAGACTGCGCGCCGCCGGAACGGAAGTGCACGAAGGCCTCTGCGAGCCCGAAGCCAGGAAGCTGAACGAAGCTTTCGCCAGGTACATTCGTCACAAGAGCCCTTTTGTCACGCTGAAAACAGCGATGACGCTGGATGGCAAGATCGCGCCGCCTCCGGGCGAGGCCGACGCAGCGTCCGGTTTGGCGCCCGGCGGCGGCTGGATCACCAGCGAAGCCGCGCGTGCGCACGTGCACCAGATGCGTCGCGCGAACGATGCCATCATGGTCGGAGTGGGCACGGTGATTGCCGACGATCCTCTGCTGACTGACCGGACCGGCCTTGCGCGCCGCCGGCCGCTGCTGCGTGTGATCCTCGATTCGCGCTTGCGGCTGCCGCTCGACTCGCGCGTGGTAAAGACCGCGCGGGAAGACACTATCGTCTTCTGCTGCTTCGCGGAGGAGAACAAGCGGCGCGAGTTGGAGGCGCGTGGCGTGGTGGTTGAGCAGGTGCCCATGCGCCGCTCGCCCGATGACGGTACCCTGCTTTTCCCCAGCGCCTCGCCCACGGTCGATGGCCGTCCCGACCTTGACCGTGTGATGCGCAACCTGGGCGAGCGTGAGATCACCAGCCTGATCATCGAAGGCGGTGCGATGGTCAACTGGGCCGCGCTGGCGGCGGGCATCGTGGACAAGATTTTTTTCTACTATGCGCCGAAAATTCTGGCGGGCACCGGCTCAATTCCATTTGCCCTGGGAGCCGGCTACCAGCGCATGAGCGAAGCCGCTAGCGTGCGCTCGCTCACCTTGCATCGCTTCGGAGAGGACTTCGCAGTCGAAGGCTATCTGCGCGATCCGTATGAAGAGGAGCAGCTAGCAACTAGCAATTAGCTTCGCTGTGTAGGAAATGGTAGGCCCGGCTGGAATCGAACCAGCAACCCTCAGCTTAGAAGGCTGATGCTCTATCCACTTGAGCTACGGGCCCACGCGCGAGCGCAGCGACTGCGCTGCACCATTATCGCAAAACCGAAGTCGATTGCCGAGACGGAAGAGACTCGCCGTAGTGGAGACAGCCGGTCCCTTGACTCCGCTTCGCGCCGCTCAGGATGACAGAACGGGGCATCCTGGCAACTTGCAATCCTCAAATAGTCGCCACCCCGGTCATTAGGTCGCAACTGACAACCGGCCACTGGCCACTGATTCTCACGGCTGGATCTGCAAGGGCGCCAGCTCAGCGGCCTCGAATTGGTTCCACTGCTGGATTAGCGCCGTGGTCGATTGATGCAGCTTCGGCAGGGCCTGCGCGGCTTGTGTCGTCGGCGCCAGATCGACCTCCTGCAGCATGGTGAGCATCTGCAGCAAGGAGTCACGCACGCCGCTCAGGCTGTCGGTGTGCGGTCCACGCCTGCGTCTTCCCTCGCCACCCGCCACCGCCTCCAACTTCTTGCTCGCCGCGTCGAGTTTTGCCGCCTCCGCTCCGGACGCCTTTTCGCGCATGGCTGTCAGTTGCGCGCGCGCAGCCGCGGCCTTGTCTACCACCGGTTGCAGCGCCAGCAGGTCCGCATAAACCTGGCTCGACAGGTCGAACTGCTTCTGCAAGTCCGCCAACGAAGTTTTCACGCGCGGATCCATTTCGACTGTCAGCGCCTGCGAGTACTTCTGGCCGTCCACTGTGAGAACGACCGTGTATTCGCCAGGCATGATCCACGGTGAAGTCGGCTGGGGCACAGTGTTCTCAGGGACGGCGGCGATGGGATACTCCGGCTTGATTCCCGGCAGCGGCGCATAGTGCATATTCCAAACGAAACGATGGAAGCCGGCGTCGTTCGACAATCTCTGCGGCGGACGAAGCCAATAGGACGGAATTGCCAGCAAAGGGTCGGGCGGGGACACTGGATCGGCACTGGAAAAGCGCCGGATCGTCTTTCCGGCGCTGTCCATAATCTCCACTGTCACAGGGCTCGACAGCGAAGACTTCAAGTAATAGTTGGAGATTGCTCCGTCCGGAGGGTTCTGCCCGGCGGCCTCATCCGGCGGCAGCGGCGTGTCGCTGTTGGTGTCCCAGCGCACGCGATAGGCCAGCTCGGGAGCGAATAGAAACGCATTTCCGGCGAGGACCTTTCCGTCCAACTGACGCAGCGGAGTGATGTCGTCGAGAATCCAGAAGCCGCGGCCATGCGTCGCCACGGCAAGATCGTTGTCTTTAATGAGCAGATCGCGGACCGACGTGGCCGGCATGTTGAGACGCAGCGACTGCCAGTGATCGCCATCGTCGAAGGAGACGTATACGGCGCGCTCGGTTCCGGCGAACAGCAGACCCTTGCGTCGGGGATCTTCGCGCACCGAATTCACGTTTTCGTTTGCCGGAATGCCGTTGGTGATCTCCGTCCAGGTCTTGCCCACATCGTGCGTGCGATAGATGTGCGGGCGCAGATCGTCGAGACGCAGCGTGTTGATGGCAGCATAGGCGGTGTTGGCGTCAGTGTGACTCGCCTCCAGCACGGAAACTTTTTGCCATGCCGAAAGCTGCGGCGGAGTGATGTTGTTCCAGTGCGCGCCGCCGTCGGTGGTGAGCCAGATGAGGCCATCATCGGTGCCGGCCCAGATGCGATTGGCCTCCAGCAGCGACGGCGCCAGCGCGTAAATCACGCCTCTCTGTCTGGGCTGGGCCGCCGGATCGGAACTGTAGATGCCCACGGTCGCGGGCACTTCGAATGTCTTGCGGGTGAGGTCAGGGCTCATCTGCTTCCAACTGCGGCCGCCATCGCGCGTGGCCCAGAGCGTGTTGGCCGCGAAGTACATCCGGTGAGGATCGAAGGGCGAGAAGACAATCGGCTCAGTGCGGATAACGCGAAAATCCGGCGCGCCCAGCGGCAGAGGAATAATGTTCTGCGCCTGCGCCGTACGGCGGTCGTAGCGCGTGAGCTTGCCGCCGAAGACTATGTCGGGATCCCGCGGATCGGGCACGACGTAGCCGTATTCCTCGGCCGCAACGGGATGCCAGTCGCGGAAGGTGATCTCGCCATCGTTGCCGCGGCTGGAGATGCAAACCGAGCCGCTTTCCTGCTGCCCGCTGCACAGGCGGTACGGGAAGGCGTTGTCGGCGTTGACGTGGTAGAGCTGCGCGGTCGGCTGGTTGTACCAGGAGCTCCAAGTCTGTCCTCCGTTCACGGTGACGATCGCGCCCTGGTCGCTGGTCAGGATGATGATCTGGGGATCGTTGGGATTGATCCAGATGTTCTGGTAATCGTCGCCGCCGGGCGCGCCGCGAAAGCCGGTCCAGGTCTTGCCACCGTCACTGGACCCCCAGGTTACGGTGCTGACCACGTACACGATGTCGGGATTTTTGGGATCAATTGCTGCGATCGGCAGGTCGCCGCCCCCGATGCGCATCCTGGGGCGCGAATCGGTGGTCACTGTTGACCAAGTCTCGCCCGCGTCGGCGGAGCGATAGAATTCGACGCTGCCCTTGATTGCCACAACCGCAAACAACTGTTTCGGATCGCTGCGCGCGATCGTGATGTACGCCTGAATGATGCCGCCAGGCAAGCCTCCAGCAAGTTGCCGCCAAGTCTGACCGCCGTCGGTAGATTTGAAGATCCCGGCATTCGTGCCACTGAATTCGCCGTTCTCCCAGGGGCCTTCACGCGCCTCCCACAATGTGGCATATACCACATTGGGGTTGGAGGGATCGATCTCCACGTCGTTGCCGCCGATATTTTCGTCCTTGTACAGGACTTTCTCGAAGCTCTGGCCGCCATCGGTGGAGCGATAGATGCCGCGCTCGGAGTTCGGGCCGTAAGGATGTCCGGCTACCGCAACGAAGAGCCGATTAGGATCGCGCGGATCGACTGCCATCGTGGAAATCTGCTGGCCCTCGCGCAATCCAAGATGGGTCCAGGTGGCGCCCGCATCGGTGGACTTGTAGATTCCGTCGCCGACTGACAGATCGGGACGATGCAGCCCCTCCCCACTGCCAACATAGACGATGTTCGGGTCCGATGGCGCAACCGCAATCGCGCCAATGGAGCCGGTCGGTTGCTGGTCGAAGATGGGATTCCAGGTACGGCCGTAATCGGTAGTCTTCCAGACGCCGCCGTTCACCGCTCCGGCGTAGAAAACATTCGGCTGGCTGCCGACACCGGAGACGGCGCGGGTGCGGCCTCCGCGAAATGGGCCGACATTGCGCCAGCGCATCTCGCTGAGGAGCTTAGTGTCGATTTGCTGGGCGTGGAGGTGAGAAGTGAAGGCAAGGAAAAGAGAAAATGAGAGCGCACTTAGAACTCGCGTCTTCGCCATTAATCAGTCACCTTAGTATTGTCGAGGCCGTGGTCGATTCCGCAGTCAGCGTATCCCCAGCTTTGAAGGGGCACGCCTTTAGGCGCGCCGCTAAACTGAATCATAAAATTCGGCTTTAGCCGCTGAGGGAACAAGCCTCAGGGCCTAAAGGCCGATTCTCTCACCAGCCCTTACGGCGCAGCTAAAGCTGCGCCCCTTCAAAGCCGGATACAGGACTATCGCCCCCCTGCTAACTCACCTCGCCCCGCGAAAGTGTAATCTATTCGCACAGAACTTTGCAGGTAGAGGACCTTCGATTGAGTCATCGTGTAAGACGTGTCTGCCATTTCGCCGTTATTGTTCTTGCCGGATTTTTTCTCAACATCTCCGCCGTTGCTCAGGCGGTCTCTCTCGACCTACTGGGCGGCTTGCAATGGCGATTGATCGGCCCGTTTCGCGGCGGCCGAGCGGTCGCGGTCACCGGTGTCCCCGGCGGCGGAGCTGTATTTTATTTCGGCTCGGTCGACGGCGGCGTCTGGAAGACCACTGACGCCGGCGTGACCTGGAATCCCATCTTCGATGGACAGCCCATCGCATCCATCGGCGCATTGGAAGTTGCGCCTTCGAATCCTGACGTTCTTTACGCCGGAACGGGCGAGTCCGACATCCGTTCCGCACTCAGTTCGGGCGACGGAGTTTACAAGTCCACTGACGGCGGACAGAGCTGGAAGAATATTGGATTGCGAGATTCGCGGCAGATCAGCCGCATCGTCATCGACCCGCGCAACCCCGATGTCGTCTACGTGGGAGCGCTGGGCCATGCCTACGCGCCCAATGCCGAGCGCGGCGTCTTCAAGTCAGTCGACGGCGGCGCGACGTGGGCGCATGTACTGGATAAAGGTGCGAACGTCGGCGTCTCCGATCTCGCCATCGCCGCCGCGAATCCGAACATTCTCTTCGCGGGTACATGGAACACGCACCGTCCGCCGTGGAGCACCTACGCTCCGCAGCAAGGGCCGGGCGGAGGCATCTATCGCTCCACCGACAGCGGCGCGACCTGGACGCAACTGACCGGCAACGGCCTTCCCGAGGGCGACTGGGGCCGCGTGGGTGTGGCCGTCGCGCCCGATGGCAAGCGCGTGTATGCGTTGATCGATGTCGGGAAAAAGTCGGGCCTCTACCGCTCTGACGACGGCGGCAATTCCTGGGCGCTCGCCAATGGCGACCCTCGCATCACCAGCCGAGCCTGGTACTTCATGGGCATCACGATTGATCCCAGCCATCCGGATGTCGTCTACATGCCGAACATCGCGCTGTATAAGTCGGAAGACGGCGGCAAGACCATCTCGATTGTGCGCGGCGCGCCCGGGGGCGATGACTATCACCAGATCTGGGTCGACCCCAAGGATTCGTCGCATTTGGTACTCGGCACCGACCAGGGCACGACGGTCAGCGTCAACCGTGGGCAGACGTGGTCATCGTGGTTCAACCAGCCGACGGCGCAGCTCTATCACGCCATCACCGACAACGAATTTCCCTATCATGTTTACGGCCCGCAGCAGGACACCGGCTCCGTCGCCGTGCCCAACCGCACCGATCACGGGAATATCACGGGGCGCGACTGGTTTATGGTGGGCGGAGGCGAGAGCGGTTGGATTGCGCCCGATCCCAACGACCCCAACATTCTTTATGCCAGCGGAGTTTATGGAAGTGTGGTGCGTTTTGACCGCCGAACTTCGCTGAGCCAGGACATCACGCCCTGGCCGATGCAGAGCTTCGGCAGCGAGATCAATCAGCGCAAATATCGCGACCCGTGGACTCCGGTGCTGGTGTTGTCGGCGGCCGAGAAGAACGCGCTGTATCTGGGAACGCAGTACGTAATGAAGACCACCGACGGCGGACTGCATTGGCAGCAGATCAGTCTTGATCTCACCGGGGCCTCGCCGGGCGCTGCCACGGAAAGACCGTCGGGGCCGGCGACGGTGCAGAACGCAAAACAACGCGGCTTTGGCGTCGTGTTCAGCATCGCGCCGTCACCGCTGAAGGCCGACGAAATCTGGGCCGGCAGCGATACCGGCTTGCTGCACCTCACGCGCGACGGCGGCAAAAGCTGGCAGGACGTTACGCCGCCGGGACTTAGCGACTGGAGCAAGATCGCGATGATCGAGGCTTCGCGATTCGATCCGGCCGTCGCTTACGTCGCGGTTGACCGTCACCGGCTTGACGACCAGACGCCCTACATCTATCGCACGCGCGATTATGGAAAGAGCTGGCGGCCGATTGCGAATGGAATTGCGGCCAACTCCTTCGTGAACGCGATTCGCGAGGACACCGAGAAGAAGGGACTGCTGTTTGCCGGAACTGAGCTGGGAATTTACGTCTCCTTCGACGACGGCGACCATTGGCAGCGGCTGCAGTTGAACCTGCCGGCCGCGTCGGTCCGTGACATCACGATTCATGGTGACGATCTGGTCATTGCGACCTACGGACGCGCGTTCTGGATCCTGGACGACATCACGCTGCTGCGCCAAGCGAGTTCGCAATTGGGCGCGAATGCGCAGCTGTACAAGCCTGGCACGGCAATCCGCGTGGACAATGACGTTTTTCTCGGCAGTCCGCTGCCGCCGGAAGAGCCGACGGCCAAGAACCCGCCCGATGGCGCGATTGTCGATTACTACTTGCCGTCGGCTGCGAAGTCGGTGGCGCTGGAACTTTTCGATTCCAACGGCAAGCTGGTGCGCCGGTACAGCTCTGGGCAAAAGAAGGAGCAGCCTCGTCCTCCCATGGCCATCGCCGAGCGCTGGCTGCCGAAGCCCGTGGTGCTGGAGAACACTGCTGGCGCGCATCGCTTCCTCTGGGATTTGCGCTGGGGCAGCTCGGGTGGAAATCCCGAGATCGAGGAAGAAGAAGGCTTCGGCGCGCCGCGGGGTCCGCGCGCTGCACCGGGAAATTATCAGATGAAGCTGACGGTGGACGGCAACGCGCTTACTCAGCCGTTAAAGGTGGAGATGGATCCGCGCTCGCAGGCGACACGAGCCCAACTGGAGGAGCAGCTTCGTCTCGGCCTGGAGTTTTTCGCCGAGGTACGGAACAGCCGTAAAGCGCTGGCCGAGATCGCTGCCGTGAAGAAGCGGCTGAGCGAGATAGAAGCCGGAAGCTTGAAACAGCATCAGGAGCTGCTCGCTCAGGTGACGGAGCTGAACTTGCTCATCGGCAAGATCGAGAAAGGCGAAAGAACGAGTCCGGGGGCGATCAGCGGGCTTGAGTCGGCCAGCACGGGGCTGGGAGCTGCGTTGCGCGTGGTGGAAGGCAGCGATCTTACGGTGCCGTCGCAGGCGGTCGACCTTTATCGCGAGGCGGATCAGGTTGCAAAGGCCGCAATCGCGGCGTGGACACAACTGAAGAGTTCTCAACTGGCGAAGTTGAATGAAGGGCTGCAGAAGGCCGGCGTTGCGGCGATACAGGTTTCCGCGATCGAGCACAAGGAAGAGTACCAAGCTTCAGAGTGATCTTCGTTGGGGAAAGAAGGCCCCGCCCTAGCCAAATCGAGCGGAGAGAAGCAAGTCGCCTTCGGCAAGCTCAGGGCAGGCTCCCGACTTCGCTTCGCTCCGCTCCGGATGACAGAACGGGGCACCCAGCATCTCTCGATGGGAAACATGCAACAATGCGGGCCGCCTAATCTTCCGATTGTGGAGCGTACCGATGAGCAATCGATTTCTGACAATTTATTCGTTCCTGTTAACCTTTGCGATCCTCGCCATTCTATTGATGGGAGCGGCGCGGCCGAACTCGCCGAATTTCGATCAGATCACAGTTCACCGAATCAACATAGTGGAGCCGGATGGAACATTAAGAATGGTCGTCTCCAATCGCGCATCGCTGCCTGGAACTATCGTTCACGGCAAGGAACAGGCTATGCCAAGACCGCAGGCAGGCATGCTGTTTTATAACGATGAGGCTTCCGAAATTGGCGGCCTGATCTTTGGCGGTCACAAGAACGAAAAGGGAGAAGTTGTGGACTCCGGCGGCAGCCTGTCATTCGACAAGTACGAGGCTAAGCAGATCGTGCAAGTAGCGGGCGTGGACGATAAGGAGGACCGTTTCGCCGGCATTGCTGTCAGCGACAGCCCGCATGCAGGCGAGTCTCACCGACGTGTTTGGGTCGGCCGCGACGAAACGGGATCGGCTTCTGTCTCCCTGATGGATGCGCAGGGGAGAAGGCGAATCGTAATGGAGGTACTCTCGGATGGCACGCCGAGCATTTCATTTCTGGATGAACATGGCAGCGTGATGAGAAAGATTGTTCCAGCGAACTGAAGGATTCCGCGTCAGACAGGCGTCCACGAGGATCCGGAGGGCGTCTTTGATGCTAGCGCTCCACCAGTTTTTCCAGATCTTCGAAGAACGCCGGATAAGAAATCGCAACGCAGTCGGCGTTGCGGATAAGGGTTTCGCCTCCGGCGCGCAGTGCCGCGACGGCGAACGCCATGGCGATGCGGTGATCGTCGTAGCTTTCGATCTCTGCGCCATGCAGGCTCTGGCCGCCGGGAATGCGCCAGCCGTCGTCGGTCTGCTCCACCTGAGCGCCCATCGCTTGCAGATTGCGCGTCACCGCGCTGAGCCTGTCGGACTCCTTGACGCGCAACTCGCCCGCATCGTGGACCTCAAGTCCTCCCGTGGTGAAGGGAGCGATAGCCGCAAGCACGGGAAGCTCATCGATCAGCAGCGCAGTCAACGGTCCTTCGATCCGCACAGGTCTTCCCTGCCCCGGCACCAGCGCGATAGTTCCCACCAGTTCGCCGTGGCTCTCCTCCACGCGCACCATGGAAATGCGGCTGCCCATCGCGGCAAGCACGTCCAGCAGCGCCGAGCGCGTGGGGTTCAGCAGCACGCCGTCGATCACCAGATTGGAGTCGGGAAAAATCGTGGCCGCGCAGAGAAAGAAGGCCGCGGAAGAGATGTCTCCCGGCACAAACGCTTCCAGGGGATGCAGCGTCTGACCGCCGACGATGCTGACGGCATTCTGCGTGCGCTCGACTCCTGCGCCGAAGGCGCGGAGCGCCAGCTCGCCGTGGTCGCGGGTGCGGGCCGGCTCGGCTACCGTGGTCTTACCCTCCGCCAGCAATCCCGCGAACAATACGGAAGTCTTCACCTGCGCGCTGGCGACGGGCGGCGAGTAGTCGATGCCATGAAGCTCTGCGCCATTGATCCGCAGCGGCGCACGGTCGCCGTTGGCGGCGTGAATTTCGGCTCCCATTTGTGTTAATGGCTCGATGACGCGCTTCATCGGACGGCGCGACAGGGATTCGTCGCCGATCAGCTCGCTGGCGAAAGGCTGTCCAGCCAGGATGCCGGAGAGCATTCGCATGGTCGAGCCGGAATTGCCGCAGTCGAGTGGTCCGGCCGGCGCGCGGAGTTGAGCGCCCAGGCCATCGATTACGATGCTTCCTTTTTCATCGCGCTCGACATTGCACCCGAGAGCGCGAACACATGCCACGGTGCTGGCACAATCGGCGCCCGGGGCAAAGTTGTCGAAGCGCGAGCGCCCAGGAGCGAGCGCGGCCAGCATCGCATAGCGATGGGAGATGGATTTGTCACCCGGCACACGCAGACTTCCCAGAATGTTGCGCGCGGGTCTTATCGAGACTGAGTGTTCTTCCGGCATGATTCGTTATCGGCCAATGTTTGAAAAGCTAAGAAAAGCAGGTCCCTCGCCGACTAAACAGGCTGCTGAAAGAGTCGGAACAGCAGGTCCCTCGTGGCCTGAAGGCCGCGAGGGATGACAAAAATAAACGGCTTATCGGCACGACTAAAGTCATGCCCTGTTACAAAGCACTCCAAACGCGGTTTTTTCAGCGGCCTGTGAAGTCGCTCGTGATGACAAGAATAAACTACTTGCCATTGACGCACCCTTCGGCAAGCGCAGGGCATGGCTAAAGCTGCGCCCCCTCAAAACAGCTCGGAATAACACCTCTGCGACGGGTTACAATTTCGCACGGGTATCTCCAGCTTGGACAACAAGGCCATCGCGCAAATTTTCTACGAGACCGCCGACCTGATGGAGGTCAATGGCGACGACTCGTTCCGGATTCGTTCGTATCGGCGCGCCGCCGAGGCGCTGGAAGGACATCCTCAACAGGTTTCGGAACTGCTTGACGAACCGAAGAAGCTGCTGGAGATTCCCGGCATCGGCAAAGGGATGGCGGCCAATATTCAGGAGCTGAGTCGCGAGGGCAAGCTGGTGCTGCATCAGGAGCTGCTGCAGAAATATCGGCCCAGCATGTTGGAACTGCTGAAGATTCAGGGACTCGGTCCGAAGACGATTGCGCTGCTATGGAGCGCCTTCCAGGTGAGCGACCTGGCGGGGGTGGAAAAGCTAGCGCGCGAGGGCAAGCTGCGCGAGTTGCCGCGGCTGAGCGAGAAGAGCGAGCAGAAGATACTGAAGGCGATTGAGGATTACCGCCGCATCTCGGGCCGCTTCCTGCTAGACGAGGCCGACCGCACCGCTGAAAAGCTGACCGAGCACCTGAAGAACATCAAGGGGATCGAGAAAATTACGCCTGCGGGATCGTTGAGGCGCGGACGCGAGACGGTCGGCGATCTTGACGTGCTCATCACCGGACCGTGTTGCGTTAACGATCAGCAACGCGGCGAGCTCATCGAGGAAATTCTGCGCTTTCCCGGCATTCAGCAAGTGCTGGCCAAAGGCGAAAACAAAGTCAGCTTCAAGCTGCGCAGCGGAATGCAGGTGGACGTGCGACTGCTGCCGGCGGAATCGTACGGCGCAGCGATGCAGTACTTCACGGGATCGAAGAACCATAACGTCACGCTACGCCAGCGCGCGCTGAAGATGGGCTACACGCTGAACGAGTACGGACTGTTTCGTCTGGACAACGAGAAGCTTGTGGCGGGAGCGACGGAAGAGGAAATTTACGGCGCGCTCAAGCTCGACTGCATTCCTCCGGAACTGCGTGAGGCCTGCGGCGAAATCGAAGCCGCAGCCGAGCACCGGCTGCCCAGGCTGATCACGGGGAAAGACATCCGCGGCGAGGTACACATGCACACGGTTGAAACCGACGGTAAGTGCACCATCGACGAGATGGCCGAGGCGGCGAAACAGCGCGGCTACCAGTACATCGCTATCACCGACCACTCGAAGAACCTGGCCTTCGCCAACGGCCTCGACGACAAGCGCGCGGTCGGGCACATTGCGCGCATTCGCGCCGCCAATGAACAGATCGGCGGCATCACCATCATGGCTGGGATTGAGGTCGACATTCTGACGGATGGCGAGCTCGACCTGTCCGATGAGGTGCTGGAGCAGATGGATGTGGTCGTCGCCAGCGTACACTCGGCATTCAATCAGGAGCCGCAGCAGATGACGGACCGCCTGCTGCGCGCGCTGGGCAATAAGAACGTGTCGATCCTGGGACATCCTACGGGAAGGCTGTTGCTGCGGCGCGATGCCTATGGCTTCGATATGAACGCGATCCTGAAGTCCGCGCTGCAAAATAAAATTGCAATGGAGCTGAATGCTTATCCCGATCGGCTCGACTTAAACGATGTCCATTTGCGCATGGCGCGCGAACGCGGAGTGAAGATCGTGATCAACACCGACGCTCATCACACCTCGCACTTCGAGAAGATCAAGTACGGTATCCTTCAGGCTCGGCGCGCGTGGCTGACGGCGGCGGATGTGCTGAACAGCCTGCCGGAGAAGGAATTTCGCAAGGCGATGAAAAAGCAGTGGCCAGTGGCTAGTGGTCAGTAGCCATTTGTCGGTTGTCAGTTGTCAGTCATTGGGCTTGGTCGTCGGGAGATTGGAACCTTGTTAACGTAACCAACGAGATGATCTATGGCTGAAAACGAAATTCCACCGAAGCCGGAGAATGAAACCCCGCCAGAGTCCGTCACTCCAGAAAGCGCGCCTGCCGCAGGTCCGGCTTACGACGAGTTCGGCACTGCGAAGCGCAGCCTTCCGCCCGTGGCTCCGGTTGCGATTGCGATTGTGCTGGTCGCCGTGGTGGTCGCCATCATCGCGTATACCCAGCGGGCCAAGCCGGTCGCGCAAGGCAACATTGACGGCGTCTGGTTCAGCCAGCCCGCCAATATGCCGAGCCCTATGATTCTGGTTGCATTCACCTTGCGAAACGTCGGCGACAAGACGCTCTACGTCAAAGACATCAGTGCGGCGGTGAAGACGGACCAGGGCGATCAGTCAGACGAGGCGGCCTCGGCCAGCGATTATGATCGCTATCTCACGGCCTATCCCGATCTGGCGGGACATGGCCGCCCACTTCAGGTCGAGACCAAAATTCAGCCCGGCGGGGAGCGGAAAGCAACGGTGATGGTGACACTGCCCATCACCCAAGAGCAGTTCGATTCGCGCAGAGACCTGACGGTCACCATCGACCCGTATGACCAGAAACCTATCGTGCTGCACGACCAGAGCGGGGCGGCGAAGTAGCAGGGTGGGGCACCCGCTTGTGTGGGGCACCCGCTTGTGTGAGGCACCCGAGCATAGTATGGTTTGCACCGTGCATGCGTGGTAGCCTCATCGTGCGGTAATCAATCCCAATTTGTTCGGAGTGGAATAATATGAAGACGCGAGTATTGGCGGTTGGCACCTTGTTCCTGGTTTTTTCCACGTTGGCTTTCGCGCAAAGGGTAAAAATCGATTCGGACCGCAGCGCAAATTTTGCCAACTATCACACCTACATGTGGGAGGCCAGCCCGAATCCCGCCCACGGCCTTTGGGACCAGCGCATTGTGGATGCGGTCGACAAGCAGTTGCAAACCAAAGGTCTGACCAAAGTCACCGCCAACCCTGACCTGTGGGTGGTCTACAGCAACAGCATCAAGGATGAGAAGAGCGTCGCGGGAGCAGGCTATGGCATTGGGCCTCAATGGGGATGGGGTAACTCGGGAACAAATGCCGCCGTCAATAACACCTTCGTTTTCAAGGTGGGCACGCTGGTAGTGGAACTGGCGGACACCAAGGACAAGCAATTACTCTGGCGCGGCATGGTGAGCGACACCATCAATGACAACACCAACAAGAATATTAATAACCTCGACAAAGCTGTCGCCAAACTGTTTAAGGGATATCCGCCGAAACAAAAGAAGTAGCGGAGAATACTTAGGGACGTTCAACTCGCGACATTCGGAACCTGTGCCCTTCGGTGCGATGTTTGGCGACGCGCCGGAACCTTGCTCCGCCCAGGTTAGCGTCCAGAAGAAGAACGACGCGAACCTGGGGCACCAGGCGAAGCCGTCTCTACTTCGCGAGGAACGCGACCACGCCGCCGAGAGTATCTTGTAGCCCGTGGGCCAGCATTCCGGGGCGCAGGCTCTTGCGCCAGTAGGCAAGCAGTCCCAGCAGCCATCCATGGACCATGATGGCCAACATGGCTTTGCCGTAGTATCCGTGGGCCAGCCCGAAAGCCACTCCTTGCAAGATGAGACCGAAGGCGCGGCTGCCGGTCCACCCGCTGAATTGGCGAGTGAGATATCCGCGGAAGATAAGCTCTTCACAAAAGCCACCGGTGGCGGAGAGTCCCAGCCACACCACAAGCTCGAAGACGGTCTTGGGCGTGATGTTGGCCAAGGTGCTATTGGGGTGGACCCGAAGAAGATGAATCACACCGCTCACGGTCGGCACGGCGACAACGATCAGTCCGACGCCAAGCCCTAGGTCCCGGAAGAAGCTTTTGAGCGACTGCCATCGGCCTGAAACCAGGCTGCCAATCGAGAGGCCGCGGCGTTTGAGCGCGAGCCAGATCAAGAGAACCACAAGCCACTCAACTGCGATCACGGTAAAGTAGCCCGATAGCCGGGAACTCATGCCCGGCAGATTTGCGTTGGGAAGCCCGTGCTGGTGGGCGCTGGCGACAGACATGATCGCGATAGGGAGCAGCACCAGAACGGTATGCCACCACGGCGCGATTGGCTGGTTCGAAGTATCGGCTGGCGCGGGATGGGAAAGTTGCTGGGAAGGTCCAGTGGCCGTCAGTGACGCGTGCATGTTTTCACCCCGCGTCTGATACGGCTGACTATGGAGAAAGGTTTCAGCAGCGAGGCCGACATGCCTGGTGATCCCGGTTCAAGCGTTGAACTGTAGTTAGGATGCTTTCGACAGCGCGAGTTTCACATTCGCCGGCAGGCGCAATGCAACGAAATAATCCGCGGGATAGAGATAGTCCTCTCCAGATTCGTCGATAACCCGTATCAAGCTGTGCTTGGCAGCAGACGCATCCCGGAGCATGGGATATAGCTTTCTCCGTTCGAGAGACGCCGGGTAGCCTTCGTTGCAAACGCAAAGCACGAAAGCCTGGCGCTTATTCTGCTTGCGCGAGGAGCCGTTTGATTTTGAATTCCTTTTTGCCGATGCCATGGGCTTCATACCAATGTAACTCCACCATCACTTGAACGCCATTTCTAAGTTTTACGCTTGCGATACCTTTCAACTTTCGCCAGGAACCCCGGCCATAGGTCTTCCACAGGCGCCTGCGCTCGCGGACTCCCGGACCTGCCGCAATGACCTCGACTTGCTTGATCTCGCCGACGACCTCAAAATACATTACGGCAATTGTAATCGCCTGCTAGTCCGAGGTTCGCCCTTCTGTGGATCAGTGCATCCGGGACCCGGGACGGCGTAAATCGAAAGTGTTCGGCGGGAGCGAAACCTCCTGCGCCCTTGTTAGCGTCCAAACCTTACGACATGCATCTGAATAAGGCACAAGGAGCGAGACATGCGCGCATTTGCTGTGCGGAGCTTCGGCGAAGCTCCGGTAATCCAGGATCTACCGATTCCCGCCGCCGATGGCGCGTTGCTCATACGCGTCAACTATGCCAGCGTTAATCCCGTCGACTATAAACTCATCGACGGGCTGACCCCCAAATCAACCTTCCCGTTTGTCGTTGGCGTCGACTTCGCAGGTGTCGTCGAAAGCGCTCCGGCGGGCGAGCGCAATTTCCATCCCGGCGACCGTATCTTCGGCATGGCGCGGACGCACGGTGCGTACGCCGAGTACACCGCGGTTGCACCGGGAGTGAAGACAGAACCGCTGGCCCGCATCCCCGACGGCGTCACCGCCGAACAGGCAGCCGCTCTGCCGGTTGCAGCCATAACTGCGCTCGGGTCGCTGGAATTGCTGGGTGTCACCGCGGGCCAGCGCCTGGTGGTGATGGGCGCCACCGGCGGCGTCGGCGGTTACGCCGTGCAGATGGCCCGTGCCCGCGGCGCGCATGTCTTCGCGACCGTTCGCGGCGATGCCGACGAAGCTCGCCGTCTCGGCGCCGAAGAGGTCTACGACACTAAGGCCGTGGATGTAATCGACACCATGCACGCAGCTCACCCGGACGGCGTCGACACGGTCCTCGATCTGGTCAACGGTCGGGACGCCATCCGCCGCGACGCTGAGATTCTGAAGCCCGGAGGCGGTCTAGTCTCGACGATTCATGTGGCGGACGAAAAGTGGTTCGCAGGGCGTCAAATCACGGCGTACAACATTGGACCGAGCTCGAATCCCTCGGAAACGCCGCAAGGGCTGGACCGGGTTGCGCACATGCTCGCCGAAGGCAAGATCACCGCGCGCATCAGCGCCACCGTCGATCTCGATGGCGCAGGCCAGATACTCGAGAAGCTTCGCAGCGGCGGACTCAAAGGCAAGGCCGTCATCCAGGTTTAGCGTTGATGGCGGGAATTGAGTTGAAGGATCGGGTCGCACCAGACTTCGCGCACGTTGGACAGGCGGGGCAGGGATTCGTCGCGCAATGCCCAATTGAGATGATATCTTGAAGCGCGAAACAGTTGGTGCCGCAATATGCTCACAATACGACAAATCCTCGATAATGTGCTGAAGGGAACGATCCGCATACCCGCCTTTCAACGTGGTTTTGTGTGGGATGCCGATTCTGTCGCTTACTTCATGGATAGCCTCTACAAGGGATTTCCTGTCGGCTCGCTGTTGTTCTGGCGGTCTAAGTTTCAGCTCAAAATAGAAAAGCAGTTGGGTCCTTTTCTCTTGCCGGATCGCGACCCGGACTATCCAATTGACTATGTCCTTGACGGTCAACAACGAATTACTTCTATCTTTGGTGTGTTCCAAACCGAGCTGGATGCCACCGAGCCCCAAGATTGGACTCGCGTTTACTTTGACTATCAGGCAGGAGCCGACGCACAGGAATCTCAATTTTCTGTACTGGCTATCGAAGAGGCGGATCCTACGCGCTACTTTCCCTTGAATGTTCTCTTTGACACCGTGGCGTACCGAAAAGCGACGGAAGCTTTAGACGAGGAGACCGTCAAGACCATCGACAAGCTCCAGGAACGGTTCAAGGAAGTAGTTCTGCCTGTCCAGACTCTTTCGACTGACGACCGTAAGACGGTGGCCATTGTTTTTGAGAGGGTCAATCGAAAGGGGGTTCCGCTGGACACGCTGCAGTTGCTGTCGGCGTGGACTTGGAGCGACGAATTCGATTTGCAGCAGAAATTCGA
>Ga0302325_10009889_pt1 | contig 20759 bp, 27 predicted proteins | sample Palsa_T0_2_FD_201948 | JGI IMG/M metagenome (GOLD analysis project Ga0302325, IMG submission 201948) | Peat permafrost microbial communities from Stordalen Mire near Abisko, Sweden - Palsa_T0_2 | ecosystem: Environmental > Terrestrial > Soil > Palsa > Peat permafrost | place: Sweden: Abisko...
AAATCTCTGTTTGTTAGCTGCCTTGCGGCCGAGGAAACACTCAGCGCATATTAATAAGACTCCCCCGTACCGCTGGCACGCCTCACATATTTCACGTACGGAACGCATCGTAACGTTGTCCGCAGTCAGGTCGCTAAGGGCGCTGAGGGTCGATTCAACGAACGCTCCACCGGCGAGGCAGATTTCCCCACGAAACGTGCTGAAGATTCGTCCTAGTTAACGCCTGCAAGAACCCCGGGGTTGTTTAAGCGATTATTTTCTCGCCCGTGCCGATTCCGGAATCCTTCCGCGAAATTCTCGGCCCGCGCTATTCTCGGTATGGAGCACATGTCAGATGCCGCAATTATGCTTTGCCGGGAGGAAGCATGGGGAAAAATGTGATCGCGACCGAATTCAAACGCAAGCTGTGTTCCTTCTTCGGATATGACGAGAAATATCGGTTAGTCCGAGCCGCAAAATCGTCGCCCCGGCAATAGGACTCAAGGAGTCCCTAGAACCTCGCGAATTTCTTGATTTTGCCGTCGAGGACTCTGTGGCACTGGAGAAGCAAAGAAACCGCGTCAACTGCTTGGCTAACAGTAAGAGAGCGATTGATTGCCAGATTGATCGGTTAATTTACCGGCTAGGGTTTCTTCCGCTCGCTCGTAAGGAATGGTGGGACATTCCGACGAAGCTCAAGTTCATATCCAAAAGCGGTGTAGTTGCTCCAAGAATTCTTCAACGCCTGAACAAGCTACGAAACCGCCTCGAACATCAATTTGCTGTCCCCTCAAAGAAGGAGGTCGAGGATGCATTGGACGTTACAACCTTATTTATTTCCTATGCGGAGCTCGTCGCGCTCCCTACGCTCAATTGGGGCTTGGCTGATAAGTCTAACGTCCGCTATGACTACGATGAGATGATCTTCCGGTTTTTCGATGAGGATCCCAATCTCTCGAAAAACGATGTCTCGCCGTTATTCTCATTGGCATATGGGGAGGAGGGGTTTCAGGAGTTCTATGATTTTCTAGCGCGTGTAGTTCCTTTGATGAGCAGAAAAACTGACCTCGGCGAGGACATAAAGTGAGCGGCTGTGTGTCACTGTCACTGTCACAGTCGCTCAGTTCGATCCTGTAGCGTCAAGCAACTTCAAATCTGCGTTGCAGACCGTTTGCATAGCAGCCCGGTTTCAGACACCGTTAAGCCTACCTTCGGCTTCATTGGTTACATTGGCTCTATCGCGGCGAACCAGCCATTTACGGCATAAGTGCACAAGAAAAATTGCGAACTGCTGCGGACACCCTCCGACGCCAGCTCCCCACAGCCTTTCCTTCTGGTCCGAAGCTTCCGAGAGCCTTTGTGACCACCTCTACGTGCAGGTTGGCGAGCGGCCCAGACCGAAGCTACTGCCTCAGAACAGGAGAGCATGCAGGAATTCGTGAAGGCCAAAAGGTCGGACCTGCGAAACGGGCTTACTCGCCGACCGACGCACATTTATTCTTGAGAAATTGAGAAATTGGCCGAATCTTGGCTCTTTATCTCTTCATTGTAAAGTCCCTGAGTCTCCTCCGGATCCGACTATTATGACGTGTGGGTCGAACGGCGCCACACCAGGTACAGTAAGAGTATATTTGAACACGTCGGCGTCATTCATACTGATAGCTGGCTTAACTACGGGAGGATTCTTATCGCAGTCCTTTTCAGTAAATTTAGTCCTGCCGTCTCGAAATGGCGACCCGTCCTTGAATTCAACTATGAAGGCGCCGCCTTCGTCGCGGCACCAAGTCACTGTGTCATCCTGCGCCGTAAGTAGTCCGTGAGGGGTGGCGCCCGACGCAGCTGTGATCAGGTCCCTGTGAGCGCCTGTCACAATTCGAACGGTTCTGAAATTTACCGGTTTCGCAGTCACCACTAGAAATATCCCCATCCCGATAATTAGCACGAGAACGCCGCCAAGACCGCGAATGGCGTTACGCGCGAGTTGCAGATTCGGACGCATGCTTTCCTCCTATTTAGAATCGACTAAGTGCTCGAACCGTAAATCGGTGCGCAGGTTATCAAAGGTCGGTGAATCTCGCAATACGCTTGGCGAGATCCCTGCCGAGATTGCTTTCTGCGACCAGAAAACTGCGGCATCCTTGTCTCCTAGTTGGTTGTGCACTTCCGCAGCATCAAGAAGTACTTCCGGGTTGCGAGGCGCGACGATAAGCGCTCGATCAAGGTATACCAAGGAATCCTTCCGATCTCCGACCATTGCGTAGTAGCCTGCGAGGTAACCCAACAGATTGGCGTCGCGAGAGTTCACCTGTAGCTTTTTTCGAGCAAGTGATATTGCTGTCTGATAAGCGGAAGGCGCTAGTTGACGCATCCCTGGGGTCCAGTAATAAGCATCGGCTAGATTTCCCCAAACCTCATAGTTGAGATTATCTAGTTTCGTAGCTTGCTCGTACATTCGAGCCGCTTTCTCGAATTGGCGCAATCCGAAATATGCAGTGGCGAGGTTGGAGCTGGTTTCCGCCGTTTGACGGATTTCGACTGATCTTTTCAACAGCGGGATCGCCTCTTCATAACGGCCTTGATTAAGATAAGTCGAGCCGAGGTTTGTATAGCCGACGAAGCTATCGGGTGCCAGCGCTATCACCTCAGAAAACATTCCTTCGGCATCTTTAAATCTGCCTTGCTGGAGGTATAGTTCACCCAACCAGTTGTAGCCAGCCCAGTAACTCGGACGTAGGTTTATCGCGGTTTTAAAAGTTTTCTCGGCTTCTTCCGATTTGTTCAAGTGCGAGTATGCGACCGCCAATCCGTTATATGCATTATCGTCGGTTGGCTGAATCACGAGAGCTGTCTGGTACTGCTCAATAGCCTTCTCATAGGAGCCTGTTCCCGAATAAACTATACCGAGACAGTTGTGGCCCGCCGCCTGATTAGTTTTCAAGGAGATTGAGCGCTCGCAAGCGGATTTTGCTTTATCGACCCATTCGGGGTTCGTTGAATATTGGTATTTACGCCAAAACGCTTCGCCTAGCCCGGCATAGGCCAGGGCGTAGTTCGGATCTTCATCGAGAGCGTGATCGAATTCAGCGATTGCGCTCTCGATATTTTCAGGTTTGTGGAATTCCTGTAGATAACCGCGACCCTGTAAGTAGTAGTCAAAGGCACGTGGCTGTGATGTCCCATGCTCAGCAAATGAAATTCGTTCATTCGGATTTAACTCAATTCGTAATGCATTCACCACGCTGTCAGCAACCCTGTCTTCCAAGCCAAATGGATCGGCTGCGGACGCAGTGATCGTATCGCCTTGCAATTGTCGGTGTCGATTTACATCGATGAGCGCGTAGTTGACCCGTACCATCTGGCCGGAGCGTTCGACGCTGAGTTCCAAACCCAGAGTCGCGCCAAACTGTTGCCTCGCTTCCTCCAGGTTTGTAACTCCAAACGCTCGAACCTCGCTTGCCGGAACCACCTGCAAAGGATGATTGGCGCTCAGCTGGGTCAGTCTAGAAGTGAGCGTCTCGACGAGACCATTGTTGAACGCAGCTGTATCACTGTCGCTTGGAGCGAGATTTAAGGGCAGGATTGCCAATTCGTTCGGACGGGACGAGTCCACCACAGGAAGCGTCTTGTGCCTTCGCCAAATAGTGACGAAGCAAACTAGTCCGATAATTATCAGGACGGCGAGCGAAAGAGCTACTTGAACTTGTCGTCTCCTCGACAATTGAGCAGCTTGGTTCGAGCTAGTTGAGCTGTGTAGCGATTCGAGGGCAATATTAAGCTCGGATGCCCCCTGATACCGTTTAGCAGGTTCTTTGGCCAGACAGCGCAAAATGATGTTTTCAAATCCCCCAGAAACGTTGGAATTGAGGTTACTAGGTGACTCGGGTGTCTTGCTGAGGATGTCAGCGATTAGCGTCGCCGAATTTGTCGAGATAAAGGGCCGTTTCCCTGTAGCTGCCTCATACAAGACAGCACCAAGCGAATAGATATCGCTTCGAAAATCGGCTGGTTCACTTCTAAGTTGTTCAGGCGACATGTAGGGAAGAGTTCCTGCCGCATCAGGGAGATCGTCGCAGCTCTGCGTGATTTCCATTTCGCTAGTCCGTAACAACTTGGCCAAACCGAAATCTAGAACTTTTACATCTTTCTTCAATGAAAGCATGACGTTAGACGGCTTGAGATCGCGATGAACAATGCCGACCTCGGCAGCATCTTTCAACGCGCTCGCGATCTGTAACCCGACGTTAATCGCGTCTTCTTCTGGAAGCGGACCTTCGATCAATGTTTTGGCTAGTGTATTACCGCGAACGTATTCCATGACAAGGAATGCAATGCCATTTTGCACGTCAAAGTCGTAGACCTGAGCGATATGCGGATGGCTCAACTTAGACAAAGCCAAAGCTTCTTTATGGAGTCGTTTTCGATCAATCTCGCTGTTCGTAGTTTCGGTCGGCAAGACCTTTAAAGCAACGTCGCGATTCAGTCTCTCGTCGTGGGCTCGATACACAACGCCCATGCCACCGGCACCGAGCGTCTCCAATATGCGGTAATGCGAAAGTAGCTGGCCAATCATCACTGTGAAACTGCTCTTGGCGAGCCATGTTAGGTCCGGCACGATGCCAAGTCAACGCGGCCATACCAGATCGATGGTTGATGCTATAAACGACCGTGCGCTGGTTTGAGTACGCCTCGGGAGGTGGTGCGCTTGTGCTGCGCAGTCGTGGACGTTGGTTTCGTGCACTAGAGATGAAGTACGGCAGAGCACGCTCGGATCGCCCGCAATCTTGGCATCCTTGCGTTTTTTCGTCTCCAGCTGACGCTGTGGTCACAGGCTTCGACAGGATGCACGAGGATTGATCTATTTAGTTCCAGTAGGAGTTATTCTGAATTCATGGATTACGTTCTTGATCTCGACCTGGATTTTTTGGTCTGGCCAATCGTGCACTACCCGGGCGGCAAGCAGCGGCTCGCAGATGAAGAATGCAAGAATTTGTTTTCCGAAGATGAAGTCCAACACATCTGCACCAGGAACGCATTTAAAATACAGTATTTAATTTCACGCCACACGAACCCCCATTTTGCGGCATAAAACGAATAGAAGTGGAACGTTATTATGGGGATTTTTTCGGATCACGGATCCGGGCCGGATGAAGAAGGTTAATCTGAGTGGCAATGGCGACTTCTCGTGGACGGAAGACAGCGAGACCAAGGCTTTCGAGACCGTTTTCGACAAGCTCTTCACGGAGGGCTACCACGATATCTTGCAGTTTATCCTTTAGCGCATAACCAGTACTTCGGTACCATTTCCAAAATCTAACTGATCGTGTAGGATTTTTTGAGTATCAAGAGTAGGCGTGAAGCAAACGCCTCGGCAACCGAGCCAGAGAAAAGGCCGCGGTGCCAGCCTCCAGAATTTGGAGGGATGCGGCCTGTAGGGGGCAAAAACCCACCTTAGCCTTTCCCCAAGAACAATTCTTCTGGCGGTTTTCTCTTGTGCCAACGGAGAAACCATGAAAAACGCATTCGAAGCGTCCGGTTCCAGCCCAACCCGCCCGGAACCCAGCCTTCTACCTACTGCCGACATTTTCGTCGAAAACCACGGCTCGATATCCCTCTTACGACCTGCCAGTTCTGTCGGACAGTCTTGGCTCCAAGAAAATGTCATCGGTGAACAGACCCAACTCTTTGGCAATGCCGTTGTGTGCGAGCCACGATACGTAGCAGACATAGTTTTCGGTGCCCGCGGACAAGGGTTGGTGGTCCGATGAGAACCCTTACGCTGACCGAAAAGATTCATGCTCAACAAATCCGGCAAAGGCTGCTCAACGGATATCCCTCACAAAGCGGATTCTGCGAGTTGATGGCGCGCATAACCGATGAAGAGCTACTGCAAATGGAGCGTGTCGCACATCAGGAGAAACTCGCGTGGTTAGCTGCACGACGGGCAGAACGAGATTCGCCTTTCAACCGAATTGTAAAAAAAGCGATGAGCAGATGAAAAACTTTCTCATTCTTGTCGGTTTGGGCATCGCCGGAATGTTTGGTGCGATTCAACTGCGATGGACTTGGCAGGCAGCGCAGAATCGAGCGGAACTCGCGCAGTCATGGTCAACCGACGAAGTGCAGTCCGTCGCGACGGGAACTTTCAACAACACGCTATTGGTGACGCCCGCCGACAGTGACCCAATTACGTGTGACGTTTTTATCGGCAACATTATTTCTGACCGCACGCTGGTTCAAGAGTTGACGATGCGCGGGTTTACTTCGGTTCAGTGTGACAACAAAAAGGCGAGCCTTCGATGAGCTACTACCAAAAACGTCGGCTGCTCGCGAAGGTTCGCCGCATCATCGACAACTTGAGCCACCGTCAACAGCCGACCGACTGGGATGCGATCTATCTCATGGACAAGATTCGATGCCAGGTCGAAAACGACCCAGGATATTTCATGTACGCGGGCATGAGATACAACTATCCACAGGAGACTTCGCGATGAAGTTCACTGCTGCCGACATCAAACTCATGCGAGAGATGGGCATTGACCCTGGCGCGGCGGATGCCGAAAAATTCCTGATGCTCGCCCGCCAAATTGCGAAGCACCCAGCACCAGTGCAAGTGAAGGTAAACCCGCAGGCGGCGAAACTCCAACTCGTCAAACTCGCGCTGCGAAAATTGCTCGACGCGAAAAAGGAATCATAACGTGAGCCGATACAAAGCGCAGTGCTTTCACCACCTGAAAAACACTGGAGTCCACGTCTGTCCTGAACACCTTCGCGAGAATATTTTTTACAGTTACCAGCACGCGTACCCCCAACTGAATGATTGGAAACTGGTGTTCGTAGATACACCGAGACTAAACCGACTCGGAAATGCTGATACCACGCGCAAAATAATTCATATGGATGTGCGTGCCTTCGACCTGGATGCAGCCCACACTCTGGATGTCCTGCGCCACGAAATAGCACACGCCCTTGACCCCTTGGACTATCTCAACGCGTGCATGCCAAAGCGTGACCGTGAAATCCACCGCGAAGTCTACGGCGCAAAATGTACGGTGCGAAATGTTTTCCGCAACCTAGTACACAGTATCTCGTGGGCTCGAATCGCAATTAACCTGGGATGTTTGCTCAAATATGCTACGGCAGGATACGACCTTGAAATTCTTCGGTACGCAAAACGCGAGGCAAAACAAAAGTGAGTCACCACGGTCATCACCACGGCAACAACGACACCTTCGGCTGGGTGCTCGGACTCATGGGTGCCTTGATCTTCTTTTGGATGATCGGTGTGATCGTGGTGGGAATAATTTGGTTTCTGTGGGCGAGCACTTCAACTTGGACGACGTTCCCGCGCAGGCTGGCACGCACTCTAATCGTTCTGCTGGTGTTGTTTTTTCTTCTCTGAATCGCCGACTAGAATCGCAGCGAGTAAAGAAGGTGCTCGATGTTTAGAACGAGGAGACTGACCCTGATGAGGAGTCAGAATTCTGTCGTCGCAGGTTTTCCCATGCGCACTATAGCCGAGCACCTACTGTACCCGCCGCAAATTTTCAACTGCCGATGAACGTCCCGCCCGCTTTTTGCCCGATGCGAACAGCGGTCTTTAGCTCTTCCGCGTTTGTCGCAGAACGAATTGCTTTGTCGCGCTCGGCGATCACATCATGCTCGCTGGCGACGAGGAGATTGTTTTCTCGCATGTACTGATACGCGCGTTTCAAGTTCTCCGCATTCGGGTCCGCCCCCATTGCCTCCAAGATTTCTGCCATTTTTTCTTTGTTGGCTTCACCACCAGGCCATGTTTTTCCCTCGGGAGAATTCATGAACTGAGTTGTCGCCGTAGCCCAATCAGCGGTGACGCGCTGATGAGATTTTTCCGTCGCTGCTGCACGCAAATCCTCTGCGGACACACCCAGATATTCCTCAATCGCGCCCGACTGTGCGAGATAATCCGCTGTGGAAATTTCACCGCGCTTGAACTTCAAATCCAGTTCCGCTTTTGCCACAACGTCGTTGGCTTTTGCGGCAGCCGCCTCTTCAGCCGCTTTGCCCTGATCGGCAACGAAACGTCCGTGCTCGTCGCGAGAAATTTCCGCTGGCGTTTTCACATCGGCAAACACCCGCTTATAGAAGTCAACTTCGGCCCTGGTAAGATCGGCTTCGTCCGCCCCCTCCAAAATGTGACTCACGCCGTTCACGGTGATTTTGCGGGTCAAATTTTGAAAAGTGCCCGCTTCAAGGGCTTCCGCTTTCGCCGTGGGGATGAGCACATTCGGGTCTGCTTCGTCGGGCACACAAAGCCCTTGCCTGACGGCTTCCTGATGCATGATCTCCTGAATTTCCGCCCCGCTCTGGGCCGCGTGAAGCCGCTTTTCCAAATCTGCGTTGGTTTTGATTGCTGAATTCTCTGGACTGAATGACATTGTAGTTCTCCTGTGATGCAAAAAATCGGTAGTGCAAAAAACTGTTCCTTAACGGTTCCCGAACATGGCTTCCGCTTCCAGTCGGTCAAGGTCTGCTTTCGTGTTCGCGCGTGCGACCATCGGTGGTTGACCCGCGAGGTAAATTCTCCGCTCCATTGTGTAGCCGGAATGAGCCAGATCAACACCATTCAATATAATTGGCTCGGTTGTTTGGGGTGCCGAGACGGTCGGTTCGGCAAAATGATTACTCGCGCCCGTCACTTCCATGAGTTCTCTCGTGAGTACCTTCAGTTCTTCCGCATTCGTGCACGTTGCGATCTGCCGTTCCAGGTCTTCCTTAGAATTACTCATTTGTTTTCTCCGTTGCTTCCACTTCGTCGTTCTCTGGTTCCGCATTCAATTTCATCAACTCTGCTTCGCCTTCAGGATTCTCGTACTCCCATTTTTCCCGCTCAGGGATTTGGCTCAATCTTTCAAACGTCTTTTGCCTTTCGGAATTCGGCAACATTTTCAGTTTCGCAAACATCTCAGGGTCCAGCCCTTGAAAGCATCGTTTGCATCGGCCCGTTCCGGCCAGCCAAATCTGGGCACGACATCCATCAACCACACACTGTTGCCGAGAGTAGTGACGGTGGCAAAGCCCGCGCGCTTTCGCAATTGAATCGCAGCCCTCCTCCGTACACTTCATGCTAGGTTTGTGCATCCCCGTCATCTTTAACTCTCACGAAAATACTGGCACCGCTCGGCGACCGTCATGTTCCCAATCTTCCTTTGCTCTTCAACAGAATGAGACGACGTCCAGTGTTCCTCCAGCAGTACGTCGGAGACACCACCGAAAGTTTGCAGATGCTTATTCAGTTCATCTCGCAATTCGTTAATTGAAACTCGGGACGGCGCATCCTTCGGCCCATCACAGCCGGGTGTGTTGCCACGAATCCATTCCCCTGTTTTGCGGTCATACGCTCCATACCCCAGGGCCGCAGAAGCGAGCCAGCCGTCATCGGCAAAAAGCCGGGGCAACTTAGAAATGATCTCTGCTCGCCAAAGCAGGTGATGAAACTCGTATTCGCTACTGCCTGCGCCGCACTGGTCAACATAAAATCCCGCGTCATGCCGATCATACCGAGAATGTTTTGACCTCTGCATTGAGCGTGCGCGGGCGGCGGCAATGCGCTCTGCGGGTGAGAGCGTCGGGACTTGGGGTTTCTCTATTACAGGTGCGACCGCAACCACCTCGTCTTTGGAAGTCGGCGTCACGATCTCTGCTTTTTTGGTTGGGTCAAAAGACATCAGACGATCTCCTGGGCAACGATGCGGTATTGCTTGCCGTCCTGCCGGACGATCTCGCCGATTGCAAAACGCTGAACGCCGTCTTCGGACTCTGCAGGTTTCGCGGCAGCGGCCTTCTGCTTCTCGTGCGCCTCAAAGAAATCCATTGCGCGCATCGTCGCGGTTGAGAGGCTGCCCGTTTTCTTGTCGTGCCGGATGGACTTCTTGAGAGCCTTGGTCAGTTCAGCCATCATCAGGTCATACTCATTCGGCGCAGGTCGTCCGAAGTGCAAATCCAACACGCGCTTGATCTTTTGCTGGCCGAGGAGTTGGCATCCGAGCGACACCGCATTCTTGATAGAGACACCATACGATTCCTGAACCGCCTTCAACGCGTCGTACGTTCCAGTTTGCGTGCCGGACACAATGTACCGAACGCAAAACGTCTTCTGTTTTTCCGTGAGCACTTGGAAGCACTCAGCCTTCATGATTTCGGTGATACCCGTCCGTTCGTTTACCATGTCTTATTCCTTGCCCGCCACCAGGGCGAGCACATTCTGAATCGCAGCATCTTCGGAAATCTTGGTCGCGACCTCGGCGATTTCTTCCAGAGTGAATTGCGAACTGGTCATGCTGACCGCCGCCGACCAATCTCTTCGCGCCAGGGTGAAGTACATCGCCAGAATTTTCTGGGTGTTTACCTTCCGCGTAGGAGGCAAGGACAGATCAAAATTTTGATTCACTTGGACCGGGGCGAGTGCCAGGAATTCAGGTCGCGCCCAAAGATCGTTCAAACTGATTCTCTCGGTGGGTGCTGCAGGTTTGACAGCGGCGCGAACCGGAGGCGCACCTGGAACGGGCGGGGTAACGCCTGTAACAAATTTCAAAATCGCGCGTACCTGCGGGTCTGCCAACAAAAACCCGACGCAGCCCTGAACCTGAGTCGGCGACAGGTGCGGGTATGTTCGGAGGAGCGCGGCCTCCATTGCCATCGGTTTTGGTCCTAGCATCAGGGTCAAAATTTGCGTGTCGGCGGGCGAGAGTTGCCCAAAGTTCGGGACGGCTGACAACTGCGCCAAGGTCATGCCGATTGGCTTCGGGGTGTCCTGCGGTTGCGTTGATGCGCTCATCATTTCCTCCGAAAAATTAACTGAACCCAAAAACCCACTCAGGTGGTTGTGGTCACCCTGCAGATTTCTGGGTTCCTGTAGGGGCTACACTTAAGCAATGAAAAGTCTGGTTCTTATGTGGTTTTTAGTGGAAGCCCTGTCCATAGCGTTTTGGGGCTCATTGGCGGACGAGGTGCGTGACCGGCACGGGTCACTCGCCGCGATGTGCGCGCTGGCGTAGCCGTCCGTGGGAAGGGACGTTTGGGCGTTTTGCTGCCTGCTGGGCGGTTCAAAGGTACCGTCCGATTTATTCTGCCGGGAGAGGAGAGAGCGATCTGCGGTCGTCCCATATTCGTTCATAGGGGGGTGTAACCAGGCTCGGCGGCAGGGCAGGGACGTTGGGGTTTTTTGAAACTCAGACTGAACGCCATAGGGTCTCTGTTTGCAATAACATACGAGCACTCAACATGCGACGCTCGCCCGGCGCGCGAATTGGATGTACCGACCGGGCGACGAAAATGCGTGGTGGGGTGCAAGGTGGGTTCCCCCATCCATTGCGGCGATCTACGGGAATCGGGCGGGAGAATACACGCGCGATGACTCGCTGCGTTGCGTGGCGACCCCTGCCAACGTTGCCGTGCCCCATCCTCGTGCGTCCGCGAGCAGCCGCCGACCGTGTAATAATTACCTTGTCGCGAGCGTCTGACCCAAAGTCCGATGCGTTTAGCATGTGCAATGCAGTCAATGGTTTGGATACCACTACAGCGGGTGTGGGTTCACGTGTGCCTAACCAGCGAAGCGCGCAAACGGCAATTTGCACCAATAAGTCCCGCGTTTTGATGCGTATACGGTAAGAATACGTTCGCGTGACGATAGTGTAAGGTTATTTGTACGGCTCGAGGAAAAAATCGGGAAGCAACTCAGAGAAAAATGTGAAATGGCCTGGTGAGCGAACGAAACAATGAACGAAAAGTGATAGCAGTCTCCGCTGTCGCGATCTATCCCTATCACACACCACTCGATAGAAAATGGCTTCGATGAGCAACTTGATTTCGATTCATGGTGAATCAAATTCAAGTATCCACAGTCTGTGTCAGTCATTCTCTACTACACAGGTGTCTCTCTTCAGGTGGTCACAGGCTCGCTAGGTCAACTTCTCTTGGCGGGCGCTCCGTGCTTGGAATTGTGAGCCGTGTGAGATGCCGCGAGGGGTAGTCAGCGGACTGATAAGCGCGTCAGGAAACTATGTTTCTCAACTCTGCGCGGCACTCTCTCCCGTCTCTCATATCCATGTGACTCTGCGGTCACCATTGGTACCCTCCAAACGCAGGAAGATTTAATCGGCTGTAACGATTTCGGTTGTCAGAGCCCTTCTTCATGAACCAAATCAAAAGCGTTTTGCGATTCGAGTTCATACACATACCGAGACGGCGAAGACAGTACAAGAGACGCCTGACATCGCGGATCACCTCCGTATCCGCTAGTGCGTGCGAAAATGGGCACCGGATCGACAGCGGTTCGGTGCTTCCAAAGCTCAAGAGCCTAAGTTGCGAGGACTGGCAGGATTTGAAATACTCATTCCTTGCAGTCCGATTCTGGAGACTAATGCCTCCACCGAAAATAGTTTCTACCGAACGTTACTTCGATGCTTGTCGATTTGTGTGCAAGCATTCGATTGCGTTCCTAGAAGAGGGTAATGGTTTCGTCCATCTCCGGGGCAGCGGCACTCTGGTTACCTTTGACAGGGAGAAATTCATCCTCACTGCCAATCACGTGTGGCGCGAACTGCGGCGGAAAACAAAAATCTGCATTAGCATGATAGATAAAATCATTCACCGTACTGAAATTTACGTTGCAGCGCTGGAGGAGTGCTCACTAAGCGAGGTGGCCCATGCAGATTCATTGTCCGCGGACTTGACCCTGCTAAAGATAAACCCTATTGACCACGGACGTTTGGACACCCGTCTTTCATTCTACGCTTTCGGTCATGAGAAACGAGGACTAGCGGATTTGGCAAACGATTACGTAATCATCGGTGCGCCGGGTCAGGTTGCAACCTACGATCCGGCTGATCCTACGGTTCTCAATTTTGAAATGAGAGCCACGCCTGTCGGAAAGATTGAAGAAGAGAACCATCCCGATCTTGGGCTAGATTTCTTCACAGTGTATCCCCATACAGATCAAAATAGTCCACTGTCCCGTTACAACGGGCTTAGCGGCGGGGGCTTTTGGGAATTGAGCTATATTCCTGATGAGACAGCCGTGGAAGGCTTTCGGTATGAACCGATGTTTTTCGGCGTCATATTTCTTCAGGTGCGAGAGGACGTAACCAAGCCTTGGACGAATGTGCGGTGTTTAGGGCGCAGGGCTGTACAAAGCCTAATTAACAAGCACCGCCAACAAAAGAAAAAGTAGCGGATTCCAGCAACGTCGTCAGCAGAATTTCGTCCGTTACTTCCGCCCATCGGTCAACACTCCGATAGGCGGGCACATAGGAGAGAGGCTTTTACGGGCTAACTCCTAATAAGTCGGATTACCGGACAAGTCCTTTCCTAGTACTCCACTTGTCCGGTTAGCGCGCTAATCAGGACTTAGCCCGTAGGCAGTCTCTCTTCGTTGACTTGCCTTCTGGCTCAACCTAAGATGAGCGCGAAATGCCGGAGTCCGCGTTCCTAATCGGCCCAGACTATTTCCCATTACCGCATCCTCGATAAACTTGGCGGCGGCGGTATGGGTGTTGTCTACAAGGCTGAGGACACCAAACTGCACCGCTTCGTTGCCCTGAAGTTTCTGCCTGGCGGGTTCGTGCCAGATTCGCATGGGCTGACGAGCGTTCCACGGGCGATGACTTCAGCACGAGGTTAAAATATGCGTTGGAACTTTTGAAACTTCCAGACGCAAAGGTGGCAGTGTGAAACCGCTTGATCCACATAAGACTCCCTACACACGCGGTGACGTTGTGACGCGTGGCTTTAAGAAAGACGGATTAGTAACAGCGCATACCCCGACATACTTAGAGGTCCGATGGAATGAAGCAGGCAATGAAGGAAACGATAAAATAGAAAGAGTTCCAACCGCGGACATCGACACCCTCGTGAGAGTGGCACACGCTGATGGCCTCTCCCCTGGCGGGAAACAGACGAATTTAGAATCCTTAGAGGCCATAGAGTCCCTTGAACGTGTGCGCGCACTTGCTATCGAGAGAATGAAGACCATTAAGAATCCTCAGGAACAGTTGGAAGTAAACAGTTTGATTGCACGGGCCAATGCGACAGACGGATGTGATTGGGATAAGCAGCATTACGTCGGGCTTATGAAGCTAGCCCTGGAACTTTGGAATGTCGGTTTAATTTTCAAACTTCAAGAGCGAGCACACCGTATGGTTTGTGCCCGTCACAAGAAATTAACGGCATGAAGAGAAAACTAAACGGCTGGCAAAGGATCGGGATTCTGGCTTCGATTATCTGGATTATCGGCGCGTTCTTCCACACCTTCGATCGCGCTGAGGCTCGAGATATTCAAATGGCAATAGCTATTGACGAGGCTTGCATAGTCGCTCGCCCTGCGGAGCAACAAAAATGTGACGATGATGAGCATGCCCAGGTTATGCGCGACCTTCCAGGCGAACGCGCGGAGTCTGCGATTGTTGCACTCGTGCCTGTTCCGCTCGCCTGGGGATTTTGCTACCTCGCTGTGTTTCTGGTGCGCTGGATCAAACGAGGATTCGGGCAATGAATTGCGGCGTACGAGGAGGAAAATCATGGTTGAAGGTCTTCTGGTCGTAATTGCGATTCTGTTGGTGTTCATTCTCGCCGGGATAAAAGAAATACTCCGATATCAGAAAATTCTTCATTCCCATAGCTTCGATACTCACAAGGTAATAGTCTTCGGCCGTAATCCAAAAGAATTTGGTGGTGACGGGCCGTATGAAGATAAAAGGCCAAGTTGGATTAGCTCAAGACAGGTTTGACCTTCGTGAAGGGGGCTTTATGAAAACACTCCTGTTGGCTGTAGCAATTGTGATCGCGGTTCCTGCGCTCGGACAAGATGTTGAACACGCGCCTACCGTCGCTCAGTGTCAGGCGGATCAAAGACTATGGCTGTCGAAGCTAGAAGCCAATCATGGATTGGACGATGTGACGGTTCCTACTTTGGTAGCTTGGGAACACGAGATGATAAAATGCGAAGCTGTTGACCCGCCGAATCGTCTTCAATACTACAACACGTGGGGGGAAGCGACAGCCATTGAAGCTTGGCGAGAACACAATTTCATAAAGCGTCACGGCCTTGACGAGCAATTCCTTGCCGAAGATGCGGCAGGAAAGCGTTAGAGAAATGAATTTCGCAGACCTACAAAGGGTCGTAGAGTACGTTAACTTAAATAGTCCGCATGAGTGTGGCCACATAATTGTTCTATTCAAAGCGGGCAGACTTAAAGGTTTGAACTTTCTTCCTCATGAAGTGGCGGCGGATGGAGTCAAAGGCGTCATCGAGACGGCCCCTGTAAACGAGCTTGGGAAGGAAGATTGTGTCGGTCTAGCTGCCGGTATAATAGGCGAGTTAATCGGCAGAGGGCAGTACGACCCTCGAACCCTCCTCGATGACAGAAAAAAAGTGCAGGATCTAGTCAGTCAACCTCTGGAGAACTTTGCGCTCGAAGCCTACGAGATCATCAGGCAAAACTTGCTCTTTTTTGTGCTGCTCAACATAGAAGTTGGAAAGAAAATGTTCGCAACTCTCAAAAATGCATATTTTTCTCTCTCGGACGAGGATTACGCGAAATTACCCTATGAAGTGCCGATCTTCACGTTAGCTGAAGTCGAGGAAGTTCATAGTCGTGCAGAATCCACGCTTGCTGGTTTCCGCGACGAAAGAAAAAACGCTCCATGATCGCTAAATGGAGGCGTATGGTTCGGCATATGGACACGCCGAAACCACGTTTCCCAAAGTTGGCTACAGCCTGTTGTGCGCTCTTCAGTATGGCGGCGTTGTCTGCTCTCCTGACTCATCCTCACACTTTTTTCCCTTTTATTTTGCTCTCGGTTTCCTGGCGGTTGTCGTCATCGTTTGGTTTTAGAAGCGGCGAAGCCCAAATACCTTAGCTCCCAAATTCAGATTGACCCACTCCTCTCAATAGCCCGACGTCAGTGGAGACTCGCGGCAAATCAAGCGTGCTTGCGGAGATTTGAGGTAGCACTTTACTTGTCCGGTTAGCGCGTTAACCAGGCACTGAGAACATTCCAGGCCAATGCGGGCGGACAAAGGAGTTCGTATTCGTTGACTTGATTCCTGACGCACCCTAAGATGTGCTCGACGTGCCCAGCGCGGACCCGCTCATCGGCAAAACCATTTCGCACTATCGTATCGTCGAGAAAATCGGCGTCGGTGGTATGGGTGTGGTGTACAAGGCCGAGGATGTCAAACTCAGCCGGTTTGTAGCACTCAAGTTCCTGCCCGACGACGTAGCCAAAGACCCGCAAGCACTCAGCCGTTTCCAGCGTGAAGCGCAGGCCGCATCCGCACTGAATCATCCCAACATCTGCACGATCCATGAAATTGACGATCAGCATGGTCAAGCGTTCATCGTCATGGAGTTTCTGGACGGACTAACTCTGAAACATCGCATCGCGGGGCGGCCGATGGAGATTGAAACTGCGGTGTCGTTGGCCATCGAGATCGCCGACGCACTCGACGCAGCACATGCAGAAGGCATCGTCCACCGTGACATCAAGCCTGCGAATATCTTCGTCACCAAGCGCGGGCACGCCAAGATTCTCGACTTCGGACTTGCAAAGCTAGCCTCCACACCTCGTATCGCGGAAGGCGTAGGCGTGTCAACTATGCCGACGGCAACCGCCGAGGAGCTGATCACCAGGCCTGGATCCGCAGTGGGCACGGTGGCGTACATGTCGCCGGAGCAGGTTCGAGGTAAGGAACTGGATGCCCGGACGGACCTGTTCTCGTTCGGTGTCGTGCTGTATGAGATGGCCACGGGTACTCTGCCATTTCGCGGAGATACTTCCGGTGTCATTTTCGACGCCATCCTGAATAGAGAGCCCGTCGCACCCGTGCGCCTGAATCCGGATCTGCCTGCGAAGTTGGAAGAAATTATTAATCGGGCGATCGAGAAAGACCGCGATCTGCGTTACCAGAGTGCGTCCGATCTACGGGCGGAATTACAGAGGCTAAAGCGCGACTCGGATACCGGAAGGCTGGGTTCCGTCCTGACGGCTGCGACAACATCCGCGGGCGCGGCAGGGATTGCGTCAGCCGCAGCGCACGAATCCAGCAGCTCAGCGGTTTCGGCGGTGGCACGCCAGCACAAGGGAAAGCTGATCGCGGGTGCGCTCGTGATGGCGCTGCTGGTGGTGGCGGCAGGCTACGGCGTCTTTTCACTTATGCGGGGCAAGGCCGCGGCTATCCCCTTCCAAAATTACGCGATCACGAAGATTACCGACAATGGCAAGTCCATAGAGGGGGCGATCTCGCCCGACGGAAAATACATCTTGAGCGTCATGGCGGACGCGGGCAAACAGAGCCTCTGGCTTTGGCATGTCGAGACGAGCAGCGACACGCAGGTGATTCAGCCGGAAGTCACGGAATATTCAAGGCTCATGTTTTCGCCCGACGGGAGCTACATTTACTTTCGGCGCGCTGCCACCGGTGTGGAGGCCGTGCACGACTTTTATCGCACTCCGGTGCTGGGCGGAACGCCGAAAATTGTCTCGCGGGATGTGGACACGAACATCACTTTTTCTCCTGACGGAAAGCGGATCGCCTTCGCGCGTGCGAACGATCCGGAAGTTGGCAAGTGGCAGCTTCTCACGGCGAATCCCGACGGCAGCGACGAAAAGATGATTGTCGGTGAGCCCGGGACGAACTTCCCCCGATTTATTCGATGGATGCCGGATGGGAAGAAAATCATCGGATCGGTGGTCCAGGTGGGCGATTCCCTGACGGGTCTGGAGGTATTCGACGTGGCTTCCGGCGAATCGAAGATGGCGGCCAAGTACAACGACATGCTTCTGGGTGAACTGTTCCCGGCGGCAGATGCCACGGGAGTCTTCGTTAAACTGCAGCGACTCGATGCGCTCGATGCTCGTTCGCAACTCGCGTTCATTTCGCTTCCCAGCGCAAAAATCCACTCCATCACTAGCGACACCAATAGCTATCGTGGTCTGAGCGTCTCGGCGGATAACAAAACGATTGCGTCGGTCCTTTACAAGAATAACCAGACGTTGTTTCTTCTCCCGAGCACGGGAAACAGGAGCAATCCTCCGAGCCCCTCCCTTCCGCAAGAGAGAGATTTCTTCCAATCTGGCTGGAGCGCCACTGGAGAGCTTTATCTGGCGGAGCCGGGTAAGCTTGTGCGAATTTCAGCTGACGGTAGAAATCGGGTCGTCTTCCTGAATCAAATCGCCTTCACCCCGGAGGGCTGCGGAAAAAATGGTTTCGGAACAGAGACGCAGCATCCGATCGTGTTCGTTTCACCCCGCCGCTCACCAACAGGAGCTGTTGGCGGACGTATTTGGCGCGTCGATGCCGACGGCACCAACTTGAAAGAGCTTTCCGACGGCAAAGACGATTGGATACCTGTATGCTCTCCCGACGGGAAATGGGTTTATTACCGTAACGGGCAGACGCAACAATTCAACCGAGTCTCGATAGATGGGGGAAAACCGGAAGTCATCCCAGGCGCTGAGATCCCCGAGGCCATTGTGGATTCTGCTTTTGATATTTCTCCCGACGGCAAGAAGCTTGTGTTTCTCGCGACGATTTCGCAACATCAGCAGAAGTTCGTGCTGCTGGCGCTTGACGCCGGACCGCAGCCTCCGCGGCGCATTCTCGACCCGAACGCACTTGCATCAGGGCCAGCGATCTTTTCCCCGGACGGCAAGGCCGTGGTGTACGCAATCCGCGAAAACGGCGTCGAGAATTTGTGGCTGCAACCGATTGACGGCATTGGAGCCCGGCGGTGGCGGGCGCCGGATTACGAATTTCAGCGCAGATGAATTTAGCTGGTACGAATACTCGCCCGATGGCAAGACCCTCGGCGTCCGCCGCCAACACCCCGAATCCGACATCGTCCTCCTCCGCGATACCGGCGAATCGTCGCGATGATGCTGGCCTAAAACCTTTCGGTCTTTGTATTCTGAAGTCGATTTTGATCTTGCTTTGAAACACCTCGAGGAAGAAAAGTTGGTGAAAACCGGTCCGCTTGCGGCTTATCAAAGTCCGCCTGTCTCACCGTAGGATTCAGTCGGGATTCAGCAGCACGAAGATAAGAGTTGATGGGCCACAGCGGTCTCTGCATTCGATCTGGGTGATTGACGCTCTTGCACCATGCAGTAAAATCCAAAGTGATAGCCGTCATGCCGCACTGATTTTCCAATCCGTCAATCGCAAGTTTGTCGGCGAGTTTCAACCCACGACGACCAAGCAGGATTCTCCGGGCGATGCGCTGCAGTTCGCTTTGAAGTGTGATACTCACTCCTGCACCTGGACGGTCTCATCGGGATGTTTTGCTTTGTATTCTAGGTCAAGTACACGCCGTTTCTTTTTGGCTTGGGCAATCAACTCATTCGCATGCCATTGGGGAATTCCCGCAGGCACTGGATTTTCGGCAAGCCATTCATCAACCGTTTCCTGCTCTGCGCAGATTCCCATGCTCTCAATACCGTCACGCCACGCTTTTTGTTGGGCTGCCAAAATTATGGCGAACCCATCGCCGTCAGCGAAAAATTTCTTTTCGGCCCAAGGCAAGTCTCTCTCCCCAAGTTTAGAAACGTACTCCGCGAAACCATTCTTAATTTCCCCAGGTGTACAGCCTTGTTCTAGCAGCCTTTGCACATGCTCTGATTTCGGTGTCTTAAACGCGAGGTTAAAGCAGTGGGCTTGAATCATAGCGATAGCGATATCGTCTGGTTTTCCTTGCCCACAGGATTTCTCCTGTGCATTCGCCGCAGGCGAAATGCAAGAGAGGGGAGAGGGAGAGAGATTGGTTTCGCGGGCAAGCGCGTCGGCGCGGCCTTCAGTTACTTCGGTCTCTATCTCTCTCGGTTTTTCTTTTTCGGTCTTTTCGGTCAAAGTCTTTCGGTTGTGTATCACGCATGGTGAGACTCCTTCACGCGAATCTGAGACTCCTTGACGGGAATCTGAGACTCCTTTACCAGCAATCTGAGACTCCTTGACGGGAATCTGAGACTCCTTTACATCTGAATCTGAGACTCCCTCACACCACTTCGCTATTCCTTTGCAGAGCCAGCCGCGTTGAATCGCCAACTGTTCGGCAGGTGATAGTCGCGCATGACCAGGAAAGTCCTGACCCGCGTCCAGCACCTGTTGAGCGGCGTTCAGTGAATCGTAAAGCAGTCGCCTAACCTTTGCGCCTCTCGAACTGAGAAGTTCTCGCTCTCGCTCTTCTCCACGTTCATCGGCGATGTGTAGTTCGGGCAAACAAGCGCCCATTTGTTCCAAGTCAGCCAGTCGTCGGAACGCGGTAGCACGCGCGCCGCCTGCTTTCATGAAAGTGCCCACCGAAATTTCGACGTGAGTGCCATCCTGATTGGCCGCGTTCGCCGCCTTTATAAAATAAGCACGACGCTCAATTGCCAGAGGCTTCCATTTTCTGCCGTCGTCAGCGAAGCGGAAGCAGCGCGAGTCAAATTGTTCAGCGTCCATCGCCGCACGGCGTGTATTCTTTTTGATAGCGGTCATGAAAGAACCGCCTTGCGCAGCGCGGCATCACGCAGCAGCGATGAGATTGCTCGGCCTGTTGACTCCTGGCTGAATCGATCTTTCAGTTCGTGTCGGCTGAGTTTTTCGATGGCGTCGCGGATGTCGCCGAAGTCATATTTACTGAGCCAGAGAATCCACCAATCTGGGAGGGGCGGTTCAATGCTGGGGAATGCAGCGTTGAATGCTGCGATAAGAGTGGTGTACTGCCTTTTGAGTGTGTCTCGGTGCGATTCCATGTGACCCTACCCTT
>Ga0302325_10009891_pt1 | contig 20759 bp, 16 predicted proteins | sample Palsa_T0_2_FD_201948 | JGI IMG/M metagenome (GOLD analysis project Ga0302325, IMG submission 201948) | Peat permafrost microbial communities from Stordalen Mire near Abisko, Sweden - Palsa_T0_2 | ecosystem: Environmental > Terrestrial > Soil > Palsa > Peat permafrost | place: Sweden: Abisko...
GGCATCCAGCGTGATCAATGGTGGGTAGTCCAACTCCTGCGCCTCCGGGTGCAGGCGATAGAGCCGGTGTGCCCAGCCACCGACGATTACGACTTGGTCAAGCCACGGTTCGAGTGCCGCAACGAGCCGCTGGAAAGCCTCCGGATCTTGAACGCCATTCATCGTCGCTTCTCGAATAGTGGCTTTAGCGCTCGACGCTCGATCTCGCGTGCTTGTTCTCGACCTCGCGCGGGGTGCGTGGCGACGTCCAGCCACACTTGCAGCACATCGGATACGGGGACGCCGTCGCACATCACCGCGGGGCGGAAAACACCTTCCCGATGGGAAGGTATGCGTACAACCACATCGGCCGGGCGGCCGGATTGGTCGACCGCCAGACCGAGGCGGTGCAGTGAATCCGGCGCGAGACGTTCCAGGTAAATGTGCGCCGGGGCGCCGCGAACGAATCCGAAACCGAGAGCGTCCGCCGCGGCGAACAGGCCTAAACAGCAGCGAGCCTGGTTATGCGCTTGCCGTGAGGTGTATTGCCGGAGAGCCGTGACCAGTTGATGTTCTCCGCTCTTTAGGATCCAGCGGGCCGGAATCTCCTTGGCTGCCTCACGGTTGCTGGAAGTCCACCAATCCAGTAATTCTTGGACACGGACGACTCGTAAATGTTCTTCGTCTTCATCGAGGAATCCCCGGCTGGTGAGCTGATTCACGAGCCGGGTCGCGCTCATGACGGAGACCTTGGCCGCCCTGGCAAGCTGAGACGCGTTCCGAATTGGCTCTCTGGGCACGCAGATCAGCGGGCCGGGGAGACGCTGGCCCAGGAGGATCTTGAGCATCCATTGGTTCAGATCGGAGAACAGGTCCGGTAGACGCGGCGGCGAAGCGATACGGCGCGCCAAGTGGCGCGGAGGTTTCGCGTCGAGTACTTCGAGGCCGGCGCCGGCAAACGAGCGGAACCCTTCGGCGTCGATTACGCCTACGGCGACATCCGGAGCGTGCCGTTGGGCGAACTGCTTGAGATGCTCCGCGACCGATGGCGGGATGCGCCGGGCGGCCACGACTGCCAGGGGCGCGGCGAGTTCCGGAAACCGGCGCGCGAGGGCCTGGGCCTGCAGAATGGCCTGCGAGAGGAGCGGAATCAATCGATCGCTGCGGCCTTCGGATGCGGCCTTCACGGCAACGATGTACTTCTTTTGACCATTGCCGGCGAGCAGGTCCGCTCGCATGTCTCCGGCCGCAGGCTGCCGGCGAACGCGCCAGCGCTTTTTCCGAAAGACGTCGGCGAGAATCCGTTCGAAATCGGCGCCATCGGCGGGCATACCCACATACCTTTCACACGGCCGTGTTATATCCCATGGCCATGTTATTTCACATGGCCATGGTAACCGGCCGCCGCCGCATGTGTCAACCGGGGCGGGGCTACTCATGCCGCAGCGCGGCCATAGGGTCGATCCGCGATGCGCGGAGCGCCGGAGCGTAGCCTGCCAGGACCGCGGCGCCGGCCAGCACGGCGACAGAGACCGACAGCGCCAGCGGATCGTGGGGCTGCATGCCGAACAGGAACGAGGCGACGAAACGCGTCAGGCTATAGGCGGCGGCCATGCCGATGCCGAGCCCTACGGCGGCCAGGGCGACGACTTCGCGCAGGACCATCCAAACGATGCGCCGGCTTTGCGCGCCGAGAGCCATGCGGATTCCGATTTCGCCGGTGCGGCGCGCGACGGCGTAGGCCACGCTGCCGTACAATCCCACGGATGCGATGAGCAGCGCAAGCACGGCGAAGCAGCCGCATAGGCCGGCAAAGGTGCGCTCCTGGCTGATGGTCTGATCGATGGCGCGCGATTGCGTGCCGACTCCGGAAACGGGAACGGTGGGACCGGCCTGATGCACGATCTGGCGCACGGTGTTGACCAAGGCCAGCGGATCGTCCGCGGTGCGCAGTTCGAACGACACCTGGTCCAGGCTGTCGAGATCTTCCGTGTAGGGCACGTAGGCGACTGGCGGTGTGTATGGCTCTTTGATGGAGTTATACCGGCTGTTTTTGGCAACGCCAATGATTTCGATGTCCGCCGGGCTCTTGGAGTCGCCCATGCCGATACGGCGGCCGATCGGATTTTCGCCCGCGAAAAACTTCTGCACGAACTGCTCGTTGACCACGGCGACGCGCGGCGCATCCAAATCCCGCTCCTGGATTTCACGGCCCAGCAGAATGGGGATCTGCATGGTGCTGAGGAAGGATTGGTCGACATCCACCCGGCAGGTCTCCTCGTCCGCCGTCTTCGCCCGGCCGGGGATGGTGAGACTCTCGCTGTTCCAGTGGCCGGCAGCCAGGGGTGAATCCGAGAAGCTGACGTTGCGCACTCCGGGGATCTGGCGGAAACGATCGCGCAGATTGCCGTAGAAACGGGCCAGGGCGGGGCCTGTGTATCCGGCCTGCCGGGCGTTCAGGTTGAAGAGCAGCACGTTCTCGCGGTTGAAACCCAGCGCTACGGAGTGGAGGTTCGAAAGCGTATGCACAAACAAGCCGGCCGCCACCACCAGCAACAGCGAGATGGCGATCTGCGACACCACCAACACATGGCTCAAGCCGATGCGGACGCCCAAGTGCCGCAATCCGCCACGCGGTGCGCTGGCCCGGCTCTCTTTCAACGCGGGTGTAAGATCGACGCGCGTGCCTTGCAGCGCGGGAGCCAGGCCGAAGAGCAGCCCGCAGATCACCGCGAGCGCGAAAGTGAAGGCCAGAACCGGCCAGTTGAGGGCGGCGTGCAATGTGAAATCGTCGCGGCCGTTGGCGAGCAGCCAGGTGATTGAGCTGATTCCCCAAGCCGCCACCAGCACTCCCAGCGCGCCGCCGACTATGGAGAGGAGCACGCTCTCGGTGAGCAATTGCCGCACCACGCGGAAGCGCCCGGCACCCAGGCTCAGCCGCACAGCCATCTCGCGGCGCCGTCCAGTGGCGCGGGCCAGCAGCAGGTTGGCGATATTGGCGCAGGCGATCGCCAGGATCAAGCCGACCATCCCCATCAGCACGAACACCGGCTTCGAATAGCGGCGGCGCAGCGAATCCAGGCCGGAGCCCCCTTCGTAGAGGTACAGCGTGGGCAGATTCGCTTTCTCCTTTGGCGTGGAAGCGGTGCTCAGGGCAAACTGGTGAAATTGAACCGCCAGGCGGGCCTCGGCCTGCTTGATGCTTACTCCGGGGCGCAATCGGCCCATCATATCTACCCAGTAGGTGTTCTTTTCGACGAACCGTTTTCTATATTCTTCCGGCTTGGAAGACAGCAACGGACCGGCATGTAGCGGGATCATTAACTCGGGTGCGGAGCCGGGGTCTACGCCGAAGAATTCGGGCGGCGAGACTCCGGCGATGGTAAATGCCATTCCGTTGACCAGGATCGACTGTCCCACGGCAGCCGGACTGGCGGCGAACCGGCGCTGCCAGTAAGCGTGGCTGATGACGGCAACGGGCGGGGCGCCGAAGCGATCGTCATCTTCCAGGATCAAGCGGCCGGCGGCGGGATACACGCCCAAGCCGGCGAAATAGCCGCCAGATACCAGTTCGGCATCCAGGATTTCGGCCTGGCCTTGCACCACAGTGTTCGGTCTGCCTCCGTAAGCATAGGCGAAGAGGCTGGAGAAGACTTCGCGGTCCGCGCGAAAAAGGTCAAAAGCCGCCAAAGGATAGTCGGGGCTGCTCGCGCCATTGCGGTCGCTGTGGCGGGTGCCATGCTGGCTATGAATGACCGCCGGCCTATCCTTGGACCGCCACTCGATTACGGCAAGCTGCTCGGGATGCGGCACCGGCAGGGCGCGCATCATGATGGCGTCCATAAAGCTGTAGATGGCCGTATTCGCGCCGATGCCCAACGCCAGCGACAGCGCGGCCATGGCCGTAAACAGAGGATTGGCGGCCATCATGCGCAGGCCATAGCGCAGATCCTGCGCGAGTTGTTCCCCAATTGTCCAGGTCGACATAGAGGTTAGACTCCCGGAGCCGCCGGCCGTTAGCGGCGGATCACTTCGGCGCCCACATACGGACGCAAGGCCTCCGGCACCACCACGCTGCCATCCTTCTGCTGATAGTTTTCGACGATGGCGACCCAGGTGCGCCCCACCGCCAGACCGCTGCCATTCAGCGTATGGGCGAATTCGCTCTTGCCCTTGGCGGACTTGAACTTGATGGAGGCGCGGCGCGCCTGGAAAGCCTCGAAGTTGGAGCAGGACGAGATTTCCTTGTAGGCGTTCTGGCCCGGCAGCCATACTTCGATGTCGTAGGTTTTGGCGGCGGAGAAGCCCAGGTCGCCGGTCGAAAGCGCCACGGTGCGAAATGGCAATCCCAGGCGGCGCAGGATATCTTCCGCGTCGGCGGTCAGTTTCTCCAGTTCGTCGTAACTCTGGTCCGGGTGTGCGAACTTGACTAACTCCACCTTCTGGAACTGGTGCTGCCGGATGATGCCGCGCACGTCCCGGCCGTAGGATCCAGCCTCGCTGCGGAAACATGGCGTGTAGGCGCACAGCTTCACTGGCAGTTGGGCGCCGTCCAGCGTTTCGTTCCGGTACAGATTCGTGACCGGCACTTCCGCCGTGGGGATCAGCCAATAGTCCGTGTTTTCAAGCTTGAACGAATCGGCCGCGAATTTGGGCAACTGGCCGGTGCCGAACATGCTCTCCGAATTGACAATAAACGGCGGCAGCACCTCGGTATAGCCGTGCTCGCGCGTATGCACGTCGAGCATGAAATTGATCAGGGCGCGCTCCAGTTTGGCGCCCAGTCCCCAGTAGACCGCAAACCGCGCGCCGGTGATCTTGGCGGCACGGTCAAAGTCCAGGATGCCCAGTTCCGGGCCCAGGTCCCAGTGGGCTTTCGGTTCGAAATCGAATTGCGGCGGCTGGCCCACACGGCGGATCTCGACATTATCCGCCTCGCTGCTTCCAACCGGGACGGACTCGTGGGGCAGATTGGGAATCCCGGAGAGCAGTTCGAGAAATGCCTTTTCGGCCGCCTTCTCCTGCTCGCCGAGCGCGGCGATCCCGTCGGAGATGGCGCGCATCCGCTGTTGCCGCTCGGTAGTGTCGACGCCTTCCCGGCGCAGTTTGCCGATCTCGGCGCTTTCCGCGTTCTTGCGGGCCTTTAGCTGCTCGGCTTCGGCGATGGCGGCGCGCCGCCGCTGATCCAACTCCCGGTAAGTGTCCAGGCCGGGGATGCTGCCGCGGGATTGCAGCCGTTCCGCAATGCGGTCGAAGTTCGCTCGAAACCAGGCCAGATCGTACATTTATCCATGCTATCAAGGCCGACGTGGCGCAGGCACCCTGCCTGCCGCGACTGCACTCCTGCAGTCGCGCCGGGCGCAGTCCGGCTTGAGGCTGGCGCAGCCAGCCTGCAGGGGTCGGGAGCCGGGGACTAGTCGTCCTCGTCTTCAACGGTCACGGGTTCGAGATCTTCGGCTTCGAAGATCTGGCGGCAATCCAGGCATTCCAGGTATTCCACTCCGTCGCGCCTGGCGATAATCTCTGTACGGTTGTGCTCACAAACGGGCTGCATAAAGCAAGACTTAGGATTTATTCTAATGAAGCGGATTTGCTTGTCAAGGGCTATTCGCTATTTTTTTTGGAATCTTAACGCGATTTAGCTGGTCCCAAAGCGCTTTTGGCGCTCTGAGCTACAATTTAGGGGATGCCGTTCCCCATTCACCGCATGCGGCGGCTGCGCGCCAGCGAGCCGGTCCGCAGTCTGGTCAGGGAAACCCGCCTGGATCCCGCCGAATTCATCCTGCCTCTTTTCGCCTGCCCCGGCGAGGGCGTCCGCCGTGAAATCGGCGCCATGCCGGGCAATTTCCAACTGTCCGTGGACGAAATCGTGCGGGAGTGCCGGGAGGTGAAGTCGCTCGGAATCGGCGGTGTGATCCTGTTTGGGCTGCCGGAAAGCAAGGACGAATCCGCTTCGGGAGCCTATGCGGACGACGGTATCGTGCAGCGCGCCATCCGCGCCATCCGGCGTGAGGTTCCCGGGCTGCTAATCGTCACCGACGTCTGCAATTGCGAGTACACCAGCCACGGGCATTGCGGCAAGATCGTGAACGGCGAGGTGGATAACGACCAGACGCTGGAATGGCTGGCCGCCTCCGCGGTGTCGCACGCGCGCGCCGGGGCCGACATCGTGGCGCCATCGGACATGATGGACGGGCGGGTGGCCGCCATCCGCCGCGAACTGGACGCCAACGGCTTCTCCCAGATCCCCATTCTGTCGTACGCCGCCAAGTTTGCCTCGGTATTCTACGGGCCATTTCGGGAGGCCGCCGAATCCACGCCGCAGTTCGGCGACCGGCGCAGTTATCAGATGGACCCGGCCAATGGCCGCGAAGCCATGCGCGAAATCGAACTGGACCTGGAGGAGGGCGCGGACATGATCATGGTGAAGCCGGCCATGCCGTACCTGGACCTGATCCACGAGGCGCGGCGGCGGTTCGACGTGCCGATTGCCGCCTACCAGGTGAGCGGCGAGTTTTCCATGATCGAAGCAGCCGCGCGCAACGGCTGGATCGATCGCGACCGCGCCATGCTGGAAAGCCTGACTTCGATACGGCGGGCGGGAGCGCAGATTATCCTGACGTATTTCGCCAAGCCCGCGGCCAAGCTGTTGGGGTGATTCTGCAAGTGGGGCGGCCAATCATGGCCGCAGCCGCCTTTCAGGCGGCCAAGCCGGCTAAAAGCCCAATGTCACTTACTTTAGGGTCGTCGATGCGTCTGCATAAATAGTGGGGCAGGCCCCTGGCCTGCGCGGGTCCCCTGGGCCCGCTTCCTGCTCCAAAATAGAGCCTTGCGAAGAGAAGATGGCGGCCCGGGAGGCCGCCGCAGGCCGAGGGCCTGCCCCACTATCTGTGCAGAATCGCTTCCAGGCGAAAAGTAAGTGACATTGGCGCTGCAAAAGCAACTAACGGGATGAAGCGGCCAGCGAAGTTCGTTCGAGGGCGGCTTCGAGTCTGGCCAGGCGATCTTCAAGGGAGCGGATCTGCGCCTTCTGTTTCTGCAGTTCGTTCAGCAGCATGGGGTCCAGCACCTGGTATTTCACTGTCTCCACCTGCCCATCCGGCGACCGCGTCACCAGATCCGGATAAACGTCCGCCACTTCCTCGGCGATCAGCCCGTATTGCACCGGCTTCGACCCGTCTTCGAACGGCTTCTTGTATCGAAAGGTCACCGGCCGCAGGCGCATCAACCCGCTGCTGGCGTCGCCCATGTCCTGGATGTCTTCCTTGTAGCGCCGCGAGGACGAGATGGTGCCGAGGTTACGGGTGGAGTCGATCAGGACCGGCACAGCGTTGTTGGCGCTGGTAGCGGCGCCGTAGATGCCTGCGATGAAGGCGGAGGTTTGGGTGCCCTGGATTCCAATGCGGATCGTGCCGCTGTCTCCGGCAGTGCCATAGTTGCCTATCTGGATGTTATTGCTGGTCGCGCCGCCGGCGGTGTTAAAGATCCCGGTGGAATTGTTTTCGAGCGCGTAGTAGCCGATGGCTGCGTTGTCGTTCCCCGTGGTGTTCGAGTTCAGCACTACGACACCCATGGCCGTGTTCTGCGACCCATTGTTTTGGCTTAGCGCAAAGGTACCGTTTGCCGTGTTACCCTGCCCTGTGGTGTTGGAGTACAGCGCAGAGGTACCGGTGGCGGTGTTTTCGTAACCACTTGTGTTGAGGTAGAGGGCATTGTCTCCAACCGCCGTGTTGGAGGATCCTGTCGTAAGGGGACCTAGGGCCCCAAACCGGCACTGAAGTTGCTCGACCCATTGTTGGGCGCCTGAATCACCGGAAGAGTCCCCGACAGGATGTTCCCGCTCAGCGTGAGGTTGCCATCCACCTGAGCAGCGCCGTTTACTTCCAGCGTCGCCGCCGGGGCGGTCGTGCCGATACCCACCTTGCCGCCCGACTAGCTGATTTGCGAACTCCCCAGCGTGGTGCTGTTCTTCCAGATCGCGATGTGTTCGGCGGTGCCAGTTCCGGTTACTCCGGGCGCGGCTGGTCCGGCGGCGCCCGGCTCCTGACCCATTCCCGTCGACAGCCACGGCCCGGCGAAGGTCACCACAGTTATGGCGGACATGTGCGGCAAATTGCGCGAAAGTCTCATCTCCTCTTTTCTCTCCCTTGTTTTGAGCCATCGAGATGGCGATTGTATTACTGAAGATTTCGGTTTTGGAACCCAGTTTCAAGCAATTGTACATCCGGCCACGTGCTCTGGAAAGTTTTTTTGATCGAGACCCAGCGCGATATGCGGGCTGTGCTCGCAGAGTGCATCCACCACGGCTGGGGGTTCGCGCTTTGCTTTATGCGGACTGGCTTCCGCGGCACTGGCGCCTGTGCCGCGAAGTCTTCTGATACAATCGGGTTGCACTGATGTCCACTGAAAACGGCCAGCCGCGGCTGACGGTTGCGGATCTGGCTACGCGCTTTCGCGGCGAACTCATCCCGCTCACCAACACCTTCTCCTATTTCTGTACGCCCCCCATGGCGGACGAGGATCTGCGGCAGTATCTGCACGATCCCATCGCCGCGCTCTCGCCCGCCATTTGCGCGACGCTCGGCAAAGTGGGATTAGTGCTGGTGCCGTACCTGATGAAAGGCAATGGCCGCGCGGGCGACGGTGTCAGCTTCGAAAAACCGGGCGAAGGGCGGCAGGTTGCCGCATCGCGCATCGAGACGGCGGAACTGACCATCCTGGTGCTGGCCACCAAGGACGAAGACGTCGCGAATTATCACTACACCTTCTACAACGCGCTGGCCGCGCTGGTGGCGGAGCGCTGGCCGCAGGAGTCGCAAGACAGCTTCTTCCGGCTGTTGCGTGAAGAACTCAGCTCGGAAGTGCACGGCGAGGTGGACGAGCGGAGCTGGCATCTGAAGCAAGCCCTGATGCGCCGCCAGACCAACGTGCGTAAAGAGACCAAGCTGTTTCGAGATTACGCGCGGCAGGCGTTTGAAGACACGCTGACGCTGTATCTGCACGGCACCTGCTGCGATATCGATGTGGAGACCGGTCCGCGCCAGATGCCCAGCCGCTACCTGCGCAAGCGCCTGGAGCTGCTGCTTTCGTTGTACCCGCCGCCAGAGGGGTACGCCGTCTTTCCGGAGCAATTGAAGAAACGGTAGCCGGCGCGTTACTCGGCGGTGCGCGCGATGGTCAATTTGCGGAAGTAGCCTTCCGTGCCAGGCCCGATCCACAGCCCAATCGCTCCTTCGCTATCCCCGAGCTTCAGGTCGTGAACGATCAGGCAAGGCTGCGCGGCGCCGTTCAGGTAGAGCGAAGCGCTTGCCCCCTGCACCACGATGCGCAGATGGGTCCATTCGCCGGCGGCCATGTCGGCATAGGATTCGTAAACGCCCGGGCTTTCCTTGCGCAGGCGTTCCCAGGGCCAATCGGGAAACGAAACATATTGGGTGGCGTGATTGCGCCGGAGTTGGTCGTCCGCACGGCCGTTGGTGGGCCGGATGTAAATGCACTCGAATCGCGCGCTGCCCGCTGCGATGCGGAAAGCTATGCCGATGAATCCGCGGGCCTGTGCATCGGCGGTTTTCGATGGCGCTCCGGAGAGGTCGACATCGATGACGCCGTTATGGAATGAGACAGTGTCGATCAGGGCGAGAGCTTCTCCCTGCCCGGCTTTGCTCTCAGTGAGCTTCAGCGCCGTCAGGCCGTGGTGAGTGGCCGTCTCGGCCTGCACGCCTTTAAGATTCAGGCGGGCAAGATCGCTGAGCGGAATCTCTTCCGCGAACATGGCCAGTGAGCAGAAGGCGGCGAAGATGAACAGGAACAGAGGGCGTCGCACCGAATTCGGCAAGCATCTGAGAGGCCATCCGTATTCCACGGTGAGTGGGGCAGCGCCGTGCGCTGCGGCGGACCCTCGGTCCGCTCCGGGCCGGGCGGCGTGGGGACGCCGCCGCAGCGCGAGTCGCTGCCCCACGAAGGCCCGCAACGTTCGCCCATGGGACCCGCCCGTTCGAAGATGAACACCCGGCTAGCGGCCCGCGGCCTTGCGCAGCGCCTGGATGCGCGGCGCACGGCTTTTGGGGCTGTCCAGGCTAAATGCCCGGGCGTCGCCAAGCTGGACGCGGACGTAATCCTCGGTGCGCGCGACGGCTTTTTCCAACTCCTTGTTTTTCGCTATAAACGCGAGCCACGCGATGGATTCCGTGGCCGGAGCGTATTCCCACAGGCCCACCAAACGACCCCGGTCGAAGATGCCGTGGCTGGGCAGATCGAGGACGCCTTCAGCCTTTTCGCCGGTCACGCGCAGTTGCTTTACGTCCGCTTCGTCGATCAGGGTGGCGAGATTGCGGCGCAGCAGACTAATCCCGTCGATGCTGCTCACCAGCGCGTACTGCGCTTCTTTGGGGATCTTGAAGGCCTCGAACTTTTCGCGATCGCCCGGCAGCATCAGACGATCGCCCTCGAGCGGTTCCAATTTGAGCGGTTCGACCGCGGCTTTGGCCGCCTTGGCGCTGGTCGCCGAAAACCACTGGAACTCGGCCAGGGTGGCGGGGCCGGTCCACTCGAAATAGCGCCGCGCCAGCTCGGTGGCGACCTCCTCGGACGGCATCTTGAATTTTGCGCGCGGGTTGGGGCGCCACAGCGTGTAGCGGAAGCGCTGCTGATCGAGCCGGCCGTTAACCGGAACCCGCCGGATGTCGCCGGATGCCTGCAAGTTGCCCAGCGCCAAGGGGAGGGTGGTGGTCAGCCCTTTTTTCTTGCCCTCTTCGCCGAGACTGCGGGACGCGGCGCCGGTTGCCTCGCGAATTTTCTCAGGGTCGAGCGGCCCCTTAGCCAGCGCTTTCACGACCGCTTCGCACAGCTTCGCGACTTCCTGGTCGGTGACGCCGAGCTTGTAGGCGATTTTCATTTCGCCCGCGGTGAATGCCTCACCGGCTTTGAGCGCGAACGCGAAATCGCTCGCCGGAACCACGTAAGTGCAGCCGCGCGCCGACGGCAGTTCGTGAATTTCCAGGTTAGCGACGGCCGCATCGGCGGCTTCCCGCGCGGTACCGGCCCGGGCGAAAAGGGTGAAGTAGGGTCCCACACCGCCCACGGAACGCGACCATCCGGTTCGCTCCAGCACCTCGGCGGGCGGCTTACCGGCCAACCGCCCGTCCAGGCCCTGACGATGCCACCACCACGCGCGCAGTTTCGCGATCGGTCCCTGGGTCGCCGCCGCGCTCAAGCCTTAGCCTCCTGCGCCGGCAACGGACTGCCCAGGCTGAACCAGTTCCCGGAGTTGTCCTTCATCAGCGCTTCCACGCCGTAGAAGCGTTCGGTAGGCGGCTGGCTGAATTCCACTCCTTTGGCTACCAGTTCTTCGTAGGTCTTGTGGCAATCCGCGGTGGCGAAGACGCCGGCGCCCAGCTTGCCCTTGCGGATCAGGTCGCGCAAGGTATCGGAAGTTTCCTGGTCCATCATGGGACCTGGCGCGGTGGGCATCAGGGCGATCTCCAGGTCGGGCTGGCCTTTCGGCGTGACGGTCAGCCAGCGGAAACCATTGTCCATCTTGGCGTCGGTATGCACGTCGAAGCCCAGCTTGTTGACGTAGAAATCGTAGGCGGCGTCCTGGTCGAGGACCCAGATGGTTACATGCGAGAGCCGTTGAATCATTTCCTGCCTCCGGATTCAGAATGCCATGCCGGGGTGCGCATGCGCTTCTTGAATCTTGCGATTTTACTATCAAAAAGGTTTGACCCCAAACTGCTGGAGATAGCAGTTAGGGACGAATCGGTCTATAGCCATGGACGGGACGGGAAAGATACGTCGAATCCCGCGGCGATACACCGAGGGCGAGTAACCCACCATGGTCCGAAACAGGGTGCTGAACGATCCCAGGCTTTCGTATCCGGCGGCGAAGCAGATTTCGGTGACCGGAAGGTGGTCGCGCGCCAGCAGGTACCGGGCGCGGTCGATGCGGCGTTTGGTCAGAAACTCATGCGGGGTTTCGCCGAAGGTGTGCGCGAACAGGCGGTGGTAATGGAATGGCGACAGGCAGGCTTCGCGGGCTGCATCGGCCAGACGTAGGGGCTGATCCAGTCCGGCGGCCAGGTATTCGCGCGAACGGCAGAGGCGGCGGAACAGGTCGTCGTCGAGCAGGGGGCCGAGGCGGTGCGGCGCCGTATAGATCAGCGGATGCGGCACTACATCAGTATACAGGGACGGGAGCCGCCTGCAAGACACTACTTCTTGTTGGCCATTTCCTTGCACACTCGCAAGAGGTCGATCAAGGAGTTGGGCGGCTCGCCGCTCTCCAGCATAGTCTTGAACACGGCATAAGGATCGCTGCGCGAGCCGGACTTGCGGAGAGTTTCGTCATCGTTAACCCAGGCATAGACGATGATCTTGTGCTCGGTGGAAAAGCGGTAGAACAGCCGGTACCTTCCGTGAAACTTGGCCCGAAACCAATGGCGATTGTCCGGACCGAGAGTGTTTCCCTGACGAAACTCGGGACCGTTGGGGTTTCGGGGAATGGCTTCCCGGATGTAGTAATCGATGGTGGCCAGGATTTTCGCCGCAGGATGTGAGATAAATCCCCGCGGGTCTTTGGATGCCAGCTTTTCCACTCGCTGCACCAGTCTCTCCAGTTGCGCCTGGAAGAAGGGGTGAACAAAGAGCCGCCAGCCGTGCGACAGCATCAGACAAGCGTCTCGTCGCCCAGATCTTCGTGCGGATTGACCGGAAGTTTTCCGACCAGTGCATGGATGCGCTCAGCCAGGGCCGGGGCCAGCGGTTTGATTTGTTGCGGAGAGCGGGCCATGTCGTCGGCCAGGAAGCTGAGAAACGATTCCATTACCGGGTCGCGCTCGCGCTGGCGGGTCTTTTTCGCATCTTCTGCCACAACGAGCATCCGCCCTGGCCCAATGACGTGGGCGCGGACCTCGCCCGAGAACTCCGGATGGCTTTGGAAAAGCGCCTTTTCAAAGCGAAGTCCCAAGGAGTTGCCCGTTTTGGTTTGGCGGCCGCGGTATGTGGCCGCTTCTTTTCTTCGATCGTACTTGAGGATTGACATTCCGGCTCTGGGAATCATGTTAGCACAATTGTGCGCACATCTTCTTTGTACGAAGGCAGGCGAAAACGCCTGCCCCACCATCAGATGCCCAGCAATTCAGCCGCAAAACGCTGCGCGGCTTCCTTGCCGCGCTCCCCGATCTCGCCCACCGGTCCCACGCACGATGGGCAACCTGCCTCGCACTCGCAGGCCGCCAGCAGTTCCGACGTCAGCCGCACCAGCCGCTCCGCCATGCGGTAGAGCGGCGCGCTCTGGCCCACCCCGCCGGGGTAGCCATCGTACAGATACAAGTTGGGCTCTTCGCTGAACGCCACGCCCAGGTCGCGCGGATCGCACATCAGCAGCAGCGCGGCTACCGTTTGCAGCGCGTTGCCCAGTCCCGCCAGGCCACTGCGTTTTTCGTCCGCCGTCAGATCCGGGAAGCGCGCCAGGAATTCCGCGGGGAAGTGCAGCCAGAAGGCGGTGGTGTGCATCTCCTGTTCGGGCATCGACAAATTCCCCGCACCGACGTTTTCGTTGGTGTAGAACTTGATCTTCTTGAAGCCCACGATCTGGCGGTTCACGCGCACGTCGCCGTGGACCTTCCGCGCGCCCCCGAACGGCTCGCTCTCGCATTCTTCGAGCGCCTGCACCTGTGTATAGTCGATGGCGTCCGTGTAGTAGTCGCACTCCACGCTGCGCACGTAGGCTTTGCGCTCCTTGTAATCGAAACGCTCCACGTGATACTGGCGGGCTTCGTGCAGATAGATGGCCTTTTCGTGCAGGGTGGTGAGCGCCGCGGTGAAAGCGACTTCGGCGATCACGGCCGGTTCGCCGGTAATATCCACCACCACGAAATTGTCGCTGGAGACGGAGCGCAGGCTGGTGGCGTCGGCGGGATAGGAATCCGACGTCCAGTGCCAGGCGCTTGCGGAGTGGTGCAGGAAACCGGCTTCTTCGAGGAAGCGGCACATCTCGCCGGTATCGTGCTTGCCGAACTTCTCGCCATCTTGAATGGGCAGCTCGAAGGCCGCGCATTTCAGGTGGGCCAGCAGGATCTCCAGATTGTCCGGGTTGATGTAGGCGTGCTCGGGCGAGCGGCCGAAGAAATAGTCGGGATGCTCGACGATGTACTGGTCGAGCGGCGCGCTGGAGGCCACCAGCACGGCGGCGGAAGCGCTTTGGCGGCGTCCGGCACGCCCGGCGCGCTGCCAGGTGGATGCGATGGTGCCCGGATATCCCGCCATCACCACGGCATCCAGGGAGCCAATGTCGATGCCCAGTTCGAGCGCGTTGGTGGCCACCACGGCGCGGATCTCGCCATCGCGCAGCTTGCGCTCGATCTCGCGGCGCTCGCGCGGCAAGTATCCGCCGCGATAGCCGCGCACGGCGTCCTTGGACAGCGGGCCGCGCTCGACGGCATCTTTCAGATACGTGACCAGGATCTCGGTAGCCAGCCGGTTATTGGCGAACACCAGGGTCTGCAGGCGATGCTCGATGAACTCCAGCGCCAGCCGCCGCGCTTCGCCGATGTAGCTGCGCCGGATTCCCAGTTGACGATTGACCACCGGCGGGTTGTAGAAGACGAAGAACTTCTCGCCGCGCGGCGCGCCGTTTGAATCCACGATGTGGAAGGGCAATTCAGCGAGCGCCTCGGCGAGCTCGCGGGGGTTGGCAATGGTGGCCGAGCAGCAGACGAAAACAGGCTTCGATCCGTAGAATTCGCAGATGCGCTTCAGGCGCCGCAACAGGTTCGCCAGGTGGCTGCCATAGACGCCGCGATAATAGTGCAGCTCATCGATCACGATGTAGCGCAGATTCTCGAACAGCTTGGCCCAGCGCGTGTGATGCGGCAGGATCCCGGAGTGCAGCATGTCCGGATTGGTCAGCACGATGTTGGCGCGCTGCCGGATGGCTTTGCGGGCATCCTGCGGCGTATCGCCGTCGTAGGTGAAGGCGCGGATTTCCGAGCCCATTTGGTCGATGGCGGTCTGCAGTTCATGGAGCTGATCTTCGGCCAGCGCTTTGGTGGGGAACAGATACATGGCGCGCGCGCCGGGTTCGGCCAGGAGCTGGTTGAGTACGGGCAGGTTGTAGCACAGCGTTTTGCCGCTGGCGGTGGGCGTCACGACCACCAGGTTTTGGCTTTGTTGGACCAAATCGAAGGCCTCGGCCTGATGCGAATAGAGCCGCTCGATGCCGCGATCCGCCAGGGCCCGCCGCAGGATAGGGTTCACCGCCTCGGGCAGATCGCGATAGACTCCGGTGGTGGCAGGCTCGTGCCGGATAGCCGCGTGATGGAAGCGGGTGAGGGCCGCTTGCAGGGTGGGTGCTTTCGGGGAGGCCAGTGTGAGGTCCATCGGACGTTTCGCCTTTTCTTTGCTACCTTACACGAAAAGGCGCGGCGAGGCAAGTGTAGCGCTAATTGTAGGGCGGCCAATCGTGGCCGCAGCCGGCTGTTAGCCGGCTCTTCCCGCGAGCGAAGCTCGCGGATACGCCGGGCGTAGCCGGCTAACGCGGGCTAGGCCCGCGGCGACCGCAGGAGTGCGGTCGCGGCACGCTGAGAGCGTGCGCCACGTCGTTCTGCCAATCGGCATGAAGTGGGCAGGAGTAGCTGCCGTTTACTCCTCGGGCCGGAGGAACTCGTAGCGCTCCAGGGTAGCGGCGATATCGTAGGCGGGCTCGCCGGAATCGGAGCGGTTGGAACGTAGCACTTTGCCGATACAGCGCAGGCTAACTCCATGGTTCAACGACCCGCCGAGGGTGATGACGTATTCGATCGACACCCCGGGGTCGGCTTCCCTCTCGGCGGTAAACAATACGCCACCGGAGCTGATATTCTTGGTCAGTCCGGAGTGCATGACACGTTCTGTCCCGTTGCGTGTAATGGAAACGGGTAATTGAAGGGTGAACCGCCGGGTTCTTCTTTGCTCCACTCTAAGTAATCTAGTTTCTTCGGGCAACTCGGGTCAACCACTTATTCAAAAAAAGACGTGGTATTAGTACTACGAGGTTGAGGAACTTTAGTCCTGATCTGGGACTTTAGTTCTGCTGACGTAGACGCAACGTACTGCGATCCGCGACCGCGCACCGAGAGAATTCTAAAGTCTTTTATCCGATTTGACGATTATTGGACTGTGAATTATCCGGCGCAAGGGGCTCACCAGGAAAGCCTTATGCAAGCCGCGGCCAACCTGCCGGCGGCGAACGGCCGCGGCGCCGCCATGCAATGGGATGCGCTGCTGCGGCAGATCGCCAACTCCTTGCCGGCCATGATCTGGATGTGCGGAGCGGACGGGCGGGCCACTTTGTTCAATAAGCGCTGGCTGCAATTCACCGGATGCGCGCTACCGCAGGCGCTCGATGGCGGATGGGCGGCCACCATCCACCCGGACGATGTGGGGCGGCGTCTGGCTAATCGGGAGGCGGCGCTTAAAGCGCGTGAACCGTTCGAAACCGAATACCGGTTGCGCCGGGCAGACGGAGAATACCGCTGGATGTTGGACCAGGGCGCGCCGCAGTTCGACACCCGCGGCGCCTTTCACGGGTACGTGGGCGTGGCGGTGGATATCACCGAACGCAAATGCGCCGAAGACAAATTACGTTGGCTATCCAAAGCGGTCGAGCAAAGTCCCGCAACCGTAGTAATTACCGATCTCGAAGGCAAGATCGAATATGTGAACCCCAAGTTCACGGAGGCGACCGGATACACCCCCGAGGAGGCTCTGGGCCAGAATCCGCGGATCCTCAAATCGGGCGAGACGCCGGACGAGGATTACCGCAAGATGTGGGCAACCCTCGAAACGGGCGAATGGCGGGGCGAATTCCACAACAAACGAAAAAACGGCGAGTTGTATTGGGAGGCGGCGTCCATTAGTCCGATTCGCGATGAAACCGGCAAACCCACGCACTACATCGCGGTCAAAGAGGATATTACCGAGCGCAAACGCATGGAAGCGAAGTTGCGCGCGTCGGAGGAGCGGTTTCGCTTCGCCATCGAACACGCGCAGATTTGCATTTATGACGTGGATCTGGCGACCGGCGAAGGCGAGTTACAGGGTCCGGACGCGTTCCTGAAGGGTATCCGAACGGTGGGACAGTGGTTGGGCGCGATGCATCCGGAGGACCGCGAGCGGACGAGAGCGGCCCATGAACGGCGCCTTGAAAGCGGGGAAGCACTCCAGCAGGAGTACCGCATGGTCGACCAGGATGGGACAGTCCGGTATTACTCGGATAGCGGCGCTCCGAATTGCGACGGCCGTTTGATTGGCGTGTTGCGCAATATCACGGAGGACAAGCGCGCCGAAACATCGCTGGCGCAGTTAGCGGCCATCGTAGAGTGTTCCAACAACGCCATTTTATCGTTTGATACACAGGGCGCCTTACAGAGCTGGAATAGGGCGGCGGAGAAGTTATATGGTTACTCGGCGGAGGAGATGTTGGGACAGCCGGCCTACAGATTGGCTCCTCCGGAACTGCGCGAGCCCGCGTCGGTCAACATTACCTCGGTCACGCGCGGCACGCCCCTGCAAGCCTTTGAAACCCAGCACATGCGCAAAGATGGCACGGTGTTCCCGGTCAGCATAACGGCCTCGGCCATCCGAGACCGGGTGGGCAAAATGATGGGCGTTTCTGTCATCATCCAGGACATCGCCAGGCAGAAGCGGGCCGAGGAAGCGCTGCGGGAAAGCGAGAACCGCTTCCGGGCGATCGTCCAAAATAGCAGCGACGTGATCACGCTTATCGATCCGGCCGGGGTTATTCTGTACGACAGCGCGGGCGTCTCCGGGCTGCTGGGGGTCTCGCCGGAGCAGCGTTTGGGATACCCGGCTTTTCAGTGGATCCATCCGGACGATCTTTCCTACATGCGGATGCTGCATGAAGAGTTACTGCACATCAGCGGCGCCAAACTCCGGGCGCAACTCCGGTTGCGGCATGCGGACGGATCGTGGCGCTGGTGCGACAGTTGGGCGATTAACCTGCTTGAGGAACCGGGGGTCCGGGCGCTGGTGACCAGTTTCCGGGATATCACGGACCTGAAGGGCGTTGAGACGGCGCTGCGCGAGAGCGAACAGCGATACCGGAAGTTGATCGAGGATGCCAGCGACGCTATCTTCACCCTCGATTTGGAGGGGCGCTGCACCTCGGCCAACGGCGCATGCGAAAGGATCTCAGGATATAGCCGGCAAGAGGTTTTGGGCATGAGCCTGCAGCAGATCGTGCCCCCCGAACAGATCCCCGCTATGCAGCGGCGCATCCAAGCCAGGCTGGAAGGCATATCGGCAGGCCCGATGGAAACCGAATGGATTGCGCGCGACGGCCATCGGATCGCCATGGAAGTGAGCGGCCGTCCGCAAATCAGGAACGGCTCGCCCGTGGGCCTGTTGTGCATCGCGCGAGACATCAGCCAGCGCAAGTGCGCCGAACGGCGGGAGCACAATCGGCGGGAGGTGCTCGAGATGGTGGCCCAGAACCAGCCGTTGGAGGCCGTGCTGAGCCGCCTGGAGAAGATGATCGAAAACGACTACCCCGGGATTGCGGCGCGCATTTCGTTGCCGGGAGTGGCCGCCGGGGATCAGCCGGGTTGTCCGGAGGTTCCCATCCTGGGCGCCGGCGGTGTGGTGCTGGGGAATATCAAGATCGAGCGTCCGGGCGCCTGGAAGGCGACCGATTTCGAACAGGTCTTTCTGGATTCCGAGGCCAAGCTGGCGGCCATTGCGCTGGAGCACCGGCAGCTTACCAACCGGCTGGCCTATCAGGCGCAACACGATCCGCTGACCGGCTTGCCGAATCGCACATTGCTCGACGATCGTCTGCGGCAAGCCATCACGCTGGCGCGCCGGCAGGCCACCATGGTGGCGGTGATCTACGTGGATCTGGACCGCTTCAAATTCATCAACGACACCTTGGGTCACGAAGTCGGCGATGCGCTGCTGAAAGAAGCGGCCAGGCGGCTGGAGGGCGCCGTGCGGGAATCCGATACACTCGCGCGCCCGGGTGGAGACGAATTCGTAGCGGTACTGTTCGGTATTGAAGCAGCCCGCCATGCGGAAACAGTGGCGGAGCGCATTATTGAGTCCATGGTATGTCCGTTCCAGGTGATGGGGCACGAATTGTTCGTTAGCGCCAGCGTGGGGTTGAGCCTGTTCCCGCAGGATGGGGAAGACGCCGCCACCTTGCAGAAGCACGCCGACGTGGCGATGTATGAGGCCAAAAACCTGGGCAGGAACCGGTTTCAAAAATTCGCGCGTGAGATGAACGCCGCCGCGCACGAGAGGCTGGAGGTGGAAAACCACCTGCACCGGGCTCTGGAGCGCGGCGAGCTGCAGTTATACTATCAGCCCCAGTTTCAACTCCCCTCGGGGGAGCTTAGCGGAGTGGAAGCCCTGTTGCGGTGGAACCATCCCAAATGGGGCATGGTCCCGCCGAACCGGTTCGTGCCGGTAGCCGAAGACAGCGGGCTGATCATCCCCATCAGTCTTTGGGTCTTGCAAGAAGCCTGCCGCCAGCACCAGTTGTGGCGGCGCGCCGGACTGCCGCCGGTCAAAATCGCCGTCAACGTCTCGGCCACTCAATTCACGCGCACCAACCTGGCCGAAAAGGTCGCGGATGTTCTGGCGGCGCACGCACTGGAGCCGCGCTATCTGGAACTGGAGCTTACCGAGAGAGTCCTGATGCGGGACGTGCAGGATACCACGCGGCAAATCGCCGAATTGCGGGCCTTGGGTGTGTGCATTTCCATCGACGATTTTGGCACCGGCTACTCGTCGCTCAGTTACTTGCAGCGCCTGCCCATCGACGATTTAAAGATCGACAAATGCTTCGTGCAAGGAATCGGCCAGTCGGCCGGCCGGCAACCCCTGGCAAAGGCTATCGTGGGCCTGGCGCATGGCTTGCACCTGACGGCCACGGCGGAAGGCGTGGAAACCGGGAGCGAGTTGGCCGTGTTGCGGGCACTTGGTTGCGATCGGGTACAAGGCTTCCTGCTGGGCCGGCCGGCTCCCCCGGACACTTGGGCGGATCGTTGGCAGGCGGGCGGGCAGCACCTCATTTTGGATCCAGGTTTACTTTTAGATCTTCCGGCGTGAGATCGCACTTCGCGCCTTCCGCCGGAATATCGACTTTTGCGGTCCACAGTATCGCGTTTACCACCAGGCGCCGCTGATCCTCCAGACCCCAGTTATGGTGAAAGTGCCCGCCGGTGAAGCCGAAGCCCCGGCCGCCGTCTTCGCGTTCTACGGCCCAGGCGACGGTCTCCTGCTGCGGCGCGTCCTTGGGCAGCATGGTGGTCAGGATGGGCACCAGCCGCTTATCGTCTTTGCGGAAGACGATGCGGTAATACCACTCGTCGGTGGAACGATAGCTATCCCAGCCGCGCGAGATGGGATGCGCCGGTGCGGCCTGGGTCAACTCCACGTCGTTGACCGGATTCTGGGAATACGGCCGCCGGTAGAATCCGCCGATCCATTCGAGCAATTCCATGCCGCCGTGATCGCCGGGCACTTCCACCGCATAGTGCAGGAGGGCCAGGCCGACGCCGCTTTTCATCAGCTTGCCCAGTTGCGCCAGGCGGTCGTCCGCCAGCAGTGGATGGCCTTCACCGCCATCCATATAAAGCACGATGGAGTTCGCGCCTGCGAACGACGATTCGTCGGCCGGCCATCCACCCTTGACCACGATCGCGTCGACGCCGTTGTTCTGGCGCAGGCACTTGGCCAGCAGCATGGCGCCGGCGTTAAACTCGTGCTCGCCCGCGCCGTGG
>Ga0302325_10009893_pt1 | contig 20757 bp, 20 predicted proteins | sample Palsa_T0_2_FD_201948 | JGI IMG/M metagenome (GOLD analysis project Ga0302325, IMG submission 201948) | Peat permafrost microbial communities from Stordalen Mire near Abisko, Sweden - Palsa_T0_2 | ecosystem: Environmental > Terrestrial > Soil > Palsa > Peat permafrost | place: Sweden: Abisko...
TGCGCTACCATCCGCGTGGAACGCTACCGTCCGATGTTGATTAGAGCGAGGCGCACATGGCTTCAGCCGAGCAGTGCCGCGAGGCGCTGCAGACTCTCACGACCCGACTGGCGGAAATGAGCCCGCAGGATCGGGCCAGCTACTTCGGCAAGCGCTCGATGAGCTGCCATGTGACCGATCTCGGCGTGACGTTCATAACCAGGTTCACCGATGCGGGCGCCGAACCGGTCAAGGAAGCGGCACCCGACGAACCGCCGGCCGATATCAGGCTGACCGCGAACAGCGACGACGTGGTCGCGCTGTCCGCGACCCCGGCCAACATCGCCCGCATGTGGCTCTCCGGCCGGGTCAAGGTCCAGGCCAGCATGCGGGACCTGCTGGCGCTCCGCCGCCTTCTGTGACAGGCCCGCGTTACCTGACCACACCCGTTTCGCGCAGCTCAGCGACTTGCGCGGGGGTGTAGCCGGCCTCGGCGAGGATCTCATCGGTGTGCTCGCCCAGGACCGGGGGCGGACGGCGAAGGTAGGGAGCCGGGGTGGCGGGTAGGGGCTGAGCGGACAGCTTGAGCGGCGACCCCAGCATCTTGAGCGTCCCGGCGACCGGATGCTCGATCTCGACCACCATCTCGCGCGCGGCAACCTGCGGCTGCTCCAGGGCGGCGGGCACGGTGTTGACCGGTCCGGCCGGCACGCCGGCCGCGTTCAGCAGGTCGGTCCATTCCGCGCAGCCCTTGGCCGCCAGCGTGTCGGTGATGAGCGGGATCAGCGTGTCACGATTACGCACCCGGTCCGGGTTGGTGGCATAGCGCGGGTCATCCGCCAGCTCGCCGAGCCCGGTCGCCGAGGTGAACCGGCGCCATAGCCCGTCGCTGCCGACCGCCACCATCAGCGGCGCGTCGGCCGTCGGAAATACCTGGTAGGGAGTCAGGCTCTCATGCGCACTGCCGTGCCGGCCCGGCGTCACGCCGGTGGCGAAGTACTTGCCTGCCACGTACGTGAGCCAGGCGAGCTGGCCGTCAAGCAGCGAGACGTCCACCAGCTGGCCCTGGCCGCTGGTCTCCCGCGCGTGCAGCGCGGCCAGGATGCCGATCAGCGCCCACATGCCCGCCCCGACGTCGGCCGAGGACGTACCGCTGCGTACGGGCTCGCCGTCCGGCTCGCCGGTGACGCTCATCATCCCCGACACGGCCTGCGCCACCGCGTCGTAGCCGGGCAGGTCCGCGCTCGGCCCGGTCTGCCCGTAACCGCTGATGGAGGCATAGATCAGACCAGGGTTGTGGCGAGCCAGCTCGGCATAGCCGACGCCGAGACGCGCGGCGGTGCCCGGCCGGAAGTTCTCCACCAGGATGTCCGACCCCGCAGCCAGCCGCCGGACGATGTCCCGGCCTGCCGGGGTTTTCATGTTCACGGACAGCCCGCGCTTGTTCCGGTTGACCGAGAGGAAGTAGGCGGCGTCGTCGCCCTGGAACGGCGGGCCCCAGCGGCGGGTGTCGTCCCCGTTCCAGATGTCCTCGACCTTGATCACGTCGGCGCCGAGATCGCCGAGGATCATCGTGGCGAATGGCCCGGACAGCGCCCTGGTCAGGTCGAGCACCCGGAGGCCGGCCAGCGGTCCGGCGGCATTTGGCGTTCCCATTACCGATATGTTATCGAGCTATGGGAGACCTGATCCTGGTACGGCACGGCGAGACCGAGTGGAGCCGGGACGGCAAGCACACCGGCCGGACCGACGTCCCGCTCACCCCGGCTGGCGAAGCGGCCGCCGCGGCGCTCGCCCCGATGCTGGCCCGGCGGGACATCGTGGCCGTCTTCACCAGCCCCGCTCGCCGCGCGGTCACGACCGCGGCCCTGGCCGGCCTGGACAACGCCAAGCCGGATCCTGAGCTGTGGGAATGGGACTACGGCGGGTACGAAGGCCTGACCACGGCGCAGATCCGGGAGCAGCGGCCCGGCTGGTACCTGTGGCGAGACGGCGTGATCCCCGGGGACGCTGAGCATCCCGGCGAGACGGTGGCCCAGGTAGGCCAGCGGGTCGACCGGGTGCTGGGCCGCGTCACGCCGCTGCTGGACGACGGGGACGTCGCCCTCGTCGCGCACGGCCACGTGCTGCGGGTGCTCACCGCCCGCTACCTGGGGCTGGAGCCGTCAGCCGGGCGGTTGTTCCGGCTGGACACCGGGACGATCAGCACGCTCGAGTCCGAGCACGACGAACCGGTCATCTCGTCCTGGAACGTCCCGCCCAGAACCTAGCCAGCCTGGGCCGCGAGCTCGTGGCGCCGTAACGTTCCCGGAACGCGGGCCTGCCGGGCCGGTCAACCTGAAGCTTCCTCCGCCGGGTGGGTCTCCTCCCACATCCAGCTCAGGTACGCGGCTGAACCTGTCAAGATCGGCAGCGCGACAATCTCAGGCTCGTCGTAGCTGTGCCGTTCGGTAATGAAGGCCGCGAGCTCGTCGTAACGGTCAGCCGGGAGCTTGAGCAGCACCAGCCATTCCTCGGTCCGCTCCAGCCCTCCGTCCCACCAGTACATGGACGCCACCGGGCCTGCCACCTGGGCGCAGGCGGCCAATCTCGACTCGACCGCGGCGCGGGATAGCTCCATCGCCTCAGCCCGCGAATCGGTCGTCGTCTGCACCTGGAGGTACTGCACCTCAAGGTCCGCCATGGCACATGATCGTACGCCTACCAGGCGCTAGTACGCTGTGCCGCACGCCGCCTGACCGCGGCGAGGGCGGTGAGGAGAGCGCGTGGAACTGGTGCATTCCGGAAAGGTCCGGGAGCTTTACTCCGACGGCGACGATCTGATCATGGTCGCCTCTGATCGGGTGAGCATCTACGACGTGGTGCTGCCTACGCCGATTCCCGGCAAGGGCAAGGTGCTGACCCAGCTCTCGCTGTGGTGGTTCGAGCAGCTCAAGGACGTCATCCCCAATCACGTGATCTCCGGGACCGACGTGCCGGAGCAGTGGGCAGGGCGGGCGATCAGGTGCCGCCCCCTGCGAATGCTGCCGGTGGAGTGCATTGCCCGCGGTTACCTGACGGGACTGGGATTGGCGTCCTATAACGAAACCGGCACGATCTCAGGCGTGCAGCTGCCGCCCGGCCTCCGCGAGGGTTCCCGGCTGCCCGAACCCGCCTTCACGCCCACCACGAAGGCGGCGACGGGTCACGACGAGCCGATGACCTACGCCGACGTGGCCACGCTGGTCGGCGCACCGCTGGCGGCTGAACTCCAGCGGGCCACCCTGGAGGTCTACCGGCGGGGAGCGGAGCTCGCCGCCGAGCGCGGCGTCATCATCGCCGATACCAAGCTGGAGTTCGGGCTGAGTGAGGACGGAACGCTGATGCTCGCCGATGAGGTGCTGACCCCGGACTCATCCCGGTTCTGGCTGGCCTCGGAGTGGCAGCCGGGCCGCCCGCAGCGCTCGCTCGACAAGCAGTTCGTCCGGGACTGGTCGGCCGGCCTCGACTGGGACCGCCGCGCGCCGGGCCCGGTCCTCCCGCCGGAGGTCGTCGCGGCGACGCAGTCCCGTTATGAGGAACTGTTCACGCGGGTTACATCGGACCGCTAGCAAGCTCGCCACCAGCCATGTCCGAGCCGACCGTCGTCGTCCGCGCCCGCAGGCTACGTGCGGCGTTCGCCGTAACCCGTCTGACGGGACGCTAACGGATGGTCTTGACGCAGGTGTAAGCGCCGTACAGCCTGGCGTCGAAGTCCGCGGTGACGATCTCGAAACCCACGGCGGCGAGCATCGGCTCGAGTAGCCAGCGGAAGGTGTCCGTCCGGAGTCTCGCGGGATGCGTCCGACCCACCATTACGTATAATCCATTTCCATGATGTCCGAAAATGGAATATTCGGAAGTGGAGTAACTGAGCATACTGCGTCCGGGAGTGGGCAGCCTGGGGTCGCGGGCGGCTTGCCTGGGGTCGCGGGCGGCTGGCCTGGAGTCGTGCTCGCCCTGCAGAAGACCACGCATCACACCCTGCACGCGCTGAGCGCGGCGCTGGCCGACCTGAGCCTCAACGCCGCCGAGATCAACGCGCTGGCCAACCTCGGCGACGGCGGCACCGTCAACGTCCGCCAGCTCAGCGACAAGACCGGGACCAGGGCCAGCACGCTGACCGGGGTCCTGGACCGGCTTGAGAACCGCGGCTACCTCACCCGGGAGCTCGATCCGGCCGACCGCCGATCGTTCCGGCTGCCCTTGACGGCGGCAGGCCAGGCGGTGGCCGGACGCGTGCTCGCCGCCGTCGCGGACCTGGAACACGAGGCGCTGGGCCGCCTTTCCCCCACCCAGCTGGCGGGCTACCACGCCGTCATCACCGCCCTGCAGGAGGCCTGCTAATGCCCGATCACCAGATGCCGCCCGGGCCGCACGGCTCGCCCGATCCCGAACTGGCCGCGATCTTGCCCGTGATCACCGGCCCGGCCGGGCAGTTCCGGCACCGTCAGCACATCAACCTGGCGTTCGTGGCGGTACAGCGTTACGGCATGCCCGCAGCCACCGGCAAGATCTGCACCTGGATCCGTCATATCGCCGCGTACGAGCGGGCCCCGCAGAAGTACCACCACACCGTCTCCCGCGCCTGGGTCGAGATCGTCGCCCACCACGTCGGCGCGGACCCGGATTGCGCGGACTTCGACCTGTTCGCCGGGCGGAACCCGGCGCTCCTGGACAAGCGCCTGCTCAGCCGGCACTACCGGTCGGTCACGCTGGCCTCCGGGCCGGCCCGGGACGGCTGGGTTGAGCCCGATCTCCTGCCGTTCCCCTGGTCCGACCGGGGCACGGCAGGCTGATCGAGGGCCACGGGCCGGGTGCGGTCTGGCTGGTTAGCGGCCGGACAGGGGCACGATGACGAAGTCCTGGGCGGTGTTCGTCTCCACCGAGTCGATACCGGCCACGGCGGCGCCAGACGGCGCCAGCGTGCTGATCACGTGACTGCCGCCTCCGGTCAGGCCAGCGACCGGCGATTGCGTCCAGCTCACCCCGGTGGCCGAGGTCCAGACCGCGGCATCCACGTCGCCGGCGGACCCGGCGGACTGGCTCGCAGCGGTGAAGCCGCCGGAGGTCTGGGTGACCGCGGTAATGGCGGTACCCAGAGCCAGCGAACCGAACGGTACCTGCTGCCAGCTGGTCCCCCCGGTGGTGGACAGCTCGGCCAGCGGCGTGACGCCTGCCTTGGTCGTTTGCCAGCCCGTGGCGACAACCCGGTTCCCGTTGATCGCCACCTGATTCAACTGGCCGGCCGTCACGCCGGCCGCCACGGGCAGCTGACGTGTCGTCCAGGCGCGGCCGTCGGTGGTGGTCCACACCACGGGCATGCCGTCACGCGAGCCAACCGATACGAAGCCGTGCGGGCCCGCGGCGACCGCGATATCCACGAACGAGCCGGTCGTCAGGTTCACGTCGTGCCCCTCCTTCCAGCTGGTCAGCTTCGCCGACCAGTAGACGTCGGCCGTGCATCCGGCGCCGCTCGATTTGCGTTCCGAGCCCACGATCACGTAACCCGCCGGACCTGCCGCCGCCGAGATCGAGACCGCGTCCGCCAGGTCCTGTGCCATGTCTCCGCCGACGGCCTGCCAGGTGATGCCGTTGGTCGAGGTGAATATGGCGGGACCAGGAAAGCCGACGGCAAGCCACCCGGCCGAGCCGTGGGTCACGGCGGTGAGGTTAGCCAGGCCCCGGTTACCTGAGACCAGCGGCAGCGAGGAAGCCAGGGCCCAGGATCCCCCGGAGGCCTTCCGCCATATCGCCGGATAGCCATCCGCGCTGCCCACTGCGATCTGCTCGCCATCGGCGATAGCGGTGCTGCTCACGGTGACCGCCGGGATGGTGGCCAGCGGGACCGAGCGTACGCTTCCTGCCGTGTTCGCCTCGACGAAGACGGCCTGCTGGCTGATCGCGGTGGCCTTCGTGGATCCGACGGCCACGACATTGCCTCCCGCCGCGACCGTGGGAACCAAGTTCGACTCGCGGGAGGCGTCACCAAGCGACCCCGTCGGCCGCCAGTCGGTGCCGGCGCCCGTGTTGGTGTAGGCCACGGTTTGCTTCTGGGTGGTCTCACCGGTCACGACAAAGCCGTAGTTACTGCCCTTCACCACCCTGGGAGCCCAGCCCCCGGCCGGGTCGATGGTGCCCGCGTACTGCCAGGTCTGCCCGTTCGGAGAAAAGTACGCCACCCCATCTGAGGCGCGGCTCGCCGTCGTGCCCGGCCGGACCGCGATCAGGCCGGAGCCGTCGAACGACACGCCACTGATCTGGCTTAGAGCGCCGTGATCGACCGGGACCGGTACGAGGGTCCAGGCCGACCCGCCGTCGGTGCTCAGCCAGACAGAGGTGCCATCGGAAATCACCGTGTCATTCCCGCGCGTAGCGGCGAAGGTAATGACCCGAGGGGCCCGGCCGGCCGCCGCCAGACCGAGTTGCGCCGCCGTCATCCGCTGCCAGGTCACGCCGTCATGCGACCGCCAGATCACCGCCTCGGTCTGGCCGCTGCTCGTCTTGCCGTTCCCGGCGGCGAGGAACCCGCCGGCGGTGTAGGTGACCACGTCCACCGAGTCACCGGGCTGCTGAGCGATCCCGTGCGTGGCCGCGAGCGTCCACGACGTGCCGTTCTGGCTCGTCCAGATCGCGTTCGGGCCCACGGCCATCCAGCCGTCCGGGCCGCCGGCGATAAAGGATGCCAGGTATCCGAGCGGGGGCTGGCTGCCGTCCGGCAGGTGCACCGGGGCCAGGCGCCAGGTCTTCCCGCCGTCAGACGAGACGCGGAACTGCTGGCGTGCGACGGATCCGGCCTGGTTAGCCTGCCAGCCCGTCGTCACCATGGTGTCGCCTGAGGAGACGATGCGGCTGAGCGCCTGGAAGACGCCACGCTGCGCCTGGCCGGCGTACGCAGGCAGGGCCGTGGTCTGGATGGCGCTCCCGGCCAGGCGTTTTGCGGCCGTGTGACCCGTGTGCGAGTGCAGCGCGAAGGCGGTAAGCACGGCCGCCGCGGCGACGACGACGGCGACCGCGGTGGCGCTCATCTTCTGACGGCGGCTGACTCTCCTGCCCCCCGGCCCGGTGTGGGCAGGCGCGGGGTCGAGCAGCAGGGTACCCTTCGCCGAAGGCAGGCTGACCTGGGGTTCCAGGAGCTGCTTGGGCCCGGGCGGACTTGCCTGCCACCACTGGTGCTGGGCCGCGCTCGGGCTGGGCTGAAGCTGATCGGCCGACGGCCGGCCAGCCTGCGGGTCAGACCGCTGCCGGGTGAAAGCCGCCACCGTCTCGGTGGGAACGTCGTGCGGCCGCTCGGCAACCGGCGCGGACAGCAAGGACATCCTGTTCAGCTGATCCAGCAGCTCGTACGCGGCGGGACGGCTCTGCGGATCCTTGGCCAGGGCGGCCGCGATCAGCGGCTTGAGTGAGCCTGGTACCGCGGCGATGTCGGGGTCGGCGTACATGACCCGGTACAAGACGGCATCAGTGTTCCCGGTGCCCCACGGCGAATGCCCCACAGCCGCGTACGCGATGGTCACGCCCCAGACGAAGATGTCAGCCGCCGGGCCCGGACGCCCGGTGATCTGCTCTGGCGCCATGAAACCCGGTGAGCCGACCATCACTCCGGTCTTGGTAAAGGACGTCCCGTCCAGCGTCTGGGCGATCCCGAAATCGATGACCTTCGGGCCGTCCTGCGCCAGGATCACATTGGAGGGCTTGAGGTCCCGGTGCACGATTCCGGCCGCGTGGATGACGGTGAGCGCGTCGGCCAGCCCGGTCGCCAGGCTGTACAGCATGTCGGCGCTCAGCGACCCGTACTTGTCTATGTAGTCGGCCAGGGAAGGACCTTCGGCGTATTCAGTGACCATGAACGGCCGGTCCGACTCGGTATCGGCCTCGATAACCCGCACCGTGCACACGCCCCTGACCCGCATCAGCGCGGTCACCTCGCGGTCGAAGCGACGCCGGAAATCCGGATCATCGGCCATCTCGGGCCGCAGGACCTTTACCGCGACCAGGCCGCCGTCCGGGTCGACCCCGAGATATACCACGCCCATGCCGCCTGAACCCAGCCTGTCGGTCAGACGGTATTGTCCGACCCGGACCGGATCTCCCGGCCGAAGAGACATGCGAGCCATTGGATTCCCCTCGCCAAAGCCGATCGTGGCCCCTGGGCAGCCGACGCACCCCGCTGTCACAGTCCTTACGACTTCCTTACGACAATGAAGCGCCCAAAGGTTCACTGCCGCCATCAAGCTCGGCTGTATACATTCAGGCGGCATCGAAGACACGCCCGTGATGCACTCGTCACCTGGACCTACGCGGATAAGCAACTTAAAGTAATTCCAGAATTACGAATTGGCGGGGCGTGATCTCACGAGTTCCGCCGGCCGCAGACTTACGTAGTTATGACGGGCCAGGCGACGTTCGGCGGCCAGAGCCGCGCTGGCCTTAGTTCGATGGCCCAGGCGGCAGGCGACGCGGGTCGCCGGGATGACCACGCCGGCCGTGCGAGACAGAAACCGAGATGGCCAGCAGCACGGCACCCCACGGCCCGGCGACCCAGAGCGGCCAGGGATAGATCAGCTGACCGGCGGTGGCCGATACCAGGACCCAGATCACCAGGTTGAGCGAGACGACGGCGGCCCAGACGGTCCACACGACCTTGAGCGGAGCGGGCAGCCCGGCGGATCCACCTTGGCCGGGGGCCGGCGGCCCCGCCGCCGGCGGGGGCACGGGCGCGGCTGGTGCCCGGGCCGCCAGGCTGGTTTCGGGCAGATCCGCGTACAGCGGGGTGAGCTCGCCGTAGGTCAGCGCCTCCGACGCGTGTCCCATCCGGTCGAGGTACTCGTCCATCTTCAGGCGGCCCTCATCGAGCGCGGTGCGCAGCCGCTGGATAACCTCCTGCCGATCAGCGTCCGAAGCCCGCATCCTGTCGTGATCAGCCATAGCGACCCCTCGCCTGATTTCCCCGTACACACCATCTCAAAGGTATGCCACCGGCCCGCCTCGGCCCCGGAGCGCGGGGCGGGAAGACCTGGCAGGTCCCGCTCAAGAGTCCGCTCGGCCGTACCCGCTTATGAAAGAGTGGCGGCAACATCGCCGGGGAAGGGACGAAGCGGATGCAGCCGATACCGGAGGACTGGGACAGGGCCGTCGCAGTGGTGGCTCACCCGGACGATCTCGAATATGGCGTCGCTTCCGCTGTGGCTCGCTGGACCGGGCAGGGAAAGAGCGTTACCTACCTGCTAGCGACCAGGGGTGAAGCCGGTATCGCGGGCAGGTCCCCCGATGAGGTCGGCCCGTTGCGGATGGAGGAGGAACGCCGCAGCGCGGCGGTCGTCGGCGTGAGCACGGTCCAGTTCCTCGATCATCCGGACGGGCTGGTCGAGTACGGGATTCCGCTGCGGCGCGACCTGGTGGCGGCGTTCCGCAGGCTGCAGCCTGAGGTGGTCATCACGATGAGCTTCGACCTCACCTGGGGCGAGGACGGCCCGGTCAATCACGCCGATCATCGCGCGGTCGGGCTCGCGGTGCTCGATGCCTGCCGGGATGCCGCCAACGAGTGGGTTTTCCCCGAGGCCGGGGCGCGGTGTACCGGCCTGCGCGACGCCTACGTAGCCTCCGTCGGCAACCCGACGCACTACGTCGACGTCACTGCCACCATCGAGGCGGGCATCGCCTCGCTGCGCGAGCACCGCGCCTACCTGGACGGCCTGGGCCGGGACTTCGACCCGGACGAGTTCCTCCGGAACATGGCGGGCTACGTCGGCCTCGGCGCCGGGTGTGAGTACGCGATCGCCTTCCGCCGCTATCCGATGGGCTAGGCCTGCTGTATCAGCCGGGGAATTAAACGCGCCGCGCGTTCGCCGGGATTGGCGTTAATGGCGAGACTGTTGATGCGCATGTGATTGGAGTTATTAGTTCCGGTTCACGATTCCTATTGAGGCGAGAACAGCGGCTCACGCCCATGTTAATTCCCGAACGCAGTCATTATCGTTGTTCTGTCGGATATCACGGCAAAGCGTCCGGGCGACATTGGGGGCAACGTGGTCAGGGGATTGCAGCCTGGAGACCCGCAGACGATCGGTCCGTACCGGCTGGTGGGCCAGCTGGGCGGCGGTGGCATGGGACGGGTCTACCTGGGCGTGTCCGCGGGCGGGCGGCCGGTGGCGGTGAAGGTCATTCGCGCTGAGCTGGCCGCGGATCCGGAGTTCCGGCTGCGGTTCGGGCGGGAGGTCGCCGCGGCGCGGAGGGTGAGCGGCGTGTTCACGGCTCCGGTGGTGGACTCGGATGTCGACGGTCCGTCGGCGTGGCTGGCCACGGCCTACGTTCCCGGGCCTTCGCTGTCTGAGGCGGTTGCCTCCCACGGGCCGCTGCCGGCCGGGTCGCTGCTGACGCTGGCCGCGGGCCTGGCCGAGAGCCTGAGCGCGATCCACGCCGCAGGCGTGGTGCACCGCGACCTCAAGCCGTCGAATGTGCTGCTAGCGGAGGACGGCCCGCGGGTCATTGACTTCGGCATCTCCCGGGCCGCGGAATCCACCGCTCTGACGCAGGCGGGCCTGGTGATCGGCTCGCCCGGGTTCATGTCCCCCGAGCAGGCCGAAGGTTATGAGGTCGGGACGCCAACCGACATATTCAGCCTGGGGGCGGTCCTGGCCTTCGCCGCCACGGGCGAGGGCCCGTTCGGCGCGGGGACAACGGCAGCGTTGCTGTACCGCGTGGTCCATGGCACCCCCGGCCTTGACCGGGTCCCGGCCGAGGTGCGACCGCTGATCGAGCGCTGCCTAGCCAAGGATCCCGGGCAGCGGCCCACCGCCGATGGCCTGCTCGCCGAGGTGGGTGCCCTCCAGCCGACGGCAAGCTGGCTGCCTGAGTCAATCATCCGCGCGTTCGGCCGGGATGCAGCTCCAGGTCCCGTGCCCGCGACGGCTGCCGTGCCGTTCGGGTCCGAGGCGGCGTTCGGGTCCGAGGCGGCGCTCGGGTCCGAGGCCGCGACACGGACCACGCGCGCCGACTCCGCGGCGCGGGGACCCAGCGGAGAAAGCCTGCTCCTCGCCCCGGCGGGCACTTCGCAGGCTGCCACCTCAGGGGGCATTCCGGTGCCGCCCGGCAGTACGCATCCTCCCGGGGGCACGTATCCTCCCGGGGATACGTATCCCCCCGGCGGCGCGTATCCCCCCGGCGATGCGTATCCTCAGCCGCCCGGAGGCGGAGGTAACCGGCCGCGCCGCCGTACGTGGCGACCGCTGGCGCTGGCGTGGATCGTTGGCTTCCTCGTCGCGGCAGCCGTAGCCGGCTTCGCCGTGACCGCTTTCACTGGGCACACGCCCGCCCCGATCCAGTCTCCGGCAGCACAGATTTCCTCGTCAACGGCAGCTACGTCGGCCGGCCGGACGCACTCCGGCGTGCCTGCCTCCCGGTCCGCGTCCTCCTCGGCGAGCGCATCATCGTTCCAGGGCAGATCTCAGTCGGCGAGCGCAGCTGCATCCTCCTCGGCGCATCAGTCCCGGTCGCCGAGCGCATCCGCATCCCCGAGGTCATCCCCGTCCGCCTCCCGGACCCCGACCCCGACCCCGACGCCGACCCATTCCACGTCGTCCCCGTCCCCCAGCCCGACCCCGTCGGCATCAACCTCCCCGACCCCGACGCCGACTCCGACCCCTTCCTCGTCCACGTCTTCGCCCGCATCCACGTCCACGAGCGCACCCCCGTCCGCATCGGCGTCGGCTTCTACGTAGCGGAAGCGAAGGCCAGGCGGCAAGCCTCTGTCCGGCGGGCCGTCGGCAGCCATAGGGTAGGTAGGCACGAAGATCCGCTGCCAAGGAGGAACGCGATGACGCGCACGCCCGAGGACGTCTTCCAGCACCACGCCCAGGTCCTTGGCGCGGGCGATCTGGACGGAATCGTCGACGACTACGCCGACGACGCTGTCTTCATCTCGCCCGGAGGCGTCAAGCGCGGCAAGGACGGCATCCGGGAGGCGTTCACTCAGCTGCTTGCCGATGTGCCGGATGCTGCCTGGGATCTGAAGACACTGATCTTCGACGGCGACGTGCTCTTCCTGGAATGGGCCGCGGACGCCGGGGCGACCAGGGTCGATGACGGCATCGACACCTTCGTGTTCCGCGACGGCCTGATCCGGGTGCAGACGGTCCGCTACACGGTCCTGCGCCCCTAAAACGGGCTCGGCCCGCGCGACCAGCGCAGCGATCTGGTCCTCGAGCGCGACGGCGGCCGCGAGGCGGTTATCGACGGTGACGTGCGGGGCGGCGGGTTCGGCGCCGAGCCGCATGCTGGTGCCGAACTGCTCGAAGTTCGCCAGCTTGGCCGAATCCCGCTCCAGCCCACGAGCGGTAAGCCGGCGGCGGAGCGTGGCCTCGTCCGAGGAGATCCAGACCAGCCGCACCGTCCCGCCGCCCAGCTCGGCCACCCAGGACTGCCACCGCTGAGCGTCGTGGATCTGCCCGGTGAAAGGGCCGGACAGCACGACCGGGCATCCATGCACCCGGATCTCACGGGCGGTAGCCGTCATTCCGGCGTACTCGTGCACCTTGATGTGCTCGTCGTACCACGGGCCCTCGCGCTCCCCCGCGGGGCGGTGCGCGGACGCCAGCAGGGCGGCCACGAACGACCCGTACATCGTGTCCTTGTCGAGCAGGGCCGGCGTCGGTTCGAGTGAGGCGATCAAGAGGTCAGCGACCGTAGTCTTGCCGGCGCCGGGCGGCCCGGCTACTACCCACGCTGGGGCAGGAACGCTCATTGGACCACCATAGCGGGGGCTGGGAGACCAGAGGAGAATCGGATTCATGACGGAGATGGTGTCCCTGCTCCTGTTCGCGGCTTATCCGACGGCAACCGCCGCGTTCTATCGCTGCCTGGGCCTGGACCTGGAAAACGAACATCACGGCGAAGGGCCGGAACATTACGCCACCCGCCGTCACGCTGGCCGATCAGGCAGGGCGCGCATTCGGCGCCAGCCGGACCGCGCAGAGCGCGTCCTGACCTGGCTGCCGGTCACGTCGGGCGATAGCGGCTGTCTTAGCCGATCGCCTGGATGATGGCGGCGGCAGCGCTCCGCCTGAGTGCTTCTGCTGCCGCCTCTCGAGCATATTCGCGCCGGTCGCGCACAAGATCACCAGGTCGACACCGGTGGCGAAGACCGCTCCCGCGAGGAGCGCCCCGTTACCGGCGGACCAGGCGATCAGCCACAGGGCCACCGTGACCATGGTGGCCGCGATGATCACGCCTGCGGCCGTCTTGGCGCTGCTGTTCATCGGCGGCCAGCCCCGCGCCCCGGCGGGCTTGCGCACCGGCTGGGCTTCGGTCGGCCCGGGGGGAATGTCGGCCGTGACCACGGCCAGCTCCGCATAGGTCCGGGCGGTGTACGCCTGGCCGACCCGCAGGTCCAGTTCGTCTTTAGTCAGCCGGCCCTGAACGAACGCGACCTTGAGCACCCCGATCACCTGCTCACGGTCCGCGTCCGACGCCCGCATCAGGCCACGGCCCGCCGCAGCCATCTCGTCTCCCGGCCCTGTCGTCACGGCGCCTCCACGAGCACAACCCTAAAAAAGCGTAACTCGTTACCTGGAGTCCGCTCGCCCGGGGTCGCCCGGGCCCGCAGTCGCGGAAAAGGTTGCGGGGGCATGAACCAGCGTTCGTTCCGTAGCGAACTTAAGAAGCACTTCGGCGGCGGCGAGGCACAATGGCGGAATGGCAACACACGTCGCACTGCTGCGCGGCATTAACGTCGGGGGCCGGAACAAGGTGCCGATGGCGGACCTGCGGGAGGTCGCGACCTCGCTCGGGCACACCGGGGTGACAACCTACATCCAGAGCGGGAACGTGCTGTTCACCACGGACAGCACCAGCACCAGCGAGCTGGCCTCGGCGCTGGAGTCCGCGATCACCGACAGGTTCGGGATCTGGGCCTCGGTCGTGGTCCTGTCCCGCGACGACCTCGCGCGGGCCCTGCAGGACAACCCGTATCCGGGCGAGCCGAACCCGAAGCTGGTGCACGTGGTGTTCCTGAACGGCGAACCGCCGGCCGGCCTGCTGGAGCGGATCGCGGCGGCCCAGAGCGCGGCGGCGGCCAAGGGCAGCCACGACACCGTCACCGCGATCGGCCACGCCCTGTTCCTGCACACGCCGGATGGCTACGGGAACAGCGAGCTGGCCCAATCCCTGTTCCGCATCGTCAGCCCGCCGTCCAAGCAGAAGCACGAAGGCCTGGCCGCCACGGCCAGGAACTGGGCCACGGCCACCAAGCTGCTGGCCCTGTGTGATGAGAAGTAACAAGTAGTCCTAAGGAGAGTCTTGGCGAAGCGAGCGGTATTGGTGACGGGCGCGTCCAGGGGCATCGGCCGGACGGTCGCGCAGGCTTTCGCGGAGCTCGGTGACCGGGTGGCGGTGCACCACCGCGACTCGGCTGGGCTCGCCCAGGAAGTGCGGGCCGGGTTGCCGGGCGGCGGTCACACGGTCGTGCAGGCCGACCTGGCCGACGCCGGCGCGGTCCGGCGGATGGTTGACCAGGCCGCTGCGGACCTCGGCGGGCTGGACGTGCTGGTGAACAACGCCGGGATCTACCTCTGGCACCCGGTCACCGAGGTGTCGTACGAGCAGTGGCAGGACGCGTGGCGCCAGACACTCGCCGTCAACCTCACCGGCGCGGCCAACGTGACCTGGTGCGCCGTGCAGCACATGAAGGAAGCCGGCGGCCGGATCGTCAACGTGAGCTCGCGCGGAGCGTTCCGCGGCGAGCCCCGGCACCCGGCCTACGGGGCCAGCAAGGCGGGCCTGAACGGGTTCGGGCAGTCGATGGCGCGCGCCCTGGCGCCGCTGGGCATCTCGGTCGGCACGGTGGCGCCGGGATACGTCGAGACGGAGATGGCCGCGGCTGACCTGAACTCGGCCCGGGGCGAGGAGATCCGGGCGCAGAGCCCGTTCAACCGGGTCGCGACGCCGGAGGAGATCGCGGCCGCGGTCATCTACCTCGCCTCGGACGCGGCCGAGTGGGCCAGCGGGACCATCATCGACCTCAACGGAGCCTCGCACCTGCGCTAGAACCCAGAGCCAGCGGTCGGACGACTGGAGCTGAGGTAATCAGTATTTGTATACATAGAGACATCTCAAGGGCTCCTCGCTGCGGGAATCTGCCGGTTGGCCGGTGCCTGCCTCTTGCGTACTCGGCATATTGCGTACAAAATGGGGTCGCCGTTCGATGACTCAGCACAGCAAAGGGGCAAGAATCGTGGCGAGGCCATCATGACCAGCGTGCAGAGCTTGCACTCCGACTTCGCGGACCTGCAGGTGCGCCCGGGCGAGGCGCACATCACCACGGACCCCGAGCTGTTCAGCCTGATGAACATCATCGCGTTCGGGGGCGCCGCGGACCGGCCGACCCACGTTCCCACCGAACTGGGCCGGGTCGGTAACGTCGCGCTGTGGGAATCCACTGGTGCCGCCGACCAGCTGCCGTTCTGGAACACCAACTACGACGGCGACGCCTACCTCTATATCGTGCACGGCAGCGTGCGGATCGAGTTCAAGCAGACCGACGGCCAGACCCGGTACGGGCACTACCTGGCGCGCACGGGCGACCTGTTCAACATCCCGAAGCTGGTGGCCCACCGCACGTTCTCCGGCGACGGCCGCCGCCGGATCACGCTGGAGATCGTCCCCGACAATCCCTTCTGGCCAGCGATCGGCACCCGTTCGATCACCCCGGATCCGTCGCTGCGCGTCGGCGGTTTCTCGTTCGCGACCACCCCTGACCACGTCACGGTCTCGGCGGCGGGCACCTCACACCCGTGTCCCCGCCCCATGTTCACCGCGGCCCTGCGGGCGCTACGCAAGTACGAGCTGCATCTCGGGCACAACGAGCTGGACGGCGGATTTACCGTTCACGACCTTGGCGACGAGGTCATCTTGTCGGTGCCCGGCTACTCAGAACGGCTGGACGGGCTCGCGGTTCTTGGCGTGTTCCAGGCGCTGCTCGACGCCAGCTGAGGGCGCGGTGGGCCGGACGCCCATCACCTGACCCCAGGCGAGTTCGGTGCCCGCGGACAGGCAGCCGTCGACCACCGCGTCGGTGCCGAGCGCACTGACCCTGATGGCCGGCATGACGGGCGCGATCGCCTCGAGTTCGGCGCTCACAGCCTCGGCGAAGCCCGGCGCGCGCCCGATCCCGCCGCCCAGGACGACCAGGTCGGGATCGACCACGGTGATAACGGCGCAGATCGTCATGGCGACCAGCCGGGCCTCCTCCGCCACCACGGCCATCGCCCGCTCATCACCGGCGGCCGCGGCCTCGAAGACCCGCCGGGCCGACACCGGGCCGCGCATGCCGCCGCGGCGGGCGGCCCGGACCACGCCGGAAGCCGACGCGGCCACCTCGAGCGTGCCCCGCTTGCGCGCCTCCTGCTCGTCCGCGCCGCTGCTGCCCGATAGCGGCAGGAACGCGATCTCCCCCGCGACCCCGTGCGCGCCGCGCAGCAGCTGCCCGCCGAGCATCAGCCCCATGCCCACGCCGGTGCCGATGTGCACGAAGGCGAAGTTATCGATCTCGCGGCCGTGCCCCAGGGCCCGCTCGGCCAGGGCGGCGGCGTCGACGTCATTCTCCATCACCAGCGACGGGCCGAACGCCTCCCGCAACCCGGCCAGCGCGGCCGGGCGGTCCCAGCCGCGCAGGCCGCCGGTGAGCTTCATGGCGTTGCGCCGCGGATCATAGACGCCCGGGCTGCCGATCACCGTCTGGGTGATCGCCGCACGGGGCACGGTGGCCTCCTGGCAGAGCATGTCGGCCAGCCCGACGAGCTCGGCCACCCGGCCGCGGACGCTGGTGGCGTGGGCGCGGACCGAGGACCGGGCCCTGATCTCCCCGGACAGGTCGGCGATCGCGCCGCGGACATACTCGTGCCCGATATCCAGGCCGAGGACCAGGCCCGCGTCGGGCCTGATCTCGTACAGCCGGGCCGAACGGCCGGGCATGCCGGTCCGCTGGCCCGCGATCCGGACCAGGCCCGCGCGCTCGACGTTGTCCAGGGCCAGCGACACCGTGGGCTTGGACAGGCCCGAGACGCGGGCCAGCTCAGCCCGGGAGCAGGGGCCGCGCTGGCGGATGTGCTCGAGCAGCAGCTGCTCGTTCATCGCCCGGATCAGCGCCGGGCGGGCGGCGAACAGGACCGCGCCGGTGCCCTCGGGAGGCGGCAGAGCCGAGGCCGGCCGATCGGCCGTGACCGTCTCAACGGCGGGCGCAACCGCGTGCGTACCAGCCGACAGGGCTGTCACGGCGACCTCCTCCATTCATTGTGCGAGGCGTCCGGCGCCCGGCATGCCGCGGCCAGATGGTCCCGAAAGTTACGACCTTGGGTCAGTTCGAGCGGACTCTTGTCCCCGACAGATAGTTAGGATACTGTCCAAACAAACTTCACGGAAGGGGCAATCCAGTGGCGAGTCGCGGCAGCGGCCCGGCGCGCGGGAGCCGCTCCGTCATCTCGCCCGGCGACCGCTCTACGTCCAGGCATCGGCGCTGTGCACCCCCCTTTCCGCACCAGGTCACGACCAAACGGCAGTAAGGACCACGGCATGAGACGCCTTACCAGAAACGGGGTCATCATCGCGGCCGGCCTGCTCGCGGCCGGCTGCAGCGCCGGTTCGAGTTCCAGCTCTAGCTCAGGCTCCAGCGGCGGCGGCAAGACAACGACGAGCAGCGTGCTGACCATCTCCAACGAGAACGGCGCGCTTTGGACCTGCGGTTTCAATCCGCTCAACGCCTCCGACACCCTCCTGTCGGTCGGCTTCATGTACGAGCCGCTGGTCTATATGAACCCGCTGCAAGACGGCAAGACCACGCCCATGCTCGCCTCGTCCTGGGCGTGGGGAGCGGGCAACAAGTCCCTCACGTTCACCATCCGCTCGGGCGTGAAGTTCAGCGACGGCACGCCGATGACCGCGGCCGACGTGGCGTACACCTTCAACATGGAAAAGAAGTACCCGGCCCTGGACCTGACCGGGGTCTGGTCGGTGCTCTCGAGCGTCACCGCGACCAGCCCCAGCACGGTCGTGATGGATTTCAGCACGGTCGCCGTGCCCTACTTCTACTACATCGCGGACCAGACGCCGATCGTGCCCGAGCACATCTGGTCCACGATCGCCAACCCGACCACCGACCCCATCAGCCACCCCGTCGGCACCGGTCCGTACCTGATGAGCAAGTGCAGCCCGTCGAACATCACCTACACCGCCAACCCGCACTACTGGCAGCCGGGTGAGCCGAAAATCGCCAAGATCCAGTACCCGGCCTACACGAGCAACAACACGGCCAACGATGATCTGGCCAACGGGAACGCGCAGTGGGGCGCCCAGTACATCCCGGGCATCCAGGCCTTCTACACCTCCAAGAGCCCGAACTTCCACTACTGGTTCCCGCCCACCGTGAACGTCTCGCTGGTCCCGAACCTGACCAATCCCCTGCTGAGCAACGTCAACGTGCGCAAGGCCATCTCGTACGCGATCGACAGGAGCCAGGTCTCCAGCGTCGGCGAGTCCGGTTACGAGCCGCCCGCGAACCAGACCGGCATCGTCACGCCCACGTTCTCCAGCACGGTGGACAGCTCGGCGCTGTCGGCGTGGGGCAACGGCTATGACCCCGCCAAGGCGAAGGCCCTGCTGGCCTCGGCTGGCTACCACATGGGGTCCGGTGGCGTCATGACGAACGCCTCAGGCCAGAAGCTGGCCTTTACCGTCATCAACATCGGCGACTACTCCGACTGGGTCGCCTCCATGCAGGTGATCCAGCAGGACCTCAAGGCGATCGGAATCCAGATCACCCCCGACAACCTGTCGAACACCGACTTCGACGCCGACCTGTACTACGGCAAGTACCAGCTCGCCTACTACGACCAGCAGACCTTCGGCCCGAGCGCGTACTACGAGCTGAACAACTGGCTCAACTCCGCCAACACGGCGCCGGTCGGCAAGGTGGCGGCCAGCAACTACGAGCGCTACAGCAACCCCACCACCACCGCCCTGCTGAACCAGTACGCGACCACCACGAGCGCGGCCACCCAGCAGTCGATCATGAACCAGATTCAGCAGGTCATGCTGAACACGGTGCCGGTCATCCCGGTCGTGGAGGCGGTGGACTGGTACCAGTACGACACCGGGGCGTTCACCGGCTGGCCCACCTCCGGCGACCCGTACGCCCAGCCGTCCGCGTACGCCTACCCGGACAACGAGCAGGTGCTGCTGCACCTGGCGCCGAAGAGTTAAGCGGCCCGGGCCGGGGCCCGATCCATGAGCTCCGGCCCGCCCCGCCGGAAGATTCCCGAACCAGGAAGCCAACTCACTTGAGATACGCGCTGCGCCGCCTTGGTTTCTTCGTCCTCACGCTGTGGGCGGCGCTTACCCTCAACTTCCTGCTGCCGCGGCTGATGCCGGGAAACCCCGCGCTGGCCATGATGTCGAAGTTCCACGGCGAGCTCAGCCCCAAGGCCCTGAACGCCCTGGAGGTCCTGTTCGGAGTCAACACGCACGAGAGCCTGATCAGCCAGTACTTCGGCTACCTGCACCAGATCCTGACCGGCAACCTCGGCACCTCCCTGGACGAATACCCGGCCTCGGTCACCTCGGTCATCGGCAGCGCGATCTGGTGGACGCTCGGCCTGATCGGCGTCACCACCGTCCTGGCCTTCATCCTCGGCACCGGGCTGGGCATCGTCTCGGCGTGGCGCCGCGGCGGGAAGCTGGACAGCATCGTGCCGCCGGTGTTCGTGATCACCTCCGCGATCCCGTACTTCTGGGTGGCCATGGTGCTGGTGCTGATCTTCGGCATCACCCTGAAATGGTTTCCCAGTCAGGGCGGTTACTACGTCACCACCGATACCCCCGGGCTCAACTTCACCTTCTTCCAGGACGTGCTCAACCACGCGTTCCTCCCGGCCATCTCGCTGCTGATCACCACGATCGGCACCTGGATCCTGACCATGCGTAACACGATGATCACCACGCTGGCCGAGGACTACGTCCGGATGGCCCGGGCCAAGGGACTGCCGAACCGGCGCATCATGTTCGACTACGCCGCCCGCAACGCGATCCTGCCGAACCTGACCGGCTTCGCGATGTCCCTCGGCTTCGTGGTCAGCGGCGCGATCCTGATCGAGTACGTCTTCAACTATCCCGGCGTGGGCTTCATGCTGCTGCAGGCCGTCTCCGGCGAGGACTACCCGCTGATGCAGGGCCTGTTCCTGCTGATAACCGTGGCGGTGCTGTTCGCGATCCTGGTCGCCGATCTCCTCACCGCCCTGCTCGACCCCCGGACGAGGGCGGCGGGTTAGCCCATGGCCATGCCCGTCTCCGGGGTTCCCGCGGAAACCCCCGCCCTGCAGCTGCCGGCCGGCCACGTGTTCGCCCGTGTCGGCCGCGCCATCCGGTCCAACCACAAGGCGACCGTGGGCGTCGTCCTGCTCGCGATCTTCATCCTGATCGCGCTCTTTCCCGGTGTCATCGCCCACGAGAGCCCGACCCAGGACGCCTACGCCCCGCAGCTGGGGATCTCGACCGCCCACCTGCTCGGCACCAACCACTACGGGCAGGATCTGTACTCGCAGCTGGTCTGGGGCACGAGGAACGTGATGATCATCGCGATCGTGGTCGGGCTGGCCACGACCGCCCTCGCGGTCCTGATCGGCGTGGCCGCCGCCTACCTCGGCGGCCTGGCGGACAGCTCGCTGTCCGTGCTGACCGACGTCCTCCTGGTCATCCCGCTGTTCCCGCTGCTGA
>Ga0302325_10009894_pt1 | contig 20757 bp, 9 predicted proteins | sample Palsa_T0_2_FD_201948 | JGI IMG/M metagenome (GOLD analysis project Ga0302325, IMG submission 201948) | Peat permafrost microbial communities from Stordalen Mire near Abisko, Sweden - Palsa_T0_2 | ecosystem: Environmental > Terrestrial > Soil > Palsa > Peat permafrost | place: Sweden: Abisko...
AAGAGGCGTGGCCTTACGCGATGCGCGTGGTCTCTGACATTCTGGAGTCGAATGGGTCGTCGTCGATGGCTACGGTGTGCGGGGCTTCACTTTCGCTGATGGATGCGGGAGTTCCGCTGAAGGCTACCGTGGCCGGCGTCGCGATGGGATTGGTGAAGGAAGGCGAACAGTATGCCATTCTCACCGACATTGCGGGTGCGGAAGATCACTATGGCGACATGGACTTTAAAGTCGCCGGCACGAAAGATGGCATCACTGCGCTGCAGATGGATATAAAAGTCGCGGGCATTACTTCGCAGATCATGCGAGAGGCCCTGGCGCAGGCGAAGCGCGGACGGTTGCATATCTTGGGCAAGATGGACGAGGTTATCGCAGCCGCGCGCGAGAAGATTTCCGACTTCGCTCCGCGTTTCTATACGGTGCAGATCCCGGTCGACAAGATTCGAGATCTGATCGGGCCCGGCGGCAAGATGATTCGCAGCATCGTGGAACAAACCGGGGTCAAAATCGACGTGGAGGATTCCGGGTTGGTGAAGGTTGCGTCGAGTGATCAAGCGTCAGCGGCGAAAGCGCTGCAAATCATCGGCGATCTGACGGCGACTGCGGAAGTTGGGAAGACTTATCTGGGGAAGGTTACGCGGCTGGCGGATTTCGGCGCGTTCGTCGAGATTATTCCCGGGACCGATGGGTTGCTGCACATCAGCGAAGTGGCGGAGCATCGCATTGGCGACATCCGCGACGAGTTGAAGGAAGGCGACCAAGTGCTGGTGAAGGTGCTGGCGGTTGAAGGGAACCGCATCCGATTGTCGCGCAAGGCGATTTTGAAAGAACAGCGCGCGAAAATGGGTGGTGGAAGCGGCGAAATAGCCGCGGGCGGCGAAGGAGATGTGGCTGCGGCTCCAGAAGGCGAAAGAGCGCTAGCCGGCGCGCTTGTCATTGAAGGCGGCGGCGATTTCCCGGACGAAACCGAAGGCGAACCGAACTTTAACCGCGACGGCGTGGCGCATGTTGGGGGCGGCGACCGGCCTCACGGCGGAGATCGCGGCGGTCGCGGCGGTCGTCCCAGCGGCGGCGGTCGTGATCGTGGTCGCGGCGGTCGCGGTGGAAGACCCGGTGGTGGTGGGCGGGATCGTGGTCGCGGTGGGTCTGGCGGTGGAAGACACTAAGCTGTCGCCGCGCGGATTTACGCGGATGTTCGCCATTAAGAAGAGGGCCACAACGAAAGTTGTGGCCTTTGGTGGAAAGCGGTTTCCCTCCGCCCCCGGCTTCGCTCGGTCGGGGCAGGTTCTCACCGGGGTATCCCTTAGCTGAAGGCGGCTTCCCTCAGCGGCCATGAACATCGAGGAAGTCGCCGCCCGCGCCCGCCTTCGACCGCCACGGTTTCCCGGACGATCAATCAAAGCGGACTCGTACGGCCACGAACTGCGGAGAAGGTGCAGCGGGCCATTCGCCAGCTGGGCTACTATCCGAATACGCAGGCGTGGGCTTTGGTTTCCGGACGCACGCAAATCTTCGGTCTGATCATCTCGGACATAGTCAATCCTTTTTTCCCAGAGTTGGTGAAGAGTTTTGAGTTTGCCGCCATCCATCGTGGCTACGAGGTGATCGTCGCCAACACCGATTACGACTCGGAACGTATGAGCGGGTGCGTACGCCGAATGATTGAGCGCAAGGTGGATGGCGTAGCTATCATTACGTCGGAAATTGACAGCCACCTTCAGGATGAGCTTTCGCACCGTCGGCCGCCGATCGTGTTCCTGGATGTGGGAAAAGCGGAACCGCTGATCAGCAACATCAAGGTAGATTATTCCAAGGGAATCGGGGAAGGGGTTCGGCACATTGTTTCGCTAGGTCACCGGCGTATCGGATTTGTCAGTGGGCCGCTGACGCTGAAGTCCGCGCGGACACGCCGCTCGGCGTTCTTAAAATGTATTGCCGCCTGTGGCATTGGTCAACGGCAACGGAGCGTGGTCGAAGGAAACCACAAGATCGACGGCGGAGAAAGCGCGATCATGCAATTGCTCTCACTGCCGCAGCCGCCAACGGCTGTACTCACCTCGAACGACCTTAGCGCGATAGGAGCGCTCCGCGCCATCACCCGCGTTGGTTTACGCGTCCCCCAGGATATCTCGGTTATCGGTTTCGACGATATCGAGCTGAGCCGGTTCACTCAGCCGCCACTCACCACCATTCGGCTTTCTCGTGATGAACTGGGACGAAAAGCTTTCACAGCGTTATATGAGATGGTTTCGGGCAAGCATCAATCCGGGCAAGAGATCAAAGTCAGCACTGAGTTGGTAGATCGGGAGTCGACGGCGCCTGTCAAGCCGCCACCTTCCACACCGGTGGAAACGGTGACAGAGTCAGATATGCGGGCGAGCTTCTAGCTCGGGCGACGGTTGCAAATTCTGCAGCAGATTCGCAGCTTAGCGATTCGCAAACACTCGAACCGATGATCGGAGACCCGGATCCGATCCTTACCTGAAACGGCAACAGACGACATTAAACCGATCCCTCTCCCTGGTTCTCAAGTCTTGCCCCGTCGGCGGCCGAACAGATGTAGACATTTGGCTTAATTCCCACGGTCTGTTGGTAGCGACTCGAGACTTGAGCGGCAAAGGCTGGCGCGTGATTTGCCTCCACCAGATTCAAAGTGCACCCACCGAATCCGCCTCCGGTCATGCGGCCGCCGTAGTAACCGGGGAGACCTTCGGCGACTTCAACCATGAGATCCAGTTCCGCGCAACTGACTTCGTAGAGATCGCGAAGACTGCGGTGCGATTCTCGCATCAGCTGTCCGAAACCATTTAGATCCCGAGCGCGGAGGCAGCCAGCTCCATCGCGCACCCGTTGGTTTTCTTCCACCACGTGACGGCACCGCTTGTAGATCGTCGGGGGAAGATCTTGCGAGTGCTGCGCCAGTTGATCGCTGGTAAGATCACGCAGGGCGCGAAGATGTGGATACCACCTGGCCAGGATTCTCACGCCTTCTTCGCACTCCTCGCGCCGCCGGTTGTACTCCCCGCCGGCGTGCTGGTGCTTAACCATCGTGTTCGAAATCACCATCTTCACGGTGTCGGGAATGGGGATGTACTCGAAATCGAGGGAACGGCAGTCGAGCAAAATGGCGTGTCCCGCTTTTCCCAGGCAGGAGACGAACTGGTCCATGATGCCCACGCGAGCCCCAATAAACGTGTTCTCGGTTCGCTGGCAGAGTTTCGCTACCTCCGTCAGTGGCAAGGTGGCGCCATTCAGGCTGAGGAGGGCGAGTGCGCTGGCTACTTCAATCGCCGCCGAAGAACCGAGGCCGGCGCCGATCGGGATTTCGCTCTCCACCAACAAATTTGCGCCGCCATCGAGAGCGTGGCCACTCTGCTGTAGGGCAACCGCGATCCCCAGAACATAGTCAGGCCAGGCTCCAGTGGCTTGCTGCGGCAGATTATTCGAATCAAATTCGAAGGACTGAGGAAAGTCCTGGGAGTGAATCCGTAGCTTGGGTTCGGGGCGAGGAGAGATGGCCATACGAGCGCGCAGACCGATGGCGCTCGGCATGACAAAACCTTCATTGTAGTCGGTATGCTCCCCGATTAAATTGACACGGCCAGGCGCGCCGAAAATAGCGGGTTGCCCTCCGAACATATCGGTGAATTTCCGTGCCAGCTCTTTCGACTCCATCTTGCCCAGTCTCCATGAGAAATGTACGGGTCGGATCGAACGACTACGAATGAAGAACGGGATCGAAGCAATTCCATCGAAGCAAAACCATAAAGTGTAACCTTCGGCATGTCAACCGCTGCGAGGCTGGTTTGCGAAGCGATAGATAAGCGAAGCGCTCACCAACGCTCGCCACGCAATCGTTTACATACATAGCTTGATCGGAGATAATTCCCTGGCATGGTCGCCAGGAAAGAGCCTGGAAAACTTATGGATCGACGCAACTTTCTCAAAAGAACCGGTACTTTGATCGCGACTGCGACTCTCGTTCCCTCCGCGTTTGCGCGGGAACAGGGCACCGCCGAAGGCCGCCTGGTTCTCCCCATGAATCGCAACTGGCTTTACAGCCGCCAGGTGGTCGAAGGTGCGCGCCTTAAAGACTTCGACGACTCCGGCTATGAAAGGGTGGTCGTTCCCCACACCAATGTTCGTTTGCCCTGGCACAGTTTTGACGAGAAGACTTATGAGTTCGTTTCCAGTTATCGGCGTCATTTCAAGCTCCCTCCGGAAGCGCGCGGACGGCACGTATTTGTCGACTTCGAAGGTGTGATGACGGCATCCACCGTGTGGATGAACGGCACGCGGGTCGGAGAATACAAGGGCGGATACACACCGTTCAGTTTCGATCTCACTCCTTATCTTGATGTTGACGGCGAAAATGTTCTGGCCGTGGATGTGGATTCCAGCGAGCGGGCGGATATTCCTCCCTTCGGCTACGAGATTGACTATTTGACCTTCGGAGGCATTTATCGTGAGGTCTCCTTGCGCATGGTACCAGGGGCATTTCTCGAGAACGTATTCGCCAAGCCGAAAGACGTATTGAGCGAGCATCGCAGCCTGGAGGTTGATTGTCACATCCAGTACCTCGAAGCGTCGCCAGAACCCTTGCGATTGGAGGTTGCGCTGCGCAATGGCGATGGGGTGGTAGGGAAGGGTTTACAAAATGTTCCTGGCTCTGCCTCGACCAGCGAAGCGGTCGTGCACACCGTTCACCTCGCCCAACTGAGTTCCGTCAAATTATGGGATCTCGCACATCCGAATCTGTATACGGTTGAGGTTGCGCTGTGGCGCGGAAACCGCCAGGTCGATCGCGTGTCGCGCGTCATCGGTTTTCGTGACGCTCAATTCACTGACCACGGATTTGAGCTCAACGGCAAGGTGATCAAGCTGCGCGGACTGGATCGGCACCAGACGTTTCCCTTCGTGGGACAGGCTATGCCCGGCCGGGTGCAGCGGCGCGACGCGCAGATACTGCGCAACCAACTCAAGTGCAATATTGTCAGAACCTCGCACTATCCGCAGTCACGGCATTTTCTGGATGCCTGCGATGAAATTGGGCTGTTGGTGCTCGAGGAAATTCCGGGTTGGCAGCACATTGGTGACGAAGCCTGGCAGGGGATCTCTGTGGACAACGTGAGCCGCATGATCCGGCGCGACTGGAATCACCCCTCGATCATTCTTTGGGGAGTGCGGATCAACGAGTCCAGGGACAATCATGACTTCTATACCCGTACCAATGCGATGGCCCACAAGCTGGATCCGACGCGCCAGACCGGCGGCATCCGGTACTTCCAGGAATCGGAGTTTCTGGAAGATGTGTTCACCATGAACGATTTCGGCTTCCCGCTGAAGCCGCCCAATCGTCCGCGATACTTGAATACGGAGTTCGTTGGTCACACCTATCCCACCAAGACCATCGACCAGGTGGAACGCCTCACCGAGCATACGCTGCGTCACGCGCGGATCCACGACCAGCTGGCGTCTAATCCGCAATACGCCGGAGGCATCGGGTGGTGTGCTTTTGACTACAACACGCACGGCGACTTCGGATCTGGAGATCGCATTTGCTATCACGGTGTAACCGATATCTTCCGCGAACCCAAACCCGCCGCCGGCTTTTACAAGTCGCAGTGCGACCCCGCCGAAGAGATCGTGCTCGAACCAGCGTTCCATTGGGCCCGCGGCGACGCTTCCGTAGGATTCTCGCAGGCGGTGATCTGTTCCAACTGTGACCACCTTAAACTCTACATTGCCGATGAACTGATTGCCGAAGCCGATCCCGATCGCAAACAGTTCGCAAACCTCCGCTACGCGCCATTCGTCGTTGAGTTGAAAGAGCTCTTTCACAAATGGGGCGATCTGCGACTGGAGGGCTACATTCAAGGAAAGCTGGCGATCACAAAGCATTACTCCGGCAAAGGCGTCGATATGAAGTTTGCCCTCCTGCCCGACGACAGAACACTGATCGCGGATGGAGCGGACACGACTCGGGTGGTACTGCGCGTGACCGATGAATTCGGCGCGATCCGGCCTTTCGCCAATGATGCGATCACATTCGACTTGCAGGGTCCGGCGGAAATGATCGGGGACAATCCGTTCGCGCTGGTTGGCGGTACAGGGGCGATTTGGATTCGGGCGAAGGAAGAGCCGGGAACGGTGCGGCTGGTAGCGATTCATCCCCAGCTGGGGAAGCAGCAAATTGAAGTGGCGATTACGCCGGTTGATCGGGAGATTGCCTAGGACGGGCGTCGTTCTAACTTGTTTTATCGGGAGGTCCGGGCTGGAGCGGCTCCGAGGCGACGAGGGCGCGAATTGTTCCCGTGGATACGCCTCCATCTCCCCACAAGATCTGTGCGCTGGCCGGCCTGAACATCTGGATGCCGCCGTCGTTTTCCTCGCGGCAGAGTCGAGCCCCCGCTATGAGGCCTCACTCTAACCGTCACAATCTTCGCACGTCGGCCCCGCTATTTGGTCTTGGGTTGGAAGGAGTCGATGATTCCGCTGCCTTCGCGGAGGGTGAGGATCTGGTTGGCCTTGACCCGGGGAAACCGCTCGATCTTCTGCGTCGTGGGCCATTTGACTTCGATGAGATCCACCGTCTGGAATTTGCCCAGACCGAAGTGGAGCCGTAAATCACTTTGCGACATCACGCTGGCGCCGCTGTGGACTTCATCGATCTGGACGTGCGTGCCGGTGACCACCCGCGCCCGGGCCCCGATGGCGGTGCGATTGCACTTGGTCCCGACCAGCTTGAGCTTGATCCAGTTCTGCGCGTTGCCGCCATCGTTGCGAAGAAGCGAAGGCAGGTCGTTGAGGTTCAGGACGAGCGCGTCCATATCGCCATCGTTATCGAAGTCGCCGAATGCGGCGCCGCGACTGGAGAAACGCTCGGCGATGCCGGGACCCATCTCTGAAGAAACATCCTTGAATTTTCCTTGTCCCAGGTTCTTGTAGACCAGGCGGGGATTCTTGAACTCCTGGCCGATGCCGTGTCCCTCAATTTCGGGATAGACGTGCCCGTTGACCTGAATAATATCGGGCCAGCCATCGTTGTCGTAATCCACGAACCCGCAACCCCAGGCGACATAGCGGTTGTTGATTCCCACACCCGAGGCGAAGGTCTCGTCGGTAAAAGTACCGTCGCCGTTGTTGCGATAAAGATTGCAGGTATCGTCGGCGAAGTTCGTCTTGAAGATGTCAAACCATCCATCACAGTTGTAATCGCTCACTGCGACACCCATTCCCGCTTGCTCGTGGCCATTTTCACTGTAAGCGCAGCCGGAGGCCACGGCGACGTCGCTGAACGTACCATCGCGGTTGTTGTGAAACAGGATGCTCGGCTCGGAGTCGACGGCCACGTAAATGTCGGGCCACCCGTCGTTGTCGAAATCGTAAGAGACTGCGGTAATCGAGTAGCGCGGGCCGGGTTTCAGGATGCCTGCCTTCTCCGAGACGTCGGTGAAGGTTCCGTCGCCGTTATTGTGGTAAAGCACGTTGGTATCGCCCGTAAGGCCGCGCGGACCGCACATGACCGGAATTCCCTTCCACTGGCACAGAGGGTCGTTCGCCGGGGGAGGAACCTTGGCCGGATCGAGCTTTATGTAGTTGCAGACGAATAGATCCAGGAAGCCGTCGCGATTGTAATCAAGCCAGGTGCAACCTGCACCCCAACGAATCTGCTCATCGTAGACACCCGCCTTGCGAGTGACATCGGTAAAGGTTCCGTCGCCGTTGTTGTGAAAAAGAATATTGTGTCCCCAGAAGCAGCAGAACAGGTCGTCCCAGCCATCGTTGTCATAATCGCCGATGCAGACGCCGGTCTGCCAGCCGGTGCGAGCCAATCCAGATTTTTCTGTAACGTCGGCGAAGGTCCCGTCGCGGTTGTTCTTATAGAGATGAGAAGTTGGAGCTTGTCCAAGGGGCCAATGGGCGTCGACTCGGGTTCCGTTGGTCAAGTAGATGTCGAGCCAGCCGTCGTGGTCGTAATCAAAAAAGGCCAATCCGCAGCCCTTCGCTTCAATGATGGAAAGCTTGTGATCGGTCGCGCCCCACACATTGGGGATGTTGAGGCCGGCCTCGCGGCCCACGTCTACGAACACGACTGGAGACGCCGGTGGTCGGCTGGAGACGGCAGCCGCGAGCCCACGCGGTCGTCCCCACCGCCAGAGCGGAGTGGTGAGAGCATCGAGCAGCGCGGTGCCAAGAACCACCAGTGACGAGCCGAGGAAATGCCGCCGTGGAAGATTCATACTATCGGCTGGGCACCTTGGGAAACGGATGCGGGACAATCCCGGAACCTTCTTTGACGGCGATGATCTGGTCGATGGCTACGTGGGTCAACCTGTCCAATTGGCCACTCGGCCACGTGATTTCGAGCGATTCGATTTTGCTGCGCTTGCCCAGGCCAAAGAAAATTCGCGGATCGTTGGCCGACATGTAGCTCATGCCGCCCTTTGCCTGCTCGACATGCACGAATCCCTCGGAGGTTAATTTCAGTGACGCACCGATCCCGTCGCGGTTCGATTTCGTCCCGATCAGAAGAACTTCCAGAAAGTGATTCGCATTGCCGCCGTCGTTGCGCAGCAGTTCGGGATAGTCGCCGCGAATGTTGATGGCAATGTCGAGGTCGCCGTCGTTGTCGAAGTCGGCCGTAGCCAGGCCGCGTCCAACGATGGGGCGCATGAAGTCCGGACCAAGCGACTCCGACACTTTGGCGAATTGGCCTTTGCCCAGATTTCGGTACATCAAAAGCGGCTCCGGGTAACTGACTTCGGTGTGGTAGAGATTGACATTGTCGAGCATAGCGCCGTTCAACTGAAGGATGTCATCCCAGCCGTCGTTGTCATAGTCCAGGAATTTCATGGCCACGCCACTGAGCAGCATAGCCTTGTTGCCGATGCCGGAGCGAAACGTATCGTCATCGAAGGTCCCATCTTTGTGGTTGCGGTAGAGACGGCTCAATTCAAAATCAAGGTGAGTGATGTAGAGGTCCTGCCAGCCGTCGCCGTCCACGTCCGCTGCGTCAATCCCCATGCCCGCCTCGTAACGGCCGTCTTCCCCTGCCGCCACACCGGAAATGAAGGAGACGTCTTTGAAGGTTCCATCGTGATTGTTGACAAAAAGAAAATTGGGCCACGAATCGTTGGCGACGGCGATGTCGGTCCATCCATCGTTGTTGAAATCGGCGAGGACAACGCCCATGCCCTTGGCTTCCGGTTTGCCAACCCCGGATGCGTCGCTTACATCGGTGAAAGTTCCGTCGTGATTATTATGGTAAAGCTTGATTCTCTGCCCTTTGTAGTTTCCTGGATGACAGTAGGAGCGATAACCGGGCCGGCGTTCGCCGCACCACAGATTATTGTTCGGCGACCACTCGATGTAGTTCGTGACCACCAGATCGAGCCAGCCATCCTTATCGTAGTCAAACCAACCCGCGCTGGTAGACCATCCGCCCTCGTCGGCAACTCCGGCTTTGGCCGTGACATCAGTGAAGGTTCCGTTGCCGTTGTTGTCGTAAAGAATAGCGCGGCCATAGCCGGTCACGTAGAGATCGGGGTAGCCGTCATTGTCGAAGTCTCCCACTGCCACTCCCTGACCGTAGTGTCCGCTTCCGCCAACGCCGGCCTTCTCTGTGACGTCGGTGAAGGTTCCGTCACCGTTGTTGTGGTAAAGGGCGGAACGCAGAGGGTGAGGCGGCTTGTACCAGTCGGTAGCCGCCGACTGAACGAAGAATAAATCCATCAGACCATCCTGGTCATAGTCGATCCATCCCACGCCCGTGCCCATCGTTTCCAGATAATATTTTTCGTCGCTGGCAGTCGCATCCTGCTGGAAAGTAATGCCGGCTTTTTCGCGAACGTCCGTGAAGCGTACGGGGATGGGAGCGTCCTGGGTGTTGGAAGTTTCCCCGGCCAGAGCGGTCAGATGCACGGCCAAAAGGACGACAGCGGCGAAAGCAACAACCACGGCACTGCACTGGTTTTGCCGACCGCGGTCGCCCCTGGTCTTTGATTTTCTCTCCATTTTCCGATCGCTGCTATCGTCGCCGGAATCGAGGGTGCGGCATATTCTCCCGTTTGTCGAGGACGGAAGAGCCATTTCCGCATTCTAGCCCATCTGGAATCCAGGCAGGGCAGTGCTTCGCGTGCTTCGGCAGTTGCACAGTGGCACGGCCCCTCGCCATCAGTCGCGGCATTGCCCGTGTAGATGTTCATTATGTCGGACGACTCGACCGAGGAGTGGTACTAGGTATTTGTTGGCAGGAGCCAAAGGATGGTCGATTCGGAAGTCCTTTTTTGACGCGCTGAGCGTACCGTCGACTACCACCCCGCCCTGGAAATAACCAGCCCAGCCGCTGCCGGAAACGCATCTACTCCATCACCCGAGCCATGCCCGAAAAGCCTCCAACCGGGGTCCGAATTCCCACTGTTGCCGCCGAAAAAGACACCTCCCGCTCCATCGCCGCCATCTTCATCGCCTAGTACGCCGGTGCCGCCGACAGCGCGAACCATACGGGCCGTTGGCAGCCTCTGGGTCACTATTGCCTCCAAGGGCTCCGAGCCCTTCTTCTCCGTTCCCCCCGAGCCTGAGGGGGCAATGTAACCAGTAAAGCTTCCACCCGAGCCCTTCACATCCAGCGTATAGGCGGGAGCCGTGGTGCCGATGCCGACATTAACCGCATTCGAGCCTGTCCCTCCCAGCACCAGGGCGTTACTCTGGGTCACCGAGGCGTTGGCTCCAATCGCAGTCGCATTGGTCAGGTTGCCCGCGCCGACGTTCGCGGAGTAGCCCAAGGCCGTGTTATTCGTGCCCGTGGTGTTGGAGTACAGCGCCCGCCAGCCGGTGGCGGTGTTGGATTTGCCCGTGCCGGGTGTACACCAGTATCAGTTTATCCGACCTACTTTGGACCACCATTCTTTTTGGGTTCAGACGATTGATTGACCTCTCCTCCCCGCGCGTGTTGGCTGGCGTCAGATTCGCGGAGTTCTTCAACGTCGGCAAGATCGCGCAACCGGCCGGCCGCTAGTTTCGACGCAATGAGGTCACTCTTGGAAATGAAAAAAACTGTGAGGCCGCTGTTCGCGTCGATCACCCCTTCGACACGCCGCGCCCATGCCTCATCGAAATTCATGCCATCGATGCCGGGGAGAATATCGACCGCGGCCGGCTCCCGTCCCAAGCGGATGAATTTTCGGGGGTCCGCAAGGTCGTCAACGGTGATATTGGTGAGGGGGGCACCGAAGCTGGCCAGCGCCACATAGATCGCCTTCGCGTTCGCCGCATCCGCCTTGATGAACAAGTCGAGATCTTTAGTCGCGCGAGGCTGCGCGTGAAACGAAACTGCGTACCCGCGAGATATTTAACGCTGTGGGCGTCGAAGACAGACAAGAGTTTCTTGAAGTCGTCGAGCATTGCGGGCCGGTTCTTTAATGGTGTATGCGGTGAGGGTGAGCTCTGCCACAGCACTCATCCGCTCGTGGACTGGGCGACTCTGCCAGTACCGATATTCGTCGGCCTTCATTTCCTCGCGGCTGTCGTATACGCGGATGCTCTTGTCCATACTCGTTTGTAGCATTCAGCGGGGCACTTTTCAATGATTGCGGAATTTCTTTTGTGGTCTTTTGTGCTTCAGAGTGCTTCAGAGAGTGCGGTCCGCGAGAAACAACGCGAACTGAAGCAGTTGCTGCCTTGCGGCCATCGGCATCGGTTCGCCGGTGGAGGTGGCTGCCGGCGGAGTCTTGGACAACGCCTCTTCAATGCGATTCACATCGAGCCCGCCCGCCTTGCTGCCCTTGAAACGATCAAGTACCTCCCGGGCTTTGTCGATTTGTCCGGTCTCGTAATAGAAGACGCCCAGGGTAGAATAGCCGCCAGCCCATTCCGGAAGCAGTTCGACGGCGCGCTCAAGCTGTGCGGCAGCTTGCACCGTTTTTCCTTCGAGGACGGAGACAATCCCAAGTCCCCAAAGGATCTTCCCTGAGCCCGGAACTCGATCCAGGCCCTTCTGTAATGTCTCCTCCGCACCCCGGGGGTCGCCTTGGCGAAGTTCGACCAGGGTCAGCGAGAGGTAATACTGATCGTTGTCGGGGTTGCGGGCGATGGCATCTTGGAAAATCTCGGCGGCCCGCGCACTGTCGCCCATATGCGCATAAATGTCTCCCCGTAGTGCCAGAAGCGCGTCATCCTGCTGGCCGTGCGCGGAGACAGATTGCGCGGTCTCGAGGGCCTGGGGATAGAGACCCTTGCGGAAGTAGGCGTCGGCCAAGTCGAATTTGACGTCATCGGAATCCGGATTGAGCTTCAAGGCCGACTGGAAATGCGAGATCGCGTCGTCGTACAAGCGAAAGCGGGCGAGCAATACGCCTACGCCAGTTTGCGTGCGATAGTCGGAAACGCTGAACTGGTCGAGCTGTGCAATTGCCTTGCGGGCATCGTCGGGTTTGCCGAGCTTCAGATAGGCTTCCGCCAGCAAGTAAAGATCCTGAGTCTGGCCTGGGTGTTTCTGGAGCTCTTCGGTCAACTCAGTCAAGTTCAGTTGCGCTCGCGCGAGCGGAGCAAGGTGGGACTGGCGGTCGACATCGTCAAACAGGTGCTGATACGGATACGAACCGTGCGGGGCTTCTTGCGACAGGGTTTGAAATGAACTCAGATCACGCTCCGCGGCTTCTGTCTGATGGAGGCTTCGCTCTACCATCGCTAGTTTGTAGTATCCCGCCGCCGGGTCGCGGCTGGCCTTCACGTAACGTCGAAGCAACTGGGAGGCTTCCGCAAATCTCTTCTTGGCAATGCGCAGGTTCGCCAGTTCCAGCAGCGCGCCGGGAAAATTGGGATTCGAGCGAAGCGTTTTCTGGAACATGGCTTCGGCGCCCGCCTCATTCCCCTGCCGTTCCTCGATGTAGCCGAGATTGAACAGGCAAGCATCGTTGCGAGGATCGAGCGCCAGTCCTTGCTGGAAGTATTTTGTGGCTTCGTCGAAACGACCGAGATGGCCATAGGAGATGCCCATTAGAGCGTAGGATCCCGCCGAGGGTGCAAGGGTGATGAGCGTCTTGAATTCTTCAAGAGCCAGCTCTGTTCTTCCCGCCATGAAGTAGCTTTGGCCGAGAGCGGCGTGGAGGTCGGCTCGTTGGGGTGCGATTTTCACTCCGGACTCAAGCAAAGGGATCGCGTCTTCGAAATAATTCTGGGACATGCTGATCCTGGCCAACAAAACAATCACGTCAGTATCTTGAGGCGCAAGTTTGTGGGCTCGCATCAGCAGGTCCAGCGCATCCACGGTCTTCGATTGATCAGCGTAGACCTGCGCCAACAAGTAGAGCGTCTCGGCAGACTCTGGTTTCAGCTTGAGAGCGCGGTTCAACGCCAAATCGGCTTTTGAGTAATCGTGTCCGCGAAGGTAGGCCTGCCCGAGGTTGTAGAGAATCTCAAATGCTTCCGGCTGCAGCGCATGAGCTTTCTCCAGTTCGAGTTGGGATTGGCGATATTGTTTCGCTGAGGCGAGGAGAACACCGAGACTAAAGTGCAGCCGGACGTCCTCCTTGTTTTGGGCGGAAAGCGTTCTGGCAAGGCTGAGGCCTGCGGCGTTCTGTCCGGACTGAAGGTAGCAGCGGACAAGATTGAGTTTCGTCTCCGTGTTCGCCGGGCGTACGCGCTGAAAGTGCGGAATGGCTTCGGCCGGCGAGCCCTTGGCCACGAGCAGCAGGCCCAGATTGTAGTTCCCCTCGCGATCTGCGGGATCAAGGCGTAGAACTGTCCGAAACTCCTTTTCCGCAAGCTCGGGCTTGTTTTCAACCCCATATAAGTTGCCGAGGTTGTTATGCGTTTTGCTGGAGTTGGGGCTCAGTTTCAGCGCCTGCTCGAACGCTTCGAGCGCGTTGGCGTAGTCCTTTTCGCTGCTGTAGACAATCCCCAACAGGTTGTAACCGGCAACACTGCGGGGATTTAGCGCGAGTTGCTCCTGAATTTTCTGCTTGGCTTCTCGGATGGCACCTTGACGAAGTAGGGTTTCTGCTTCCGCAAACGGGGATGGGATGGCTGGAACTTGACGGGACGTGTTTGGCGTGCTGCTGGTCTGTTGTGCCGCCGCCGGGACACCCGCCAATGCAAGACCCAGCATCAGCGCCAGCATGGGGAGTGGAATGCGGCTCGATGGATGCGGAGATAAGCTGCCAATCAACATTTCCGCATTCCGCCTCCCCATTCGGATCATGATGGCCCAGACTGCACGTCAATTTAGCATCTTCAGCGCTTGCTCAGCCATTTTGTGCCCGGGTTGCAGCCGCAGAAGCTGGCGCAACACGTCTTTGGCCTGTTGCTCATTGTGCAAGACGATATACAAGCGGGCCAGGTTCAAATAAGCCTGATCAAAGTTTGGGGCAATGCGGATGCAAGTTTTGAATTCTTCTTCCGCTTCGGAATAGCGTTGGCCCCGCACCAAGAGCACGCCAATATTGTTGATGGCATCGGGATAGTCCGGCCGCAAGTTCACCGCCTTCGATAGATATTCGAACGCACGCTCGAAATTATCTTGCCGGGCATAGAGCATTCCGATACCGTAATTCGCTTCCGGATCGTCGGGCTGAAGTTCCAGTGCCTTGGCCAGCAGCGTCTTGGCCTCCTCATAGTTACCGCGGCTGCGATATAGATTGCCCAGGTTGAGAAGAGCAACGGTGTAGGTTGGCTCGAGCAGCAGGGATTGCTTGAAATCAGTGATCGCCTCGTCCGCATGCCCCTCCTCGGCGGAGATCATTCCAAGATTGTTCCACGCTTCAGGATAGTTCGGACGCAGCCGCACGGCTTGTTCCACATACCGGCGCGCCTCCGGCAAGTTGTTTCTTCGAAGATAGAGGGTCCCAAGATTGTAGTAGGCCTCGGGAGCCTGGGGCTTTAGGGCAATGACCTGCTTGAACGATTCCGCTGCCTGGACCAGATAGCCGCGCTGAAACAAGGCCACTCCATACGTGAAATCATTGCGCTGAAATCCGCCATCCGGCAGCAGTCCTCGGAACGGCAGCGCTTTCTTGACACGATCCGCCGCGGTCTGAGGCGCCGATTGCACATCCTCCAGGATTTGTTTAGGATCCGCAACGCCTTGATAGACTTTCACGATCATGCCCGATCCATCGATTAAGAACGATGTCGGAATCGGGAGATCTCCGCGGCGATCGAACAAATAGCGGTAAATGATGTTGTAGATACCGGCGATGTCCGGTGTCGCCAGCAGGTTGGGGAAATTGAGTGCTTCCTTGACCGCGAGTGCTCTTACGGCGCTGTCATCGAAGGGATCATCCAGGTTGACGCCGACGACGCGGATGCGGCGGGCGGCGAGTTTCGCCTGGTGTTGGCGAAGAAGTCGTAGCTGATCGATGCCGGCAAGCGCCGTTGTGGTCCAAAAATTCAGAAAGGCAAAGCCGCCCTGGAACGACCGCAGATCGCACAGGTTCCCGGCGAGGTCGGGCAGCGAGAAATCTGGAGCGCTTAAGGGCTCGATCAGCCATGTCTCGACTGAGGAAGGCAACTGTTCCGGCAGCGCAGGATCGCCCGCCCGCGTCCATGGTGCCGGGGAAGCTACAAACGGCTGGGCAAGAAAATCTCCCGCCCCTTCCTGGATCTCGACTCGCTGATTTACCGGCAAACGATCAAGGATCTGAGTCAGGCCGCTCGGCCAAAGAATCGTAGCGCGAACGTTTCCCTCGACTTTTCCCAGTCCGAAGAAAAGTTCTTTGGTGTGCTGAGCGAGAAATCCCGAGCCTGCCTGCACGTACTTCGTCTGGCGGTGGCCTCCCGCCTCCAACCTGACCGCGGCTCCAATGGCATCGCGGTTGCTTTTTGTTCCGCGGAGCCGGAAAGAAATCGAGTGCCCGAGATCCTTCGCCGCGCTGTGCAGCACGCGGAGTTGTGGGGCATTCCGATTCTTGAGGATAAGTTCCAACCGCCCGTCATGGTCCAGGTCGGCGAGCACGAAAGAGCGACTATCGTCAGGAAAGTCCAGGCCGACCGCACCTGAGACTTCGGAGAATGTAGCGTCGTGATTGTTCAAGTACAAAACGTTTCTCTCGTAGCCGCTCCAGGAAACGTCAGACCGAATCAACTCGTTGATGGCATTCCATCCATGCTCGTAGTGCAGCGAAGCGGTTGAATTGGGAGGCGACTTAGCGACGACCTGCCGCCAAAAGAAGCTCTCCAGGTCGCGATGGTCGGAGCCTGAAATATAGCCATTCGCGATGTACAGGTCGGAGAACCCGTCGTGATCGAAGTCCCATGCGTCGGAACACCAGGCCCAGCGGCCCATGGCAACGGCCGCCGGCGAGCTTACATTTTCAAACTCTCCATTGCCCAGATTTCGGTAAAGCGAATTCCCGCGCGCGTGCTGGCGATAGAGAGCACGGATATCCTCCGGCTCCAGCTCATGAAATTTGTTTTGCTGCGAAACCCGCAAGCCGGCCGCGGACCACATCTTGGCAACGTAGATGTCCTGTTTGCCGTTGTTGTCGAAGTCGAACCAGCAGGCGCTCATTCCAGCGCCGACATCGTTCACGTGCGCTTCGGCCGCCACCGCAGTGAATGTCCCGTCGCCATTGTTGCGATAGAGATTGTTGCGCCCAAAGTCGTTCGCCACGTACAGGCTGGGGCGGCCGTCCGAGTGATAGTCGCCCCAGGCGCAGGCGAAGCTGTAGCGATCATTCTCGACGTTCAGTCCGGCAGCGAACGTCCGATCCTCGAAACTTGCATTGCCCTGGTTATGGAACAGGAAGTTCGGCGGCCCGTTGCGTGCGTCGAAATAGGGGGCGGGATAGTGATACTGATCCAAGCCGAGATAGTAAGAGTAGAGGCAGAAGTAAATGTCAAGTCGTCCGTCTCCGTCGTAGTCGGCGATGGCAGCATGGGTAAATGTTCCCTGCGGAGGCTGCACAAATTTGAAGGCATCGGGCTTGAGTCGAAATCTCCGGTTGCCCTGGTTCAGGAATAGTTGCGGACCGGCGGCAGAAACCACCAGCAGGTCCTGTAATCCTTGGTTCTCGAAATCGGCAAACAGAGCGCAGGCTGTGCCATCCAGCAGGCCCACTCCTGATTCCTCCGTTATGTCTTCAAAGGTGCCGTCGCCGCGATTGCGATACAGACGGTTGGGAAGCCCCGGTGGTTGGCAAACGTAGAGCTCATCGAAGCCGTCGTTGTCGATGTCTCCCACGGCCAAGCCGTTGTTCCCATAGACGTCGATTCCGCAAGCCCCGTCGAGAACCGTGCGCCAATAATCGGCGCCGCGAAGCATTTGGTTTTTGTAGGATTCGGTCTGACCGAGCGCCTGCGCGGTGACGTCGAGGAACCACGGTTCGCGCACCCGGCTGACGATTTCCTGGGTTGCTTCCCAGCCCACCGCGCGCCATCCCTTCGAGTCGTCGTGTAACCATTGCATACGCCACAGCCCCACCCGCTCCTCACGGCTGGCGTCCAAGCGTGTGCCGACCAGGTCATAACGGATGTCGACCCGGACGGGCGAGGACCGAGTTGCGTCCTCGATTCCGACAATCTGGAATTCGGCCGTTTCTATCCTGCCCAACGGTGCGAAATAGTCTGTGATCTCCTGTAGAAATCGATCCCGGTTCAAGGTGTCGCTGCGAGAAAAGCGCCGGCGGAGAACCTCAATTCCGGCACTCGAACGCGTGCTGACTTCCTCGCTGGCATGTAGCGGAGTGGCCTCAAGCACGGGCGCGAGGAATTCGGCAACCCGTGAAAGAGCCGGTGAGGAGACCCTGAGACCGTTACTCCATGCGCTTAGAACCTCCAGGATCTCAGAGGCGTACTTCTCGGTCGCATATTCATCCAGACCAGGAGTGACGAGGCGCAAAACGTCCTCGAGCGGAGCCTGATTGGGGTAATGCGGGGTAAGCCGAGAATCCGCAAGCGGGAACCAACCGGGTCCGACGATTCGAGCCCGCGGCGTTGCTAAACCGTGAAAAGGCGCGGCCAAAAATAACGCGGGAGCCCAGCCCGCGGACTTCAAGAAGGTTCGACGAGAGAGTACGGGAGGAGATTCGTCGGGGGCACGCTCCATCCTCAAACATCCTCGCTTTGAAGGGCCACGACGGAAATCTTAGCACTTCTTCCCGAGCAACTGAGTCACGCCGGATTCGCCGAAATGCACCGAGTTCAAGATCCCGCCAGGCAGATCGCGTGGAGGTGAGAACTGAATCTTGGGACCAGCGGAGAGGAGGTGAGGGATTGTCGGACTCCAGCTCACTTCGGGGGCGGTATTCATTCGCCGCGGATCTGAGTCCTGGGTACCGATGGGCAGGGGGTGCAAGAAGGGGTAATAGTGGGAAGAAGAGTCCCTCCGGGCGCGAGTTCTCCCGCGCACGCAGATTGGCCGTCATAAGCGGCCGTCATAAGCGACGGTGCGGATCGAACGCCCCAGCTTGAGGGAGGTTCCGCGCTAGTACAAATCCACTAATTTTTTGGTTGACAACGGATTTGAACCCGCTTTATCGTACCTCTCGTCTGTGCAGTTGGACGCCAGGTCGTGGGTTTATGTAAACGATTACATCCTAAAGGTTGGGGTTACCCCGGGAGATGGCAGTGCTTGCCTGGACGCAAGCCTTCGACGCTGAAAGGAGAGCTCATGAACCGACAGTCGGTTTCCGGGATGTTGCGAGTTTTTTTGGCTTTTGCAGTCGGCGCGATTCTCAACGTCAGTTCCCTCCAAGCCCAAGTTGATACCGGTTCCATCACCGGCAGCGTCAAGGACCCTTCGGGAGCCGTCGTCAGCCCGGCCAAAGTCACGCTGACCAACGAAGGCACGGGTACCAGACTAACGACGACGACCGGAGGGGACGGGATCTACGTCTTTTCCCCGGTGAGAATTGGGAGTTACCAGCTTGAGGTTTCCGCTCCAGGCTTCAAGAAGGAAGTGCAAACTCACATCGCCGTCGATGTGAACGCGAGGGTCCTAGTTGATTTCAAGCTCCAACTCGGAGCCGTGAGCGAGACGGTCGAAGTGGCGTCGGCCGCTCCTGTACTGCAGGCCGAAGATGCGTCGGTGGGCCAGGTGGTCGACCAGCGCAGCATAAACAATGTCCCGTTGAATGGGCGCAACTTTACGTTTCTCGCTCAAATGGCCGCAGGCGTGAACACCCCTCAGTCGGACACGCGCGGCAACGCCCAATTTGGGGCCTTCGCGGCCAATGGCAATCGGCCGGCGCAAAACAATTACATGCTCGACGGCATCGATAACAATTCCGATACCGTAGACTTCCTGAACGGCACGAACTTCGTGGTTCTTCCCCCGGTTGACGCGATTGCGGAATTCAAGGTCCAAACCTCGGACTTCAGCGCCGAGTTCGGCCGCTCCGGCGCGGCGGTTCTCAACGCCACCATCAAATCCGGCACCAATCAGTTTCACGGAGATGCCTGGGAGTTTTTCCGCAACGACAAATTCGATGCCGCGGACTATTTTGAAGACGAAGGTCACGTTCCGAAAGGCGAGCTTCGCCAGAACCAGTTCGGCTTTACCCTCGGCGGTCCGGTCATCAAGAACAAGATTTTTTTCTTTGGCGATTATGAAGGGCTGCGCCGGGTCCAGGGAACGATTCTGACGGGTTCGGTGCCTACGCTGGCTGAAATCAACAGCGGCTTCACCAATCTCTCCGACCTGATCACCGGGCAATCGGGCACACAAACTGACGCACTGGGCCGAACCATCCCGGTCGGAACCGTTTTGGATCCTGCAACCACGCGGCCGGTTACCGCGGGAGTGAAAGATCCCGTGTCGGGCTTAACCTCGACCACCACAGGCTATGTCCGTGATCCCTTCGGCACCTGCGCCCCCAGCACCACGGCCTTTAGTCTCTCCGCTTGCGGACTAAACCAGCTCCCCGCCACGCGCTTGGATCCGAATGCCATCGCGTTGCTGAATCTGTATCCCAGCCCGAATACTACGGCTCCACTTTTTCAAAATTACGCCAATTCCCCGAAACTGTTTGAACACAGCAACGCCTTCGACAGCCGGCTTGACCTCGATTTCAACGAAAAGAACCAGCTGTTCCTGCGCTTCAGCTATAAAGACGATCCGCAGTTCATTCCCGGCATTTTCGGAGGGGTGGCGGACGGCGGCGCTTTCCAACAGGGCCCCCAGACGGCGACTGCTCAGCAGAGCGCCATCGCCTATACCCATGTCTTTTCTCCGAGCTTGGTGAACGTTGCCCGTGTCGGGTTCAATTACCTGAACACCACGCGTGCGTCACCCGACGCCGCGGACCTCGGTCTTCCGGCCAAATTTGGCATCCAGGATATCCCGCAGGTACCGAAGAACGGCGGCCTTCCCGCCTTCTCCGTCAGCGGATTATCCACCCTCGGCAGCAATGCCTTCCTGCCTTCGGATGAAGTCAGTTCTACTTTTCAGTTCACGGACGACCTGACCAAGATTTACAGCAAACATACGTTTAAGATGGGCTTCGAATGGCAGCACGTTAAGTTCTCCACGTTGCAGCCACCCTGGTCGCACGGGGAATTCGATCAGAGCGGGCTGTTCACGGAGATCCCAGGCGTTGGGGCAGGCAGCACCGGTCGTGCGCAAATGTTGTTGACACCCATTCCAGCAACCGTCCCCGGCGGAATTGACTACGTAGGTGGTCCCTCTGGAAACGGCGACGATGGAGGAATTCACGACGGGATTGACATTTCCAACATCTCCCTCACCGATAACGGGAAGAATTACTACGGAGTGTATGGCAACGACGATTGGAAGGTTACGCCCAAGCTGACCGTCAA
>Ga0302325_10009897_pt1 | contig 20754 bp, 20 predicted proteins | sample Palsa_T0_2_FD_201948 | JGI IMG/M metagenome (GOLD analysis project Ga0302325, IMG submission 201948) | Peat permafrost microbial communities from Stordalen Mire near Abisko, Sweden - Palsa_T0_2 | ecosystem: Environmental > Terrestrial > Soil > Palsa > Peat permafrost | place: Sweden: Abisko...
TCACGTGGAGACCCTTCTCCCGATTTCTGAGCCTGCTTTTCGTAAAGAAGTAGTTTTCTCCGGGGTTCTAATCGATGTACTTTTTTATCACGACAGTAATACTCGATATTTTCGCTGAGAAAGATCTTTATCCGATGAAGCCGAACTTTTGCCAGCGGGGTGAATTTAAATGCAACGGGAATGACGCCATTCAACAGGAACGCTTTGCCGGAAATCAAAATCTCGTAATGTAATTGATCCTCCCTACATGTTAGCGCTGGTGATAATGATGACGGGATTTACCATGTTCGGCTGATGGATATTGGTTCGTGGATTTCGAGGTTTTGTTCGGATGGATTGCGAACAAGGAGGACTTCTGTTTTGCCTGACAGATTGGATTTGAAGGCGCCGGATCTTTCGACAGTGGCTTCTAATTCGTATCGTACGGAACCCATATCACACTCGACTGATTCCGGAAGCACAGAGTCTAAAGGTAACTCGAAGTTGTAGATATATTCGCCCGCATTGAACATACGATATCCGCGTGATTGTGTAGCTGTTTTATCTTCCTTTGAGAACGATCGAGATTGTCCGAATGGGATTCCGAAATGGGAGTTTCCACCGTTCGACACAGGACTTCCGACCGGGGGGGTTGCTGATCTCGGTGAGGGCGCATCGCTTAGTGCAAGACTGGACACAGAGTCCATGCTCGACCGACTGAGATCCATACTCAGTCTCTGTGAGTCAATGAACCTAGCGACATCCGCCCCATGAGACATTTCTGAACTCGAGAACTGCGCATTGAAAAAAGGCCAAGTATGTGTCATCAACTCCTTCTCTTCGAAAAACTCTGCCCTCCGGGGCGGAATGCCCTCTGGCCACTCTGTGCGTGCCCGTCCTTTGAACACGAGCGTGACAGCTTTAATTTTCGCGGGCTTCAGGAGTTTGAGGATCAGACTGCCGCGCAGCATCGCCGGGGAACGGTCGGTATACTCGGACGCTTCGAAGCCACTTAGATAGAGGACTGGCTCTGCGAGATGGACGGAGATGATTGCCGCGCCGCGGTTGCAGAGTGTTTTCATTGCCCCCGTGACGGGAAATTGGGGTGAATTGGAGTGTGAAGAGTGGGAAGAGTGGGAAGGGACATCGAGGGAGTTCCGACGTGAGGCAAGCGGGGATGATGGGACCAAGGACGGCGTGGAATTGTTATTAGGGGTGGAGGGATATAATCTTGCGTGCGCGAGATTCAATTCCGCTGGCATTGACATGACAGAAGACGTTGGACTGACACTTTCGCGAACAGGCTCCACGTCAGAATGTCTGTTCAACGCACCAGCAGTGGGACTGCGTGCTCGGAGACCTGTTGTCGGTTTCGGCGTTGTATGTGATGGAATTGAATGCGATAGACTCCCCGCTCGACCAAAGAGCAATTTTGCAGCAGAGGCAACTGTCCAACTACCTCCTCCTCCTCCGCCGCCAGAATTACCCAACTCGCCGCCGCTGTTTATCCCGTTTGCAATGAGGCCAGAATTCGATATGACCCCTGCAGGTCCGCCGAGTCCCGCCGCGGGACCTGTTCGTGATACGCCCGACGCAATCGTGGTGCTCATTAACTGGACTGAGGGATCATTCAGCCACCAGTCGTCGACGAAGAAGGACTGCTGTTGCAAAGACTAAATAGACCCAGACACACACAGAGAGAGGTGTTGTGGACGGTTGTCCTGGAATGAGCGGAAGCAAGGCATGACAGTGCCCCTAATGTGGTAATAGACTGCGACACACTCGAGAATATGGGCCAATCAGAGGCTTGTGTGCCCTTGGCGCACGGACTGCAGTGATCCGGTCGCACCCCGCCTGAATGAATACTCAAATTGTCTGTGCGGTGTTGACGACGCTAAACAAACAAGGCGGAAATTGAGGAAGGGGCTTAGAGTTGCGGATTGGCAAGTATCTGCCAAGGTTCCTACCTGACGCAATGCAAAATAGTTTATTTAACCTATTCTGGGTAGCTTCTCTCTCGATGCATGGCAAGTCTGTTATCTTCAAGGTCACGTAAACGAAAAATACATGAGCATGCGACAATAAATAAAATATGAGCATTCAGAGAGTCTTGCAGAGACACACCAGTTCGGCACTCCATTTTCCGTCCCTTTGCCAAATATATTTGTGCACTTGTGTATGGAATGAAGGGAAGTCCGCAGCATGCATGACTCATGTCTACCACACTGTTGGTCGGATAACCCGGTTTCAACGAGCTCCGGCCGCACTCACTCGTGACGTCACTCCGCCGACAAAATGAATCCAATTTGCGGAAAATTTGGGTCAGGCACAGATCGGCGCCGATACTTCCGTGCGCACTAACAAAAAATCCACACGGCGCACAATGTCCTCAAGAGCTCTGGGAGCACTTAAGCGATATGCAGCAGCACTCCGATCCGAGGGTCGGGAGATTTCATGGTTTGGTCATCGGAGAATTTGTAGGTTGCGGCGCAGGGTCATGCATGACGATGAATTTAGCAACTCATGCTGCAGAGGGAAATTAGCCTTCATCAAGTATGTAGGGGAAGGTCTTGTTGATTGCAACCGAGATTAAGTAAATAGAATATTGCAAGCCGTGTGCAGAATGGCCACCTGACAAGCTCTTGTTTGTGTATGCCCCTCGGTCGTCTACCGCCACAACTATCTCTTTGTGACTCTCTAGGAGCGGCCATCAAAGGGAGATTTAAATACGGCACCCAGAGGCGATACATGTTGCGAGGACCAAGTCTAGTCAAATAGCTGTAATCTGACGATCCTGTTACTAGCCAAGGATTCAGTCGAGATACCCCAAGAGGTCACCTGCAGCACAATTTGACTTCCTCTCGAATCTAGCCTTGTAAAACCTGTGTTTTCCCGCCACCCGTCCCTCCCGGGCAATAATTGACCAACGTGATCACCAGCGTCATCGGAAGTAAGGTTAATCGAAACCTTTCTGGCCATGGGACTGTTCACAGATCCGCATAATTCAATAATGCTTCAATTGCTTTTCTACAGATCCGACGTAGTACGTGGCCATCTAACCAGTCCTATTCGAAGCCCCCCTATTGCCAGTCCTAGATCCCTTAGCCTCACTACTAGTATTCCGATACTCCTTCTCCTCCCTCGAATTCCCAACATACTCCCTCGAAGGATCATACCCCTTCTGCCTGTCCTGGGCTAACATCTCACCATGTCCATATTTAGCCACCCCGCCCCCCGTCTTGCGTCCCCCGCCATCACCCAAGGCCGCTGCTTCCACTCCACTTTGATCACCCGGCCTGCCCATCCCGGCGTAAACATCTGCACTCGTAGTCCCGCCCAGAGTCTCTTGTATCTGCTCGTGTGTCAATCCCATGCCAATGACATATGTATCCTCCCCTGCATCCTGCCCTGTGGACGCGGTGCCCATCCTCCGCCCATCGGTCTGTGGCAGAAAGGTCCTGTCGGGGGGTAAATGTGTCCCCTTCGGGAGCAGCTCGACGGTGTTCTCGGGAACGTGGGTGCGGCCGGGTTGGTGTTTTAGGTCGTGCGTTGGGGAGGTCCAGATTGCTTCGGGGTGTTGCGGGGAGGCTCCTGTACCGGGTTTGCGGGCGTGGAATTCTTGGTTCGACGACATTGATTGACTGAGGATGAGACTTTTGGGTATGTACTATGTAGACGGCACGAAGTGAGGAGAGTTGTGTTGACTGTATGAAGGAGTTGGGAGGACACGAGGTTGCGTGATGGGGGGGTTATAAGGATGAGATGACGAGGTTTACGTCATTTTGAACTTCGTGACCGACTATCCTCCGTAACGTGTCAGGGGCAAAGAGTTATAATTGCTCTACCATTTATCTGTTTATCGTTGAATATATGTGGTTGAAGACGAACTGGAACGAACGGGAGTAGATCTGAGTTATACAACAGACACAGAGCTATCCTTCTGTCCCCTTGATAGACAGCCATCTCCTCCATCCCCGCCAGCCTCATCCGTATCCATCCATCCGTCAAGTTATACGCAGTCAGTCCGTCGAGTTACATCTGCAAAGCCTTCTGAGCCATCTTCAACGCCCCCTCAAAAGTCTTATTCCCCCCAATAAACCCCGCAGCATGCACAAAAACACATCCCTCGATCCCGGCCTTGCTCGATAATTCCTCGTCCCGCAGGCCCCGCCACTCAGAAGGCAGGGGTTTGCGGTTCTCGAAACTGTCGGAGGTCAGGGGCATGGCTTGGATGCGGTATGCGGGGGGCGTGTTATCGGGGAAGAGGATGTAGAGTATTTGTCCTGAGATTGATTGGTCTTTTTCGAGGTCGAAGAGATGTTCCTAGGAATCAGAACCCGAAACGCAGCAAGGAAGGAAGCAGCAAGCGAACAAGGGAGGTGTTGGATGACCAATGGCTGGGTGGTTTGGGGGGGATACCTTCCACGGACAAAACTGCGGCAAATGTAAAATCCGGCCCTTCGAATCCAACTCCTTTCTCCGCGCCAACGCATCCACAACAATCGCCCGCGCAGGCAACCACGACTTTCCATAAAAATCCAGTTTCGCAAGGAACGCCTCGCCCATGAGGAGACTTGCCTTTTCGAAGCGCTGGTCGATCTCAGAGTCCGTGCACGGGACGTTCCATGCGGGATTCAGGCCCGCGACCATGCCTGTGATGGATAAGGCGGACTCGAATTTGGGGGGGATGTCGGTGGGGTAGGCGGAGATGCCGTTGTCGTTGGCGTCGATACCTTCGATGAATTTCTGCAACCGTCAGAAGATGTGATACGGGGTATGGGGGTGAGATTGTTGTACCTGGTATAATCTGTCGTATAGGAGTTGCACGTTGGGATCATCGTTCGACCACCCTAGCCTTTGTGCAATAATATCCTTCCCAAAATGCCTTTCATCAGCCCCTTTGTCTACTACTACTACTACGAAAGCACAAGCACAGAACCCAGGGATGGAGTGGGGGGGACGGTGAACATACTTATAAATCAACCCCGCCGAACTCAATTTCGTCCCAAACTTGTCCGAAAAAACATGTTCAAACCCCCGCTGATGATGATCAAAGTACTTGACCCCATCATATTTGCCCTCCACATCGACGACGATATCACACTGGCTCAGGATATCTGAATTCCGCGACCGGGTCACGGGCGCGTTCTTGTACGTTGGAGTCAGTCGTAGGAGGTACACTGCCAGAGCTTCGTCAGCATGGAAACTGCCACTACACACAACGCGTCAGAATATGTCTAAGAATAGACAGCGGACCAGGGGACAGGGACGGGGGAGCGGAGCGGACCTGTGGGTTCCGATTCGTTTGGAGGACATTTGGAAAGCTTTCAGCATGGAGAACTGGAAGATTTGTTCGGGTTGATTATTTAGGGTGCTAATTGACTTGCATGAGATAGGTATGCAAGATATTTAAGCTGGCCAGACGGCTGTTTTTCTTTCACGTAATTGCTCGACGTTCACAGGATGCCACCACAACGGGCTGCTCGTAAAGCCGTTTCACGTCGGGCACGTTCTTCAAAACGACCCCATCCTGATCGCAATGATGGAGCAGATCTCGACGGTCCAGCAGCACGCTCAATTATGTCCGTCGAAGAGTTGAATGCCCTTCACGAGAAATTTCGGGAAATTATTTCCAAATTTTCCCTTATTTCTTCGCACCTGGACAGTTTTAAAGCATAGTTGTATAAACTGCAAGCAGAATTTCACGAACAACTCCAAGCTCTGACTGCCAGCAACGGCAGTTCTGCCGGTTCCTTGCAAAATCGCCCGCAATTGCCGCCTGCAACGACAACAACAAGACCGCAAGAATCTCAGTATGACACCGCACATCGAGACCTTTCTGGCACCCCAAATCCTCAACGCCCTCTCGACGGACGTGACGACGCCCACGGGCCTACGAACCTTGATCGCGCCAACACCCTTGAACCAGAAGAACCGCCTCATATTGCAGAAGGCCGCGTCCCGTGGCCCAGAGAGATCCCGCCTTATCGACCTTCCGAAAGAGAGGACAAGATGCCCCCGACGAGGCTAGACATTCCGCGTCCAATGTTCGCCGGCACCGACTGGGAGAGGGTCCATAAATGGAGAATGTCCATAAGTGGATTTACTTGATCGAGGTCTATTTTAAGCTTCACCGTGTTCCTGCCGAAGATTATTTCTCCTCAGTGCTTTTCTGTATGACTGGATTAGCGCAGGGGTTCGCCTGCGAACTAGTTCTGCTAAACAACGGGCAACAGCTCTCCTGGAGAGGTTTCAAAATCGTAATGAGAAAGGCGTTCGGGCGTAACATAGCATAGCATAGCTACTTTGTATTGATTTTGTCGTTGGGAGGTAGCCTGCTGTTTCAGTTCAGGATCCAGAGTTATGTATTGTGGAGGAAGCTAAATGACTACAGGCGAGATAATAACACCACTAAGAATCCAAACATCAACATTTGATTCCCTGTGCAGCAAGCTAAACACCGGCGCAGACTTTATTGGCTCTTATTTGCCTGCTTTTGAGCCCAAATCTGTGGAGCCCCAATGAACGAGGAATGCGTTGACAGGATCGCAGAGCTACAGGATGTCGAGCAGGTGTTTCCATGTTGCATCGTTACTAAACGACCAGAAAATAGGCCAATTACTCCGTGAGAGTGGTCTCGCAATTCGATCCCTTCAACCCGGCGAGAGCATTCAATCACGGAAAGAAACCTTCGAAACCCACGCTGAAGCCTTTGCGCGTTTGCTTGAAGTACTGCATCCTCTGGTCCACGGAATGGAGTTAATTATGTAGCAAGTCACCGTGACGCTACGGAAGAACATCATCGCTTTGTCGAAGGCTACAAAAGCTGGTGGAGTGGAACATTCTTCGTTGACGGTGAAAGCACGGGAGAAGGATGCAGAGACCTGGGATCAAATAAGGGAGATTGTACATAAAATGTAATTCCCGGGGTGGAGTATGACGATATGGATATCCGGAGCTTGATTATCAATCAATAAATACTTGCTACATGACTTCTTACATATGTAGTTTATGCTCTCCAAATATCAGAGTCATGAACGATACATCCCTCCATGCCTTCTTTCCTGGATACCAACGTACCAATTTCATACACTTCCTCACCATTCAAACGAAAGACCTCCATGGCACTCTCTTTTTCCTCCCTCGACACGATGACGACCATTCCAATACCCATATTGAAAGTCTTTGCCAATTCCTTCGTAGCAATATTCCCCGCATTCCCTAACCAACTGAAAACCTTTGGTACTTTCCATGTCTTCGCATCGATTTCCGCACATAATCCAGCAGGCAACATCCTCGGGACATTCTCCACAAATCCTCCTCCCGTAATATGACTTGCCGCCTTAATCAATCCCTTCCTATGCGCCGCCAAGAAACCCTTGACATATATCTTCGTCGGAACAAGTAAACTCTCCCCCACCGTCGTAGTCTCATCCCACGGAGCAACATCACTAAACCCTACTCCTGCATACTCCAGTGTCTTTCGCACGAGCGAAAATCCATTCGAATGACATCCACTGGATGCGAGACCCAATAAGACGTCCCCATTTGTAATATCGTTTCTGGGGATCATGTTGCTTCGTTCGACGGCACCGATTGCTGCGCCTGCGCCGTCAAAGTCGTTGCCAGAGTACAAGGAGGGCATTTCGGCGGTTTCGCCACCAAGAAGCGCGCAGCCGGATTGGACACACCCTTCTGCTACGCCTTTGACGAATGAGACTGCGTCGGGGACGTTGAGTTTTCCGCAGGCGTAGTAATCGAGGAAGAATAATGGTTCGGCTCCCTGGACAAGGACATCGTTCACATTCATCGCCACTAAATCGATGCCTGTCCAAAAGTTAGTACACTGCAAAGATGGAGAAAAGCGCAGGGGGAAATGTGCATTAAGATGAGGGATATTGGGGACCATACCGATTGTGTCGTATTTCTTGATAGCTTGAGCGATCTTGAGTTTCGTCCCAATTCCATCTATTCCAGCAACCAAGATCGGATCCTTCATCCCCGTTGCTTTCAAATCAAACAACCCCCCAAACCCGCCAATCTCACCATCCGCACCGGGTCGTCTCGTGCTCTTGACAAAAGGCTTAATCTGCTGGACCATCGAATTCCCCGCATCGATATCCACTCCCGCAGCAGCGTACGTCAACCCCGTTGTTTGTGTGGACCCGGAATTGGAGGCACTGGGGCGGAACGCACGGTAGGCAATGTCCTTGCGGAAATGCATTTGGGCAAATTTCACGGAGGACATGGCGGTGTAGGCATGTGCGACAGCGGCTTTGAGATCCGGGGCGGTGGCGGTGACGGCGACGACGCGGCCTCCCGCGGTAAGAAGATGACCCGTAGGTCCGATAGTTGTACCAGCATGAAACACCCATGAATCTGAAAATTAAAACTGAACGAAGAAACAAAGGACAGTCTTGGGGAAAGGGACAGCAGGAGGGGAGGTACTTGGAGGTGGTTCTGTGAGAGTGATGAAGTAATTTTTGGCGAATGTTCCGGGATATCCTCCCGAGGCAGCGACGACCGTGACGCTGTATCCGGGCTTTAATTTGATATCCACGGAATCAAGACGATGTTCCACGCATGCAAGCATGATCTGAGCAAGATCAACCGAGTCGTCCAGTAGTGGTAACACAGTCTGTGTCTCTGGATCACCGAATCGGCAGTTATATTCAAGGACTTTCGGTCCCTCCGTCGTCAACATGAAGCCTGTGAACAGCAGCCCCACAAATGGATACCCTATCGTAAGCGCACTGTCCTATATCCCTAGGTATGTATCTGGGGAAAAAGGACAAACGGAGTTGTGGAAGGTACCCTCTTTTCGCATGCCGTCGATTGTGGGCTGCAGTACTGTCTTTTGTATTTCTGCCAGGATTTCAGGGGTAGCTACTGGTGCAGGGGCATAACATCCCATTCCCCCGGTATTGGGTCCCATATCTCCATCGAAGACTCTCTTGTGATCTTGTGCCGCTGGTAACGCAGTGATAGTATATCCATCACTAAACGCAAGAATACTAATCTCATCTCCCTCCAAGAATTCCTCAATAACAACTTCGTCGCCTACCTGTTAATACTGTTCCCTCCAGGATAAAGCGGCATACCTGACGATCCGAAGATTTTGTTTACCATAATGTCGTGTAACGCCTGTTGACCTTCTTCTTTCGTGGTTGGGATGAGGACGCCCTTTCCCGCTGCTAGACCAGACGCTTTTATCACGACTCTGTACTCCACTGTATCCAGGTGTTTCAGCGCCTCGTCATATGAAGTAAAATTCTACCATCAACTGCCGCCCCCCTCAACAAAGTACCCCTACCTTTGATTTGGCTGTGGGAATGTTATGCCGTATCATGAAATCCTTTGAAAAAGCCTTTGATCCTTCCATCCTCGCCGCCTTCTTACTCGGTGAAAAGCATGGTATCCCCGCTACCATGAGCTCGCCATCCTTGCGCTAGAGTATTTACCTTTCCGAAAATAAGTTTCTATGCCGTCGACGATAGGAGCATCCGGGCCAGGCACAACAAGATTGACTTCATTCTCCTTTGCAAACTGGACCAGTTGCGTATAATCATGTACTCCCAAATCAACGTTCTTCGTCTTCGGAAGACTCCCTGTACCACCATTGCCTGTCCATCAGCAACTGTTTCCGAGTAGGGTCTTTACCGGGAGCCACAAAAAGAGCAGTGACGGACGGCGATTGCGTGAGTTTCCAAGCAAGCGCGTGCTCTCTTCCACCGCTTCCTATCAACAACACGCGAAGTGGCTCGTTTTCTTCGGCCATTTTTGAGCCAGAAAGATCCGTTCGAGAAAGGAACGCTGGCGGACTAGACAGGTGAAGGAGGCCGACGATGGGGAAGAGGTCCAAGCTTAGCGGAAGTCTAGCCCTGAAAGATTTTCGTTGCACGAAAACGTTTTGTGTGCCGATCACTTTTCCCAATCTGATCTGATCTGATCTGATCCGTGGTTTGACATTCCTACACTGGCCATTCGTCTTCTATATCGCTTTGAATGTCGACCCCGTCGGCTTGTCGAGATACAGCCCCAAATATTGTGCGAAAGTGATCAATGAATGGCGATAGTTCAAAAAATACGGCGATATCATAAGATTGGATGGGAGATTCTGCTAGTCGGTTATTGCCCACGTGCACACGGACACGATGGAAACGCCATGGCCAGAATGCAACTGCCGAAGATTATCCCAGCTTTTGTCCAATTCCCAGAATCTTCCTTTCGCATATGCAATTCTTTGGAATGTCGTGGTTGTCTGTCATTTGAGTCGTCCAGCTGCAGTTGACTGCAGACAGACTACTGAACAACCACGAACGGCAGTATAAAATGTTGCATACCTCTTGCTGAATCCAGCATGTGTAAGTCCACCATCTCCATTAGATCTGACATGGGCGCTTCAGAGCCGAATTCTGTTTCCTCAACCCAAGTTTGTTCCCGACTTAGACAAGCATATTCGACGGTACTGTATAGCGCCAAAGACTATTGAGCCTTTTCGCGCGGAAGGAGCAGAGATTCTCCGTGCAAGTCACATCAGATGCCATGTTAAGAGGAGCAGCAATTTCCAGGCCTGTATATATCGGTAAAGTATTCAGATCGGTTTTTTTTGGGAAAGAGGACATTCATCCTAGGGTCGCCGAAAATGTTTTGCACGCTAGCATCCTTCAATTATATTACCGAAATGTTCAATGTTCATCGATTATTCGGATGAAAAGGTCTGGGGTCTGTCATGAACAATCGTCTTGTTTGAATTCTTAACAGATGGTATGCCGGCCGAATGGATCTGCCACAAACCGGTGTTGACGAATATTCAGTGCTTAAAATCGAAACAACATATCTCCTCGTCGAGGCAAATTGTTTGCCCCACTCAGGTTTTCATGTCAGATATCTTGCTTTTTCATCCCAGCCACGTCATGAAAAGGAATAAAATGAAGCAACTGGAAACTAAGGACGGCTATCTTGAAGAACACAGATGCGGTATTGACCGGTGAACTGTTGGCGGAATGAATTGCAACACCCGACATATATGAATTCTTCCCTATTTCTCGTATCTGCGAGCATCTGATAACGAGGTTTTATTGGCCAAACTTGGAGATTGTCTATTCTAAGTATGAAAATGGTCCTTTGCTATTTCTGAATAAATGCAACTAACTTACTGCGATACAGAGAGCAGACTTTGCCATATTGCGTGAGCCGCGGCATCGCTAATGATTCGGAGACAAATGCCTGGACGGATAGCGTCCGCAATGACCATTACACCTTACAGGGACTATTTAGAGGACGCTCTGTCCTCACCCTTATCATCATCACTTCCTTGAGACTCAAATATGGAAGCATGGGAACTAAAGTCATGGGTGTAAGGACACAGAAGAGCTCCGAACATGTATAATAATCAACGGAAAGGTCACTGGGGTCGCGCATCGTCTCCTCATTTCAGGAGGAGAATCCGAACACAGCTTATCACTATCCTACAAATCGCAAGAACAAATTGCCGCATCCTACCCATCGGACAATACAACGGAGGACGACCAAAACTATCCATCAGATTGATGCGCCGGACTGAAGAAATATTGCGTTCGGCTTTTTCTAGCCGTCAGATGGGGCCAACAAAACACGATTTTCGTTCTGGCAAAAAGCCAATTATATCCGAAAACAAGAACGAAAACAGTCATTACTTGAATCTCACGTACTTTGGTTCACGTCAACGTCGAGGTAGGTTTTTGCATATTTCTTTCTCAACTTGTTTCATTTTTCCCACGAGGCGAGGGACAGTATAACGAAGTCCGTAAACTCCATCTTTCATTAATTTACTCGATAACCCAGAGTTACATTCCTCTCCTATTGAAACACCAGCAATGAATGCCGCTAACAACGATTTAAAACAGCGGACATGTACTCTTTCATCGGAATTCAATACACCAGCACGGAAACATGTTGTTCGCATGGCTACCGCCCTCAATCTAGTGGGTTTGGTTGGCCTTCGGGCGCAGTCACCACTGCTAGCGCCAGCGGCAGGGGTACTTCCAATTTGTAGTTGGAGGGCCATTTTTGGAATTTCGCAAAGTGCCGGGGCTATTTGTGGAAATCCGAGAAACTCAGGGGCTATATATGGAGTTTTCCCTAAAACTTAATGCCCATTTGTGGCCACGTGGACCATATTAAGAGGTCGTCACTGGACGTCGGATGCATTCCAGTTTCGAGCGCGCGAACAAAGAGTAGTTAAGATTAATGCGAAAATATATTTAAACATTGCGACGGTCTACAACTTTTGGCTTTGCTTTACGATTCATTTGGCGGTTGGTACCGACCTAATCAAACTTAAAAGTTATTTTTATCGACTATCCACCAATCACATAGCATTATTGGTGGGGGGAAGGTCTTCATTAAATTGCAGTTGAGCTCAATTTGAAGGACAGATTTTCATTGGAGGATCGCATTGAGTGGAAAGAGGAAATGCGAAATAATGCAGCTTACTCCGGTCTTCATAAAATGCTGTTTGGCAACGCGTACATGGCCACATCTCGATCACTGGACAATCGCTTGCACTTTCAATTCACTCCTTTGCCAGACAGCGTTCCATAAATTCTGTTCTTTTTTTTTGCGGTTCCTAAAACGTTTCGCTCTTTCAGAGATGATTTGGCTTAAGCTGCTTGTTACGGCTGTCCTTGGCCTTGCCGTCGCTTCTGAAATTCTTCCACGGGGTTGTCCTGCACAAGCTCTATTAGAGCACAGCACCGAAGGCCTCTCGTTCTGTCAAAAGTATCTCGCCCCGAAATTGAAGAAATCCAAGAGAACGTATGCTCCATAACTTCATATATAATAATATCAGACCATCGGCTGGAAGTGGGAAGAAATTGTGTAAGGCCAGTCACTCGCGGACCCAACCCCAACAATTGCCATCGTACCTCCAGCAATACACTCCCCCACAAATCTCGGAAGCCTGTTCTCGTATCGTGCATATGTCAAAACCTATCCATGTCGAAGTGCCCACTTGCACTAATCTTCCACCCCAGACACATATTACGGGTCAATCTAAAGCGAAACAAACATTGTCAGGAACCACACCCTCGAAATCCATCTCGAAGCAAAATCAAGTCGCATCAAGCAAAGGAAACTCTATCCCGCCAGTATCGAGTAAGCCGATGCCTGTTTCATCGACCGTCAACGCGTTTCCGTCTATGTTCTCATCATCTCTTCCCTCTGCTGCATCGGTGCGTGAGCATTAATTCCTCACTAATTCTTATTAGAAACCTGCCTCCTCAAGCGTGCTAGGTCCGACTTGCACCCCGGAGTGGACTTTAATTGGCGCCTCTGAGGATAGCTTTAACCCGAAACTTACACAATTCACTGCTCAATTACCATGCCAAATGCTCGACACGAACAACTACGTAGTTTTCGGTAATTTTCAACCGGTTTTCGGGACGACAAACACTACATCCAGTATTCTCATACCCGGATTTGAGGAGGATTATGTCCTGTTATCGATATTTGCGCTTGACATCAACGGCAATGCCTTTTTTGAATCATGGCAACTTCTCTTTGGGTCGGTCGATATGCCGGTATTGGTTCTGGGAGTAGACGGAAATCCCGCAAGTGGGGTTACGGTTCAAGCCAATGCAACAACATACGTCAGTGTTGGGCAGAGTGGGACCACCGATTCCTCCGGGATGGTTACATTCACAAACCTTATCGAGACAACAATTGGGTTAGTGGCCAGAGATGCACAAAACCAAATCGGCGTTGACGGCATAGCTGCAACACCCCTGCTCGTCACGATGCATCTTATTCCTTATAACACTCCCAGTAACATCACGAACTTTGGTTTTGCGAACGGCACCCAAGGGTGGTCTGGCGGGACATTAGTATCCGTCGTTGACAAGAGGGACAACGGTATCGGTCTCGACGTCTCCACCAACTCTCAGTATGATCTCCAAACTGTCTCAGCCACCTTCAAAACCTTCCCTTTCACTGAAACAGCTTACATTCGCTATATGTTTCAGACGGACGAAGTTCCAGGGGGCTATTTCGGTACACAGTTTAATGATTATTTCGTCATCATTATTCGGGATGACATCGGGGATTATACTACTTATGAAAATAGCATGAATGGACTAGGGATTGGTGCATTTGATTCAGATGGTGCGACACAATGGTATACGTTGACATTGGACGTCGTCAATGCAAAATCAGTCCAATTTGATGTCGGCGTATCGAACGTCGTGGATAACCTCTACCAATCTCAAGTAATTATCGATAAAGTCGGCGATCTCACCTGTGACGGTTGCGGAGACTGCAGTACATGTCCCGGGGACCCAATGTGTCAAGACGTCTGTCAAAATCCACCCTCACAGTCATGCGCATTTTATCGTAATTGCGTTGAGGCTACGGATCATTGCGGCCCAGGTGGATATCCCCTAGCTTTCGGAGAGAAAAATTGCAACAAATTCCAAAATAATCTTTTGCAATTCAGTGCAACCGGGCAAACTTGGATTTGGGCTACGGCGTTATGCTTGCAACAAGCATTAGTTCCGGTTGCCACTAGCGCTTGTGATGCCTCTACAGCTTGTTCAATAATTCAACAAGCTGCATTCGACTCTCATCCCGCATGCTATGTCAACAGTGGATTCTGTTCACTCGAACCATCAGATTACATTGCGGTGATTACAACGGTCGGTGGTGATCTGTTTAGTTTGGAAGCTTTGAAAGAGATTGCTTTGACCGCAGCGGGATGTGTGGAAAATATAATCTCTGGGATTGAAAGTCAGATTCAGAGCCTCGCTGCAGAGGTGGTTACTGGTGTCGAGCAAGCAGCTGTCAATGCAGCAGAGATAATTGCATTGACCATTGCTCGGAAGTTCTTCCAGTCGTTACTTCCACAGTAACGCTTAGATCCAAGGAAAAGACTAGTGGGGTTCAAAGCTTTTTGGTAGTTGTGCTATGAATAGTAGTCTTTGTATCAGTATATCCATATAATTTCAGAATATCAAATTTTAGGCAAGTGAGTTCTTCCATTCTGTAGCACAACCTCTTTTCAATACAGGTTGGACTATAATGTACTATTTGAAGTGTCGTATCAACCATTTTCGAGTCAATCTGATGCATGGTAGAGTTGAAATTTAACGGACACATAACGTCCTTGATTATATACACACATTCAGGTCGTGGTTGCTACTGAGCCGAGAGATCTGACGAGCGATGTGTCTTTGAGTTACCAGATCAATGGTTGTGTCAGGTCGTTCTGCATGTAATCTAGGACATCCAGGCAAGAACCTATGAGGTCAGATATTGAGGTGGGCTTTAAACACCAGATACCCTGGGCCAAGGAACGATGCTTGTATTCAAGATGGAGTGTCGAGGACACTGTACGAATCTTGGCTGAGATAGAATCAAACTATCGCATCGGCTAGCTTAAATTAGTATTCAAGAAAGACACTGCAACGCTATTCACGTCCAATCTACTTCAATCTATTCCCAAAATTACTCGCCCCTCAATAACTGCATAATTCGAAGTTTGTCCCTATTGACCCAAATCTGTACTCCCACCATCCCAACGGACATCACAAACACAACCAAAAGGATAATAATCAGTCCAGCATATTTCCACCAATACAGCTCGCCCAATTGTTCAAGATATCGCAACATGACTTTGCCCGTGAGTTTCGATTCGCCTTCTTTGCGTGTGCCGAACGAAAAGGGGATTTCAGTGACGCCGTCGATGGGAAGGGGAGATTTCAACAGCAGATCCAAAGCAACTTTAAACCCATGGGGGTTGATGTCGGAGGCTTGTTCGAACTTTGTTTTAGAGAAGAGATACAAAGGGGGGTACGTATTTCTTGTGGATGCCGAAGAATCCTGACATGGGATCTGAGGCGGTTGTTAACGGACGGGCGAGCATTCTTGCGCCGGTGGAGATGACACGACGATGCATTGGCCACTACAAGTTAGTTATTCTTTTCTGAAAGAGTGATACATCCTTGTCCATCTCAACACCAGGTCCATATCTTGTCCCCAGAACAAAAGGTTTCTTCTCGGTGATCGAATGCAACATCTTCGGCGCCGCCTCGGGAGGATGCTACCAATTAGTCTCTTCCCAACATCCGGTAAAGCAAACCTGTAAATCCGCATCCATACAAATCATAGCCTCACCCTTTGCCTCTCTGAATCCCCTCACAACAGCACTACTCAATCCCCTCTCCGTAGTCCTGACAATGATCCTTATATTGTATCCCTCGCCCTTAAGCACATCGACTTCCTCCACACTGCCGTCCCGGGAATTATCATCCACAACAATCAATTCGACATTCTCAGCCTTGATAGGAGACTCGGAATCGCTGAACGCAGCAAACAAGCGCGTTGTAAGAGGCCTCAGGTTGAGTTTCTCTTTGTATGCCGGGACAATGACCGAGTGCGTGATTTTGGCCTCGGAGGCAGATTTGGTAGGCGTCTTGGCGGAACGGGTGCGTTTCGACATTTTCAAGGAAATTGAGCGTCAAGGGAACTGAATTGGAGCTTAGACGAGGTTGACGCAGGTTTTTGTGGACGGTGAATTTGGCGACGTGTACTCCAATAATTTTAAACGCGCGCCTGGAGAAATGCAATTTTGCGGAAATGAATCACGTGAGGGGGATCTGAGTTGACCCCTGGGCCCTGGGGCCCTGGGGCCCTGGACCGTGTTAGTCTGCTTCATGTCTTAGCTCCATGTTTGAAAGAGATGGCTCCTTTCTGTTGCACGGCCATTATATTGTCCTCAAAGAGATGTTGGATTGCGAAACAGCTCAAGACACAAAGACAGGGATGGCTCTATATTCCTTTGGCTGGATGCATCTCAGATGCTGGTTTTATATGGATTTATTACAGGAGGTGCGTTCCGACCGTTCAAGGAATTTTCAGGAATGTCTAAAGATGCTCTCGTCGAAGAAATCAGCTCCATCAACGCGCTGTCTGCCGAAATTATCACATCGCTAGAGCGACTATATCCCGCTGGAAGTACACCTCAACTTGAGCAGTTCCAAAAGAATGGAAAGGAAGACCGAGGAGACAAGCATCCAGGTTACAACCACTCCATAATCCTGCAATTCAAAGATAAAACCGAATGGGTCATCAAATTCCCCCTGAATGCAATGACTTGTCCATCTTTGATGGCGCAGAAAGTTACATCAGAAGTCGTAACGATGAAATGGATCAAGAAGAACACCAAAATTCCCGTCCCACAGGTCCATGGCTTTGATCCCAACGGAACATCAGACTGGAACGTTACTCGCAGGCCATGTATTATCATGGACAAAGTTCCTGGACGATCCATCTCAGAAAAGCAATGGCGACATATGAAAGAACCCCACAGAAGAAGGTCATCAGTCAAATCGCAAACATCATAGCGACATTGGCAAGCCACCCATTTGACCGTATCGGCTCCCTATTCGAAGACAAAACTGGATCCATTTCAGTAGGCCCTATGGTCGCCGAAATATCAAACTCATATCTCCATGGAACAGAACATTTAGATCTTTTTCTTGCACCAGATTCGCCGTACCGGTCCGCAACACATTACTACCTCGATCTAGCAGCCATGCGTCTCCTCTATGAAGCGATTACTTCTCCCGTTATGAACGAAGAGTTCGTGCATACCTGGATTTGTCGCTCCCTGCTTGCTTCTTGCGTCATCAATGACTACGACCACGGCCCATTCGTCTTATCCCACGGCAACCTGTCCCGAAAAAACGTCCTCTTCAACTCGGATCTACAAATCACCGGCATCATAAATTGGGAATGGAGTCGCACCGTCCCATTTCAAGGAATATCCAATCTCCCCCCATTCATCTCGCACCTGTCAAAAGTCGAAAACCTCGCCCATGCAGAATGGTTCCTCGCGACCTGCAGGACGTATCACCACTGTCTGGCTAACAGCGAGGACCGAGCCCGGAAAAATAGAAAGGATCCGCTGGTGTTGACGGAGTTGTATAAGATTGCGCGCAAGATGTCGAGTGTGGAGATTGTTCTTGCGGGCGAGAGGGAGTATTTATACTCGACTTTTTTGTTGGAGATATTGGAGACGATGATGGGGGCCGTTGATGCGAGGGCGATTGTGGAGTGTTATAGGTTGGCGCCGGGTGTGATTGGGGAGTTCAATAGGACGAGGAAGTATATAGAAAGCAAGGAGGTTAGTCCTCGGTGAAGAAGAGTTATTTGATAGACCGGGAAGAGAACTTTCTGATAGAACATGATGCTTCTCATAGTGCATGAGTAATTAGAATTCACTTAATTGATATTATATGTGCTATCACCGTCTCGTTCCATTGTAATAGGCTACTTCTCTCTTTCTTGTCCTCCTAGCCTCTCTTCCACTCAAGCCACGTTCAAGCTCTCAAAGAAACTTGAATACTTAGACCTTCCAAGAACCGTCTCTCCTTGAACCCTCCCGCTAAACAGACCTCCTCCTCTTCCCAGCCCGCAGAAACTCAGTCGCAAAACATTCCATCTGAGCCTCCGTCCAAACCCCACCTTCAGGGTACTTATGCACAAATCCCTGCTGAGAAGGAGACAACGGCATGTCGGGAGGGTATTGCCAGTTCGGACTCGGGGGAGGCGGAAAATAACCAGGGGCGCGAGCGTAGAAATATGGAGGCGGAAGGGGAGGGCTCGGAGATGGAGGCCAGAAGGGTGGTTGGTATGGTGGAATTCCAGGGGGGCTAGGAGGTGGGCCGTATGCATATGCAGGTTGCATAGGGTAGGGATTGAAATACGGCGGTTGGTTCGGAGGCGCGGGAGGCCAAACTCCTTGATCGTTCATGTTGTAGGGCATCTGCGGAGCGTAAGGCGGAAATTGGTGCATTGGAGGCGGTGTATACGGATACATGTGTGGGGGAGGTTGATTTGGATACGGCGGAGGATACATTGGTTGATCCGGGTAGGGGCCAATCTGACTCTGTTGGCCTCCTTGTGGAAGGTCCGTACTCGTTCTCTGGAGGGGTGAATACATTTCCAGCTCCGGCGGCGGAGTTTGGAAATGACCTTCCCTGTGGGTCGTGTGGTGTTGTTGATCAGCGGGCTGTTGAGATTGCTGTTCCTGTCGCGACTTATAGGGCCACTCGGAAGGTGCCGAAAGATTCGTCGGACTCGTAGGCAGCCACTGCCCAGGATAAGGAGCTCTGGGTTGCAATTGAGACATACCGGCTTCGCCCTGAGGAGTTTTCATCATCTGAGATTCCTGCAGTGTCGGGGGAGTCGAAATCGGACGCTCCCTGCCTGTTTTCCCTAGCAATTCCTGGTCCCAAGGAGAAGCAGGCATCTGCTGTATATCCATAGCAGAGAAGCTACTCTCAAGAGAGTCAACGGCATCTTGGCTGTTGGGACGCTCGTTCTGCATCATGCGAGTAAGTAAGAAGATTGAGATCGCACTGCAAGTAAGGTTTGTTTTCGGGTTTGGCGATGGGAAAGACTGGTTCAGGGGTTGCAGTTGGCATCCGATAATATAAGCTTCTTCAGAGTGGATAAACAAGACAACAGTCCTTTGAAATCAGTTGTTAGTCGCGTAGAATGAGAGGATGAAAGAAGGTCGATTGTTGAATTTAGACTGAACTTCAGACGCAAGATGAAACCAACCTGTGGATCTGACGGACTAAAAGCGACAAAGGTCGGCCCTGCCGATCTAATTTCCCCTGGACCAATCATCTTCGGCACTATCTCTCGGATCCCCAAGTCCCTTACCACGCAACTCTCTTCACGCTTCCCCGACAAGCACCTTCCACCGCCCCCCGGAAATGACGGTGTACCCCGAATATTGCCCGTCCCACTCCACCAAATAAAACGTCACGAAAAATCCATCATCTTGACAGCAATCACCATCCTACGTCAGTGGATCCACACAATGTCTTCCATCAAAGTCAATGCGACAATCTTCGTCGGCGGCGGAAATCTGCTCAAAGTCACACATGATTCAAAAGTTCTTGGTCTGCCCGCGAATTTCAATATCTTTTTGCCGCCCGTTGCGCTCGGAAAGTCTCCGCAGAAGGTGCCTGTGTTGTTTTACTTGTGTATGGATCCCTATCACCCCCTCTCTGCAGCTGTTGTCCATGTTTCCGTGTTGATGAGTTCTGTGATTGCGGCATTGTGCGCTGTGTTGTTGTGGATGGGCTGATGGTGTTTAGCTGGATTGACGTGCACGGCAGATAATTGTTCCGAGAAGGGCGGGTTTTTTAATCATGCTGCAAAGGCTGGGATAGCAATGGTCCTACCTGATACTTCTCCACGTACATACCCACTTCCCTCCCTTGTCCCAATTGAGCCTATTCCCCCTTCCGCGGGGCCATCCACGGACGTCCCGCCAAGGTTTCCGGGGTATCCGAGTTGACGGTAGGCGGCGCGGGGGTTGATGGCGAAGACGATAGCTGGGACTTCGGCACTGGGGCGGGCTTCTATGTCGATGCCACGCAAGAAGGCTGGAATAAGAATTATAAAATGTATTCTTATGTGACCGACGAGTTACCCCAGTTGGTGTTCAAGGAGTACCCTATTGATGAGACGAAGATGTCCATCACCGGGCATTCTATGGGTACCTACACCACCTCCCAGCATGCTGCCCCCGCTTACCCCCAACTACACACTCTTCCCCAAGCGTACATGGGTTTACGGTAGGCGGTCACGGAGCGTTGACGTTGTTCCTGAAGAATCCGGGGAAGTACAAGAGCGTCAGCGCCTTCTCAGCAATCTGCCACCCCAGCGCCTGTCCCTGGGGCCAAAAAGTCAACCCCCCCCTATCCAACTTCCCCCATCCCA
>Ga0302325_10009899_pt1 | contig 20752 bp, 19 predicted proteins | sample Palsa_T0_2_FD_201948 | JGI IMG/M metagenome (GOLD analysis project Ga0302325, IMG submission 201948) | Peat permafrost microbial communities from Stordalen Mire near Abisko, Sweden - Palsa_T0_2 | ecosystem: Environmental > Terrestrial > Soil > Palsa > Peat permafrost | place: Sweden: Abisko...
TGCCCGCCGAGTTCGACGGGCCGGTCACCATCGTGTACCTGGGTTGATCCGAGTACCGCGAAGGTTCGCACCCCTGAATAAAAGCGGCACTTTCCGACGATTGCAAGCAGAATGCAAGCTTTGCCGTTGGGTATTGCAAGCCGGCTGTATGGGGCGTGGGGGAGGCTTTCCGTCGCCCCGGGTTCGCGGTGTGCGGCGAGCCGAGGTCGTCGTCGTGAAGTCGGGCGAACCGCCGGATGGCTTCATCCGGCACGTCCGTAGCCTGCAGGCTTAAGGGAAGGCACTATGGCAAAGATCATCATCGCGGCACCGCCCATCACCGGCGAGCTGTCACCACTGCTCGAGCTCGGCCGGGGGCTCGCCCGGCGCGGCCACCAGATCACGGTCGTCACCGGCAGCCGCTTCCGCGCGGACGCGGAGGACGCCGGTCTCGGCTTCACGCCGGTCACCGGCGCGGCCGACTTCGACGACCGCCTCCTTGGCGATGACCCGGAGCGCGCGGGCCTCGCCCCGGGACCGGAGATGCTCAACTACGACTGGATCCACACCTTCGTGACCCCCATGCCCGACCAGTACGCCGTCCTGCAGCAGCTGCTCGCGCAGGACCCCGACCAGTACCTGATCAGCAACGTGCTGTGGCTGGGGGCGTTCCCGGCGGCGCTTGGCGCCCCCGGCCTGCGGCCCCGCCGCTGGGTTGCGGTGACCGCGACGCCGCTGGCCCTGTCAAGCGACGACACGACCTTCTTCGGGCCGGTGCCGGCCGGCCCTGGCGAGGATCAGAAGGGCGCCAACCGGGCCGCGAACGCGCAGTTCGCCATGGCGATGCAGCCGACCCAGGATCATTTCGCCGGCGTCCTGGAGTCCCTTGGCACCACGCGGCCCTGCCCCGGGTTCGTGGACGGCATCTACACCGCCCCTGACGTGCTCGCCGCGCTGACCGTGCCCGGCTTCGAGTTCGACCGCGGCGACGCCCCGGACTCGGTGCACCTGGTCGGCACCCTGCCCGGCCGCAGCGACGCCGGCTGGCAGCCCCCGGACTGGTGGGCGGACCTGGACGGCTCCCGCGACGGCTCCCGCCCGGTCGTGGTCGTGACCCAGGGCACCTTCGCCAACCGGGACCTGTCCCAGCTCGTCGAGCCCGCCCTGGCCGGCCTGGCCCACCTGGACGTCACCGTGGTGGCCGCCCTCGGCCGCGAGGCCGGCGCGCTGTCCGTCCCGGTCCCGCCCAACGCAAGGGTTGCCGGGTTCATCCCGTTCGACGTCCTGCTGCCCAAGGCCAGCGTGCTCATCACCAACGGCGGCTTCGGCGGCACCCAGCAGGCGATCGCGGCCGGCGTCCCGGTCATCGTGGCCGGCCTGACCGAGGACAAGCCCGCCGTCGCCGCCCGGGTCGCCTACCACGAACTCGGCATCGACCTGCACACCGGCACCCCCGCGCCTGAAGACCTCGCCGTCGCCACCGAGACCGTCCTCAAGGACACCGGGATGCACGCCAATGTGCGCAGGCTCGCCCGGGTCTACGCCGCGCACGACGCGCTCAGCGAGATCGAGCGGCTGACACTCAGCTAACAAAGCGATGCCGCGGAACCGGGGTATCGCCCCGCGCACGCGAAGGAGCCGCTCAGGGTAATTGCCCGGCGAATGAGAGAAATTTCAGCCCGATACATAACGGAGTAAGGGGATTAGCCGAGTGAGAATTGGCATTGGCTTGCCGAACCAGGTGCGCGGCATCGAGCCCGCGATCATCCCGTCCTGGGCCGCGGCGGCTGAGCGGGCGGGGTTCGGGACGCTGGCGACGGTCGGGCGGATAGCGTACCCGGGGGTCATGGACACGGTGGCGCTGGCGGCCGCGGCGGCGGTCACGGATTCGGCGGAGTTGCTCGCCGCGGTGGCGCTGGGGCCGGTGTGGCCGCCGGTCCTGCTGGCCAAGGAGGCCGCGGGGATCGACGCGGTCTCGGGCGGCCGCCTGACCCTCGGCCTGGGTGTCGGGCTCCGTCGCGACGACTTCGTCGTCGGCGGCCTGGGGATGGCCGCCCGGGGCAGGCGGCTTGACGAGGACCTGGACGTCTACCGGCGGGTCTGGCGAGGCGAGCCGGTCGGCGGCGGCCCCAACCCGGCCGTCACGCCTGGCGCGCGGGAGGTACCGCTGATGTTCGGCGGGGGAGTGGCGGCCGCCTATGAGCGGGTAGCTCGCCGGGGCACGGGATACATCGGCCCCTCTGTCCCGGCCGCGATGGTGGCGCCGCTATTCGAGGGGACCCGGGCCGCGTGGGATCAGGCCGGTCGCGCGGGCGCGCCGCGGCTGGTCGCGATCGCCTACTTCGCGCTCGGCGACCAGGAGCAGGGCCGGGGCAACGTCTGGGACTACTACAGCATTTCCGGCAGCGAAGTGGCCGGCCTCATCACCGGGGGCCTCGCCGCCGGCCCGGACGGGGTCAGGGAGACCGTCAAGGCGTTCGGCGACATCGGCGCCACCGACGTCATCCTCAACCCCGCCGTCGGCGACAAGGACGAGATCGCCCGCCTCGCCGACATCGTCCTCTGAGACCTGCGAGCCGCCGGTATCGGGGACGATGCCGTGACTCAACGGCCGCGCCGACGGCAAACGCCGCCGGTCAGGCGGGTCACGCCGCGTGATCGCGCACGTAGCGGACGAGGCCCATGGTGTCGTCGGGGACGAGCCGCCCGATGGCGCCGCTGGAGTACACGCTGACGATGACGTTACCCGCGGGGTCGAGCACGAAGCCGGTCGACTGCAGGTACACCGGGTCCGGGTTGACGAACGCGCCGGTGGACTCGGCTACGGCGCGGGCGTCCGCGCCGTAGCCGACGGGGAACGTCAGCTTGTTCGTGGCGGCCATCTCCGCCGCGGTCTCCTTGTCGTCGACCGAGAGCGCGGCGACGCGGATGCCCGTCTCCGCCAGCGTCGCGCTGGCCCGCTCGAACGCGCGCAGCTGCGCGTTGCAGAACGGGCACCAGGCGCCCCGGTTGAACAGCACGACCGCGAAGTCGCCTGCGAATGCGTCCGGGATGGTAAGCGCCTGCCCGTCGGTGGTGCTGATGGTCAGCCGGGGGAACGGGTCGCCGGGGTTGAGCAGGGGCATTGCGGTTCTCCTTCACGGTCGTCGCGGTGATCCCGGACAGGACCGCCTGATGCGTAGGCGTCGCCTCCGCCCACGGTCTTACTGATGAATTTCACGATGGCGTGCCCGGGTAAGACACCGCCGCCGTGCGCCGCTAACGCCCAGGGCAAAAGGCTCGAGAGCATTCAGCGGAACGGTCCTGGCTGACTCCCTTCCGCCCGGCTTGCATCGGCTCGGCGAGCAGCCGCCGCCAGGACACGCTCCGCCTCGCGGGCGTCCGCATCACGCTCCGAGGCGTACGGCGAGGTCCTGGCCGTGCTTGCGAGCTTCCTCGTGGGCGCGTGTGCGAAGTTGCGTGGCGAGTTCGCGCAGTTCGGCCATTGCCGGGTTGACGTCGGCGAAGGTGAGTTCTGCTTCGACAACGCGCAAGTCCAGCTGCCAGTAGTCCTCGAGGATGCGCCGCATCCAGGGCGTGGCGTGGTCCCAGCCTTCCCTGGGTGTCCCGGCGGAGTAGCCGCCGCCGCGGACGGTGACGAGAACGGCAGGTTTGTCGGCGATCGCCGGCCGTGCGCCTGGGGCGAGGCGCGGGTCGGTGATCACGAGATCGACCCATCTCTTGAAGTGCTGTGAGACGCCAAAGTTGTAGAGCGGGACGGCGAACAGGAGGGCGGCCGCTGGCCCGCCGGACGGTCGCCGCCAGGAACTCCGCCGACGCGGCGTCCAGGTCGTCGCCGAAGTCATCGGCGAGGACGACGGCGCCGGCGATGTCGGCGGCCGTCATCGCCTCGGCGACCGCCAGTACCCCCTTGGCGGTGGAGCCGTGCGCGTACAGCGGCAGCGGTCCGGCCTCGTCCAGGTCCAGGGTGGGCTGCATCCGCCGCAGCAGGGTATCGGCCGTGCCGTCGTGAGCGGTGAACCCGACCCGGCCCGAGGGCTCGCCTGCCGGCAGGCCCAGCACGCGCGCGGTGCCCCCGTCCAGGATGCGCGCCAGCACCTCCTGGACGACCTTCACCCCGGCGAGCTTGCCCGCCGCCGCGGTGACGTCGCCGCTGAGCTCCTCGATGGCCGCCCGGACGGCGTCCGCGTCCCGGTCGGCGACCATGCCCCGGAACACCCCGCCCGACCGCAGCTGCAGCGGCGTCCCCGGGCCGATCACGACTGCCGCGAGCATGTCCCGCTCCAGCCGCGGCACCGGGGCGCCCGTGGCCACGTACTCCCAGGCATGGTCGTAGTCGGCCAGCACCTCATCGAAGAAGATCCGGTACCGGACCCGCACGCCCAGCACCGCGTCGCCGGCCCCCTCCTCGGCCGCCGGCAGCCCGGTCGCCAGGTTGATCAGCTCAAGGCGGTCATCCAGGTCCTGCTCAAGGTCACCGCCCAGCCCGGCGAGCGTCACCTCCACCACTGTCTCGCCGTCCGCCGCGTCCACGCCCGGATCGGGGGCCGGGCGGTGGATGTCGGAGAGGTCCGGCGTGCGGGACCAGCTGCGCGGGTCGAGGACCCGGCGCAGGCCCGTGATCAGGTCGCTGCGGCCTGCCCTTGGCTCGCCCACCACGACGGCATGCCCGGCCGGCAGGATCACCTGCTCGGTGTACCCGCGGAACAAGTGCAGGCGCACCCGCGCAACACGCATCACGACCCCGTTCCCAGGACTGCCGCAAGAAGGTATGGTCACCCGGCGGTTCGCCGTCAGCCGGGTGAGTTCACGAGGAGTGCCACAGCCACCACAAGAGTCGGCGGACGCCGCCAGGCCATGACAAGCGGCACAGAGCGCTCTAACCAGGCGGCCGGCCCCTGGGGGGCGATGACCATCACATGGTCCAGCATCGCGGCGCCAGCATGCAAATCGAATTCCCTCGCCACCTGCGACATGGTGCTCACCGGTCGCCCTGGCCCCCAGGGCACCACGCTCGGGCCGCCGTCGGCCGGCCCCGGCACGCGCGAGCCGGGCCGAGGGCACCGCGCTGCCCTGTGGGATCTGCGTGCGCCTCGGCCTTCAGGAGCCGCCTTATTAAGACCGGGGAAGCGGGCGACGGCTTCGCCGAGACCGAATCGCGGGTTAATCGGTTGCCGTAGCCGTCGCTCTCAGTAACCTGAAGCGCATGGGAAACGGGCTGCTTCCTGTTCCTTCCTGTCCCGGACGAATGTACCCGGCAGGTCATCCACGGCGGCCGTGCCGCGCCGCCGTGCGCTCCTGCCCGGAAGATTCAAAGCCGGCGGATCGCAGCGGCGGGCGCGAGTTGCCCACGACAGTGCGGGGGCGTCCGGCCGGCCTGATCGGCACGAGCAGCGAAGAGTTCCGGCGGACATGGCCCTGGCCGGTCGACACCGGAATCCGCCCCTACAGGCTGGCCCTGGCCTATCTTGTCGGCGGGTTCTCCTCGCTGCACTGCGTCGGCCGGTTCCACCGGCCCGCGCTCGCCTGGCGGCTGTTCGGCCGTGGCACCGTCGAGGACGCGGCCGGGCAGGTGAGCAAGGTGCTGTCGGCGTGGGGCTACCACGGCACCGAAGACCACTGGGAATCAGCCCTCTGCTGCCTGCTGCTGGTCAACCGCAGCCCGTTCCTGCACGACCTGACCGGCGAATTGCTCCAGGAGACCCGGGCCAGCAAGCTCATCGGGACACGACTGGACATCACCGTCTACGCGATTCACCGGGCGCTCGCCAGTCTCGGCTACGCCACTCCGCCGCTGTCGCCGACGTTCACGTCCGGGCAACGACCCGCACGATGCTGGGCAAGGCAGGCCGGTGGGTACCGGCAGGTCAGCGCACAAATATACCTGGCATGCGCCTTTGGCGGACCTTTGGCGGACCTTCCATGGACCTCGGCTGGCGCCTCCGGTGGTCGCCGCGAGCGGCAGGCCATGATGACCCGGACGCGTGACATGCCGGCCGGGCACTTCCGGGATGATGGCGAACCGCGACTGTGCGGATTGAGTCCGCTGGCCAGCCAAGATCCGCGGCCACGGCGGAACCGCTAACGGATGACAGCTCGACCGCACGGCCCTTGCCTGCGACTATCGCGCTGCGTAACCACATCAGAAGAGGTCATATCACTGGTCTAGACCATTGGTCTACCCCGGCCGGGCGCGCCAACATCCGACCGCCGAGCGAGCACGGAGCCAGCACGGCCGAAAAATCGGGACAAACCGGGCACATAAAAAATGACCTGGGGCGGTAAAACCCCAGGTCATCACATGTGCGCCGCCAGGGACTTGAACCCCGAACCCGCGGATTAAGAGTCCGCTGCTCTGCCAATTGAGCTAGCGGCGCGTGTGCAACGGTCAGATGTTAGCAAGGATCGGCCGGTCCCGCGAATCGGACTCGCGGCACGAAGGCCTCAGCGTGGCGGTTTCCCCGGACCGTGGCCGTGACCTGCAGCTATGCAGCACGGGAAGGCTGATCACCGCCCGGTTTGCCTTTATCTGCGCCGGGACATCCGGCGGTCCCGACGGCTGAAACGGCAGCAGCCCCCGCACTGCCCAGGCTGGACCTCAGGACGGCCCCGACTGGCTCAGGCCGGTTATGTAGGTTGCTCGCGCTGTAATGATGCAGGTGAGCAGCGGGAAGCAGATAACGGGCTACCGCCTGCGCCTTGGGGCGTTAGTTGCACGCTTCGCCGTGCCGTTTTGTCTTGAATGACCGATTTGTCCCGTGCAACTAACGCCCTAAGAGGCGATCGCCAGTCGGCCGAGCGGGTTTTCGGGCTCTGCTGTAAGGCCCTGCGACCCCACGCGTATCAATCCACGTAAGCCGCCTCAGGCGCCGGGCGGGTTGAGCTCGGTGTACCCGTCGCCGCTGACCGTGACGCCGCCGATCTTGCCCTTGATCGTGACGTCGCCCTCCCAGTAGACGCTGTCCGGGGTCTTCAGCAGGTCCACTTCCTGGTCGCGCAGGTCAGGGGTGACGGTCAGCTGGCCGCCGGGGACGGCGACCTGCCAGCCGGAGCCGTACTTGATGCCCGTCGCCGGGCTGGTCCAGGAACCGGTGGCCTGCTCGCCGATGCTGGCGGATGTCAGATAGGCGATGTCCTTCCCGCCATCGGCGACCCTGGTGCCACCCGTCGACACGATCTGGCCCTGCGCGTTCCTGATGAAGGACAGCATGTACTGCTGCCCGTTCGACAGCTGCATGCTGAACCAGTCCCAGCCGCCGCCACCACGCAAGGCCATCGGACCCCACTGGTGGTCCATCCACGATGTCCCGCTGACGTTCAGCGTGACGCCATGGTCGACGATCGGGCCGGCCGTCGCCAGCGATGTCCACGAGTAGTAATACGACGACCCGAGCGACGCCGGCCAGCTCCCCGCGTGCAGGGCGAGCCGGCCGGCGGCCTTCGGGACTGGGTAAGAGTCCTCCTCGCCCGCGAAGTGTAAGGTCTTGGCGGCGAGATCGGTGACGGATAGGTCAGCGAGGTAGACGGGCTTCGCCGCGAGGCCGAGGAACTGGAAGATGACGTACTCGTAGCCGTAGGCGTGCACACGGCCCTGCGCGTCCTTGCCGCTCGGATGCCCACTGAAATACCACCACTCGACCGGGGCAGAGTGCGGCGCCTCGTCCCAAGCACGCAATCCAAGCACGCAACCCACCCGCGCAACGCAGCGACACCAGCCTCAACACCGATCTCGCGCTGCGCCAACCCCAAGAGCCGCCCCGCAGTCACTCCGGGTAATCCGGCTGCCCGCCGAACTCGGCCGCCAGCTCGTCCGGCGTAGGCTCGCGTCCCAGCTCCCGGGCCAGCCGGCGCTGCGCGATGAGGATCTCGGCAATGGCCTCGGCCGTCTGATCGGGGATTCGCGGGCCCGCCGCGGTGGCGGCCAGGGCTCGGGTGATGCCCTGGCGGATCCACCAGGTGGCGTAGACGGAGAACGCGTACCCCTTGTCCGGGTCGAACTTCTCCACCGCCCGGCTCAGGCCGGTGCTGCCCTCCCGGACCAGGTCGAGGAACGTCAGGTTGCGGTCGGCGTAGCGCTCGGCGATGCTGACGACGAGCCGAAGGTGCGACTCGAGCAGCCGGTTCTTCGCCTGCCGGCCCAGCTCAGCGGCCCGCGAAAGGTCGGCCCGCTCGTCCTCGGTCAGCGCGTCGCCGCCGAGGGCGATCCTGCCCTCCGCGCGCCGCCCGGCCGCGATGCGCGCTCCAAGCTCGGCTATTTCCCCCGGGGCAGTCTCGGGCACCTTGACCGCCTCCGCGAGGTAGTCCATCAGCGCGCCGTCCGCTCCGAGCGGACCCGGGCCAGGCGGCGGTACCGGGAGTTCGTCGACGTGCGCGGCGAGCCAGAACAGAAACCGAGCGCGCGCGCCCACGGCGTCGTAGCCGCTCGCGTGCCGCTCCGCCAGGTACTCGCCCAGCTTCGGGTAGAAATCGGCCACGAACAGCGCGCGGTCGTCGCGGTCGTCGCCGGCGTTCGAATCGGTGGTCATGACGTTGTCCCTTCCCCGCGGTCGGAGCCGAACGGGTAGTACCGCTCGAGCCCCGCCACCAGCTTGCGCCGCGCCCCGTGCAACTGGGCGTGCACGGTTCCCTCGGCGATGCCGAGCGCGGCCGCGATCTCGGTCGCCCGCATGCGGTCCCGCCAGCGCATCAGGGCGATCTCCTGCTGCCGCGGCGGCATCCCGTCGATGATCTCCCGCGCGCGAGCCAGCGCGATCGCGTTCAGCGCCTCCGCCTCGGTGTCGGCCGGGGTCGCGGTGTAGCGCGCGTGGATCTCGGACTGCTTGCGGCGGAACGCCATCCGGCGCCGCAGGTCGCTGATGTCCTTGTGCGCCAGCGTGCCGAGCAGCCAGGCCCGCTGCCGGTCGGCGGGATGCTCGCGCAGCGCCGCCCACGTGATCGCCGCCGCCTCGAAGGTGTCCTGAACCAGGTCGGCCGCGAGTTCCCGGTCGCCCTGGGTGCGCACGCACGCGTGCCCGAACAGCCACCGGTCATGAGCGGCGAAGAAACTAGCCAGCTCTTTCACGTGGCCGCGCGGGATCGCGGCCTGGCCGGCGTCACCCATGCAGCACCCCCGTCGGCATCGTCGAGTCCGTCACGCCTATGAGTCGCACGACCACGGCAGAACCTTTAGTCCCCGAACCGCCCGCCGCCCCCGATCCGCCCGCCGCCCCCGATCCGCCCGCCGCCCCCGAACCGCCCGCCACCCCCGAACCGCCCGCCACCGCCGATCCGCCCGGCCGCGCTCACGAAGCGGGATCACCCCAGTCGTTGACAAGGACCGCCGCCCCGTCGAACACGCCCGCCTTCAGATCCTGCAGCGCCCGCTGCGCCTGCGACAGCGGATAGGCGTGGGTGATGGCGCGCACGCCGTAGCGGCTGGCCAGCGCGAGGAACTCCCGCCCCTGGTCACGAGTGTTGGAGGTGACGCTGCGGATCTCCTTCTCGTAGAACAGCTCGTGCTCGTAGTTCAGCGGGGGCGTGTCACTCAGGTGGATCCCCGCGATCGACAGCACCCCGCCGCGGTCGAGCGCGCGCATGGCCACCGGCACGAGGTCACCGACGGGGGCGAACAGAATGGCGCTGTCCAGCGGCTCCGGCGGCGAGTCGTAGGCGCCCCCGGCCGACGCCGCCCCGAGCTCAAGCGCCAGCTGCTTATCGGCCAGGCCGCGGGTGAGCACGTGCACGGTCGCGCCTTCGGCCAGGGCGACCTGCGCGCACAGGTGCGCGCTGCCGCCGAACCCGTACAGCCCGAGCCGCCCGCCGCGGGGGAGGGAAGCCCGCAGCAGGGCGTGGTAGCCGATGATCCCGGCGCACAGCAGGGGCGACAACTCGATGTCAGCCACGCCGTCGGGCAGCCGGTAGGCGTACGCCGCGGGCACCGTCGTGTACTCGGCGTATCCGCCGTCGGCGTCCCAGCCGGTGTAGAGCGAGTACGGGCAGAGGTTCTCCCGGCCGCCCCGGCAGTACCGGCAGGTTCCGTCGGTATGCCGCAGCCAGGCGACACCGACCCGGTCGCCCACCGCGTAGTCGTCCACCCCCTCGCCCACCGCCGCAACCAGGCCGACGACCTCGTGCCCCGGGGTGACCTGGTCACGGTGCACAGGAAGGTCGCCCTCGCTCACGTGCAGGTCGGTCCGGCACACCCCGCAGGTGCGCACGTGCACCAGCAGCTCACCGGGGGCCGGCTCCGGCACCGGCCGCTCCTCGACGCTCAGCGGCTCAGTCTCGATCGGCCCCGGACTGCGCACAACCCAAGCACGCATGGTCTTCGATTGCTGCCCGTTCTCCACGCTCATGCCCACTCCCATTCCGTATCGGCCGCCTCTACCAGAGCTTCGTCCCCCCAAGCGGCACGCGCATCACCTCGCCGACGGCGATCGGTCAGAATCCGGGGCTGCCGCAAGCGGCGCCTGCTCCGCCTGCTCCGCCTGCTCCGCCTGCTCCGCCTGCTCCGCCTGCTCCGCCCGTACGGCATCCTTGGAGTCATGCCGCCCGCTGTCACGCCGTTGCCGCCGGCCCGGGACCCGTCCCGTCCGTACCGGATCTGCTGCGTCTGCCTCGGGAACATCTGCCGCTCGCCGATGGCCGAGGCCGTGCTCCGCGCCCAGGTCGCCCGGGCTGTGCCCCGCGCCCCGCGCCTGGACCAGCGGGTGCAGGTGGACAGCGCCGGCACCGGCGACTGGCACATCGGCGACCGGATGGACCGCAGGGCCAGCATCGAGCTCAAGCGCAACGGCTACGACGGCACATCCCACCGGGCCCGCCAGTTCCACCCGTCCTGGCTGGCCGAACGCGACCTCATCCTCGCCATGGACACCTCCAACCTCCGAGACCTCCGCACCCTCGCCCCCGCCGGCGAAGCCGACCGCATCAGGCTGTTCGGCGAGATCGGCGGCCTGCACGGCGTCGACGTCCCCGACCCCTACTACGGCGACCAGGCCGACTTCGGCCGCGTCCGCGCCCTCCTCGAAACCGGCATGTCGCACCTGGTCGCCCTCATACAAGCAGACCCCGAAATCCAAACCCGATCATCCTGAACGCACGCGGCTTACTCTCCACCCGCCCGCGATTCCCCGCTCCCGGCCAACCGCCCCTGGTTTGGGTTCTCACCCCACCGCTACCCTGGCAGGGTGGCCAGAATCCGGGTCCAGGTGAGACGACCGCAGGGTGTTCTTGACGTTGTGAATTCGCTAGCCGGAGCCGCGATGATCACGTTCATCGCGCTGAAGCTGACCGGGGTTGTCGCCTGGTCGTGGTGGTGGATATTCTCCCCGGCGTGGCTCGGCGGCGCTGTGCTGGCACTGCTGCCTGGGATCCTGGTTATCTTGTGGTGCCTAGGGCGCTGGCCGGTCATCCTGGTGGACCTGTTTCGCTGGCGGGGACGCAGGCAATCGCGTTTTTTCCCCCGCTTCGAGGAAATGGACGCCGCCCCGGACGCCCCCTGGCGGGAACCAGGGGCCCCAGAATGAAAGCCCCTGAATCGCATCGAGAGACTCGCCTCAGTCCGGCCGGCCGTCGCCTGGGTCGCCAGGTGCCGTGACCCGCATCAGTCGGACAGGCCGTCGTCTGGGTCGTCGGAAGTCAGCAGGGCGTCGGGGGAGAGGGGGAGGCGTACCTGGAAGTCGGCGCCGCGGCCGGGGGAGGTGCGGACCGAGACCGTGCCGCCGTGCGCGTTGACCAGGCCGGCCACGATCGCCAGGCCGAGACCGGTGCCGCCGGAGGCGCGGTTGCGGGCCGCGTCGGCCCGGTAGAACCGCTCGAAGACGCGCTGCGCCTGCTCGGCGGGCATGCCCGGGCCATCGTCTTCGACGTCGAGCACCACGGCCGGCACCGGTTCCGCCTGCGAGCCATCCAGCGCGCCCGAAGCGATCTTCACCCGCACCGGTGTCCCGGCCGGGGTGTGCGTGATCGCGTTGTTCACCAGGTTCCCGAGCACCTGCCGCAGCCGGGGTTCGTCCCCCTCCACCAGGAACGCGGTCCCCGGCGCGACGATCAGGTCGATCGGCCGGTCGGGGGAGACGATCCGCGCGTCCTGCACGGCGTCGGCGGCCAGCGTGAGCAGGTCGACCGGGGCGATGTTGAGCGGCCGCTGCTGGTCAAGCCGGGCCAGCATGAGCAGGTCCTCGACCAGCAGGCCCATCCGGGTGGCCTCCGCCTCGACCCGCCCGATGAGATGGTCGAGATCGGCCGATGACATCCCGTCGCCGGTCGGCCCGCTGGAGAAAATCTCGTCGGCTGATCCGGGGACAAACGCGTCCGTTCGAGATGACTGATCTGCGGCCCCGCCGCCGAATCCGACACCGCCACCGACACCTCCGCCGACCCCCGCCCTGCCGCCGACGACAGCCCCGCCACCGACGACAGCACCGCCGCCGCCAACCGCGGCCCCGCCACGGCCGGCCGTACCCGCACCGACGCCGCTCCGTATGCCGCCCGCGCCGCCGCGCATGCGATAGTGCGCGGCGAAGCCGCGAATGGTCGTCAGCGGCGTCCGCAGCTCATGCGACGCGTCGGCGATGAACCGGCGCATGCGCTCCTCGGAGTCGTGCGCGGCCTGCTCCGACTCCTCCTGGGCATGGAACGCCCGCTCGATCTGCGAAAGCATGGTGTTCAGCGACCGGCCGAGCGAACCAACCTCGGTCCGCGGATCGCCCTCGGGAACCCGGTGGTCCAGGTGGCCCTTGGCGATCTGGCCGGCCGTCAGCTCAATGTCGTCAAGCGGGCGTAGGTTGGCCCGGACGAGGCCGACGCCGACGACCGCGAGCACGATCACGATCGCGCTGCCGACGGCCAGGTCGAAGAGCACCAGGCGTATGGTCAGGGCGTTGATATTACCGATGTCCTCCGCCGCGACGAGGATAACGGTCTGGTTTGTGGCCGTGAACGTCACGGTCTCCGCCATGACGCGCCAGGTGTTCGGTCCGGACTGCGCCGGGACTGAGAAGATCGGCGAGACGGTACCGAGGGTTGCTCCGGTCCACAGCCCGCTCGTTGGCAGCTGCGGAAGTGGATCCGTGCTGCCCAGCACGGGCAGATAGTTCATGTGGCCCCAGGCGAGCTGTTCTCCCGGCACCTGCAGCCCGACGATGATGTTGGTCTGCGTTGGTGCGGCGTACCCGACCTGGACGTTGCCCGGCACGCCCCTGGCGATGAAGTGCTGGAGGGCAGTTTCGATGTCCGTGTCGTGCTGCCGAATCAGCGATTCCCGCGCTATATAGGTGCTCGCCACCCCGATCGCCGCGAGCGCCATGATCACCAAGCCGAGAACGGCCACGATCAGCTTCGTCCGCAGCGGCGTGCGCTCGGAGAGCCGCCTGAACGCCCCCCGCCTAGGTCGGCTGTCCGCGTCGCCCCGAGGACGCCAGGGGGGATCCGGCGCCTCCGTGTCGAGGATGTCCGGTTCCGACATGGTGGCCACCACCGGCTACGACGGTAGCCGCAGCACGTACCCGACGCCGCGCAGGGTGTGGATAAGCCGCGGCTCCTTGGTGTCGACCTTGCGCCGGAGCACGGAGACGTAGGACTCGACGATGCCGGTGTCACCGCGGAAGTCGTAGTCCCAGACGTGGTCAAGTATCTGCATCTTGGACAGCACGCGGTTGGCGTTGGACATGAAGTAGCGCAGCAGCTTGAACTCGGTCGGCGACAGCTGCACCTGCGCGCCGCCCCGCCAGACCTCGTGGCTCTCCTCGTCCAGCTCAAGGTCGGCGAACTTCAGCCGCGGGGTCGGCTCGACCCCGTCCCCCCGGGTCCGCCGCAGCACCGCCTTGATCCGCGCGATGACCTCTTCCAGCGAGAACGGCTTGGTGACGTAGTCGTCGCCGCCCAGGGTGAGGCCGCGGATCTTGTCGTCGGTGCCGTCCCGCGCGGTCAGGAACACGACCGGGATCCGCGCCCCGCCGCCGCGCAGCCGACGGATCACGTCGAACCCGTCCATGTCGGGCAGCATCACGTCGAGCACGATGAGGTCGGGGCGGTGGCGCTGCGCGGCCTGGACCGCCTCGGAGCCGCCGGACGCGGTGATTACCTCGAAGCCGGCGTAGCGAAGGGACGCCGAGAGGAGCTCCAGAATGTTCGGCTCGTCCTCGACGACGAGCAGCCGCGCATCGGCTTGCGGCCGCGCTTCGGCGATCGACGTGTTCATGATTTTCATCCTCGCGCCTCTGTCTGAGGGGAACCTGAACGTTTCCTCGGGGAAGGCTGCTTTCTTCCCAGGGTACGCTCCACCCTAGCCGCGTGGTTCACGACCGCTCCCGCCGGCCAAAATCAAAAAACATTCCGCTGAACGGGCGCGTGGCTTCGCCGATCTCGTCGGCCGCTGCTGGCCTGTCTTATGACGTGCGGGGTGCCCGGTTCTCCAGCCAGTGGGCGATGGCGGCGGGTCGGTTGTGCACGCCGAGCTTGGAGTAGATGCGCCGGACGTGGTTTTTGACCGTCTTCTCGGCGAGGAACAGGTGCGCCGCGATCTCGCCGTTGGTGTGCCCACCGGCGATCAGCGACATGACCTCGATCTCGCGCGTCGACAGGCCGAGACTAGCCTCCTCATCAACCTGTGCGCGGCTCATGAGACCTCCGGTTAAGTCAGTTCGTGCCGCGCCGAACAGGGGACGTCGGCGCACGCAGGGAGAAGCGCACGCCAACGACGCAGCACCGTCGCGCCACGGTGTCAAGACCTACCTTTACTTGTACAGATACACCAAAAAAGCGGCGCTCAAACCGCCCGAACCCGCCCGAACGAGGCTAACAGCCCGACATCCGACGCTCAGCCGACCTGCGTGCCGGTCAGCAGCCCGGCCGGGACCGGCTTGCCTTGCTGCAGCGCGTTGAAGAGCTTGAGCGCCTGAGACTGGTCCCATTCCACGGCGTCGCCCGCGCTGGTCTGGAGGTTGGCATTGGCGATCGGCACGGTGCCGGTCTGCGGGTTGCGCAGCGCGAACGCGGCCTGGAGCAGGTCATACAGGCTGGTGCCCTTGTCCACCGCGATCGCGCTGGCCGCGGTGGACCCGAACGGGAGCGCGGTGAACGGGTTCAGGTACACACTCGGGCTGGTCGCCTTGCTCAGCAGGGCGGACAGGAAGGCCCGCTGGTCCTGGATGCGCTGCAGGTCGGAGGTGGCGAACGAGTGCCGGTCGCGGACGAAGGCGATCGCCTGGGTGCCGCTGAGGTTGTGGCAGCCGGCCGCGAGGCCCTTGAAACCCGAGTCCCCCGTTGGGTCGGCCGGGACCGCGGTCTTGACGCACATCCGCACCCCGCCGATCGCGCCGACGACGTTGGCCAGGCCGCCGAAGCCGATGCCCATGTAGTGGTCGATGCGCAACCCGGTGACGTTCTCGACGGTCTGGACCAAAAGCGACGGCCCGCCGAAGGCGAGCGCCGCGTTGATCTTGTTCTCCCCGTGACCGGGGATCGGCACGTAGGAGTCACGGGGGATGCTGATCAGCACCGGCCTGCCCGTACCCATGTGCAGCAGCATCAGCGAGTCGGACGCGTCGGCCCCCTCCGAGCCCAGGTGCAGCTGGTCCTGCTCGGTGCGGCTGATCCCGGTGCGCTGGTCCGACCCTGCGATCAGCCAGTTGGTGCCGGCCGACGTCCCGCTGAAGGCCGGCAGCGAGACCGTCTTATTGAGCTTCCCGTCAATCCAGAAGTACGTGCCCGCGGTGCCGGCGATGAACAGCACGATAACCACGCCGATGATCAGCGTGATCCGCCGTCCGTGACGACCCGGCTGTCCCCAGAACCGCCACCGCCGGCCGCTTCCCCGCCCGCCGCGCCCAGGCCTTACCGGCGGCGCTCCCGGTGGCGAGACCAGCGGCGGCTGCGCTCCCCAGCCGCCACCGCCAGCGCCCGACCCCGCGGTCCCGCCAGGCCCGCCAGGCCCGCCCGCACCATAGCCGGGCCGCGGCTGAAACGTCGGCTGGTTCGACGGCGACATCGAGACGGTTCTATCGGCCGATTCCGAGTCAGACGGCGGAGCCTCCTGATACCAGCTCTGCCAGGGGTCGTTCTCGCTCATGGGCTATCCCTAGGGGTTCGCGGCGCTTCACGCGTGAACGGTTCAGAGTGTACCGGCGGTATTTGCAACAGCACGCAAGACGAATAACCGCGGCTCACAACCGAAAGCCCGGTCCTGTGGTCCCCGGTGTGGCTCGGCTAGGAGACGTCCCACGCGGCGAGCAGGTCATCTGGGGTGAGGACGGTGACGCCGCTGGTGGTCGCGCCGGTGCGGGAGACGGCCAGGAGCGCAGTGGTGTCGTCGGTGCCGGGGAGACGGCTGCGATGGATGACGAGCCTGGAGAGGTCTCGTCCGTCGAACGGCTTGTTTTCCAGCCACTTGATGGACCCGGTCATGGTGACCTTCTTGGCGATTGGGGCACGGTCCGCGCCTACCAGGTCGATTTCTGGGTCGTTGGTCCGCGTCCAGTAGCCGCCCACCGCTTCGGTCCCTCCGGGCAACATGCCTGCAGGGAGGCGGAGCAGGCTCTGCCTGACGATGGGCTCGATGGCGCGGCCCCGCCAGGAACTCCATTTTCCTTTGATGGCGGCGAGCACCTGATCCCCCCGCCCGCGTTCGATCATCGGCATGCTCGGGCCAATGAACGACAGCCAGAACCTTAGGTGAGCGTCGGCCACGTAGTACCGGGTCTCCCTGGAGGGCTGGGTGGACAGTGGGAGGTGCGCCTCGACCAGCCGCTTGCTGGTGAGGATGTCCAGCGACCTGCTCAGCGCGCCGGGGTTGAGGCCGCCCGCAGACCGGCCGATCAACGTGAACGTCCGCTCGCCATGCCCGATCGCGCCCAGCACGGTGCGGGCCTGTGCCTCGGCCGGGAACTCGGCCGCGAGCGCCCGCTCGCCGCTGACGATCAGGGCCGAAGTGGGGCGCCTCACGGCGTACTCCATGTACTCCCACAAGGCGGCCCCCTGCGGCCATTCGTCCAGGATGAGGGGGAGGCCCCCGGTGATGAGGAACGCGTCGATGGCCTCGGCCGGGGGAAGGCCGAGCATGGCTGCGACCTCGGCCGGGTTGAGCGGCGGGACGGTCATCTCGGTGCCGCGCTGGTAAAAGGGACGCCCGTAGGTGTTGAGCGCTTCCATCATTGATAGGTCGGACCCGATCAGGACCAGCAGGACCGGGAGCCGCGACAAGGTACGGTCGAAGGACTTCTGCAGGATGCCCTCGAAGCTGGGGTCCTCCGCGATGAGGTAAGGCATCTCGTCGAACACGACCATGCTCGGCTGATCTGTGGGCAGGACGCCGGCGAGCAGGGTCAGTGCTGCGTCCCAGGTCTGCGGGGTAGCGAAGTCAGCGAAGCGCGCTGCTTCTGGCAGGTCGGATGCGGCCACCTCGGCCGCGAAGCTTGCGAGTTCTTCCGCGCGTGGCGCGCCGGTCGCGGTGAAGAACACGTGCGGGAGCGAAGCTCGCTGGGCGAACTCCTCGACCAGGCGCGATTTTCCGACCCGGCGGCGGCCGCGGATCAATACGGCACTGCCCGGTCGGCCGACCCGCCCACCGGTGCGCACCCGGTCAAGCAGGTCGCCGAGTTGCGCCAGCTCACGCTGCCGTCCGACGAACCCGGTTGCCATATCTTCCTCCATGTAACTTACTTCAAAGTAACTTTCTTTAGAGAAACCAACGACAACACCCTACACGGTGTGACGGACCGTTGACGAGAAAGCAGAGTGGGGCCGTTCGGACCTAATCGCGGCCGGGCAGGACGTCCGACGGCTCCAGGCGCATCAGGTCGTCCCTGCTCCAGTGCCGCTCCGGCTCGGCCACGAGGCGACGCGCGTGCCGGAACCGGGCGGCTTCCAGCGCGTTCCGGACGCTGCGGGCGTTGGCGAATCCGGGCTGCCCCATCCTTAGCGACAGGTAGTCGCGAAATGTCGCCTTCGCCTCGGGCGGCAAGTAGTAGGACGACCGGTCCAGCATCAGCCCGCCGATCTCGAGCAGCTCATCGACCTGGTACGGGGCGAAGTCCAGGTGATGGGCGACGCGCGATCGCATGCCGGGGTTGGACTCGAAGAAGAGATCCATCCGGTCCTTGTAGCCGGCCAGGATCACCACGAGCCGGTCCCGCTGGTTCTCCATTACCTGCAACAGGATGTCGATGCACTCCTGGCCGTAGTCTTTCGAGTCGTGGGTCCTGAACAGGGTGTAGGCCTCGTCGATGAATAGCACGCCGCCCATCGCGCGGTTGAGAACCAACTGGGTCTTGGGCGCGGTCTGCCCGATGAACTCGCCCACCAGGTCATCGCGCATGGCGTGCACGACGTGGGCTCTCTCCAGGTAGCCGAGCCGGTAGAGCAGGTCCGCCATCGTCAGCGCAACCGTGGTCTTCCCGGTTCCGGGCGCCCCGGTGAAGCACATGTGCAGGCTCGGGCGGGACGCGGTGAGCTCGAATCGCTGCCGCGCCCGGTCGACCAGCAGCAGCGAACCGATCTGCTCCACCTTCTTCTTCACCGGGGCGAGCCCGATCAGTTGGCGGTCCAGGGCGGCGAGCAGGTCATCGATGCCTGCCGCCTGGCGTTCGGCGGCGAGGGTGATGGTGGCGTCCGGCGCCATCGTCTCGCTCGGCCGGCGCGCCGAGCGGCTCCGCGCGGGCGGCGCCGTGGGCGCAGCCGGGGCTGCCGGGAGCTGGATGCGGGTAGTCGAAGAGCCTGCGGCGGGCCGCGCGCGTTGAGGCGAACGGGCTGGCGCGCGCCGGGCGCGGGGACCGGGCGTCCGCCGGCGGAGAGCGGACGGAATCATCGGCGCGTAGTCCCGGCGCAGCCCCGGATCCATCACCGGCAAACTTCGGACCGAGTCCGGGTATATGCCACGCGAGGTGAGGTTTTCCAGACTTGTCTGGCGCCACCCGTCCCAGATGAACGCGGACAGCACCGAGAAGAACACAATCACACCCACGATGACTGCGAACAACCCGTGGCTCAGCTGCAGCCAGGCCACCAGCACAGCACCCGCGACGAAGAGCAGGAGTAGGCCGAATCCGGTATAGCGCAACCTAGCGGTCCCCATGACACCAGCCACGGTAGCCGGGCGGCAAATCACCGGTCAATCGCGTTCCCCTCGCCGTCGGCTTCGTCATCGCCGAGACTCCAGCCAAGCGCTCGTAGGCCTGCCCGGAAGGCCGGCACCCGGTACACGGGGATGTACCTGGACCCGGACGGGACGTACAAGAGCGCCGGCACCTTCGACACCCCCGAGCGCGCCCAAGAGGTAGCGGAGCAGAACGAGCGCCATCATCGCCTCCGGCTGGCGGAGACGAGCCTCGCGGACAAGGCGACCATCACCATCGAGGACTTCGGGGTGAAGTTCCTCAAGGAGCACGCGATAGAGCCGAACAGCAAGATGACCTACGCGCAGCTGCTGCACCGCCATATCTACCCGAAGACTTCGATTTCGCGGCCGACATGCTGAGCGTGAACAAGTCGACGGTCGAGGTCACCGCGGAGTTCCACCCCGAGGGGTTCCGGTTCCTCACCCGGAACTACACCAAGAACGGCGAGCACCGGCGCTTCAAGATCGACCACAGCGTCGCTGTCATGGTGCAGAAGCACATCGCGGACAATGGCATCAAGCCCGGGCAGCTTATCTTTCCAGTCCGCCTGTTCACCACGACGATGGTGTCCCGCCGCCAGCGCATGAGCCCGCAAGAGATGGCAGCACTCGGCTGGACCGACCCGTTGCCGAACGGCAGGCAGTACCCCCACGGGACCCTTGGCGGATACGCCACGGCCAAGTGCCGCTGTGAAGGCTGCCGTCAATGGGCCGCCGATTACGGACGCGACCGCAAGCGTCAGCGTACGGGGCGCACTGAGCGGGAATGGTCAGCTGCCCGTCGTCGCGACCCCACCGAGTACGTAGGCGACAACACCTGGGGCCGGATCTGGAAACAGGCAGTCAAGGAAGCAGACCTGCCGTTCCATTACACCCCTTACCAGGTCCGCCACACCCACGCCTCCTGGCTGATCGACAAGGGCGTCGACATCGAGAAAGTGCGCCACCGACTGGGCCACGGCGACCTCACCACGACCCGTTACGTGAAGATCCTCGACGAGGAAGACCCGACCGCAGCGGACGTCATGAGCGACCTGCTCGGCGAGCTCGCATAGCGTCGCGGTGCTTCGGCGCTCTTCTGGCCGCCGACTACCCTCAGATCAGAGGGGCGGTCCGCCTGCCCACCGCAACTAACGAACCTCGACTCAACTCGGTTGGCAGCCATTCATCAATTCTGGTGAGCATGACCGCGACCATGCTGGCCATTACTGTGGGTCTGGCGACAATACTTTCAGCATCCATTTCATGGCTTGCGCTCGAGGCATCCAATATCACTTCGCCAGAGGCTCTCTTCCTGGTACCCGCAGGCGCCGGACTTGCATCATGCTGCATAGCCGCGGTGGGCACGGTCGCCAAGATGAGCAGATTCTTGAAGCGTGCCGCGCAGTCCAGCCAGGATGCTTAATCATGACCTGCATGTGATTCTCCACGACGGCGCCAGGAGCAGCACTCCCGGCCTGTGCCTCCGTTGACGGGCGGGATCGACACGAGCCTAGTGGTCTGAGCGTTCAAGCCTGTGAGTGCCGGAAACACTGTGTCATCTCATGCGACCCCGGCATATTCGTGGATCAGGCCGCCGAGTCGCCGGTCCCGCCGCAGACCGCTCGAGAGAACCGCTCCAGCACGGCCCTGGCCCATGCAGAACGCGCCGCGGTCGGTGTCGCGGAGCTGGCTAATCCT
>Ga0302325_10009903_pt1 | contig 20741 bp, 19 predicted proteins | sample Palsa_T0_2_FD_201948 | JGI IMG/M metagenome (GOLD analysis project Ga0302325, IMG submission 201948) | Peat permafrost microbial communities from Stordalen Mire near Abisko, Sweden - Palsa_T0_2 | ecosystem: Environmental > Terrestrial > Soil > Palsa > Peat permafrost | place: Sweden: Abisko...
GCTGGCGATGCCGAGCGGCTGGAGATCGCCCGGACACTGGCCGGTTCCAGCTGGCGTGATGATCGGGGTCTTCGACCAGACGGTTTTCCCGGTGGCTTCGTCGAGGGCATAGATGTCGTTGCTGCCGTCGGCGACGTAGTAGGTGCCCTTCCCCGAGACGCCGTTTTGGACGTAGAGCACCTGAGCGCGCATCGGTCCGGTGATCGGCACCCCGGGCCCCGATGTCGTGCCGACGAACGTGGGGTCGAAGTGCAAATTCGCCGCGTACGTCTTCGTCATCAGGGGGTCGATGTAGCGGCCGTCGCGCGCAGGGTCGTTGTGAAACTCGATCACGGAAGACGTGGCCCCGCCATCGCCAGAAGGCGTGATGCCGCCATCCATCCCGCCATCGCCAGAAGGCGCGCCACCGCTGGCGTCACCGCCGCTCGACGCGCCGCCGCTCGACGCGCCGCCGCTGCTCGACGCGCCACCGCTGCTCGACACGCCACCGCTCGATGCACCGCCACTCGACGCGCCCCCTTGCCCTTCGCCGCCGTCGTCGCCGACCACGCTCCCATCGGGGGCCGTCGCCCCGGAGGAACCCTTGGAGCCGCACGCGGCCACCACGGCGGCCGCCGCGACGGCGAACACGCAGGACCAGGCGAAAGCGGGACCGGTCATGGCTGAGCGGATCGTGTTCATGGCATCACTCCACGACCAGCGTAACACCCCGGCGTCGTCTGCCGGCGCGCGGACGCCTGCAAACAGCACGGTGTATTTTTCCCGTCAGAACATCACGTTGTCGTTCACATAGATCCCGAGCGGCAACGTCGGATTCTCCGACACCGCATCGGGCGAATACGCGGCCTCGATGCGCAGCATCGCAGCTTGACCCCAGAGGACGTACAGGCCGCCGCCGACGCCGTACTTCAAGCCCACGCCCGAGCCGTCGAGGGGCGAGTGGAACGTGTAGTCGCTCCACACGCGCCCGGTGTCGAAGAACGCGTCGGTGCCGAGCGTGAACTTCTGCCGCAAGACTGTGAATTGCACGACCATCGCGCGCAGCTCGACGTTGCCAAGGAGCTTGATCGGCCCGAGGTAGCGTCCCACGGGCACGCCGCGGATGCCGGCGGACCCGCCCAGCATCTCTTTCTGGTCGAAGGGCCCCGCCTGGAACAGGTCGTAGAACGGCACGTTGCCGATCTGGAAGTTGGCGACCAGCCGCGCCGCCGCCACGATAGGGCCAATCGGGACATAACCGCGCAGGATGGTCCCGGCCTCGAGGTAGCGGACCTCGGCCGACGTGGGAAATCCCATCTCGGCCCGCACGCCCACCTCGTGCAGCATGCCGCGCGTCGGGAAGACCTCGTCGTCGCGCGAGTCGTAGAGGAAGCCGCCCGCTAGCGACGGCAGCGAGAGGCCGCTGGTCCCGTAGATGTAGGGCGACCCGTTCGGCTTCGTCATCGCGGCGTCCGAAGCCAGGAGGCTGTTCGGGTATGCGGAGGGCCCGACATACAGATATTGCACGGCGAAGAGGGCCGAGATCGGCCCCCGGAGCGCGACACGCAACCCCGATCGGACCTGCGCGATCGAGTCGATCCACTCGTGATAACGGTCGGGGTTCGGGTTGGACGCGGGCGTCACGCCGTTCGATGCGTTGCCGAGCCCGAAGTACCCGTAGTTGATGGTCCGGCTGTACGCGACCTCGGGGTTGATGCGCTTGCCGGGACCGAGGACGTCGGGCGCGTCCAGTTGCCAGAGAAAGTTGGTTTGTGCGAGCTCGGGCCCCGTCGGGCCTCCCTTGATGCTGGCCGCCAGGAGCAGATCCATGTTCCAGCGATAGGGCTTCACGCCATCGGCAAAGTACGAAAGGGTCCCGACGCCGCCGAACTCGAAACCGATGTCGCTGTCGCCGCCGATGAGAGGAAAGCCCGCAGGCTCGAACCGGCGGGTGAAGTAGTCCACCTGATCGCTGAGGCGCAGCGTGGGCGAGCGCTTGCGGCCGACGTTGCTCGGGGGAGCGAGGACGGGCGGCGAGGGCTCGACGCCTTCGTCGAAGATGGAGTCGAGGAGAGACTCGGGGGCGTCGGGCGCAGGCGCAGGCGCGGACGCGGGCGCAGGCGCAGGCGCGGACGCAGGCGCAGGCGCAGGCGCGGACGCGGACGCGGGCCCAGGCGCAGGCGCAGGCGCAGGCGCGTTTGCTCCCGGGGGCGCGGCGTACGCGGTCGGGACGTGCGCCACAGGCGCCGCCGTCAGGACGAAGGCAACGAGACGAAACGCCGAAGCTCGCACGAAGGAAGTCCGCCGATTTGCCTGCGGGTGGCGACGGGCGGCGGCGGACTATATGCGAGGGGGACGTCCAGTCCTAGACTTCCGGTCGAGGTTCTCTTCCGCCATGGCCACCGCGGTCTCGGTCCCTACCCAAGCCCCCACCCCCACCCCCGCCATCCGACCCCGCTCCCCCGCCTTCGATTTCGGGGCGGTCCAGCGACACTGGTTTGCCGGGAATCTCGTCACGACGCACCTCGCCAACGGGCTGAACTTGCTGTTCCCCGCGGGCGAGCGCTTCTTCGTGCGGAGCGTGCGCTACTTCGTCGATCGCATCGACGACCCCAAGCTGCGGGAGGACATTCGCGGGTTCACCGGGCAGGAGGGGCTGCACGCTTACGCGCACGAACAGTACTTCCAGGCGCTAGAGCGGCAGGGGTACGACGTGCAAACCTTTCTCCGCCTCTACGAGAAGATCGCGTTCGGCTTGGCCGAGAGCGCGTTCCCGCCCGAGATGCGGCTTTCCGTCACGGCGGCGTGCGAGCATTTCACCGCGACGATGGCGACGCACGCGCTGCAGCGGTACGCCGACGACAAAATGCTCGTGACCGAGCCGGCGATGCGCGCGCTCTTCCTGTGGCACGCGGTCGAGGAGATCGAGCACCGTTCGGTCGCGTTCGACGTGCTGCGGACCGTGAACCCCAGCTACGCGCTTCGCGTCACGGGGTTCGCGCTCGCGAGCTCGCTGCTGTTCGGGCTCTGGATGACGGCCGCGGCGACGCTCATCGCGCAAGAGAAGGCGCCCCCCCGCAAGGTCCTGAAGGCCCTGCGCGCGCGCCGCCGGGCGCAGCTCAAGAACGGCGGCAAACGCACCGATTACGGCAAGGCGATCCGTGACTATCTGCGCCGCGATTTCCACCCCTCGCAAGACACGCATTGCGACGAGCTCGCCCGCCGCTACGCCGCGGACGCAGGCCTGTAGGGGCCCGCCCCTCTAAGGCTCTGGCACCGTGCAAGCCACGACAGCCAGTGCTTCGGCCTCGTCGAGGAGCTTGTGCGAGCATGGCCACTCGACCACGAACCTCTCGCGCCACGGCGCCAACGAAGCCGCGCTCGCCGTTGCCGTGGCCTTGGTGGGGGCCGTAGCCTTGATGGTGGCCGTAGCCTTGGTGGACACGGAGAGAGGCTGCGGCGCCGCCGTGGTGGCCTGCGGCGCGGGGCACGCTGGCCACTGATACCGAAGAACGCCGTTCTCGAGATATCGACCGCACGACTCCAACCCGTTTGCGACCGCGTCGTGCTCGCGCTGGTCGTCCGCTGGGGGCGAGCCATAGAGGGCCGGCGCATTCGCAAGGCCAACCGCAGGCCGCGGCGAGAAGTCCACCGCCCTGGCGGTTGCATGCGTGCACCCGAACCCAAGTGGAACGAGACAGAGAACCGTGAGCATCCGCCATCGTGACATGGCACCCGCCTCCGGATGAGTCTCGAGGGCGCCCGCGCCCTCGGCTCTTGTCACGTATCTTAATGACGATTCTGACGCGCGCACACCCCCGGAGCGCGATTTGACGTCGTGCGAGCTCGGCCTGAGGCGCGGCTCAGAGCGGAATCCGGTACCCGAACGTCAAGCTCGCCTCGAACGCGGCCACGCTTCCGGTCAGTGTGGGACAGTCACCGATCGGGTCGCATGAGCTCTGGTCCGAAAATGGCTTTTGCTTGGGCAATAGCCACCAATCGCCGCGAAACGCCAAACCGACGACGAGCCGGTCCGTGATGATGTAGTCGATCCCCGTCTGCACGCCGAGGGAGAAACCCTCCGTGCTGACGGTGACCGTCGGATCGCCGATCAGCGAGGGGACCGCGACGCCCCCGTTCGTGGTGAACCGGTCGCCCACGATGACGCCGCCGACGTTCGCGCCAATCCAACCCTGCAGCCAGCGCGTCTGAATCGGAAAGTACCTGCCCTCGCCTCCCAGGGTGAGATAGCTCCGGGAGTGGGAGCGACTGAGACCGCTGGTCCCTCCCGCGTTCGGGTCGCTCGTCGGCAACGGTGCGAAGGTCGCCCCGGCACCGAGCGCCCACTCGGTGGTGGCGCGATAGAGCACGTGGACGCCCGTCATCAACGTCGCGTCGCCGTTGCCCACGGTGCCGAGCGGCGTGCTGCCTCCGCGATTGGCCGCCGAGATGGGCGCCGTCGGGAGGGCAAGGATGCCGCCCTCGACCTCCGCGACCGTGTGGCTCCGGAAAAGCAGCGCCTGGCCGGACGACTCGTCGGCCGCCGCGCGGGGGCTGCTCGAGGCCACGGTCGCGCCGACGGCGACGAGTGCGATGGCGGAAGCTGCGCGCATGAAACGCTCTAACCCTACCTCGTTCGCGATAGAGTCTGCGAAATGAAGGTGATTCTCCGAGCGTTCGCGATGACGGTCGCGGCCGCCTGCGTCGCGTGCTCGTCCGTCGACCCGCCGCCGGTGACCGCCGCGGCGCACGCGGGTACCGCTGACGTGACCTCGGGTCTCGGGCCTGCGGCGACCACCGAGACGTACGATCGCGGGTCGATGTGGGTGTGCCGTCCCGACCTGCCTTCGGACGCCTGCCGCGAGAACCGTGACGCCACGGAGCTCCGGGCCGACGGAAGCGCCGTCGTCATCCCCTTTGCCGCCGACCCGCAGCCGCCCGCGGATTGCTTTTACGTCTATCCGACGGTCGACCTGACGATGACGCCCGGAAATCACGTCGACTTTTCCGACGTGGAGCGCATGCGCGAGTGGACCTTCGGCCAGGTCGCACGCTTCGGCGCCGCGTGCCGCATCTTCGCGCCGCTCTACCGGCAGATGACGTTCGGCACGTACTTCGGCTCGGACGAGGAGCACGAGCGCCGCTTCGCGTTCGCATACGCGGACGTGCTGGCGTCGTTCCAGTGGTTTCTGGCGCACGTCGATTCGCACCGGCCGCTCGTCCTCATCGGGCACTCGCAGGGTGCGCAGATCGTGGAAAAGCTCTTGCAGTCGCTCTTCGACGGCGACTCACCCGAGGACCGCGCTCGGCTCGCGCGCCTCGTCGTCGCGATGCCCATCGGGGGCGACGTGCGGGTGGCCGAGGGAAGCCGCACGGGGGGCACGTTTCACCGCATCCCTCTGTGCACGTCCGATGCAGAGGTCGGCTGCGTCGTCGCGTTCGGGACGTTTCTCCCCGCGGGCGCGAAGAATCCATGGCCCGGGGCACCGCCTGCAGGGCTCCGGACGGCGTGCGTCAATCCAGCGGACCTGGGCGGCACCGAGCCGCATGTCATGTCGGGCGCCACGTACCCGACGCAATCCCGCTACCGCGATGGGATGCCGGGTTCGGGCATCGCGAAGACGCCATTCGTCGTGGTGCCGGACTTTTACTCGGCAGAGTGCGTGGATGGCCACGACGGATTCCGCTACCTGGCCGTACGCGAGGCGCATGCGCCGGGCGATCTACGCGCGAGCCCCGTGGACCTCGCCCGGTCGCTCTGGAAGACACGGCTCGGCCTTCACGTCCTCGACTTCCAGCTGTCGCAAGGGGACTTGATCCGCATCGTGCGGAGCAAGGTCGCGTCGTTCCCCAAGCCGTAGGCTCTCGCCTAGAGCCACTTGGTCGTCGGGGCGCTCGCCTGTGTGGGCGCGGGCACGGGCGACGGCGGAGGGACCGCGGCGGTGGCATCGCCGACGGCGATCGTGCGAGCGCCATGAACGGGCGTCCCGTCGGCCTTGGCGGCAAAGTCGACCTCGAAGCGGCCGGCCTGCAAAAACGCGAATGTCGTGCGGTAGGCACCCGTCCCGTCGTCGACCGCGGACAGCTCGGTGCCCTGGGGGATACCCGGGCCCACGATGCGGAAGCGCGCGCCGTCCAACCGGTGCGTAGCGCCTCCCGCGCCCCCGGTGCCGACCGCGCGACCCGCGAAGTCGACTGGCTGGCCCACACCCGGTCGTGCCGCCGATACGTCGATGGCGACACGCAGCGGGGAGGCCGGCGGTGCCGACGCCGACACCGCGCTCGGCCCGACCGCAGACGGGCGTGGTGCCGATCCGTGAGGCGCTTCGACGTCGAGGGGAGGTAGCGGAGCCACGGGCCCTTCGACCAGCGCGGGGACCACCGGCTCGTGCATCGGCTCGACGACGACTTCCCTCGCCCGCTCCGCGACGGGTTCGTGAGTCTCGCCGCGAGCGAGCATCCCGAGGCGCCAAACGACGAGCGCCATGCCCGACACCCCGACGAAGAAGCACAGCGCGACCAGCGCGGCGCCGCGGAGCGCAGGCCTCGCGGGCGCCGGCGCCGGCACGTCGCCCGCGAGCGTCGCGTCCACCGACGAGGGGGGTTTGCTGTGCGGCGTCGGCGCCACCCGCCGTTCGAAGTCGCTGGGAGGCGACCACTTCGTCGTCGTCGACCCCGCGACCAGCGATGTCGGCGCGGCCGAACGCCGCTCGACGATCTCGGTGCGCACCTCGGTGCGCCCTTCCGACGCGGACGGCGCTTCCATCGCTGCCGACGCGGGCGTCTCGAGCGACGTGGAGGCCGGTCGTTCGCGCGCCGTCTCCGGCCGCTCGAGCGCGAGCTGCTGCGTGCGCTCCATCGACGGCAGCTTCACCGCGCTCGGGTGCGACCCACGCGCGCCCCCGAGCATCGCCCGCCTGGTCAAGATCTCCTGGGCGCTCATACCGCTGGCCACGGCCGCGTCGAGCAGGTCCTGCGCAAACGCTCGCCCGTTGGGCGCTCGGTCACTTGGCTTCTTGGAGAGGTTGCGCATCACGACGGAGGCAATCGGCTCGGGCACGTACGATGCCCTCGGCATGCCGCGCAGATCCTGCGGCGGATCGTGGATCTGTTGCACGAGGAGCGCCACGGCCTGCTCGGCGTTGAAGGGCGCCCGGCCCGCGAGCATCTGGTAGAGCATCGTCGCGATGGAGTAGACGTCGCCCTCGGGGCCCACCTGGTCGCCTCGCGCGCCTTCGGGGGAGATGTAGCGCGCCGTGCCGAAGATGAGACCCGCAGCGGTGGCCATGGACTGCTCGCCCCAGTTCAGGCGCGCGATGCCGAAGTCGAGCACCTTGACGAAGTCCGGGTCGTCGGCGCGGAGGACGAGCATCACGTTCTCGGGCTTGAGATCGCGGTGCACGACACCCTGCTGGTGCCCCTCGCCCGCGGCGTCGCAGAGCTGCAGCGCGATGTGCAGCGCCCGCGGCAAGGGCAGCGCGCCGCCCGCCGCGCCGAGCGCGCTCTGGAGCGACATACCGTCGAGGTACTCCATCACGATGTACATCGCGCCGTCGGGCAGCTGCCCCGCGAGCAGCACGTGCACCACGTTGGGATGCGCCAGCCGCGACGCGACCTTCGCCTCCCGGTGGAAGCGCGCGACGAGCGTCTGATTCGACGACAGCTCGTGGTGAAGGACCTTCACCGCGACGTCGCGATCGATCCCCTTCTGGAACGCCCGATAGACGCGGCCCATCGCCCCGATGCCGACAAGCTGCCGGATCTCGATGTGGCCGAGGATCTCGCGCGTGAGGTAAGGGTCCGTGGCGGCCGCGGCGGCGATCACCCCTCGCGAGGCGGTGAGCGGCGAACCGTCGAGGGAGCAAAAGAGCGCGTCGACCGAGTAGCGGCTGCCGCAGGACGGGCAGGCCTTGGGCGCGTCGGCGTTGGGCGCCTCGCCGCTCCGCTCCGGCCCGCCGGGCCGATCGAGGTCGGACGTCACGGCTTTCATGGTAGCGCGCGGAAACATCCCGGGCCGAGGAAAGCCTCCGTGGGCTGCTGCTTTCGGCGACGCCTGCTACAGTCGCGGCCCCCACCGTGACCGAAAACGAGCCCCAAGAGGCCGGCGCGCCGGCGTGGTCGCTCAAGCTGCCTCAGTTCGAAGGCCCGCTCGATCTTCTGCTGCACCTTTGTCAGCAGCACCAGCTCGACATCCTGAACATCCCCATCGCGTTCGTGACCGAGAAGTACCTCGAGTACATCAACGTGATGCAGCTCATGGAGCTGGATCACATGGCCGAGTACCTCGTCATGGCGGCGACGCTCGCGCACATCAAGTCTAAGATGCTGCTCCCGGCGCCGCCCCCCGGCCAGGACGACGACGAGGCGACGCCCGAAGACGAGATGGACCCGCGCGAAGCGCTCATCCGGCGCCTGCTCGAGTACCAGAAGTACAAGCACGCGGGCGAGCAACTGGCGGCGCGCGGCGTCGCGGGTCGCGACGTGTTCGGCCGGGGCATGCCCGACGAGACGGCCCAGACCGCAGGCCTGCCGCCGCTCGCCGAGGTGCCGCTCTTTGCCCTGGTCGACGCGTTCCAGAAGGTGCTCGATCGCAGCAAGATCACGCTCTCCCACGACATCGTGGCGGATCGCATCAGCCTGAGCGATCGTATCGGCGAGCTGTCCGACATCCTTGCGACACGAAAGCGCCTCGTGTTCGACGACATGTTCGAAGGCCTGGCGACCAAGTTCGACCTGGTGATCACGTTCCTCGCCCTCCTGGAGATGACGCGACTCAAGATGACTCGCCTGTTTCAGAGCGAACCCCTCGGACCGCTCTATGTCGAGCTGGCGGCGGGAGACACACCTGCCGGAGAACCCACCGGAGAGGACCCCGAGTCGTGATCCACAAAGCGGGCAAAAAGAAGGGACCGCCCGGAATGGGCGGGGGAGGAGACGGCAGCGATGCCGTGCAGGGCGAGCTCGATCTGCCCGAACCTGCGCGCGGATCGATCACCCCCGATCGCGAGACCGATCCCGGAGGGGGCTTCCCCGCGGACGCCGACGAAGAAGAAGGGGAAGTCGAGCAAGCGCAGGCGCTGACGCGCGATCACCTGCGTGGCTTGCTCGAGGCGCTCGTCTTCGCGAGCGACAAGCCCATCACGGCGAAAGAGCTCGCGCGGCTCGCTTCGGCGCCGCTCAAGCAGGTCAAAGAGCTGATGGCGGAGCTGCACGAGGCCTACGCCAAGAAGGGCATCATGGTCGACGAAGTCGCCGGCGGGTGGCTGTTCCGCACCGCGCCCGTGTACGCCCCGTTCGTGCGAGAGCTCGCGGGCGGTCGGCCTGTGCGTCTGTCGCGCGCGCAGATCGAGACCCTCGCGATCGCGGCGTACCGTCAGCCGATCACGCGACCCGAGATCGACGAGATCCGCGGCGTCGACAGCGGCGCCACGCTCAAGCTCCTGCTCGAGCGCGACCTGGTTCGCATCCTCGGCAAGAAAGACGAGCCCGGGCGCCCGATTCTCTACGGAACGACGACGCAGTTCCTGGAATTTTTCGGCCTCAAGTCGCTCAAGGATCTCCCCGCGCTGCGCGAGTTCACGGAGCTGTCGGACGATTCGAGGCGCGCCGCGGAGGCCGAGCTGGGCGACGTGTTGCCCGAAGCCCCGCGGACACCGCTCGATCTCGACGTGCACGACACGCTCCCCCCTCCCCCCGCCGAGGACAGCGTCAGCGATCTCGATGCCGTCCCCAACGGCATCGACCCCCCCCGCGACCGCGACGACGACGAGATCTAGGCTGGACCTCGCCGCGCCTAGGCGCTGCAACCGCGGCCGAGGCGTTCCAGAAGCCAGCGGGCCGCGGGGCCTGGCGGCTCGGCCGTCCGGTGAAGTGCGAACAGGATGGCCTCGAACGTGGGCGCGCCCGCCTCTTCGATATTGAGGCGCACGAGGCGCTTCTTGGCGAGGTCGTCGGCGACGACGTGGAGCGGCATGCCGCCCCAGCCGAGGCCCGCGCGGAGCAGCGCGTGCTTGGCCGTCAGGTCGAGCACCCGCCAGCGCCTGCGGCTGAACACGCCGATCTCGAAGTCGGACGTGAGCCGACTGCGATCGGCCAGGACGATCTGGACGTGGTCGCGGACCACCCGCGACGGCAGAGGCCCGCGAAGCCGCGCGAGGGGGTGCGTCTTCGCCGCCACGTGGAGCATCGTCACGCGCGCGAGCGGTCGCCGCTCGACCCCTTCCGGCCATCGAGGGACGGCGGCGCCGATCCCCACGGAGCACGCGCCGCTCGCCACCTGCTCGGCGACCGCGCCGAGGACCTCGGTATGAAGCGTCAACGATACGGTCGGAAACGTTTCGCTGAAGGCCCGCAGCGCAGCGACGAGCGCCGGCAGTGGGAACACGTGGTCGACGGCCACCGCCAGGCGTGGCTCGACGCCCTCGGCGATCCCGTGGGCCTTGGCCCGCAGGCGATCGACCTGCGCGCACACGGCGCGCGCTTCGGCCGCAAGCTCTTCGCCCGCCGGCGTCAGCGCGGGTTTGCGGGCGCTGCGATCGAAGAGCGTCACGCCGAGCTGGCGTTCGAGGTTCGCGATCCCGTAGCTCACGGCGGATTGGGCGCGGCGCAGCGACCGCGACGCGGCGGAAAAGCCGCCCGAGTCGAGCACGGCGAGAAAGAGGCGCAGCTGATCGAGCGTGAGGCCTTCGGCGGCGGATGCATCCATCGATGGATCCGATGATACACATCTAACTTTCATCGCTTCCAGCGATGCGTTGCCCGACCTACGTTGCAGGTCACGGAGGCAACGACATGACCACGTACTCGATCGACAACGCCCACTCGGAAGTAGGTTTCAGCATTCGCCACATGGTGTTCGCCAAGGTGCGCGGGAGCTTCACCCAGTGGACGGCGCAGTTCGCGTTCGACGCGGCCGACCCCTCGAAGTCGTCGGTCCAAGCGACGATTGACGTCGGCAGCATCACCACCCGCGAAGAGAAGCGCGACGGGCACCTCAAGTCGCCGGACTTCTTCGACGTGGCGAAGTTCCCCAAGATGACATTCAAGAGCACCAAGGTCGAAAGCGCCGGGGGCAAGCACTACAAGGTCACGGGGAACCTCACGATCCGCGACGTGACCAAGCCCGTCGTTCTTGCGGTCGAGGAGCTCGGCCGGGGCAAGGACCCGTGGGGCAACGAGCGAGTCGCGTTCGGCGCCAAGGCGACGATCGACCGCGGCGACTTTGGCCTCAAGTGGAACCAGGCGCTCGAAGCGGGAGGCGTGCTCGTCGGCGAGAAGGTAGAGATCGAGCTCGATATCCAGGCCGTCGGAAAGGCCTGAAAGAGCGGGCGCCCGAGCGGCGCAGCAAGGAAGGTGCCGTCATGATCACCGTTCGCAAGGCCGCCGAGCGCGGTCTCAGTCAGACCGATTGGCTCGAGAGCCATCACACGTTCTCGTTCGCCGAATACGCCGACCCAGGGCACATGGGCTTCGGACGCCTGCGGGTGATCAACGACGACACCGTCGCGCCGGGGCGAGGCTTCGGTCGCCATCCGCACCGGGACATGGAGATCCTGTCGTACGTGCTCGACGGAGCCCTCGAGCACGCCGACAGCATGGGCAACGGCTCGGTCATCCGTCCGGGCGAGCTTCAGCGCATGAGCGCCGGGACGGGGGTGATGCACAGCGAGAAGAATGGGTCTTCGCGCGCGCCGGTGCATTTTCTGCAGATCTGGATCGAGCCGGAGGCCCGCGGGCTGGCGCCGGGCTACGAGCAGAAGGCGTTCTCGGTGGAAGGGACGCGCAATGCCCTTCGTCTCATCGGCAGCCGCGACGGCCGCGACGGCACCGTCACGATCCACCAAGACGTGAACCTCTACGCGGCGCACCTCGATCCGGGCGCGCGCGTGGAGGTGCCGCTCGTCGCCGGTCGGCGCGCGTGGGTCCATGTGGCGCGGGGCGACGCGGAGGTCGACGGACAGCGGCTGGCCGCGGGCGACGGCGCGGCCATCGAGCGCGAGGCGACGGTCACCCTCGCGGGCGGCGCGACCCCCGCCGAGGTGCTGGTGTTCGACCTGGCGTAGTCGATTGGTCTACTAGTGCCCCGAGGCCGTGACGCATCGAAGAATTTCAACAGGAAGACGGGAAGGATCGTTTTGCCGGAGAACCTTCCCGTCTTCCCGTCTTCCTGTGATCTGAAAATATCAAGGTTTCACGGACTCCGGACACTAGAGGGCGACCCTCCCCGCCCACGACCACGAAGCTCGGGAGACGCGATCACACGGCCATGAACGTGATCCATGGCGGGATGAACGAAGGCGTCGGTAGGCGATCCAACGGCCGGGCTTCCCACCCGACCGAAGGCACCTCCGACTCGAAACTCCGGACGGGCCGCGTCGACTTCGAGACTTCGACTTCGGATCTCGATTTCCGTGGCGTGGAGGCACCGCCCACGGAACGTTGGCCGGTCGCCCCGGAAGCCGGAGGATCACCCGTTGGTCCGGTCCCGGGCTCCCGCGAGCGACGCCGACGCGGCCTCGATGGTCCTGTCGATGTCTTCGACGGTGTGTGCAGCGCTGACGAAGGCCGCTTCGAACTGCGCGGGAGGCCAGTAGAAGCCGCGCGACAGCATCCCACCGTGCCACCGCGCGAAGGCCTGCGTATCGGCGCTCTTCGCGTCGGCCCAGCTTTTCACCGGCCCGGTGCAGAAAAAGAGCGTGATCATCGAACCGACGCGCTGCACGCACGCCGCCGTATGGTGCGCGGCGATCGCGCGCACGAGGCCCTCTTCGAGGCGAGCGGTCAGCGTCTCCAGCTTGTCGTAGAGGGAGTCGTCGAGACGCTCGAGCGTCGCGAGCCCCGCGCTGACGGCGACGGGATTGCCGCTCAGCGTGCCTGCCTGGTACACGGGGCCCAGCGGCGAGACTTTCTCCATGATCGTGCGGCGCCCGCCGTATGCGGCCAGCGGGAGCCCTCCACCCACGATCTTTCCGAGGCACGTGAGGTCGGGGCGTAGCCCCGCGCGCTGCTGCATCCCGCCTCGGGCGACGCGGCATCCGGTCATCACCTCGTCGAAGACCGATACCGCTCCGACGCGCGCGCAGCCGGCGATGATCGCCTCGAGAAATCCAGGCTCCGGCGGCACCACACCCATGTTGCCGACGACCGGTTCGACGATGACTGCCGCGATCTCTTTGCCGCGCGCCGCGAAGAGACGGTCGAGGGCGCCCACGTCGTTGTAAGGGAGCGTCACGGTGTTCGCCGCCGCCGACGCGGGGACGCCCGCCGAATCCGGGACGCCGAACGTGGCCGCACCGCTGCCCGCCTTGACGAGGAGGAAGTCGGCGTGGCCGTGGTAGCACCCTTCGAATTTCACGATGGCATCTCGCCCGGTGAAGCCGCGGGCCAGGCGAAGGGCCGCCATCGTCGCCTCGGTCCCGCTCGAGACGGCCCGCACCATCTCGATCGACGGGTACAGGGCGCAAAGGCTTTCGGCGAAGCGCACCTCGAGCTCGGTAGGCGCGCCGTAGCTCGTCCCGCGCGACGCCGCGTCGACGATCGCCGCGACGATGGAAGGATGCGCGTGGCCGAGGATCATCGGTCCCCAGGAGCCGACGTAGTCGACGTATCGCCGTCCGTCGGCGCCGTACAGGAAAGCCCCCTCGGCGCGCGACACGAACACCGGCGTGCCGCCGACGGCGCGGAAGGCGCGTACGGGGCTGTTCACGCCCCCCGGAATCACGCGCTCGGCGCGCTCGAACAGCGACTTCGAGATTGTATCGGACATGGTCGAAGCTCCAGAGCGCCGTTCGCCGCTCAGTGAGACGGCGGCGTGGACGGGGACGGCGAAGATGAATCGGGAGGATGCCCTCGCCACGCGTGCATGCCGACAGCCAGCGTGACCACCATCACGACGACGCCCACCACCACCGCGACGATCCAGCGCATGGGCATCTTCGGCACCACGATCGGGTCGACGACCGACGGTGGCAGCGCGCTTCGATCCGCCCCGGGAAACGGCACGGGCACGGCCGCGGGTGGCGGCATCGGGGGCAAGGGCGATGGCAGCTGCGAGGCGCGCGGCGGGATGGGCGTCGCGGCGAGCGCCTCGGTCGCCGATCGCCGCACGTCGCGGTCGATCCGCAGCGTGCTGGCGCCGGGCGGCGGGCGCGACGGCATACCGCTGCGCCGCGGCTCGGCGGTGCGCTCGGTGACCGGCACGAGGAGCGGCGCCGCCTCGGAGATGCGCAACGTGGCCGCGTGCGACTTGCGATCGAGGCGCTCGGTGAGGGGCGCGTCGCCGTGCCCTCCGGCGAGGTCGCGCTGCATCGAGTTTTTGAGCAAGCCCCACCACTCACCCGCGTCGCGAGGGCGCTCCTTCGGGTTGACGGCGAGCGCGCGAGCAAACACGTTCTCGACCGCGGGGCCCGTCTGCGCGCCGATCACCTGGGGCGTGGGCCGGTTCACGGGATCGAGCGCCTTGGCCGCGTACTGGCCGATGTGCTCACCCTCCACGATCGTGCGATCCACGAGGGCCTCGAGCGCGACGAGGGCGAGCGCGTACACGTCGGTCCAGGGTCCGATGACGCCCGCGCGTTCGTCGAACTGCTCGGGCGCGCCGTACGCGGGGGCGAAGATGCGCACGTTGCCGACCGTCTTGGCGCTCGGCCCCATCGCGATCGCGGAATCGGCCATGATCTTGGCGACGCCGAAGTCGAGAACCTTCATCTTGGTGCCGACCGGGGTCTTGGCCAGGAAGAAGTTGCCGGGGTTCAAATCGCGGTGCACGACGCCTTGGGAGTGCGCATAGGCGATCGCGTCGACCGCCGAGTCGAGCAGCTGCACCACCTCGCGCAGCGAACGGCCCTTGAATCCCGCAGAGCGCCGGTCGTTGAACTCCCGGTCGAGCGAGTGACCCTCGAGCCACTCGAGCACCGTGTACGGGACGAGCGCGCTCGTGGCAGGTGCGATCGTGGTGCCGCTGGCGATGCTGCGCACGATGTGGAGGTTGCCCTGCGAGAGCCGATAGTGAATGCGGCTCTCGTCGCGAAACCGCCGGATGAACGACTCGACGAGCGCGGACCCGAGCGCGGGCGGCAACTTGAGGCACTTGACGGCGATCGGCTCGCTCAAGCCGACGTGTGTGCCGTGGTATACGGAGCTGAAGCCGCCCTCGCCCACGAAGCGGTCGACGCGGAACTGCCCGTCGAGCACCTGGCCGACGAGGCCGTACGGGTCTGCAGAAGCCACCGGCCTGACGATATCAGCCCCCAAGGCGCGCGCTCCCAAGAGACGACGGGCTCAAGGGCCTCCGTAGAAGATGACCCGCAGGGAAGCGAGCAAGTCGTGGCGCTCGAACGGGAGCGACCAGATGGCGTCGTACTCGAGGCTCGGCCCCATGCCGAAGTGCCCGCCGAAGATCTTGGTGACCGACCACTCGTAGAACACCCCGGTGGCGGCGAAGGACTGGGTCCCGGAGGCCTCGATCACGCCTGGAACGGAAGACATGAGGTTGCCCGATCCCAGGCCGAACTGCCCGAAGACGCCCAGGCCTTCGAGCTGCGGATAGAGGATGGTCAACGGGAAGAGCTCGACCCGCAGCCCGGCGCCGCTGCCGTTCGAGCGCCAGGTCCCGCTCTTGAACTGCGCGCGGCCGAACCAGAAGCCGAAGTTCAGGTAATCGGCGATGGCGCCCATGATGAGCAGGTTGGACCCCGAGCCCAGCATCGTGCCGCTGGCCGCGTAGTCGGCAGGCGTCCCGATCTCTTCGGAGTTGTTCGGGTACCCGCTGGCCGCGCCCAGGCCGAAGCCGAGCGTGAGGCCGAGCGCGATACCGGTGCGGTGCCGGGGGGGGCCTTCGAAATCCGTGGTCGCGTTGGCGTCGCTCCCGATGGCGAGCGCCGTCGACGCCCGCGGTGTGTCGGCCAGCGCCAGCGGGAGCATCGCGAGCCAAAGCATTGGCTCGGGTCCTCTTAGCACGACGCATCGCCCGGGGCGCCTGCGTCTGGTAGAACCCGAGTATGCCCGCCTTCGACCCCGCCCTCGCCGAGTCCGATCCTGAGATCGCGCGCCTCATCGCGGAAGAAAATCGCCTCGAGAACGACAAGATCCGCCTCATCGCGAGCGAGAACTATGCGTCGCGCGCCGTCATGGAGGCCACGGGATCCGTCCTCACGAACAAGTACTCCGAAGGGTACGCGGGCAAGCGGTACTACGAGGGCCAGCAGGCGATCGACCAGGTCGAGGAGCTGGCCATCCGGCGGCTCAAGGGCCTGTTTGGCGCCGAGCACGTCAACGTGCAGCCGTACTCCGGCAGCCCGGCCAATCTCGCCGTGTACTTCGCGTTCTGCAACCCGGGCGACACCGTCATGGGTCTCGCGCTGCCCGCGGGTGGCCACCTGACACACGGACACGCCGTGTCGATCACCGGAAAGTACTTCAAGAGCGTGCAGTACGGCGTTCGCAAGAACGACCACCGGATCGACATGGACCAGGTGCGCGACCTGGCCCGCGAGCATCGGCCCAAGCTCCTGTGGTGCGGCACGACGGCGTACCCGCGCACGCTCGACTTCCAGGCCTTCCGCGCCATCGCCGACGAGGTGGGCGCGCTGCTCGTCGCCGACATGGCCCACCTCGCGGGGCTGGTCTGCGCCGGGGTGCACCCTTCGCCCGTAGGGATCGCCGACGTCGTGACGTCGACGACGCACAAGACGTTCCGGGGCCCGCGCGGCGGCATGATCTTCTGCAAGGAGAAGCACGCGACGGCGATCGACAAGGCGGTGTTCCCGGGGCTCCAGGGCGGACCGCACAACCATGTCACCGCCGCAATCGCGGTGGCTGCCAGCGAAGCGAGTCGCCCCGAATTCAAAGCGTACGCCAGCAGCGTCGTCGACAACGCCCGCACGCTCGGCGCCGCGCTTTCGGAAGCGGGCTTCGGCGTCATCACCGGCGGGACGGACAACCACCTGCTGCTCGTCGACGTGACCAGCAAGGGGACGACGGGCAAGCAGCTCGCCCAGGCGCTCGACCGCGCCGGCATCGTCCTCAACTACAACGCCGTCCCGTTCGACCCGCGCAAGCCGTTCGACCCCTCGGGCGTCCGCATCGGCACCCCCTCGGTCACGACCCGCGGCATGGGCAAGGACGTGATGCTCCGCATCGCCGACTGGATCACCCGCGTGACCCAGAAGCCGACCGACGAAGCGAGCCTGGCCAAGATCGCCGCCGAGGTGAAGGACCTCTGCGCGAAGTACCCGGCGCCTGGCATCCGGGTCAGCTAGTGCTCCGAGTCCGTGAAACCTTGATATTTTGAGATCACAGGAAGACGGGAAGGTTTTCCGGCAAAACGATCCTTCCCGCCTTCCTGTTGAAATTCCCAGCTACCGCGCTGTGTACTTGCCCCGCTCGGCGGGGTGCTCGTTCTCGAAGGCCTCGAGGCTCTCGCGCGTGATCTCGACTTCGATCTCGCCATCGCGCTCGATGAGCGACTGGCAGCCGAGGCGCGAGGCCGCGCGGACGTCGAAGGCCTTGTCGAGGATGTCGGCCTCCTCGTCCTCCTGTTCACTCAGCAGATCCCCGCCCCGAGTCACGTACACGTGGCAGGTGGAGCACGCACAGACGCCGCCGCAGGCGCTGCCCTCCGGGTAGTGAGCCTTGGTCGCCGCCTGCAAGAGCGACGTGCCCACGGGCACCTCGACCGGGCCGAATCCCTTGAATCGAACGATCGCCATCGCATCCTTGGCGCCCGTGCGCCTAGCGCGGCGGGGCGTGCGCCTCTTCTACGCCCTTTGCGTGCTCGACGCTTTTCTCGACCGCATCGACCCGATGCCCCTCGATGGCTCGGGCGATCGCGCGGTTCATCCGCCGCCCTGCGAACGCCTTCGTCGCCTCGTCGACCCCCTCGAAACGCGCGTGAACCAGCGACGCCGACTCGCCCCGGGCCGCCTCTTCGAGGGCCGCACACGCCTGCTCGATCCGGGCGTGCTCCCCCGACTCCAGCAAGTCCGCGTCGGCCACGAGCGCCTTGCGCGTCGCGGCCAGAATCCGGTGCGCGTCGACCCGGTTCTCGGCCAGGCGGCGCCGCTCGAGGTCGTCTTCGCCATGATCGAGCGCATCGAGGAGCATTTGCTCCACCGCGGCGTCGTCGAGGCCGTAGCTGGGCTTCACGCTCACGGTCTGCTCGATCCCCGTCGTCAGCTCCTTGGCGTGCACGCCGAGCAGTCCATCGGCGTCGACGTCGAACGTCACCTCGAGCCGCGCCATCCCCGCGGGCATGGGCGGGATCCCCTTCAGCGTGAAGCGCGCCAGGCTCCGGTTGTGCGCGACCATCTCGCGCTCGCCCTGCAGCACGTGCACCTCGAAGCCCGTCTGCCTGTCTTCCTGCGTCGTGTAGGTGGCTCGCGCGCGCGACGGAATCGTCGAGTTGCGCGGCAGGATCTTGTCGACCACGCCCCCGCCCACTTCGATGCCGAGGGAAAGCGGGATGACGTCGAGGAGCAGGACTTCGTCGCGCTGCCCCTCGCCCGCCAGCAGATCGGCCTGTACCGCGGCGCCGAGGGCCACCACCTGGTCCGGATCGATGTCGGCGAGCGGCTCCTTCTCGAAGAGCTTGGCCACGTAGCGCCGCACGGCCGGCACGCGCGTCGCGCCGCCGACGAGGATGACGCCGTCGATGTCGCCCACCTTGAGCGACGCGTCCTTCAGCGCCCGCCGGCACGCCACGCCGGTGCGCTCGAGCAAGGGGGCGATCAACTCCTCGAAGCGCGCCCGTGTGATCTTCACCGCCGTGTGACCAGGGACGACGCCCTCCACCTCGTCTTGTGTCGTGAGCGCGTGCTTGACCTTGCGCGCCTCGTCGAGGACCAGCCGCACCAGCTGGGGTGTTTGCCGCGCCGGATCGAAGCCGAGAGCCGCCAGCAGCTCGTGCGCGATCGCGCGGTCCATGTCGTCGCCGCCGAGCTGGCTGTCGCCGCCCGTCGACCGCACCTGGAAGACGCCATCGTCGAGCACGAGGAGGGTGACGTCGAACGTGCCGCCGCCCAGGTCGTACACCGCGAAGGTGCCGTTCTGCTTCTTCTCGAGGCCGTACGCGAGCGCCGCGGCCGTCGGCTCGTTCAAGAGGCGCAGGACCTCGAGCCCCGCAAGGCGCGCCGCGTCTTTCGTGGCTTGCCTCTGCGCGTCGTCGAAGTAGGCGGGGACCGTGATGACCGCGCCGCCGACGTTGCGCAGCTCGTCCTCGGCTTGCGCCTTGAGGGTGCGCAGGATGTCCGCGCTCACCTCGACGGGGGTCACGACGCGATCGCCCGCCACTTTGAAGCGCACCGTGTTCGGCTCGCCCGGCGTCGCGGACACGAACTCGTACGGCCCGAGGCGCAGTGTCTCCGGGTCGTCCGCGCCGCGGCCCATGAATCGCTTGACGCTGACGATCGCGTCGCGCGGGTGCTCCGGCGCGAGCATCGCCGCGCGGCGCCCCACGGTGACTGCGCCGCCTTTTTCATACAGCACGACGCTCGGCACCAGCGCCTCGAGGTCGCAGTCCACGATGACCGTGGGCCGCTCGTTCTGCACGTAGGCGACGAGCGAGTTCGTCGTGCCGAGGTCGATGCCGATCGGACGCGGCGGCGCTTTGGGGTCGAAGATCTCGAACAGGGCCATGGGGGTCGCCGCCTATGCGGCCAGCTCGTCCTCGATGGCGCTCACCTCGTCGAGGAAGCGCCGGTAAAAGCGGAGCTCGGCCACCTTGCCGGCCAGCTCCGCCGCCTGCCCCCGCGCGAACCCTTCTCCGAGCGCGCGCTCAGCCCCGGCCGACTGCGCTTCGACCGCGGCGGCCATCCGGCGGATCGCCGCCAGGTCACGGGCTTGCTTTGCCTCGGCGAGCGCCTCGCGTTGCTCGAGCATCTCCATGAGAAACTCCGGTGAGGCCGTGTTGCGGGCCTCTTCGCCCGTGGGTACGCCCCCGAGCTCGAGCAGCGCATCGGCCCGGCGGATCGGATCCCGCACGATGCGCCACGCCTCGTTCACCTCGACGGCCTTGGTCAGCGCCGCGCGGCGCGCGCTCGCGCCAGCGTCGACATAACGGTCCGGGTGCAGCGCTCGCGAGAGCTCGCGGTGCGTCTTCTCCAGCGCCACCAGGTCGACGGCGTAGGTGCGAGGGATGCCGAGCGTGGCGAAAGGGTCCATGACGGTGACCGAGAGCCGCAAACTGCGGGCGGCTCAGACGTTGAACGACGTACCGCAGCCGCAGCCGCTCTTCTCGTTGGGGTTGGCGAACTTGAACCCCTGGCGCATCAGCGTCTGCTCCCACTCGAGGACGGTGCCATTGAGGTAGATGAGGCTCTTCGGGTCGACGACGACGGTCACCTTGGAGCCATCGGTCGCGATGTACTCGAGCACGCGGTCCCGCGCGTGCGGCGGGCCATCGTGAAACTCGACGACGTAGGTGAACCCCGAGCAGCCGCCACCCCGGATGCCGAGGCGCAGGCTCGCCTCGGGCGTACCGCGCTTCTTCATCTGGCGGGCGATGGCATCGACCGCGGGGGGCGACACGCTCATCGCGAGCGCCTTCGTGGGTTTGGTTTCTTCGGTGACGTTCATGCTCGTGCGAGGGCTACGGCCTTACTTGGCGGCGCGGCGGTCCAGCTGCTTTTTGCGGTAGTCGGCGATGGCGCTCTTGATGGCGTCCTCGGCGAGCACCGAGCAGTGGATCTTCACGGGGGGGAGGTTGAGCTCCTCGACGATCTGCACGTTCTTGATCGTCTCGGCCTCGGCAACCGTCTTTCCCTTCA
>Ga0302325_10009904_pt1 | contig 20740 bp, 19 predicted proteins | sample Palsa_T0_2_FD_201948 | JGI IMG/M metagenome (GOLD analysis project Ga0302325, IMG submission 201948) | Peat permafrost microbial communities from Stordalen Mire near Abisko, Sweden - Palsa_T0_2 | ecosystem: Environmental > Terrestrial > Soil > Palsa > Peat permafrost | place: Sweden: Abisko...
GCATGAATGACTGCTTGAAGATGCGCAAGAAATTCGCTATGCAGTCATCTACGGTCCAACGACTAGTCAGAAGACTTAACGCAACGATAGAGCCTGACCTGAATACAATTGTCAGAATTTCATGGTGTAAAGCCGAGTATCGATGTCAAGGTTATTACTCACCCACTTCCTACTATCAGATCAAAAAATATCTGAAGTGGTATTCTCCCATTGAGTTCTTTTTCTATTAAACGAAGGATCTCGAGTTGTATTATACTGCGGACTCCACCACTAAAGACATTAGCCACTTTGCAGTAGGGGGAGAAAATAGAAGGCAGTAATACTTATCTAATACAAGCATTCGAATGCCTGCGCTCTCCGGCTTGATGTATATCGATCGTGGTTGAGATCGTCCATATGATTCAAAGGGACATTCATGTATACGGACAATGGTTCTTCCCTCGGAGCGTCCGTAGGCTTTGAGGCAAGGCGTGCAGAGCACATGTCCACAGGATAGAGAATGTTCTGGGCCTTCGAAAAGACAACACCAGCAAACGCTACGATTATGGAGATTGACAGCAGCACTTTCGCTAGAAGGCTTTTGAAAGAATTCCAGAAGGTTGACCCTATGCAGCTTTGCTGCAGCAACCTCTTGCGACTCTCCATGGCGGACACAATCAGCCAGCTGGCCCAGGAGATGTTTAAGACTGAAATAAACTCCTGCTTGAAATTCTTCTTGATTGTTCTCAAATGAAAATCTCGCAAAATAATCTCCACGAGCGAATATCCTGCCGTCTTTGTTTTGATGTCCCTTGGAGCCATGTCCGATTCGGACATTGATACATCGGTAAGTGGGAAGAGAAGATCGAATATTATTAAAATGCGGTCTGTTACTAAGATCATACTGGAGGCTAGCTGGGGTTATCCCACGCATAGAATACTCGCATGGCCAATGTCGGTCGCAGAAACTCTGGAGAGCCTCATCTAGGTAGTCTAAGTATTGAGGAAATATTAGGTTTGCAGTCCCTATGTTAAGTCAGGAATGGTGGTTCTGAATTGGACCTTAGTGAATAACAAACCTGGGATGTTATGTCGCACGGCATCCAACATAATGCATGAAGCAACAAGATTACCTAGCTTGCTGAATATAGCCCGTACGTGTAGTTTCTTCTCCTCTTTTATCATTGCAATCGCAAGCTTTAGAATATTGCCACCGAAATTGAATGGAATCGGATTGTGCAAGAAAGATGCTTGAACAAAGTCGAATGGGACATCAAGGGATTGGCAGTATAGATCGAAGGCGTCTTGAAGGTAACTTTGCAGTTCTTCTGCATCGAGCAGCATTCGCAAGCCGGACTTGTGCTCTCGGGCATTCCGACACCCTTGTTCTATTTCAGCATAGAGCTTGTGTGCCTGTTCGAGTACGAGATTCGGTTGCATGTCTGTTGGAAGTCGAACTACCTGTAAGAATTCCTGAATTAGCCAGTGCTAAGATCGTTGCAAGTGTTAGTCTATACGTACTCTAATGGAGCTATAGTAGCACATCATCAGTTCTTCGACATTTTCGATCACTCTATGGCGTTCTCTCCAGAACTTAGAATATTGGGCAAAGGTGGCGTTTTGATTCACGGTTGCCGACAGCGAATCAAGGAGGCTTCTCGTCGCAAAATCCACGTCCCATAGTTTCGGATCAATATCGTTCTGAGAAGCATTTAGAATGATGATCGCATGCGGAAGAATTGGTTGGTTGCAAGCAGTTTCCAAAGCGGTGGCTGCCCATTTAATAAGCTTTTCGAGAACACTCTCGATTACCCTGTGGTGTTTGTTATTATCCAAAGCGAGAAGTCTCTATCTTTACATTGCTTACCTTGGGTTTCTATGCACGAATATGACAACATCCGAAAATGTGAACAGCAGACGGGGGTAAAACCGAGAAACCGCAAAATGCCTTGTTCGTTCTGTTTGAGACTTTGCCCACTGCAACTCGCGCTTTGAGCTGTATTGAGTCCGAAATGAAGAAGTTTCCCCATCACTGCCTCGTTCTGCTTCAACAGAATTGCGTTTGCGGCGAAAGGCCGCTGCCAATGGCTCTCTCTCCCCTCCATCCAAACCCTCACAGTCGGCATATAAGATAGGAGCATCTGAAAGACAAGTGGAGGGGTCAAAATACAGATGCACGTCTTCTGAAGTGGGCACTTCTCCACCGGATACACCGACAACGGGGCACTGCGGAGTAGTGTGGGCTTGTGGGGCCTTGAGCAGGATCAGGAGCTTGATGAGGGTACTTTTGCCAGCCCCGGCTTGGCCAACGAAGGAAACGAGACTCGGGGTACGACGGGCCAGCGTAGTAGGTGAGTTTGGTGAGTTTGGTGAGACGCTTTCTGCTATTGATTGTCGTCTGAATGCTGACGGGCGAGCAGTGGTTGCCATAATTTCAGCATATCGTCCGTGGTCGTGGAAGAATAGAGGTGTGTCGTCTCCCCCTTCCCTGCTCACCCCTTGTATCACGGTCTTTTCAACAAACAAGAACAGAAAGACAAAGTATTGCGAGACTCACCGAACCAAGCGGTATCTGCATCTTCTGCTAGCCTTGTCTCAATAGTAGCATTGTCTGCCAAGTTTGAGAAGACTGGGCGCACCACTCTGATCGTCGAAAGCATTGTTTTCTCGTGCAGTGTAACTGGGAGGGTGGCCCTCATCCTTGGAATATGTGCAGCTTGCGCTTTCCAACAACGAGGGCAAAACGTCAGACCCCCACATGCCTGGCAGTGATACAGCTCCTCAACACTGTTCTCGCATATCTCGCAGCAATCAATACCATCGCAGCTTTGGCTGCTATCATCATCTTGGGGCTCGGCCATGTCGTGACGAGGAGAGATAATAGAACGCAAATCCGAAAAGGAAGGATGGTACGAGGAGAAGATGAAGTGGGAGGCTGGCGGCTCGAGGTTTTACAAACTCGAGAACTCGGGTAGCTGTTTGTCTTAAGTCCGATGCTGCCTGTGAGGCTGTGAACGCCTATCTGATTTGTTGCTAGAGGCGCCTCGATGCAACGCAGCAGAAGCACGCCTTTTCAACATACTTGAGTCTAATTCGTTCAGAAACTGCTGAATCAGCCCAAACAACTCTGGTTTCAGAAAGTGGCGAAAATGATAGGCGAGAAAGAGATTTGCGATGCTGTCACCTACATCTCGGCTTTTGGCTGAGCTCGCTTTTTAGCTTGTGCATCCCCATAGGTGTTGTTCTATCCTCACGAGATGGATAAAGTGGACTGGATAGACGCAATATGAGTAACCCCCTGTCCAACCCCCGTTCAGCCCCGGGAAACTATCCCAAAACCGTAACTTCGTCCAAAAGTAGTAAACTCCGTAGTTAACTCCCCTTCTTATACCTACTATTCACTAGAGAGTATATCCTCATTTTCTAGTCACGTGATTAGCCGTACTCTTAGGCACAGTACTTATAGTACACAGCACTCTCTCTCTCTCTCTCTCTTAGCGCAAAGCACTCTTATTATTCTACTCCCAGGAATAAAGGCTCCCAGTATCGGCTCCTAGAAACAAGAACTCCCAATATCAGCCACTTGGCCTAGTTGGGCCAGCACACTCACAAGCAGCATCTTCCATATGCCCCCAAGCGATTTCATTTTTGAGGAAGTGGAGCACTCTTGGGGAGAGCAGCATTTCTTGATAACACCAGGAGCGGCCGAGTAACGGAGCTTCTAGGAATCCCCTACTTATAGTGTCGAGGTCGGTTCCGAGAGTAGGTTATCTCAGCAGTGTGCAGAAGTAGAAGCCATAAGACTTTCCATCAGGACATTAACCCTACAGTCTCTGCGCACGATTTTCAGGTGAAATTGTAGAAAAACACCCCCTATCACCGCTTGAAGAACTAGCTGCAGCGATTGTGAGGAATGATCTTTGGTATGTATCAACCATCTTTGGAGCTTCCTCTGCCCAGTCCTTCTTGCTGTCTTGAATTATGCGAAGGGAATCGATCCACAGAAATCTTATTTTTAGCGAACGAGTGAATGTTATTACATCTTGGAGGGTTTTAGGCAGGCTGGCCCAAGGGATGTTAGTCTTATTCTGGTTGAGCAAGCTCGGCAACGATTCCTAAGGCATCGATACGGTATCGATTCTAGATAGTATTAGTCAAGTATTACAAATATCGATACGGTATCGATAAAGAATCGATTCTTTACCGCCTTTTACCCCGCACCTCCTTATTCTTCTTTCCTTACTTTTCCCTCCTCGTACAACGATTCTATTTTAGCCATATATTCAAAATGTCTTCTTTACTTGAACTAGATTCGTCTTTTGCAGCTTTAGCTTTAGCAGAGTCAAGTATAACTACTTAAAGCCAAAGCACAAAGTGGAGATCAAATGTCTAAGCGCACTGCTATCGTCCGACTAAGGATAAGAATGCAGCCTTCCTTTATTGCTCTTATTGCTTGCTTAATTTAAGGAAATTGCTATACAATACTGCAATAGCACAAAATATAAAGAAGCACTTGAAATCCTGTCACCAGATTACTATAAAGAAGGCTCTAAGTAAGAACCAAGTGGCTATTAACAAGCAAATAAGAGAGCTTTATTAGCAAGCTAGGCCAAATAGCGAGAGGGAGGAATTTGATACCGAGATCCTAGAGGCCTCTCTTAATACGTTAGTTATTATTAAAGCTTTAATTACTTTAATTGTTGTACAAAACTTATCCTTTACTCTCGTTAAATAGCTAAAGTTTTATACCCTTTGCCAAGTATTAAACCGGGCAAGTAAGGGCAAGATTACAATATCCTATTTAAGAGTTGCTAATAAAGTCAAAGAAGCTTAGGATAAATACAAAGACGCTATACGACAATCACTTTAAGCTGCACTCTCACATATTCACATCTCTCTTAATATCTAGACCTCTTTAAATCGCTAGCTTTTATTAGCAATTTGTGCCCACTTTACTACGTACGATTCAAAGAAGCAAAAGGCCCTTCTTGCCCTTTAAAAGGTCCTTGGCCATAGCGGAAAAGACTAGCTCTTAGTCCTCTATCTAGTCTTTAAGGATTACGGTATTATACAAAAGCTTAAAGCTATTATTGCTAATAATGCCCTTGCAAATAATGTCCTTTGTCGATTAGTTCAAAAGCATTAGAAGGATATGCTTAGCTTAAATTGGGAGGCAAAGCATTAGTGGATCTGTTATATTAGCTATATTATTAACCTCGTTGTACAAGCCTTCTTATTCACAAGTGTGGTTAAACTAGAAAAGCTTGAGTTGTATGACAAGCAAGATGAAATTGGGGTATTTGGAGACTACGAGGCAATAAGGATCTAGTTTAAGCTTATAGGACCACTTGGCTAAGCGCATAATATCGTGGTCTATATTCGTGAATTAGCTAATAGGATAGAGGAGTTTAGGAAGCTTGTAGGAAGGATGATCCTAATGGATAATCGTATAAGGTGGAATAGCTAATATAACATGCTTGTTATTCTTCTTAATTTGAGGCTTGCAATAGAGAAGTATTGTCAAGACTACAAGGACGAGCTTAAGGATAATATTTTAACTTCCAAAGATTAGAAGAAGCTTTGTATAATTAAGGACTTCCTTGCTCCTTTCTCACAAGCTACTCTCTTTACCGAGGGAGACTTTACTTCTCTTAATTTTACCCTTTTTACAATAGACGTATTAATTAGACACCTTTAAGAAGAGACTGTGAGTCCTCCCCCTCTTTCTTGTACGACTAAGCTAACTATTATAAGCCGAGTATAAAAAAAAGAAGGATAAGGAGAGCAAGGACTTCCTTCGCCGGCTTAATATTGCATATGCAGTCCTTGACGATTATTACTTGAAGACTAATATGTCTCTAATTTATACTACTACTTTAGTTTTAAATCCTAGCTATTATACGAGGTATATTAAGACGCACTAGCCAAGGAAGTAGTTAAGGCCGATTTTAGCAAAGGTCAAAAAGCTCTAGGAAAAGTATAGAGAAGAGGTTGTAGTCTAATCTACTCCGCCGCCCTTCTTGTATAACAATCCTTCTCGAGAGCTACTAGAACTTGATCGGTTTAATCAAATTGCCTTGTCTCTTCGCGCAGCTGCTCGGCTAGCTAGTAAGGACGAGTACGAGGACTATAACTCACTAGAGTTGTACGATCCTAGTAAAAAGGGGGCCTTAGCGTGGTAGTGCCAAGATATGCAAAGGCAACGCTAGCCTAGGCTTTCACTTATAGCTATTAATATCCTTTTAATTCCACCGATAAGTGATAAGCTAGAGAGAGTATTTTCAGGCGCTTGTCGTATAGTAAGCTAGGATAGGGGGCAAATGGAGCTAAAGACAATTGAGATGAGAGAGTGCCTTAAGCACTAGAAAAAGAGTAGGATTCTAGATACTTTCTTTGAGACTAGCAAGTAGGAGGGGTATTATATGTAATTGGCTCGCTAAGAATCGATTCTTTATCGATACTTTTAATACCTTACAATTCTGGCATTGATACCGTATCGATACCGGAAATTAGGTATCGTTGCCGAGCCTGTGGTTGAGCGTAAGACTCGTCGTTTTGGCAGGATATTAGAAATCTCCCCAACAATGACTAAGGCGCATATAACGGCCGATTTCGTTATCAGTCTCATGCAATTTTAATTGCATCTCGGAATCGAGCGCTTCAAGGTCAAAGTCGCGACGAGGGAGAGGTACATCAGCCGCGCTTTCGCATCTCCCATGGTGGTCGATGCATTGCTTCAACCAATTCGAGGTTTTAAAAAAAGCTTCCTCTGAACCGGTATGACTAGAAATCATGTTTGCTGTTGACACATTCTGGAAATTATTTCCGTCATCTAGCATAGCGCTTAGCGTTTATGCTTACTGGGAATAGTATGTGGGCAATGACCCAGCTAGCGTTACAAGCACTTCGACGCCGCAAGTGTTATTACCAAATTGTAGGTGGTCGCCATTATGAGAGTCGCCTTCGATGCCACAAGAATACCAATCTCCTTTTGCCCAGTCGATATGACGAACACCCGAACGTGAATAGGACGAATTTTGGTGCATGGTAAGTGATGATCTTACAAATCATCTTGCAATAGAAGCATCCTTCCTGTGTGAAAACTTCAACCATCGACATCCTTGGCCTCGGTTAGAGCCTTCTCCTAGGGCATTTCGCACAATCTCCTCTTCTAAGGTTCGGTAGGGTTAGAGATGGCCACTTTTGGTGAAGAAGGTAGTCATGACGTTAATTTTGTGTTAATTTTGTGCCACCTTTCCGCGAGAGTTACTCCGCAAGATTTCCTCCAAGCTTTCACTCGATTCAATCATTTCCCAACTTTTCTCCGACCTTGAGCTGTCTCCATCCTCTTGCCCCGACGAAGGATAAATACGGTTTGCATATTATGAAGGGAAGGATGTTTTGAGGAACGTTGGTCTCGATGTCTGACTCAGCATCTAATTTGGGTGTCTAACTTGGCGACGGACTTGGTGGCAAAACAATTGTCACAAATAGTGAATGCAATCTCATAGATTTCTTTTTCAAAACTGAATCACCAGCCTAGAATCATGTCAGTATAGACCGATCAAGTCGGATTGCAAAGTATTTACGATAGTGATTCAGCAATACTGAAAATCAGGTCATTTGCATTGGCATCACTCAAGGCGGCAAGACCACGACGGCGTTAGGGATGCTTGATTCGATGATTTGGAGCGGGACTCGAGAGTTGACACGTGGGGGAATTGCGCTGCCGGGTGAAAGAGCAGCAGGAGCTGACGCCATATTTGTTGGATGGATATATGTTTTTTGTTGATACTTGTGGGTGCAAAGATGGATATTGAAGACAGAACGGAGATTATGATCAAGATCAATGGCTCGCGGAAGGAAGGCTGGGTGAACCTGTTCATGCCTTTCACAATTGGCGGATACGTTCAGGAAAGTGACATGCCTATGATCGTAACCCGGATTTGGCGGAACGAACAAATGGGGCTCAAGGTTGGAAATTTCTACAGCATTTCATTTGGATGTGATCCCAAATTGAGCCTCCGCTTCTTTGGAATCAACCACTGTTAGAAGTGGTTTGAAATGAGAATCTTAAAGCAAACATGAAGAGGATGAAATGGATTGAAAATGTTAACGGGAGGTCTCGTTGATCACGCGAGCTCCAGTCGCGGGTGACCGAGATATGAATAGAAGGGACTATTGCACTGAAACTTCGACTCTGCATAAGAATCTTTGGAGAGAATAACTGGTTAGATTATCTGTTGTCGAAATTTCAAACCTCCTCTACCGGAGTCGTTTCGCTTGAACCCTCACCTTCCTCTATCTCGATATCATCCTCAGATGCCTCCGAATCACGTCTTTTTTGCCTATTATTCCACAAAAGCCCCGAGAACACTATTTGGTGCAACTTAATATATAGATACACCAACCGACTCTTCAATAATCCACATATTTTCGAAAAGCTCATTAGATTCGAGACAAAGACGGCGGTGACCAATAATGTGGTTGCAAGGAATAGTCCAACTACAACGTAGACCCATTGTTTCATGCTTGCCTCGTTGATGATTGAGTTTTGCATGCTGAAGACTGCCGAGGCGAGTTGTGGTGGGAGGTAGAGCTTTCGTCATCAAGTCAGTATAGCACCTAGGACAGATTGAGTAGGGCTGCGACTAGGAGGGAAGGTGATCGATTGAGGAGCATCGAAATTGGCGTGCTGAATCCGTGACCAATACTCGAATGATCGTAGTTCAGCAGTGAGAGGAGATTCGGATTGACTTACGATGGTGATGACAGTCAAAGCCTGAATGAATTGACTTTGCAGTCTTGTAATGATCGTTTCAGCGTGCGCGGCATGGGTGACAATCTGAGGATATTAGTCCGGAACATATTGTGGAGGTGTGAAACATACGCTGTTGGTCATATTCTCGAAGAGCTCAGTCCGGTGGAGGAGTGAACTACGAAGGTCCTGTAGTTCAGTGACCTCCTTGTCTATTTCAGCCATCAAGGCTCCCCATGTTGCTTGTCCTACCGAATCGGAGTCAGGTAGATGGAAGTATCGTATCTCGCCGTCTTTGAAAGTGTCCCATGCATCGATTGTCTTCGAAAGCAAATGCGTGAATTGTCGCAGTATCCGGATGGTCCACTTGAAGCCCTTTCGCTGCGTGATTTCAAGGTCGACTTTCTCTCCTTCGCCTACCTCACCTCTAGTGAAAGAAGAAATCTATGCTAGGTCAGTGAAGTATCGACAAAGTGAAGGACATATTACACATGGTTCTATCTCCTCAAAAAGCTGGAAGACTGCATTGCTCCATTCTTGCTTCACTTGCTCCATACGACAGGCAAGGATTCGCAAGAAATAATGTCTCGGATTCCAAATTGGTCGGTCCAAGTCGTATTTACTACACGTGTGGGGGTCCATAGGTCGGCTGGAGGTGGAAAGGCGGTGCACTAATTCGGAATTCTCTTCGTCTTTGAAATAGACGTCAACGAAACAGTAAGCTGTCCAGAACCAATCATCAATACCGGCTATCATGATGGAGATTTGAGCCTCATGAATGTAGTCAATCATGCTTTCGTCATCTTCAGGTTGATCATGTGCTTCGAGGTGGATGACTTCCTCTGAACGCCGCAGTGGTTTGCCATTTCTGCGCTTCCAAACGCGAAAATCACCTGGAAGTGGCTCCATTGATCGCCAGGCATAGTAAGGCAGATGGAACTCCAAGCAGAAAGTAGGCCACCCGATGGACTAGAAGCAGTTATTAGTTCCAATATTATTTGACCCTGCTGACGATCTGACACTCCGAGCCGATGCCTACCGGGATCTGTACACCTAGGAAGCTTCGAAAGTTCAGATGCCTATACATGAAATCACGCAAGTATGCAGCTTGTAAATGAGATGCAGTTGATGCAAGAGCTAATGCACAGAATGGGTCGAGGTCTGTGATATAACTATGTCTGCCATGAGCCGGTTCCTTCATCCACCACAAATAGAAAGAGAACTAACATAAGTCGCCGTTCAGCATCGGCATATCCTTCCAGGCCAACTCGCTATGAGCAGGTTAACAATGAGTTCATATTAGAATGTTTCGGTGTCGGTTTTAGAGCGTATCTTACGTTTTTCAGGAGCTCAGCATAGAATTGATGGGCGGTGAGGGGGCCTTTTGAGGGCCTGCGATGTCCTACCATGGACTCTCCTTTAGGTGTCCTTTCGTTGCGGTCGTCTATCAATACCATTGGCAGTGACACTTGAGGTGTTGACTGCAGCCTCAAAAATTCCATATCTGCCGTGCCAAGGAATTCGGCCAATATTTTCCGATATAGATATCGGTGGATGTCATGCTGGCATCCATTATAGATACATTTGTCAATTACTAATTCCGTTCCTAGGTTAGGGTCCTCCGAAAGGTCACAGCGCTTTCCATCTTCCGATTCGTACATTTTAGTCTGGCGCTGTGCAAAAACAGATTTCCAGATAAAGGCATGCTGTTTGAATTGGCTGAAGTAGGCAGGAGAATTCGCCATAATGACAACTAGAGTATGAGAACCACGGTTGTTCCGCCAATCAGAGAGATGGCGTTAGGGTTCTGGTGGCCAGCTCGGTTTAAGTGTCCGCTCTAAGGGGCGTCGAGACGCAAGGTGGTGCACCTTTGAGGAGGCCCAGCTCGATAAGACTATAGGAGTTTGGTTAGACGTGCAAGTTCATGCTCCGCAGTATATGCCCTTTCCTGGATTCGTAGGGTATGCCCAAATCACTCGGGATGTTTGGGCTGAGAGATCGTTTTAGAGTGTATATTGTTAACGTCGGGTTCTGTATCTTTTGACTGCTTCAATGGGACAATTCTCACAACGAAGGTTGCCACATTCTGAACAAGCTGGTGTAGCTTCTGCATCCATAACAGCGTGACCACATTGGCACTAGTTCATATCAGTTTGCCATAGCTCGATGATCAAAGAATGTCTGCTTACGCAGGCCCACATCCACTCGTAATATTCTTCTTTAACAAGTTCTCCCTTTTTACTGCCACTTGACCCTTTGCTGCCGTGATGGCCGTGGTGATGATGCTTGGACGAACCTGCCTACGATGAGTCAATATGATGCTGGACAGTGCTGCAGAGTCGGGCGTGCTCAGCCTCACTGGCGCACTGCGTGTATGCATAGTTCAGAAAAATACAGGGAAAAAAGGTTACCTTACCATCTTGAGCGTGGACCTGCGAGATTGGTCGCCTCAGTATGAAAGATGATGATTAGAAAGATCCTTAACCGGACGGTCGAAGGCCTAAATGATGGCAGCAGCGGGTGGGGTATAGTCTCTTTTGTGGTCAGCCATATTCATGCATTGTTGGCCGAATATGCATTAGCAAAGGTCATCTCACCTGGACGGCTCTGTGCTGCCTCTGGAACTCACTCTCCTGGAACGGATACTTCTGGGCTTCTAGCCGGCGGTGATAGAGGATCTGAAGAGAGAGCCTCTCCAATACATACACTTGGGCTGACGTGTCAAAGGGTTAAGTTAATTTGTGCCCGACCAAACTGGGAACTTATCGAGGGAATATCAAAGCTTTAATATCAAAGCTTTAATACAAAGAAGATTTCCAAAGGGAACAAATATAGCCACCTAAGTAGTGGCTTCAGATGAAGTAAAAGGGAAAAGCCTCAGTAGAGTGCCCGCCTGGAGGAAATATCAGAAGATTTTCGAAGTCGCAGCCTCGTCCAGACAAGGCAGAACTCCTCGGCTGAACTCGCCAATTTACTATAGCGGGGCATCAACCTCATTATCCCCTGCTTGCTTACAACCACATTCCTCAAGCTGGTCTTGGGACTTCAATTCTATGCTACTACTGCTCTCTCACCATGGGACAAGGCCAGTCTAGTGAAGGTGGGCCGCATCTTACAACACAGCAGGTCAGCCACGAGCTGGTACGTTCCTCTGCCGTCCTAGACGCCCCCACTGATTTCCTCTAGGCAGTGAGGTTCGCAAAACGCTGCTTCACTCCTCTCGAACTCTACTCGTTTCAAGATGTCTTCAAGAGCTTGGCAGATCACCAGAACTCCATCGCATACCTCAAAGAGGATACGATAACGCGATTCCTCGAAATTCCGGATATCCTTGGTGCATCCTCGATTATCTTTCAGATGATATCGTATCTCGGCGCGTTTCCTTTCAGCCAAGATGCTCCAGTCGTATTGGGATTCGAACAAATGATAATGGTTGTGGTAATAATGACACAACGATATCAACGCGTGCTGAAGAAGGGTAATCGGGATCGGACGAAGCTACTTTTCCGAAGTCTGGCAGTCTATGATCGAGGAGAGCCACACCATGATGACAATAAGCCCGAAACAAGCAAGGAGACGCATACGAATGAAAGATCAAGTGCTGCGAGAAGTCACATAGCAGGCTTCAGTGTGGATGATGCGGCGAATGACAATGATGAAGAGGAAGATGACGATGATCTGGCTCTGGCTGCGCTGGAGTCTTTAGAAGCCATCGAGGTCTTCAGACACGGCGATGCTCCTATTGCACAAGCTTCGATACCTTCGGACAATCTCAAGAAGCTTATAATGCTTCTCCTCTTAATAGCACCCCTTGGCACCCAAGTAAGTCTTGCTCGACACGCAGAAAGGCTATCTGGAGACCAACTCGAAAGCCTACGAAGGACAGCCGATAATATTCTAGGCGCATTTGTGAACGTGGAAAAGCTTCCCGGAGTCAAGGTCCATCAATTTAATACTGTGATACCCATTTCGTTACCATACCTGTTCAATGGCTTTAATGCCCTGTTTGAGCATTTCCTTTTCTCAAAAAATATCGACTTCACAAAACGGAGAGACTCAACTCCTCTTCCGCCGCCTGACCCAACAACGGATCAACCACTTTTACCACAAATAGGAGAGATCCTTGATCTAGATGTCTTATCCCAACTATCATTCTTCCTCCCAGGCGACACACTATTCAGACGTCTACGTCTACTATATTCTGGTGGTGACGCCGGATTCTCAATGGGGAGCTTTCAGACCAAAGTTTTCAACTGGCGAGCCCCAACCATTCTCTTAGTATCTGGAAACCGTGTCTCAGACCCTCCCGTGGGCGGCCAAGAACGAGGGTTCGCAGACACATTACCGCCAAAGCGCTTCCCAGACAGCAGCAAATCCAGTCACGTTGTCTTTGGCGTTTACCTCTCTCAGCCCTGGCACCAATCACATAAAGAATGCTTCGGTGATACAGATACACTACTCTTCCAGCTTGAGCCGGTTCACGAGGTTTTCCACGCCTCAACCATCAATAAAGATTACATTTCCTTCACCAAATCGCCCACTTCGCACGCTGGAATAGCTTTTGGCTCCCCACACCCGAAAACTAAGCCTACGGCCGGCCTACCGCCTCATGTGTCTCTTGGCGCGGTCTCCTTGATGCTCGACTCGAGTTTTGAGTTCGGTGTCTTCACGCACAATTACACAAGCGGTGGAGGGGCCTTTCACAATAGTGAGAGTAGGAAACATGACTGGCAGGATCGGTTTGAAGTTGAGAGTCTGGAGGTTTGGGGATGTGGTGGGGATAAGGAACAGGAGGAGCAGAGGCAGAGGTGGGAGTGGGAAGAGAGGGAGGCTGAGGCGAGGAGGAAGATCAACTTGGGGACGGGGGATATCGAGGCTGATATGGCGTTGCTTGAGATGGCGGGGCTTATTGGAGGAAGTAGGAGTGGTGGGTCGATGAACTAGGTGAAAGAACGGTGATATTAGTTGGATAGACATGACTATAGTAATAGTTATATATGGTTTCGAGCTTAGGTTGTTGAAGGCAGTGAGATACTAATGAGCACATTCTTCTCATCCGCTCATCCAGGAACAGAAGTGAAACATGCTTAACATATGTTCAAACCAATTGAATTTCAACATACCAAAGATAGTCAACACTGAATGGCGTTTTTGTACTTTGAGCCGTAAAATACTGTACAATCCATAAATGCCCCCAACCAGTAACTCCGAACCCCTATGCAGCCGTACAAATTGGCTATTTCTTCCCACCCCAGACCATTTCCTGCACACTCTCTAACACTCCCTTCTTCTTGTTCTCCCCCTCAGCCTCAACCACAGAACTCGCCCCCTTCTCCACAACCTTCTCCAACACTTTCCCCTTCATCTCCTCCTTTTTGGCCGTAGCCTTCGCAGCCTCCTTCGCCAACTCCTCCTTCCTAACCACCTCAACACTCACGCCCCTCCTCCTCGCCTCCCTAATCCTCCTAATATCCTTCTCTTCCTCGTCCCTAGCTTCCAACTCCCGAATCCACGCCTCATTCTTCTCCCTCGCCTTCCTCTCCTCAACAACCTTATCAAACTCCTTCCTCTTCTGCCTATCCGTCTGCCAGTACATACTACCTGCAATCATGGCCACTAATGTGAAACCCTGAGCGTAGATACGCGCGCGGAACATGCGGTTTGTGCGGTTGTGGTCGCCGGCGCGGATGGAGCGGCTTGCGCCTAGGAGGGCCATGCAGGTTAGGACGCAGCCTAGGGATGTTAATAATGAAGCCTTGGGAGAGACAAGTGAGGGTAATACCTAGGGGAATCAAAGGCTCCTCCTTCAACCGCCGCGAGAATTTCTGCCATCTGTTTTCCTCGTAGAACTCACTATTTCCCCAAAATCAGCTCATTGCTCGTTATCCATACAGGAGGGTAAGAAACTTACTTATTACCGTCAAAAGATGACGGTAGAGGTGTATTCGACATATTGCCTTATCTCCACGATACAAACTGATGCTCGTGTGAGGAGAGCCAGTGAGGGGGTCAAGTGGTGAGGTAATACTGGTAGAAAGTTAATCCGTGCCCTTCACCCGGAATAAACCCCCTGCAAAAAAGCATTCCAGTGGCTGAAAAATAACTCCGAGATCGCTGATAAACAAAGAAATTGACCCCACTAAAGAATTTCTGGTTTGACTCGACATAAACAACCTTTTTTCCCCACACCAGCTCGACCTTCCAATTGCACTGGAAATACACGCAAAGGACGAAAAATATGGAGAATGGTGTAGTGGTCAATGGCAATGGGGTCAAGAATGGGAGGCCTAGGACTCCGAGCCTCAATACGCTGAGCTTGACCGAGTATTCTACGAACCCTTCACCGCCGAGCGAGACCCCGAGGAATAAGATCAAAGGCGTCATTCCGGATGAATTTATTGCTTCGAATGGTTATCCTGACGTAAGTCTCACTTTTGCCATATCAATTCTTCTCTAATGGCTAGAGTAGTATCTGCGATTGATACTCACGTCGAAAGTCTACGAAGTTGTCGAAGAAACGCCCCTCACTCACGCCACGAATCTGAGTAATCGACTAGAATGCAAAGTCCTGTTGAAAAGAGAGGATCTACAACCTGTGTTTAGCTTCAAGTTGAGGGGGGCATATAATAAGATGGCGCATTTGGATCAGAACGATAGCTGGAGGGGGGTTGTTGCTTGTTCAGCTGGTTTGTCCTTTATTCCCTGACCAAAGTCTTGCTAATAGGAGGGAAGGGAACCATGCACAAGGTGTAGCCTACTCAGCACGAAAGCTCAAGATTCCTGCCACGATCGTAATGCCCCAAGGAACACCCTCTATCAAACACCTTAACGTCTCGCGGCTAGGCGGCACAGTCGTCCTCCACGGCGCAGATTTCGACGCCGCCAAAGAAGAGTGTAGCCGATTAGAGAAACTCCATGGACTGAAGAATATCCCACCTTTCGATGACCCATACGTGATTGCGGGACAGGGCACAATTGGCATGGAGCTATTGCGACAATGTAATATCCAAAAATTGGAGGCTATCTTCTGTTGTGTTGGGGGAGGAGGACTGATTGCTGGGATAGGAGTCTATGTTAAGCGCATAGCTCCGCACGTCAAGATCATTGGCGTTGAGACATACGATGCGAACGCTATGATACAATCATTAGCAAAAGGGCAAAGAGTGGTATTGAAAGACGTCGGGCTCTTCGCAGATGGAGCAGCAGTCAAGACCGTGGGCGAAGAGACATTCAGGCTTTGTCAAGAAGTGGTGGATGAGGTGATTCAAGTCACGACCGACGAAACCTGCGCAGCAATTAAAGACGTCTTCGAAGACACTCGCTCCATCGTCGAACCAGCCGGAGCTCTCGCCGTCGCTGGCCTCAAAAAATACGTCGCTTCCCACCCCTCATCCAACACCTCCCGAAACATGGTCGCCATCGCCTCAGGCGCAAACATGAATTTCGACCGTCTACGATTCGTCGCTGAACGTGCAGCTTTGGGTGAGAAGAAAGAGGCGTTGATCAGTGTTAGTATACCAGAGCAGCCTGGGTCTTTCGCCGAACTCATCAGAGCCATAATGCCACACATGTGCACCGAGTTCAGTTACAGATATGCAACAGATGCCATCGCCAACGTCCTCATCGGCATCTCCCTCACCTCCCCCGCTTCCCAACGAGACGAAGAGCTCTCCTCCCTCCTCTCCCGCATCGCCAGCAACGGCATGATAGCCACCGACCTCTCCGGCGACGAGCTCGCTAAATCACACATCAGGTACCTCGTCGGTGGACGCTCCGGCGTCCCCCACGAAAGGCTCTACATGTTCAACTTCCCCGAGCGGCCCGGCGCATTAGAAAAGTTTCTCACCACGCTGAGGCCGAGATATAATATCAGTCTCTTCCAGTATAGGAATGCGGGCAGTGATATCGGCAAGGTGTTGACGGGGATTGTTTGTCCGGACACGGAGTTGAAGGAACTGGAGAGCTTTTTGAGGAGGATTGGATATCCATGGGAGGATTGTACAGAGAGTGAGGTTTTTAGGACGTTCTTGAGGAGTTGAGATTCCTCTTTGGTCTTCGCAACAGCTCTTGGGAGGTGATATCTTGGCGCACATAGAAAAGGCGTATAACACGAAATCATATTTGCATCCGCTCTGATAATACGCCAAGTTCGAGGATAAGCGGTCGTTTTACCACTACCAAAGCGATGCGCATGGCTTTCGCCGTGCGGGTAGGGTTCCTCGAAAGCGAAAACAAGACGACACGGATACAAAGCAGGAGGGCGACCAGCCTTACGCCGACTCTCAATCTCATATCTTGCATAGTCCCAAGAAGCTAAAAGGCGGACATGATGCAACTGCTTTGCTCGAGTGTTGTTAACCTCTGTGAGGACTTGGATGACATAGACGACTTCGGTCTTCCTAAATCGAATGAGTTATTCAACGACCTCGTCTCCTAGTGCATCAAATTCCTTCCTTCTCCAAGCCTATCTCTTAATGGCAGTAAAGGCCTGCCCGACTACCTTATTACTAAGACTGAATATAAAATAATCGCACATATAACTGCCAATAAAACCAATTCCAGTGTGATTAGGACTAACTGCCATATTAAGCGGCCAAAAGTACAAATCAAGCTCAACTACAAGCGACCTAAAATTATTCTTCGAGCGGGGAAGGCTCGGCGACCAGAAAGCGCTATAGGATGTATGTAAAAGGGAAAGACATAGCGTCTTATATGTTAAATGTTCATCTAGCTTCAAAAATATATCTGTTGCTTGCCCGGCCTCGACATTGCCAGACTTAATCCCCTCCCTTATTAGAACCCCAAATTCCCAAACGCATTGCTTGCCTCTTGCAATAATTTAGTAACATTTTTGTAGTAATTGATAAGTGCCATTTTGTGCGTATCTTGTTGGCCGAGAGCGTAAAAATAAACCTTAGTTGTTCAAGATCTTTTTCGATAGTTGAACATAACTTTTTTTCCCTTCGTCCCAAGGTCGGCTAGTAAGCTCGCCGCTTCTACTCAGGCGCTAACCACCCTCGGCTCACCCTCTCCTCACCCAGCTGTAAGCTCTAGGTGCTTTTGCTTAGGAACGGGGACTGGCAATGTCATCGCCATGCTGAGATTCTGCTGCTGCAGCACAAAATAAGAGCGTAAAGCAGCGTGGGCGTATCTTAAGTTCATTAGTGGGCCCCCTTGTCTAGCGTCGAATATGCTAGAACTCTCTTTGGAACTGACTCGCCGAGTACTAAATTAATTCCTCCTCGCTTCACGATGCTGACTTATTAACCACTCGCTAAAACCCAAAACCAATTTTTTTTTTTTAAAAAAACTATAGCTATGAAACAGACAAAAAAATATAACCGTATAAAGAGCGGAGAGGCCCTCGGCTATAGAATAACCTCGCCCCCCAAACCCCCCTCAAAAAAAATTTATCATTGTGAACAGAGCTGTTAATGTTAGATTCCGTTTCGTTTGGAAATCTCGGATATCTCGGATATCATCTACTCACTGGGACTCGAACCCACGCCTACAAATCAATTTCATTAGACAAACTATAATCTCGCATAATAATGTGAACTTACCACTTTCGTGACCAGGAAATTGTGCTAAGGATTCACCTTAACCTGGCTGAATATTGAATTAGCCCAAGTGGATGGATTGTGAGATGTATTTCTTGCTTACCGCCATAACCAACCTAGGTTGTTGTTAGTTTGTCGTGATTTCATGTTAGAGTGTGTACTTACTCGGCCATCTGTCCTCAAGGTTTGTTTGGTTTGAAAATATTATTTCAAATTATATCTGTGATTAAGCGAATTTCAAAATAAACCCGAATTCTAGCCACCCAACCAATGAGATAACTGCTTAAACCCGAAAAGGCTTAAGCCACTTTGTACCTCTAAACAATTCCTCGCATAATTAATTAAGGAGATTCTAAGAACAGGTAAGGATTCCCGAGGAATATCCCAACAGTTCTGCAAATTTAGATTTTTGAAAACGAGCCAGGAGTGTTGTAGTCACGGGAGTCACGGGAGTCAGGTTGTGACTGCGCCACATACAGTACTTCGTAGCCCTAATCCAATTAATGTGACAAGTTCTGGTGGAATCTCACGTGCCTACAGCCTTTGGCGACTTGGCGGATCGGCGGAGTGTCACGTGTTAAATCATGTGACCGGATACGCGAGCAATTCACTAAGGAGGTTTTTAAGGGAGACTTTAACGACAGAACACGGAAGCGAGTCCCGCTTAGCGTGTTCTACCTATTTAAATAGGTCCTGTACTCTTAGAAATCTTCTCCTCTTCCTTCTTTAGCTTAATATTCTCGTCAATACAGCACCTTCTACCAAGTGTCTCCTCACGTGAGACTCCCTTTAGTAGAGTTGTCACAACCAACAACCTGTGTCTGGCAGCTTGTGCGAAGGACCCGTATTTGCGGCAGTAGCAAGCCCCTAGCTGCGCTATGGCAAAACGAGACGACATCCGGGAAGATAGGCGCTCCAATTACCAAATCTGCCCGGTTCTGGCTTTGACTACCACCGCTCTTCGAATTTGTGAGAAGGTCAGAAACGGCGAACTAGGAGTTTGTACAACTGTCGCGGATTATGTACGAAATGCAGACTGGCAACAGATAACCTCCATGATAATAAAATCAATGGATAATAACTTTTCAACCTTTATCGATGGAATAAAGAACGACTTTTCGGATCTTGAGTTTGTTTTACACGTCCTCTTATTGATCAGCGTTAACAATATGTAGCTTTAAACCCCTTCAAAAGGATATTCTTACGTCAGATCAGGGGGTCTACGCTGGAATTGTTCGTAGAGCTTGCGGCCAAACGTGTGTATACATTGGCAGCTCATATGGGAAGGACGTCATTCGAAACAGAATCACCAGAAATCATCTTAGTCAAACATATCGAAGCAAGGAGCCCACTAAGCCTCTTTACAATATAATGGACGAACCAGGCGCTATTACCTTCTTTATTCGATTATCAAGCTATACGGAAGCTGTATCAAGTCCTCAAATTCTTCTTACCGAGTCTGTTTGTTGCTCTATATTTGGGAATTTTAGCTTGAAACAATACCAGGAGTTACGACTAAAAGAACTCCCACCAGTTAACTGGGATTGGGGTCTAAACAGAAGTGATCCTCTTCAAACATGGCGATCTGGAGTCGAGACAATCGGCAACGATGTCGGTACATTTCGAAGATTACGAACGCTAGATAACTGTCTGAAATCCGGACCGATGCGCGTTGGGTTCTATCCCAGAAAAAACCCCACAACCCATGGCTCATATCTGATTACTCTCTTTGATGAGAATTTCGTAATCCCAAAACATATTGCCGAATATTGGAGACTTCAAAGCGGCTCGGTGGTCAATGTGCAGTGGCAAGTCCTTGATGATATCCATCCGCACGCATATGCCCAAATGGCTAGGAAATCTGATGATGGAAGGCGAGTCGGTATCAGGGTATTTAAAACTGTGGGACAGATTCCTTGTGAGCACTGGATAGTAAGGAACACAGTACAAGCGGTTTGCAATAGCAAATACCCTTCACGACTTTCTTACTGGTCAAATTGTTGGCAAAGATTACAAATGGAAGAGCTCTCGAAAGTATATCTTTCAAAGGAGCGAACATTATACAAATCGTAAATATTATTATTGTCGACTTTGTATTTGCATTTAATCTTATTGTATAACTTGAGCTAATATTTAATTATTTCGGGCTTTTCGGTATAATATCTCTTGCAGTCCCTTAAAGGTACAAATTTAGATTAGAGATTAGAGTAACAGCTAAGGAACTTCAAGTGCTAATTCTCTCTTAGCCTCTCCTTATCCCCCTTTTCTGCCAAAAGCTTAATAGCTATTGCACAAAGGTAAGCAACCCTTGCTAGCTGTCACGAGCGCCAGCTTCAGGGCCTAGAAAGGAAGGCAAAGTAGAAGGGTCTCAATTACGACTATACAAAGCTAAGGAAGGAAGTAGGAAACATGAAGCATTGCATGCTTAAATATCCTAGGTTCG
>Ga0302325_10009905_pt1 | contig 20739 bp, 21 predicted proteins | sample Palsa_T0_2_FD_201948 | JGI IMG/M metagenome (GOLD analysis project Ga0302325, IMG submission 201948) | Peat permafrost microbial communities from Stordalen Mire near Abisko, Sweden - Palsa_T0_2 | ecosystem: Environmental > Terrestrial > Soil > Palsa > Peat permafrost | place: Sweden: Abisko...
CTCGCCCGGGCCGGTTGCGCCGCCGACGGGCCGCAGGCCGCGGGGTACGAACGATAACGCGCCGCTACCCAAGCTGGGTCCGCTGATTTCGTCGCTGCTCAAGGCCATACCCCAGCAGCCGGCGCATCTCCAGGCCGCGGTAACACCCGTGCCCCCGGTACCGGGCGCGGCCGTGCCGCAGTCTCCGAACGTCAACCAGGCGGTCCCGGAGGCCGTCCCGGTTCCGCCCGCTCCGCCGGCCGGCATCGCAGGTGCTCCGACGTCACTCGTCGACTTCGTGACCGGGCCGAACAGCCCGAACCGAACCCTCCAACGATTCGGCATCTCGGGCACCGACCTCGGAATTCCCTGGGACAACGGTGATCCCGCTAATCGCCAGGTCCTGATGGCGTTCGGTGACACCTTCGGCTACTGCGCCATGCACGGCCAGCAGTGGCGATACAACGTCCTTTTCCGCAGCCAGGACCATGACCTGTCGCACGGGATTCACGTGGCCGACGGCGTGCCCAACAACCCGTACTCCGGCTCACCGGTATGGGCGCCGGGGCTTTCCAAGCAGGTGCTCAACAGCATTCACAAAGCGGGGCACGAGACCGGAATCATCCCGACGTCGGCGCTCTCGCTCGGGCGAACCCAGTACATGAGCTTCATGTCGATCAAGAACTGGGGCCGCGACGGCGAGTGGTCGACCAACTACTCGGGGATCGCGCGCTCGTTGGACAACGGTCAGAGCTGGGGTGTCTACCCCAGCAGCATCCGACTGGCCGGGGCGGACACCGTGCCCGGCGGACGGTTCGTCCCCGGCAACGAGAACTTTCAGATGGGCGCGTTCATGACCGGCAAGGACGGCTACCTGTACTCGTTCGGGACCCCGCCCGGCCGCAGCGGCGCGGCCTTCCTGTCCCGAGTTCAGCCGGGCGCGTTGCCGGATCTAGGTAAGTACCAGTACTGGAACGGCGAAGGAAGGGGCTGGGTTCCGGTGGACCCGAGCGCGGCGACACCGATCTTCCCCGGCCCGGTGGGCGAGATGTCGGCGCAATACAACGACTACCTGAAGCAGTATTTGGTGCTCTACACCAACGGTGGCAACAACGACGTCATCGCGCGTACGGCGCCCAAACCCGAAGGACCGTGGAGTCCCGAGCAGCCGCTCGTCTCGTCGTTCCAGATGCCCGGCGGCATCTACGCGCCGATGATCCACCCCTGGTCGAACGGCAAAGACCTGTACTTCAACCTGTCGCTGTGGTCGGCCTACGACGTGATGTTGATGCACACCACGCTGCCCTGACTACGCCGGAAGATTGAAGCTCATATCCACCGTTGTACCCGACGGCGTGCAGTCCATCTCCAGCCAGTCGCTCACCGCGCGAATCAGCAGAAGCCCGCGTCCACGCACACCGGGTTCGACGGAGGCCGGCTTCCACGAGCCGCCGTCGGTAACCTTGAGATGCACTCGCGCGCCGTCGTTTTCGCCGTCGATCCGAACTTTGCCCGGTTTACGCTCGCGGTAGCCGTGTTCGATGCTGTTGGCGCAGGCTTCGTTGATGGACAGCACGATGTCGGCGACCTGCTCGTCGGGGACTGCGGCGGACTGCAGCCAGGAAGCGAGTTGGTGCCGGATGTCGATGAGATGATCAGCGGTGACGACCTGGTCGATCACCAGCGGTGCGTACGGTCGGCGATAGACGACGATCGCGATGTCGTCGTCGTAGCCGCCCGGGGGAGCCAGCTCGCGCAGCGCCGCATCGGCGACGTCGTCGACCGTTAGGTGCTGTCCGCTTGCCACCGTCGCGCTGAGGTGCGCGATCCCGTCGTCGAGCGAGACGTCGCGACGCTCGACGAGACCGTCGGTGTAGAGCATCAGCGTCGAGCCGGGTGGCAGCACCACCGACGCTTGCGGACGAGGTTTCTTGCGGTTCACCGCCAACGGCACCGAGCGGGCATCCGTGATCAGCGTCGGAGCTGCCTGCGGCGCCGCCAGCACCGCGGGCAGATGGCCGGCGCAACTGTAGGAGAATTCGCCCGAGTTGGTGTCGAGAATCGCAAGAAAGACGGTGGTGCAGAACGCATCCGGGATCAGTTCGGCCACCGAATCGAGCTCTTCGAGCAGCCGCGCGGGCTCGGCACCGGTAAGCAGTAGCGCACGCGCGGAGGCGCGAAGCTGACCCATCACCGCCGCGGCGGACAGGCCGCGCCCCACACAGTCGCCGACGATGATGCCGATCCGTTGATCGCCCACCCGCAACACGTCGTACCAGTCGCCGCCGATTTCCAGAGGTGGCACTGCGGGCTCGTAACGAACCGCGAAACCGGGCGGAAGCTCGGTGGGCGCCAGCATCGCGTGCTGCAAGGTCAGCGACGTCTCGCGAGCTGCCTCGAATTGCCGCACGTGCTGGATCGCCAGCCCGAGGTGGCCGACGAGCACGGTGACCAGTAGACGGTCCTCCGCGCTGACCCGCCGGGGGACCCGAAGTTCCAGCCACAGCGCGACGTCGCCCGAACCGGTCAGGACGGCGACGATGCCTCTCGATTGGCCTGGGGTGTCGGGGGTTTCGACGGGTTGAACGGTCAGCGGTAGTTGACGGCGAGCTTGCTGAAAGATCTCCCGCAGCGGCTCGTCGAGTTGCCGCCAATCTGACGGGGTCTTGTCGCCGGCCACCTGGATGGCGGGCTCGGCGCCGCTCGTCGGCCATACCGCGGCCACCACCCGGTGAACGTCGAGAGCAAGCCGGCATTCATCGAGGGTGATCGCGAGTACCTCCGACATGCTCTTGGCCACGCTGACCGCCGTCGCCAACCGCAGCACCGCACTTTCCCTTGCGGCAAAGGCTCTTTCGGCGGTGATGTCGCGAAGTGTTCCGACGTAGACGTAGCCGTCCGCGCCATCCGCATTGACCCGGTTGACGTTCGCCGCTACCCACACCAGTCGGCCGTCGCGATGCCGGATGGGGGTCTCGTACTGGACCTGGTTATTTTCGGCCAGCCGGGATTGTTGTAGCCGCGCTGCTTTTTCGTCCACCAGCCACGGATGCGGCCAACGGTAGGGGATGCCGTGCGCCGGGTAGCCGGTGAGTTTGGTGAAAGCGTCATTGGCTTCGATGATGGCGCCGATGCGATCAGCGACGAAGAATCCCTCCTGCAGGGAATTCACCACCGCGTTGCGGAACTCGTCGCGATCGGCGAGATCCTCGGCGCGGGCCCGCTGCTCCTCGTAACGCTTTGTGCCGTCAAGGAATCCGCGTGTCGCGACGTCGAGCGGGGCCAGCGTCTGCAACAGGAAGGCCAGCGCCACCGCCCCGTCGAAGCCGGGAAGCTCCACCACCAGTCGGTGGTATAGCTCAGAGTGTTTCTCGACGATCTCCAGCATGCTGATGTCGTCGTGCAGTGCGCGGCGGCCGAGCTCGTGACCGACCGCGAGGTCTTCCTGGTTGCGGGTCTCCAGGTAACTGCGCAGCGCGGCCGCGTACGCAGTGTGGAAATCGACGTGTGTCATCCGGACACACCTCGGTGCCGTGCCGTGAGGACCAGCGCGTCGTCGTTGTCCTTGGCGTGGCTGTGCAGGATCTGCTCGGCGATCGTCAGGGCCGGCGCGGCGAAGTCGATGTCGTCCAGATGTTTTTCGTCGATGCCGTCACTGGCGATGACCAGTAAGTCGCCCGGGCGAATCGGGAAATCCTGCGATGCAACCACTTCGGGGATCCGGTAGCCGACGATGCCGCCGGCGAGGCGTACTGACGAGCGTACCTCGACACCGGCTGGGTGTTTGGCGACCAAGTCGGCGGCGACGTTCCCGATCCCGACCCAGCTGAGCGTATCTGTCTGAAAGTCGATGTGCGCCAGCGTCATCGCCACACCGCGGGTGTTCGACAGGCCACGGTGGCAGCACTGAACCAGCGTTTCGAGCGCCTCGCCGCGGGCGTCGCCAAGGATCTGCACGCCGCAGTCGGCCGCCTCGGCGGCCAGTTCGCCGTGCCCCAGACCGTCCAGCACACCGATCAGCGCGGCGGCGCCGTTCACGTCGACCGCGATCGACCGGTCGCCGCAGACGGTCTGGCCTGGCAGCGGGCGCGACGTCGCCGCCCATTCGATCGGCCCCAACCACCCGTGCTCAGCCATTGTTCGGAATCCACTTCCACATCTCGATGGTCGTGCCCTCACCCGGGCTGGATTCCACGATCAAACGGTCCATCAACCGGCGCGCTCCTGGCAGGCCGAGCCCGAGTCCGCGGCCGGTGGAGTAGCCGTCCTCCATTGCCCTTTCGATGTTGGCGATACCCGGGCCGTCGTCTTCGGCCCGCACGACCAGGGCCTGTCGGCCTTCGCGGTCTTGTACGGCAACCCGGATCGCCCCGTAGCCGGCATAGCTGGTGATGTTGCGAGCGACTTCGGAGATCGCTGTGGCAATCATGGTGACATCGGTCAACGAGAAACCCATGTCGCGCGCCATTTGGTGACCCGCCTGGCGAGCGGCAACGATGTCGTCGGGATGACCTACGTCAACGACGACGTCATCCGACACCGTCACGTCCGATCGATTTCCGAGCAGCCAGTCGCCGATTCAACAGCGCCAGGCCCTCTTCCAAGTCCAGCGCGGTGTCCATGTCCTCGAACAGGATGCCGAGCTGGACCATTGCGAACGCGACCTCAGGCTGCAGGCCCACGATCACGGTGTGGGCGCCGCGCAGACTGGTCATCCGTGCAACAGTCTGCAACGACCGGGCGGCGAATGAATCCAGTACGTCGATGGCGGTGACGTCGACGACGATGCCTTGCGCCCGATACTCGGTGACCCGTTGCATCAAACGTTCGCGGAACAGCTCGGTGTCAGAGTCGGATAGGGCGTTTTGCACCGTGGCAATGAGAATCTGTCCCTGTTTCAGAATGGGTACTGGCATGAGACTTTCGCGGCGATCTGGTGTTAGGTGGTTTGCTCGCCGGCGCGGGTGACCTCATACCCCAGCAGGTGTTCGGCCTCCTCGATGCCGCCCTGCAGGTCGCCGACGGCGTTCATCTTGGAAAGATCCAGCCCGATCGTCACCAGCGTGAGTGCGATCTCCGATGACAGACCGGTGATGATGACGCTGGCACCCATCAAGCCGGACGCATCGACGGTCTGCACGAGGTGGTTGGCCACCGTGGAGTCGATAGTGGGCACACCGGTGATGTCGATGACGACGACCTTGGCCCGGTTGGCGCGAATGGCCCGCAGTAGTTGCTCGGTGACCTGCCGGGCGCGCTGGCTGTCCAGAACGCCGATGATCGGCAGAATCAGCAACTGCTCGCGCACCTGGAGCACCGGCGTCGACAGCTCGCGGATGGCCTCTTGCTGCTGGCGGATGATGCGCTCGCGTTCCTGCACGAAGCCGACGGCGACGGTGTTGGCGATCCGGTTGGCCGCGGGCTCGTAGGCGTCGAGCACCCGGTTCAGCAGGTCGAAGTCCGACTGATACTTCTCGAAGAGCGACCGGGCCAGCACGTCGCGCAGCAGCAGGACGATGCCGACGACCTCATTGGTCTCCACGCCACGCGGAATGATGCGTTCGGACAAGTCGCGCGCGTAGTCCTGCAGCGCCTCGACGCTGCCGGTCTCGAGCACCTCGACGTAGCTGTCGTACACCGTCGTTGCCTCGGAGAAGATCTCCTCGGGCGACATCGCGGTCAACAATTCGGCCTCGGTGATCCTGCGGGCCCATTCCTCGCGCAACCCCGTTCGGTTCTGGCGCAAGTGCTGCACCAGCTGTGGCAGCAACAAACCCGCACCCGAAACTGCCGACGTCTGACTGACGACGCCCGTTGACGAGAGATCTGTTGACTGATCCGACACTGAACCTCCCGGATCTCCGCGGTGGACCGAGTCCCGCGCCTAGACTAACCGAGCCTCGCGGCGACGGCCGTTGAAGTAATATTTCTGCGAATTTGCCAGGCGGCGAGGGTCGGCACCGGACCCGCCAGGAGCGACAAGACTCCAGATGAAGGATAGCTGTGTCAGCTGCGGATCCGATCACTACCTCCGTGGAGCATCGGGAAGGTGTCGCCGTGGTCAGCATCGGCGGCGAAATCGATTTGAGCACCGCGCCTGCCTTCGAAGCGGTGATCGCGGAAGCGCTCGAAGAAGATCCACCCGCGCTCGTGGTCGAACTGTCCGAGGTGATCTTCATGGCGTCGGTGGGACTGCGGATATTGGCGGCCACGCAGGAAAAGGTCGGGAAATCGATTCAGATCGCAGTGGTGGCCGACAATACGGCGGCGAGCAGACCGATGCAGCTGACCGGTCTGGACAAGCTCATTTCGTTGTACCCGACGTTGGACGAGGCGTTGACCGCGCTGGACCGGGCCACCGGCGACTAGCGGCTACGGACGGAGCACCTGGCGCGCGATCGCGTACTTGTGCACCTCGGTCGGGCCGTCGTACAGGCGAAAGGCTCGCATGTCGGAGAAGATCATCCCGACCGGTGTCTCGTCGGAAATGCCGATGCCACCCAGGATTTGGACGCAGCGGTCGGCGACCTTGAACAGCTCCTCGGACACATACGCCTTGACCATCGAGCTCTCGTGTCTGCCGGTGCCCCGATCGCCCTTGTCCAGCGTCCAGCACGCCCACCAGATCCCGAGCCGGCATTGCTGCAAAGCGATTTCGTTGTCGGCGATCATGAAGCTGACGCCCTGATGTTCACCGAGCGTCTTGCCGAACGCGGTCCGCTCGCGGGCGTGCCGTACCGCGATCGACTGAGCGCGCGAAGCGGCTCCGAGCCAGCGCATGCAGTGGGTCAGCCGAGCGGGCGCCAGCCGCATCTGTGCGTAGCGCAAGGCCTGGCCGACCTCGCCGAGCACTGCCGAGGCGGGCAGCCGCAGATCGTTGAACCGCACGACGCCATGGCCTTCGACGTAGTTGCGATCCATCGTGTTCATCACCCGCTCGATCTCGATGCCCGGGGTCGCGCCGTCGCAGAGGAACAACGTCGGCCCGTCAGGGAACCCCGGGTTCGGCGCGACGCGGGCCATGATGATCCAGGTCCGGGCGCCGTTGGCTCCGGTGATCAACCACTTGTGGCCGTTGATGACGTAGTCGCTACCGTCGAATTCCGCCATCGTGGCCAGCTGGTTGGGATCCGAACCGGCGCCGCCGGGTTCGGTCATCGCGAACACCGACCGCTGCCGTCCGTCGATCACCGGAATAAGGAATTCGTCGATCTGCTCGGGGTTGGCGACCTTACCCAGCAGGAACATGTTGCCCTCGTCGGGCGCGGCGCAGTTGAGCGCGATCGGGCCCAGCGTCGACCAGCCGGCCGCCTCGAACAGCACGGCCTGCTCGCGGTGCGACGGCTCGCGGCCACCAAAACGCTTGGGCGCCTGGAATGTCAGCAGTCCGGCGGCGCGGGCCAGCTCCACCAATTCGGTGCGCAGCGCGTCGTCGGGACCGTGCCGAGTCAGGCGGGGGTCGGTCTCGTAGGGCACGATCTTGTCGGTGACGAACGCGCGGATCTCGTCGCGCAACGTCGCGGTGTCGGCGGGTATGTCGAAATCGATCATGCGGTTTCCATCAGTGTCAGCGCCTGCTCGAACAGTCGCACCGTGGCCTCGTGGAGCAGATCGCCGACCTCCTTCGGGGCCTTGCCGGCGCTGGCCCTGGCGTTCGTGCCCTCCAGCACGATGCCGAGTTTGAAGCAGGCCAGCACGGTGTACCAGGTGACGTGCGATAGGTCGCGGGTGGTGTTGCGGGCGTAGCGCTCGACAAGATCGCTGGGGGCGGCCAGTCCGCCCTTCTCGAAAAGCGTTCCGCCGAACGCGGCGGACTGTCCCCACGTCGCCAGCAGCCAGCCGAGGTCCAGCAGCGGATCGCCGATCGTGGACATCTCCCAGTCGACGATCGCGACGACCTCAGGGCCGGTGCGGGAGAACATCACGTTGGCCGCGTGGTAATCGCCGTGCATGATGCCCGGTGTCCACGCCGTCGGCCGGCCTTCCTCGAGCCACGTGGCCACATCGTCGACGCCGGGAATGTCTGGGCCAGGGTAGTTTTCGAACTCCTTGTAAGACCCCAACTCCGAAAGCCAGCGTGGCACTTGGCGTTCCAGGAAACCGTCCGGCTTGCCGTAATCGCTTAAGCCCACCGCGGCGTAGTCCACCGCCCCGAGCTTGGCCAGCGCGTCGGCCATCGACAGCCCCATCTCGAATCGCACTGCCGGGTCGGCGGCGTGCAGCTCGGGCAATTCCTGGCCGGCGTTGAACCCGTCGATCGGCTCCATCAGATAGAAGACCGCATCGCCGAGCACGCCGGGGTCGTCGCAACTGGCGATCAGCCGAGGATGCGGCACGTCAGTCCCGGCCAGTGCCGCCAGCACCTGTGTCTCGCGCATGATCACGACGTTGCTGCGCGGGCGTAGGTGCTTCGGTCCGCGTCGCAGCACGTACGGCCGGCCCGACCGGGTGAACCGCAACATGATGTTCTGTGTTCCGCCGGTGATCGCCGAAACGTTCTCGAGCGGGCCGTCGCCTAGCCCCTGCTTCGACATCCACTCGGCGAGGCCGTCCGGGGCTTTGAGCTCCTCCACGAAGGTGAAGCTACTACGGTCGAGGACGGTGATCGGCGCGCGGTCGGGTCGAGCCGGTGCCCGGATCAGGGGATCAACACGGTTGAACCGTGGGTCTTGCGACCCTCCAGATCGCGGTGGGCTTGGCCCGCGTCCCGGAGCCGGTACCGGTCACCGGTGGTGACGGCGATCGTCCCGGCCTGGACGGCGCTAAACAATTCGCCAGTGCGCCAGGCGAATTCGTCGTAGGTGCGCAGAAAGTGCGGTCGCAGGGGCCGAGTCAGGTACACCGAGCCCGCGGCGTTCAGTCGCTGCGGGTCGACCGGCGGAACAGGCCCGCTGGACGCGCCGTACAGGGCCAGCGTTCCGCGGACTGCCAGGCTGGCCAGGCTGGCGTCGAACGTCGACCGGCCGACCCCGTCGTACACCGCCGCGACGCCCGCGCCGCCGGTGAGCGCACGGATCTTCGCGCCGAACGTGGCGGGATCGTCGGGATATCCGAGGACGTCGACCGCTCCGGCGCTACGGGACAATTCGGCTTTCGCCTCGGTGGAAACGGTGGTAATGACTCGTGCACCCAGGCTCGTCGCCCACTGGGTCAGGATCAACCCGACTCCGCCGGCGCCGGCGTGCAGTAGGACAGTGTCGCCGGAACCAACCGGGTACACCGACTTGATCAGCAGGTGGGCCGTCTGACCCTTCAGAATCGCCGACTCGGCAATCTCAGCGCTGACGCCGTCGGGCACATGGCATACCAAATCGGCGGGTGCCAAGCAGTATTCGGCGTAGGCGCCGTCAGCATCGGAGGTTGCCACGCGGTTGCCAACTTGTGCCGTGTGCACCCCTTCGCCAACGGCGGCCACCGTGCCGGCCGCCTCGCTGCCCAGGATGAACGGCAACGGATGCGGGTACAGCCCGGTCCGAAAATACGTGTCGACGAAGTTGACGCCGATCGCCTCGGTCTTGATCAGCAGTTGCCCCGGCGCCGGCTCCGGCACTGGCCGCTCCACATACGCGGGCACCTCGGGCCCGCCGGTCGCGGAGACCTCTATCGCGTGCATCAGCCGAGGTGCGCGACTTGAGGTTTGGTCGGAACGACGGGTTGAGAAACCACGAGCCAACGCTCCTTTCGTCGCGGGCGCCTGGACCGCGTTGCCGTGGATTCTGCTGCTCAGACTCGTGGGGTGTCTATGTTGTGGTGGACAGCGGTGCGGGCCGATCGCAGTGCCGCGCCACATCCGGGCGGCTTCCGTGCACACTTGATCCAGCTTCCTCACAGCGGGCACCGGTAGTGTCCGATGCTGGCTACTAATTAGGAGGAACGACGATGCCGCGGACCGACAACGATTCCTGGGAGATCACCGAGAGTGTGGGGTCGACGGCACTCGGCGTGGCCGCGGCCCGCGCCGCTGAGACCGACAGCGACAACCCGCTGATCCAGGATCCGTTCGCCCGGGCATTTCTGGACGCGGCCGGCGAAGGCATGTGGAGCCTGACGTCGGATCCCAAGTTGTCAGCCGCACTGACCGATCTTGTTCCGGACTTGGCAGCGCACACCCAGACGATGGTCGACTTCATGGCGGTGCGCACAAAATGGTTCGACGAGTTGTTCCTCGACGCGGTGTCCTCCGGTGTTCGCCAAGTGGTGATCCTGGCGGCCGGCCTGGACTCACGCTCCTGGCGGCTGCCGTGGCCCGCCGGTACCACGGTGTACGAGCTTGATCAGGCCAAGGTGCTGGACTTCAAGTCGAGCACCTTGGCGCAGCGCGGTGCGCAGCCGACCGCGCGTCTGGTGAGCGTCGCGGTCGATCTGCGCGACGACTGGCCAACGGCATTGCGGGAAGCGGGCTTTGACGAATCCGTGCCGACGATGTGGTCGGCCGAGGGACTACTGCGTTATCTGCCTGCGGCGGCCCAGGATTTGCTGTTCGAGCGGATCGACTCGCTCAGCGCGGCGGGCAGCTGGCTGGCCACCAACGGGCCCTCGAAGCAAGCAGTGAACCCTGATCTGCTGGCCAGCCAGCGGGAGCAGTCGCAGCGTTTCCGTGCCGCGGCCGCCCAAGTGCTCGGCACCGAAATCCCTAACGTGGAAGAACTCTGGTATCCCGAGGCGCGCACCGAGATCGTCGACTGGCTGAGCGAGCGTGGCTGGGACGCGTCGGCAATCGGCATGGCCGATCTGCTGGCCCGTCATGGGCGCACTGTTCCCGGAGACGACGTGTTGCCCCACGTCGTATTCACCTCTGCGCGTCGGCCCTAATTTGCTGAACCGCTAATACCGTTCGGGTCAGGTTGTCGATAGCTCGCCGATTTTGTTGTACCCCAGTACCGATCCGGCGTAACGAGCTCGGTAAACCCGCTGAAGGGCCCCGCCGGCGGGATTAGCTCCCCTGTCGGTTATCCAGATGTTTAGTCCAAATGTTTGGACGTTTAAAGCCCTGGGTACCTTAGCTCTGATCTACGGTTTTGCCCGACAATGGAGGTCAGGATGCGTGGCGGAGGTTTACTCAGTGCCCTTGTGGTCGTCTGGTTGGTAATCGGCGTCATCGCCGCGTTTCAACGGGACTACCTGAAGAACACCGATCAAAATTGTGCCTCTTTAGGCACTATCGCAGTCACAGTGATTGCAGGTCCCCTGAATTATGCGGGTGTCAACCCGAAGGTGACCGAATGTCATCTCCCGCAACCCAGTTCGATGCCCGCCATGGACATCAACCACAGGATTGGAATGGAGGCGTCATGATCGGCCTGGGCATCATCTTGCTGATACTCGGATACGTCCTGAAGGTGGCTGTGCTGCAAACGATCGGTGTTGTCCTGCTGGTTATCGGTGCTGTGTTGTGGGTGCTCGGTTCCGTTGGTCGCCCGGTGGGCGGCAGACGCTACTGGTACTGACCCCGATTACTGCAAACCAATTGAATACCTGAAATGGAGTCGTCATGATAGTTCTCGGAATCGTTTTGATCGTCATCGGATATTTCGTTCCAACCCTCAGCATCTTGTACACAATTGGCGGCATTCTCGTGGTCATTGGTGTGATTCTGTGGATTCTCGGCGCCGTCGGTCGGCCGGTGGGCGGTCGTAAAGTCTGGTTCTAACCCGCTGACCCCTCGAGGTTGGCTCACAGCTGCCACATAGGAGCGCCATAGCAATGCCCCATCGGGCTGCGCATACTAGGTAGTTGTGAGCCAACCCCAAGCCCCCGTCGAACGCATTGTCATGCGTCGTGCCGACGGAAACCCGATCAACGTCCTGGTGGTCGATGACGAGGCCGTCCTCGCCGAAATGGTGTCAATGGCATTGCGTTACGAAGGCTGGAACATCGCCACCGCCGGCGACGGAGCGGCAGCTCTGGAATCCGCGCGATCGCAGCGGCCGGACGTCGTCGTTCTCGACGTGATGTTGCCCGACATGAGCGGGCTGGACGTGTTGCGAAAACTCCGCGAAGAGAGCCCGCAGCTCCCGGTGCTGCTGCTGACCGCAAAGGACGCCCTCGAGGACCGCATCGCCGGGCTCACCGCCGGGGGCGACGACTACGTCACCAAGCCGTTCAGCCTGGAAGAAGTGGTGCTGCGGTTGCGCGCACTGCTACGGCGCACCGGGGTCACGACGGAGGACAGCGGCGCGCAGCTGATCGTCGGCGATCTGGTGCTCAACGAGGACAGCCACGACGTGACCCGCGCCGGTGAGCCAATCTCGTTGACGTCCACCGAATTCGAGCTGTTGCGCTTCATGATGCGCAACTCCAAGCGGGTACTCAGCAAGGCGCAGATCCTGGACCGGGTGTGGAGCTACGACTTCGGCGGTCGCTCCAACATCGTCGAGCTGTATATCTCCTACCTACGCAAGAAGATCGACAACGGGCGTGAGCCCATGATTCACACGCTTCGCGGCGCCGGCTACGTTCTCAAGCCGGCACGCTAGCCATGGGCCAGGCTTGGTCCCTTCGGTTTCGGCTGTTGGTCGGTCAAGTCGTCATCCTCGCCGTCGTGTGTATCGGAATCGGCGCGGCGACCGAGCTCGCGCTGTACCGATACCTGGTCGCACAGCTCGATACTCAGTTGCGCGACGCCTCGCAGCGTTCGGTGCGGATAATCGGCGAACCGCCCACCGCGCCGTGGCGGCATCACCAGCGGGCGTTCCCCCGACCGGGCCCGGGCCCGGTGTTTTTGGACGCTCCGGGCCAGCCGGTGGGCATGGTCGCGGCGGTCACCAGCCAGGACGGGGCGATCGAGGCCGGTTACCTGACCACCGCCGGTGGTCGTGCCGCATTGACCGACGCCGCCCGGGCTGAGCTGGGCGCGCTGCCGGTCAATCGGCCACCGGCGACCATAAACGTGGACGGCTTAGGCCGTTATCGCGTCGTCTCCGCATTCGCCCGGCGCAGCGGTGACGTCGTCATCACCGGCCTGTCGATGTCCGACGTCGACGCGACGATGATCCGGGTCCTGCTGATCTTCGGCGTCGTCACGCTGATCGCCGTTGCGGCGGCCACCACCGCCGGCATCGTGATCATCCGACGGGCGCTGGCCCCGCTGGGGCGGGTCGCCCAAACCGCCGGCGAGGTCGTCGATCTGCCGCTAGACCGCGGCGAAGTCGCACTGCCGATGCGGGTGCTCGAGTCAGATGCCAACCCGCGCACCGAAGTTGGTCAACTGGGCTCCGCGCTCAACCGGATGCTCGACCATATCGCTGCCGCGTTGTCTACCCGGCAGGCCAGTGAGACGCGGGTGCGGCAATTCGTCGCCGACGCCAGCCACGAGCTGCGGACCCCGTTGGCCGCTATCCGTGGTTACACCGAGCTGGCCCAACGCGTGGGAGACGACGGCGATGCCGTGGCGCATGCGATGAGCCGCGTGCAGTCCGAAGCCGAGCGGATGACTCACCTCGTGGAGGACCTACTCCTGTTGGCCCGCTTGGACTCCGGGCGGCCGCTGGAACGCGAATCGGTGGACCTTTCCCGGGTGGCGGTCGACGCGGTCAGCGATGCGCACGTCGCGGGGCCGGACCATCAGTGGGAGCTCGATCTGCCCGAAGAGCCGGTGATCGTCCTCGGCGACGCGGCCCGGCTGCATCAGGTGCTGACCAACCTGTTGGCCAACGCCCGCGTGCATACCAGTCCGGGAACCGTGGTGACCACTCGATTGGATTCTGATGGAACGCATGCCGCGCTGAGCGTGTGTGACAACGGGCCCGGAATACCGGAGCAACTGCAGTCGGAGGTATTCGAGCGCTTCGCCCGCGGCGACACATCGCGATCCCGCAAAGGCGGCAGTACCGGCTTGGGCCTGGCCATCGTCTCAGCGGTGGTGAAAGCACACGGCGGCACGATCACGCTGGACAGCGCGCCGGGGCACACCGACTTCACAGTTCGATTGCAGCTAGCTGAGTCGTGAAACTCAAAGACATACAACAGGATTGATCGTCCTGTGGGGAAATCCACCACGCGACAGCGACGCCGGGTCGTCGCTGTCGCGCCGTGCGATTCGATCGAGGCCCTAGGGGCAGGTCACATCGATTTCGAAGGGCTTGTTCACCGGCTGCATCGGGTTGGCCATGTCCACCCCGGTCGCGGTCCCGCTGATCTTGTACTTGCTGCCGTCCTTGGTCGCGCTGGCGTTGCCCTGGCCGGTGCCGGGGGTGTAGCCAAGCGTCACACCGTTGACGTTGCCCAGCCCGACCGACTTCACCGACGGCGGGTTGGCATCGGTCAGCACGACGCCGATGCCGGTTTGTGCGCCGCCGATGGCGATGTTGAAGTTGCCGGCGGCACTGGTGCAGGCAACGGTGCCTTGCACGGTCTGGTCTTTGCCGTCGATGGTGACCTTCGCTGTCGAGGAGCCACTCGAGGCTGCCACGGTGGTCCCATTCGACGATACGGAGCTGGTCTTCTTGTCGCTCGAACAGCCAGACAGACCCACGACGACGATCGCCAGCCCTGCTGCGGCGACCGTTACTGAACGCTTCACCCGGTTCTCCTTTGTTTTGTGGCGGCCCGTCACCGTTGACGGACCGTTTCGGCAGTATGCAGCTTTGCTGGAACCATAGTTAGCGAATTGAGCAAAAATTAAGCTCCCTGTTGAGACGGCCTGACCCCGCTTAAGCGGAAATTTGCCGCTCGTATTCCTGTGCGGCGAATAGCGACGTCAAAGCCGGGGCCGGTTAAATGTCTGAGACCCGCGATAATGTTTGCCTTTCTGTCGCTTCCAACACGGGTGTAATAGTGGCAATGTCTGTCCCGTGAACCACAAGGCGCCGACCGCGGCAATCGCATCCGCACATCAGAATCGCCGGCTACCACTAGACGACACGGCCGATTTCGCAGACGCCGACCGGGGATTCATCGGCGCACTGACGCCATGCGTCGTCAAGGCCGCCGACGGGCGTGTGGTGTGGGACAACGACCGGTATTCGTTCCTCACCGGTGACGCGCCCACATCGGTGGATCCCAGTCTGTGGCGGCAATGCAAGCTGACCGCCAAACAAGGCCTGTACGAAGTCGTGCCGGGCATCTATCAGGTACGCGGACTGGACCTCTCGAACATCAGCTTCATCGAGGGCGACACCGGCCTCATCGTGATCGATCCGCTGGTGTCCACCGAGGTGGCCGCCGCGGCGCTCCAGCTGTATCGCATCCACCGGGGTGATAGGCCAGTTGTCGCGGTCATCTATACGCACAGCCACGTCGACCATTTCGGTGGCGTGCTGGGCGTCGCTACACAAGCCGAGGTGGATGCGGGCAAGGTGGCCGTGCTGGCACCCGAGGGGTTCACCGAGCACGTCGTACAGGAGAACGTCTACGCCGGGCCCGCCATGGCACGCCGCGCCACCTACATGTACGGCTCCTTGCTGGAGGCTGGTCCGCGCGGACACGTCGGTTGCGGTCTGGGTCAAGTGCCGTCGCTCGGTGAGATAGCCCTGATCGTCCCGACCATCGACATCCAGAGCACCGGTGAAACTCACACCATCGACGGCGTCGAGATTGAATTCCAGATGGCACCCGGCACCGAAGCGCCCGCCGAAATGCATTTCTATTTCCCGCGATTCCGCGCGTTGTGCATGGCTGAGAATGCCACCCACAACCTGCACAACCTGCTGACGCTGCGCGGCGCGCTGGTTCGCGACCCGCACGCCTGGTCGGGATATCTCACCGAGGCGATCGACTCCTTTTCCGGCCGCACCGATGTGGTGTTCGCCTCCCACCACTGGCCGACCTGGGGACGCGAGCGCATCGTCGAATTCCTGGCGTTGCAACGCGATTTGTACGCCTATTTGCACGACCAGACGTTGCGGATGCTCAACCAAGGGCACACCGGCGCCGAGATCGCCGAGACGCTGCAGATGCCCCCGGCGCTGGACAAGGCGTGGCACACCCACGGCTACTACGGCTCGGTCAGCCACAACGTCAAGGCGGTCTATCAGCGCTACATGGGCTGGTTCGACGGCAATCCGGCCCGGCTGTGGCCGCACCCTCCCGAAGCGCTGGCCGGTCGATACGTCGAGGCGATCGGCGGTATCGACCGCGTCGTCGACCTAGCTCAACAGGCCTTCGACGCCGGTGACTTCCGTTGGGCGGCAACGCTGCTGGATCACGCCGTGTTCGCCGACAGCGACCACGGCGGGGCCCGCACGCTTCTCGCGGACACGTTGGAACAGTTGGCGTATGGAGCGGAGAACGCGACGTGGCGCAACTTCTTCCTGTCCGGCGCCGCCGAGTTGCGCGATGGCAACTTCGGCAGCGGGGCCCAAACCACATCGCCGACGTTGATGTCTGCGCTGACGCCGGAGCAGATCTTCGACGGCCTGGCCATCAGCGTGAATGGACCTCGAGCGTGGGACTTGGACGTCGCGATCGACGTGACGCTGGCCGATCGCGACGCCAACTACCGGCTCGCACTGCGCAACGGCGTGCTGGTGCAGCGACGGGTGCCCGCCGATGCGGCCACCGCGAGCGTGACCATCAAGCTGGACAACGCTTTTCGCCTACTCACGCTCGCGGCGGGCGATTTCAGCTCGCCGGGTGTGGAGATCTCCGGCGATCAGTCGGCGTTGCAGCAGTTTCTGGGCGTCATCGAGCGGCCCGATCCCTCGTTCAACATCGTGACGCCGTAGTGGACCGCGGTCTCACATTCGGCACACCAGTCTCCGGCCCGGCTGGGCTGTCGCGGGCATCTGGCACTTGAGGCAACGAATACCCTCGCGGGCATATTGACATGAGGCAACAGGGGGCACCGATGTGCCCGCCTCTGGGCGACAATTCCCCGGCACTGATCGCTGTCGCTCGAAGGTGGGCACAACGCCCGCCCCGCTGCGGGGAGGCGCGTGCGACGTGTCACCCCGCGACGTCGATGACCACTTTGCCGATCGCCTTGCGATCGGCCACATGCCTCAGCGCCGCCGCCGTGTCAACCAGCGCAAACCGGGCGCCGATGTAGGGCCGGATCACGCCCGATGCGAACATCTGCGTCAACTCCCGCATATCGCGTGCGGAGTCGTCCGGCCGGTCGCTCACGAACGTACGAATCTCCATGCCGCGGACCGTGATTCCTTTAAGTAGGACGAGGTTCAGCGGAATGGAGGGGATGATGCCGGCGGCGTAACCGAGGGTGATGAAGGTCCCGCCGCGGGCAAGTCCGCGCAGTGCCGGTTCAGCATATGGTCCCCCGACCGGGTCGAGTACCACCCGCGCGGCGTCGCCGGTGAGCTCGCGGATACGCATCTTCAGGTCCTCCCGGTCGTAATCGACCGTCGCTTCCGCGCCACGCTGCCGGCATAGCTCGAGCTTTTCCGGACTCGACGCGGCCGCCAGCACCCGGGCCTTCATAGCCACCGCCAGATCGACGGCGGCCAGGCCCACGCCTCCCGCGGCACCGAGGACGACCACCCAATCGCCCGGTTCGACAGCGGCGATCGAGCGTAGGGCGTGATAGGCCGTGCGGTAGGTGACGCCGAACGCCGCAGCGGACGCGAAGTCGACGGCGTCCGGTATCTCTGTCACCATCGCCGAGTGCAGGAGCGTTTGCTCGGCGAACGCCCCGACGAACGTGGTGGCCGAAACGCGTTGACCCGGGCGGTAAGACACGCCTTCACCGACCGCGATGACCTCGCCGGCGAGCTCGCTACCCGGGGTGAACGGCACCGGAGCCTTGACCTGATACTTGCCTTCGATCATTAATACGTCGGGGAAGTTGACCGCGGCCGCATGTACCCGCACCACCAGCTGGCCCGGTCCCGGCACCGGATCGGCGACCTCGTCGACGACAAGGTCATCCGGTGGTCCGTAGGAGTGGCAGACAACGGCGCGCATCAGCTCGCTCCCAGTCCGCGCAAGCAGAACTTCACCAAATGGTCGACGTCGGCAGCGGCGGGCCGCTCCGCGGAATCCAGGTAGCGGCGCATGGTCGACACCGTACAAAGGAAGACAGCGTCGGCGTCGCGGTGAGCATCCTTGCTGCCGAGTGCGGCAATCGGCTCGACCAGTAAGTCGCGCATCGGCCGCATGATCGCGTCGTCCGCGGCCCGCCAGTCGGTGGTGGCCGAAACCTGGCCCGCAGCAGCACGACTCATGCTGATCAGGTGCGGGTCGGCCACTTGGGCAAGGGCGCCCTCGATCCAGCGCCGCACCTGACCGGCCGGGGTGCGCTCCTTGGTCATCTGGTGTTGCAGGTAGGAGACGACGATGGCGACGCCCCGTTCCATCACCGCGAGGATCACGTCGTCTTTGCCGGCGAAGTAGCGGTAGAACGCCTTGTTCGACGATCCGGCCTCGGTGACGATGTCGCTGACCCGCGGTGGTTCCGGCGCCACCCGTTCCATCACCCGAACGGCGGCGGCCAGGATACGTTCGACTTCCTCGGTGGCCTCCCGCTGACGGTCGTCGAGCGCACGCTCGACGGCCGCGGTGACCCGGCTACCGCTCGCTGGGCTAACTGGCGATGGGCTAATGGGCAATGGGCTCACCGTATTTGGCGCGGACGGCCTCGCGGCGGATATCCAGCATCTCGCTGGGCCACTCCGCGCTCTCGGCCTCAACGTTTTTGAGCAGCATCCGGGCCAGGTTGACTTTGTGTGCCTCGGTCGGACCGTCGGCAAGGCCCAGCGCGATACCGCCCAGCAGAACGTTGACCAGCGGCATCTGATCGGTCAGCCCGAGTGCGCCGTGCACCTGAATTGCCCGTAGTGCAATCGATTTCAGCACCTGGGACGCCAGAATCTTGCACGTCGCGATCTCGGCGCGGGCGCCGTGCTCGTCGCCGCTGTCGATCAGCCATGCGGCGTGCAGCACGGTCAGTCGGAAGGGCGCCAGCTCGGTATAGGAGTCGGCGACGAACTCCTGCACCAACTGCTTGTCGGCCAGCAAAGTACCTTGCGTGAAGCGGCTTTTCGCGCGGCGGGCCATCATCTCGACAGTCCGCTGAGCCATCCCGATCGCGCGCATCGCGTGATGCAGCCGGCCACCGGCGAGACGGGTTTGCAAGATCAGGAAGCCCTGGCCGGCCTCGCCGAGCAACGCAGTGGACGGCACCCGCACGTCGTCGTAGTGGACCAGCGAATGGCCCGGCTCGTGCGGGTCGGCGCCGACCAAGTGGTGGGTCGCCTCGACTTTGAGGCCCGGGGTGTCGGCCGGGATCAGGAATGTCGAAGCGCCGTGATGCACCGCCACGTCAGGATTGGTGATCGCGACGACGATGAAGAAAGAGGCGACGGATGCGTTGCTGGAGAAGTACTTTCGCCCGGTGATCACCCAGTCGTCGCCGTCGCGGACGGCACGGGTGGTGAAGACGCGCGGGTCGGCTCCGCCTTGCGGCTCGGTCATCGAGAAGCAGGAGAAGATTTCACCGGACAGCAGCCCCGACAGGTAGCGGTCCTTCTGGTCCTTGGTGCCGAAGCGGGCGATGATCTCCGCGTTGCCGGTATCGGGTGCCTGGGTTCCGAACACGATCGGGGCCCACGGGCTGCGGCCCAGGATCTCGTTGATCAGCGTCAGCTTGACCGCACCGAAGCCCTGCCCGCCGAGTTCCGGACCGAGGTGCGGCGCCCACAGCCCTTGGTCGCGGACCTGTTGTTTGAGCGGGTCGACGATTTTGCGGCGCTCGTCGTTCAGCGGCAAGAACTCACAGCCGGGAAACAACACCTCCAGCGGCTCGACCTCTTCGCGGACGAACTCGCGGATCCAGTCGAGCTTTTTCGCGAACTCGGGTTCGGTAGAGAAGTCCCATGCCATGTAGATACTCCTAGGTCTGAGGGGATATTAGGAAAAGCCGCCGTCGACCCGCATGATCGAGCCGGTGGTGAAGCTGGATGCGTCGGAGGCCAAAAATATTGCGGCTCCGACGATTTCGGTGGGATCACCGGCGCGCTGCAACGACAGGCTGCCGAACGGGTTGTGCGCTGCCTGGTCCAGATTCCACGCTTTGCTGACGTCGGTGAGGAACGGGCCGGCCATCAAAGTGTTGACCCGGACCGTCGGCCCGAGTGCCCGCGCAAAGCCTTCGGTCATCGCGTTGAGCCCGGCCTTCGACGAGGCGTAGGGGATGATGTCGCGGCTCGGGCGCAGCGAGCCCGCGGTGCTGACGTTGATGATCGACCCGCGGCCCGCCGTGACCATCCGCTCACCGACCAACGCGGACAACCGAAACGGGCCCTTCAGGTTGAGATTGACCACCGCGTCGAACAGCTTCTCGGTGACGTCCGTCAGCTTGTCGTACACCGGTGACATGCCCGCGTTGTTGATCAACGTGTCGATCTTGCCGAACCGTTCGTAGGTGGCCTCGACGAGCCCGTCGAGTTCATCCCACCGGCCGACGTGCACCCGGTACGGCATCGCCGCGCGACCCGTCTCGCTTTCGATCTGCTCGGCGACGGCGACGCAGTTCTCCATCTTCCGGCTGGCGATCACCACGTCGGCGCCGCATCGCGCGACGCCGAACGCCATCTCCCGACCCAGCCCGCGGCTGCCACCGGTGATCAGGATCGTCTGACCGGTCAGATCGAAAAGCTGGTCGGCGTAGCTCATTCGAGTGGCTTCATGCTCGGTAGAGAGCGGGCCATCTCGGCCGCGGTGGCGATCAGCTGGGGGACCATCGCACCGAACGCGCTCTGGATCTTGGGGTCGACCTTGCCGCTGCGCACTCCCGCAGCGTAGGTCTTTTCCAGCACGATGCCGAGCTTCCAGTTGGCCAGCACCAGGTAGTACTCGATGTTCTCG
>Ga0302325_10009906_pt1 | contig 20738 bp, 12 predicted proteins | sample Palsa_T0_2_FD_201948 | JGI IMG/M metagenome (GOLD analysis project Ga0302325, IMG submission 201948) | Peat permafrost microbial communities from Stordalen Mire near Abisko, Sweden - Palsa_T0_2 | ecosystem: Environmental > Terrestrial > Soil > Palsa > Peat permafrost | place: Sweden: Abisko...
GAAACACCGCCATGCCTCCTCGTTCCGGCCGCTCTTCAAGTAATAGGTGCCCAAATTGTACCATGACTGGTAATCATCGCTCGCGACGGTCGCCGCCCTGGTGAAACAGCGGAACCCTCCAGCTTGGTCTCCTTTCGAGAGAAGATAGACGCCCAGATTGTTCCACGACATATAATTGTACTTCGTCACGTCCAGCGTGTGGCTGAAGAGAGTTCCACTGTCGGTCCAATAACGCAGTTGCCGTTCCGACACCGCGGCGCAGGCGGCCAGGACAGACGCGCCCACCAGGACCGGCCCCCAGACGGGCAGCCGCCATTTCGCGGCCAAGTCCGCCACGCTCCAAACGATCATCACGAAGATGCCGATCGACGGGATGTAAGTGAAACGATCGGCGGAGGATTGCGCTCCCGCCAGCACCACGCCGATCACCGGCGCCAGCGTTCCGAGATACCAAAACCAGCCCATGGCCAAGTATCGTTGTTCACGGCGCTTGAGCACGAGCCACGTCAGAACGGCCACGACCAAGACGGAAATGCACAATTCCACGAGCGGCAATTGCGTGCTGTAAGGGTAAATGATCGCGAGATTATGCGGCCAAATCATCCGGCCAAGATAACGTCCGTACGACAAGACCGCATTAAGCAGACGGCCCTCAAATGACGTGGCGACTGAGACGGCGCCGGCGCTTTTTTGAACGAGGTACGTGATGACACTACACGCGGCGGCCAATCCCAAAAACGGCAGTTTCTCCAGCACCAATCGTTTTGCAGCGCCCGGCACAAATCGCTCGAGCGGCCAATAATCCAACAGCCACAAGACAAACGGCAGCGTCACCAGCATCGGTTTGCTCATCAACCCCAGCGCGAAAAAGAGCAGGCTCAAAACGTAGAAGAATTTGCATTTCTCGGTGTAGCGGAGATAGGCCCAAATTGTCAACAAGAAGAACAAGGTGCTCAACACGTCTTTGCGCTCCGCCACCCACGCGACCGATTCGACGTGCAAGGGATGCCACCCGAAAAGAGCCGCCACCGCGGCCGAACGCCAGACCGCCCCGGTCATCCGCCGCAAGAGCAAGAAGAGCAGGACTGTATTGACGGCGTGCAGGATTGCGCTGGTCGCGTGGTGGCCGGCCGGTTGGAGTCCGAAAAGGGAGCAATCGGTTATATGGGAAAGCCACGTTAGCGGGTGCCAATTGGCCGCGTAGCCCGTGGTCCAGGCCCAGGCGAAGGCCCCCCAGCTCCAGCCCTCGCGCACTATCGGATTGGCTGTCACATACACATCATCGTCAAAATTAATGAACGCATGTCCCAGGACCGGCGCATAAAGGCCCAAGGTCGCCAGCGCCAGCGCCAAGCCGATGGCGCCGGTGGTTTTGTTGCTGGTCCGTGCGCTGCTCATAAGGATTTAATGGCCATTCAGAGCCTTTAAGCGCTCTTTGGCCTGGGTGAAATTCGGGGCCAGACGCAACGCCTCATTGAATTCGTCCACGGCTTGCTGCCTGCGGCCTTGCAGGGCCAGGACCGCGCCCAGATTGGAGTGGATTTCCGGGCTGCCGGGCTTGGAACGCAGCGCGGCGCGATACTGGGCGGCGGCCGCATCCAATTGGCCGTCATTCATGAACAGGTTGCCCAAATTGCAAAGAGCGGATGCATCCGAAGGACGGAGGCGAAGGGCCTGCTGCAATTGCGTCATCGCTTCCGCAGGTTGGCCTTGCGCAGCCAGCACGCAAGCCAGGTTGCAATGGGCGTCCACCTGGCCGGGGTTCTGGCGCAACACCTCTCGATACTGGCGTGCCGCCTCTTCGTTATGCCCATCCTCGGAAAGACTATCGGCCAGGCTCATGCGCGCGGCGATGTAGTTCGGGTCCAAAGCCAGCGCCTTGGCAAAAAGCGCGGCCGCTTCCGCGCGCCGATGAAGAGCTTGTTGGACCAAGCCCGCGCCATAGCACGAGCCAGGAAGCTCGCGCAACCGCAGCGAATTGTTGAAACACCTCTCTGCCTCTTCATTCCTGCCATATTTCAAGTAATACCTGCCCAGATTGGACCACGCCTTGTAATTGTCGCTGGCCAAGGTTACCGCCTTGGTGAAACAACGGAACGCCTCCGCTTCATCCCCTTTCGCGAGCAAGTAAGCGCCCAAACCGTTCCAAGCAGGATCATTGTCCGTCGTGACGTCCAGGGCGCGTCGGAACAAAGTTCCGCTGTCGGTCCAGTAACGCAGTTGAAGTTCCGTGATGGCGGCGCAGGCGGCCAGGACACAGGCTGCTGCCAAAGCTGGCGCCCAAACAGGAATCCGCCATGTCGTGCATAAATCCGCGCCGCCCCAAACGACCATCACGAAGATGCCGATCAAAGGAATATAGGTGTATCGATCTGCTGAACCTTGCAAACCCACCTGGACCAGCCCAATCGTCGGCAGAAGTGTTCCCAAGTACCAAAACCAGCCGGTGGCCAAATATCGCTTCTGGCGATAGTGGAAAGCCAGCCCTGTCAGGACCACCAACAGCAACCCGCAAAGGCATAATTCGATCAGCGGTATTTTCCTGCTCAGCGGATAAATCGCTGCCAGGCGATCCGGCCAAATCATGCGGCCCAAGTAAAGTCCATACGTCAGCACCGCATTCTCAGCGCGATAATAAAGCGGGTACACCCCTGCCACCGCTCCTCCGCCTTTTTGCGCAAGAAAAGTGACAACACTCGACGCCACAGACAACGCCAGGAACGGCAGTTTCTCCAGCACCAACCGTCTCGTAGCGCCTGGAACAAATCGCTCGAGCGGCCAATAATCCAACAGCCACAAGACAAACGGCAGCGTCACCAGCATCGGTTTGCTCATCAACCCCAGCGCGAAAAAGAACAGGCTCAAAATGTAGAAGAATTTGCCATTCTGCGTGTAACGGGAATAGGCCCAAATCGTCAACAAGAAGAACAAGGTGCTCAACACGTCTTTGCGCTCCGCCACCCACGCGACCGATTCCACATGCAACGGATGCCATGCGAAGAGCGCCGCCACCGCGGCCGGACGCCAGACCGCCCCGGTCATCTGCCGCAAGAGCAAGAAGAGCAGGACCGTATTGGCGGCGTGCAGGATTACGTTGATCGCGTGGTGGCCGGCAGGTTGAAGTCCGAACAAGGAGCAATCGGTTATATGGGAAAGCCACGTTAGCGGATGCCAATTGGCCGCGTAGCCCGTGGTCCAGGCCCAGGCAAAAGCCCGCCAACTCCACCCTCCGCGCACCATCGGATTGGCTGTTACATATACATCATCGTCAAAATTGAGGAACGCATGTCCCAGAACGGGCGCGTAAAGGCCCAAGGTCGCCAGCGCCAGCGCCAAGGCTATGGCGGCGGCGGTCTTTTTTTGCATCCATGTGGTGCTCAAAGTCATCTCGGTCCGTCCTTGCTTTATCTTAATCAGTGCTGACTTGGAGGCGCAATAGGCTATATTGACGCTCGCATGCAGTTGCTTTATCACCTATCCAATTTTTGGCCTCATGCCGTGGCTGGGCTGACGTTGTTTTCGGCGGGATTGGCTTCAGCCCATGCAATTCTGCACAAGCGCGACACCCGCGCCGTGGTGCTCTGGATCGGTTTCATCTGGCTGCTGCCCGTGCTCGGCCCGGCGCTCTACCTGATGCTCGGCGTCAATCGCGTCCGCCGCAAGGCGCTCTCATTGCGCGGCGCGGCCAGTCGTCTGCAAGGAACGTCCGTGCCGGACACGGCTTTCCTGCCCGACGGCCAGCCTTGCTTGCGGCCGGAAGCGGCCCATCTGGAACAGCTTGCCCAAGCCGTCGGGCGGATCGTGCGCCGTCCATTGATGCCGGGCAACGCGGTGGAGCCGCTAGTGAACGGCGACGCCGCCTATCCGTCCATGCTGGCCGCCATTGGCCAAGCCAGGAAGACCATCGGCCTGGCGACTTATATTTTTGACAACGATCGCAACGGCCGCGAGTTTGTCGAGGCGCTCCGCCAGGCGCAAGAACGCGGGGTGCAGGTGCGCGTTTTGATTGACGCCGCGGGCACGCATTACTCAGTGCCTTCGATCATCCATCTCCTGCATCAAGCCCGCGTGCGGACGGGGCGCTTCCTGCCGACGATGGCGCCCTGGCGGCTCATGACCATGAATTTGCGCCTTCACCGCAAAATCATGGTAGTGGATGGGAGCATCGGCTTCACCGGCGGCATGAATTTGCGCGAAGGCAATCTGGTCGCCCAACAGCCGAAGCATCCGGTGCGGGATTTGCATTTTCGCCTGGAAGGGCCGGTCGTGGGACAATTGCAGGAGGCCTTTGCCAGTGACTGGGTGTTCACCACCGGCGAAACGCTGGCCGGTTCGGATTGGTTCCCGCCGCTGGAATCCAAGGGCGGAGTCCTGGCCCGCGGCATTCCTGACGGGCCGGATGAAGATTTTGAGAAGCTCAGTTGGACCTTCCTCGCGGCGTTGTCGTGCGCGCGAGACTCGGTCCAGATACTCACGCCTTACTTTCTGCCGGACCCTCCGCTGATTTCCGCGTTGAACCTGGCGGCCTTGCGGGGGGTGCGTGTGGAGATCATGCTGCCGGCGCGCAGCAATCTGCCTTATGTGGACTGGGCCTCGCGGGCGATGTGGTGGCAGATTTTGCAGCGCGGTTGCAAGATCTGGCTGTGTCCTCCGCCTTTCGATCATTCCAAGCTGATGTTGGTCGATGGCCAATGGTCCCTGGTCGGCTCCGGCAACTGGGACACCCGCAGCCTCCAGCTCAATTTTGAATTCAACCTGGAATGTTATTGCCCCGGACTGGCCTGCGCGCTGGAGAAGATCATCCAGTCCAAATTGCAGGGCGCCAGGCAAGTCACTAAGGAAGAAGTGGATCGCCGTAGCATTCCCATCAAACTGCGCGATGGAGTTACGCGCTTGTTGGACCCGTTCCTGTGAGCCGGTCACGGCTGCGGAGTGGGCCTGTCGGAGTGATCCTGGAGCCAGGCAATATCCACATTCCCCGGTGATGGTGTTGCATTAAGAGTATATCCCAAGAGGGCTTCTTGCTGTATCGGCGGACAGGTTCGTGAATCCAACCAATGATGTACTTCCGCATGGCCATCGGCAAAAGAAAAACCGGCGCCATTGTTATGGTTGATTCCGGGCATGTCAGAATAGAATTCGTACGAAGACGGATCGACGGGGTCATAAGACCCTGTCATGTCACAATAGTAATTTCCCCAATTGATGTGGTCCTGGCGTTCGTCAATGAAAACCCACATTTTCGCCGGACCAAAACCAGGACTGTTGCCAATGTCGGAAAGCTTCATATAAATGGTGTCCCAGGGTTGCCCAAGCGCTGTCATCGTGCCGGCGAAACCGCCTAGAAACAGATTCATCGCGTTGGAGCGGCAGCGCGGGACCTGACCCTTGAACGGGACGTTTACGTAAGATGTATCTGCGGGACACTTGAAAATTCCCGGGCACCTCGCAACGTAAGGCCAGAGAGGGCGCGGCCCGTCTGGAGAAAGCGAGCCTTGGTCAACATTGATGTCCCAATTGTAGGGGTTGCCTGTCATATCCATAACGGTGAAGGTCCACGAGAAAATATCCAATGTATTCGGCTCCGGGGGATTGTCCACCGCGCTGGCCAAGGGAATCATTCCTTTGTTGTCGTCCGAATACATCAGCCAGGCAAGGGCAAGCTGGCGGTTATTGTTCATGCAAATAATCCCTTGCGCATCTTTCTTGGAACTGGCGAGGGTCGGAAGCAGCAGCGCCGCCAGAATCGCGATGATGGCGATGATGACGAGAAGCTCAATCAATGTGAAACCAACCGGAGAGGAGGCGGTGCCGCCGCGCACGGAATCGGAAGAATGGTTCATTTAAGAAATATCATAGTGAGACTCTACACTCATTAGGCTGCGAGCGATACCCCCCAATCGGGTGGGTCAAATGAGTTAGTTGAGGGGCCGAAGTTTCAAAGCCGCTTCGGTCCGCGAATGGACGTGAAGCTTGAGATAGATGTTCTTTAGATGCCAGCGGATGGACTCGACACTGAGGCTCAGTCGATCTGCGATTTCTTTGTTGGAAAAACCAGGGACGATCAGATCAAGCGTTTCGCGTTCGCGTGGGGAGAGCTTTTCCACTTCGGCCGAGGTGACGGCCTGAGTCTGGAAGTGCTTGATGACTTTGCGCGCGATCACCGCGCTCATGGGCACACCGCCTTGCTGCACGTCGCGGATGGCGTTCAACGCCTTCCCGGGCATCTCCCGTTTCAACAGGTAGCCGGAAGCGCCGGCACGAAGCGCGCGAAAAATATGGTCCGGTTCTTGATGGGCCGTGACCACGATGACCTGCAAAGCTGGCAGCAGTCCCTTGAGGCGAGCCACATTCAATGAAGGACAATTTGGGAAGTTGGAGGTCCATAAGACCACATCGGGCTGTTTTTTCGGAATCAAACACAACGCTTCCTGGGGTGTTTCGCAAACGCAGACGCACCGGCAGTCGAGTGACAAATTGACGATTGTTTCCAGACCTTCGCGGGTGGTCTTGTCATGCTCAACGATGGCGATTTTGAACATGTTGCGTTCCTTTGACGGCGTGGCGTTGGATGGTCGCTGTCCGCGCGTAGTAGCTGTATTCAGACTTTGCAAAGTCACGGTATTATAGTTCGCAGAACAAATGCACGGTGACTATGGGGTGTTCTACCCATGATGACTCATACCCCACCCACACGGGTGGGTAGTCAAAAGAAAAGTAGGGAGTATGTTTGCGGCATAAATGTTAGCAAAGCTCATATCCATCAAATCCGTTCTCCTGGCGGCGGCCCTCTTGCTGCCAGTCGTTGCGGGGGCGCAATCCACGGCGTATTCCACCTTGCTACTCTCCTACCATCCATTGGCTAATTGGCCGATGAATGAAACCACCGGAGACACAGCCTACGACGATGCTTCCAATTCCCTGGGGACCAACAATGGCTCTTATGAGTTTACAAACGATCCGGGTAGCTTTGTTTTGGGGCAGCCCGGTCCGGGCTATCTTTTCGGAACCAATACTTCTGTGCAACTCAACTCACCCGCCGCGCTCGTTGATTACGGCCCCGTGGCCGATGTCTTTATTGCAAACGAACCTGACTTAAACGGCACAGGCCCACTCACGATCATAACGTGGATTCAAGACACTGCCACGGGCACATTCACGACCCCCATCGCGAACAGTGACCAGAGCTACCACATTGATATTGACCAGAACGGATTCGCGCACTTCGCCGACGGAAACGGCGCTGGTGATATCATTGCCATTGGGAGCAGCGCGGTTAACGACGGTGCCTGGCATTTTTTGGTTGGCGTGTATGATGGCGCGAGCAACAAAATTTATGTGGATGGAACTCTGGAGAATTCCGCTCCATCTCCCACCGCGCCGCTCGGCAATGATCCTTCCCTTCCTAACGGTTCCTATCTGTTGCTCGGGGACAGTCCTGAGTATGAGGGCGAACAAGCCTATAGCGGTAATATCTGCCAGGTGGCCATTATCCCCTCCGCGCTGACCGCGGCAAACGTGCAGGCGCTCTATAACACCCAGAAGATTCCGGCGTGTTCATCCGGGATAAGCCATGCTCCGACGGGTGCGCAGGGAGATTCGCCAACAACTCCTGTGGTTTATACAGGCAACCTCACACTGACGGCCAGTGTGTTGGGATCAAAGCCATTGAGCCTTCAATGGTACTACATTGATACTTCCAGTCGCTCGAATAATATCCCAGGGGCGAACTCCGCCGCCTATACGATCATGGCCGCCACACCCAGCCTAAATGGCTATCAATATGGAATAAACGTGTCCAATGCCTTCGGCGCCAACTCGTGCGGTAACCAATCCGTCAGCCTAACTGTGCTGGACGAAATTGTTTTATCGTCGGGCGATTTCCTCTCGCCTCCAACCGGCGAGGCTTATGTCGGAGCGCCCTTGACCTACACGGTATTCGCCGTGGGAGACTCCCTCCTTTCTTATCAATGGTTGGTGGATAGCGTGGCCGTAACTGCCGCCACCAACTCCACTTTTACCACACCCGCCATATGTGGCCAGCATACGAACACAGTCAACATCTCAAGCGGCTCCGGCACCGCCATGGCTTCGGGTTCGGCCATCTACCAGGGCGACGCCAATCCCACCAATATCACGTTTTCAAGCACCGGTTGGGATAACTCTGGCTGGACGCTTAACGGCACCACAGGGACTTATTACGACGGGGAATTCGCCAACGGCCTTTTGGTATTGACCGATGGAAACAACACCGAAATCTCCAGCGCGTTTTTTGGAATCCCACAATATGTTGGCAGCTTTACCGCTTCCTTCGTTTACCAGGCCACCGGTGGGGACTTCGGCTACCTTGGCACTGGGATCGCCTTTATCATCCAGAATGCCGCTGCGGAAACGAGCGCCCTAGGTGAATCGACCCCCTTTGGCGACGCTTTGGGTTATTATCCCATGACTAACAGCGCGGCATTTGAGATCAGCTTAAACTACTTGACACTTGTTCCTGGCGTGGTTTTTGCCACAAACGGGGAAACGCCATCCTATGGGGGCGGACCTCCTTTTGAACTAACAGGCAATGTGGGTCTTACCAACGGCGATCCGATTCTGGTGCAGTTGACTTGGGCCAACAGCAATTTGGCCGTCACGCTGACGGATCAAACCATGCCATCGCTCACGTTTTCCACCAACTTTGATCTTGGCGGGCCGCTGACTTCCGCCCTTAGCGGCACGGATCTCGCCTACATTGGATTCAGCGGGGCCGAGGGCAGCAGTCCGTTACTGCAATCCATTCAGACAGTATCCAATTTCACGTTCACCTCGACCATTCCGGCAGTGACGCTGGCGCTATCCTCCATCACTTCCAAATCGTTCGTCATGTCCTGGCCGGCGTCCAATCCGGCTGACTTTGAGTTGCTGCAGACCACCAACTTGCTTGGCCCGTGGACTTTAGTTCCCACGAAGCCGACTGTGGTCGGGGGACTTAATACGATCACCACGAATTACAATGGCGGCTCACAGGTATTCTACAAGGTCGAGCGAATCGTCTGTCCGCCGTGAAGATGGGCATTGTCAGGCTTCCCGCATCTTCCGTTGACCTTCCTGGCCGGCGTGGATGTGCGGCTTTACACGATCTTGCATTTGGCCAGCGTTGAGTGATTTTATGTCCAGTTGTGACGTTGATCGGCTCCAATTTGCGTTTTTACGCCCGCAGCCATTTGGGCACCTTGCTCGGCGTGACGGTGGCGGGCGCTATTCTGGTCGGCGCTTTGGCCATTGGCGATTGCGTGCGCGAAAGTTTGCGCGACCTGGCGCTGGCTCGCATTGGCCGGACGACTTTTGTGCTGGGTTCCGGCGACCGATTCTTCCGCTCCGCCCTGGCCGATGATTTTCAACCGGCGGCGGCGGTCTTGCAATTGCCGGGCACCGCCGCCGCGCCGGATGATTCGGCCCGCGCCAACCATGTTCAAATCATTGGCGTGGATAAACATTTTTGGGCCTTGGCGCAAACTCCCAGTGCGCAGGAAATCCCGCCGGATTCTGTCGCCCTCAACTCCGCGCTGGCCAGGCAATTGCGCGTCAAGCCAGGCGACACGATCATTCTCCACGTGCAAAAGCCGTCGCTGCTCTCGCAGGAAGCGCCGATCTCCCCGCGCGAGGATGTCGCCACTGGCATGAGGCTGACGGTCAGCGCAGTGGTGTCGGATGCGGATTTTGGACGGTTCGGTTTGCAAGCCAACCTGGCCTCGCCACTCAACGCTTTCCTTCCGCTGTCCTGGTTGCAGGCGAAGGTGGACCAACCGGGCCGCGCCAACCTCCTCCTCCTCACCACCGGCACGAAGCCGGACTTGAAACAACACTGGAGCCTGGCCGACGCGGGCCTGGAATGGCGGGACGTGCCCGGCGGATCGGAATTGCGCAGTGGCAGGGTCTTCATTGACCCGGAAATCGTCGCGGCGGCGGGAAGCGGGCGGGAATTGATCTTGACGTATTTCGTCAATGAATTGCGCGATGGTCAAAAATCAACGCCCTACTCGATGGTCACCGCCGCCGGCGCGCCATTGGTCCCTGCGGATATGAAGGACAATGAAATCCTTGTCAATCCGTGGCTGGCGGACGATTTGCAGGCCAACGCGGGCGATAAGTTGCAATTGACTTATTTCGTCCTAGGCGACACACACCGATTGCAGGAAAAGACGAACGACTTTATTACGCGAGGCAGGAAGAGCATGGAAGATCGCACCCTCATGCCGGATTTTCCGGGCATCGCCAAAGCGGAAAAAACGGAAAACTGGGACGCCGGTTTCGCCATCGACATGAAGAAAATCCGTCCCAAGGATGAAGATTATTGGAAGCAATATCGCGGCACGCCCAAGGCCTTCGTCACGCTGGCGGCGGGCAGGCAAATGTGGGGCAACCGTTTCGGCGACGTGACCGCGATTCGCTTTCCGGAGGACGTTTCGCGACAGGAAGTGGAGCGCGAGATGCTGGCCAAGCTGGACCCGGCGTCCATCGGTTTGACGTTCACTTCAGTGCGCGAGCAGGCGCTGGCGGCCAGTTCGCAATCGGAGGATTTCGGCGGTTTGTTCATTGGGTTTAGTTTTTTTCTGGTCGTCGCGGCGCTCATTCTTTTGGCGTTGCTGTTCCATTTCGGATTGGAGCGGCGCGCCACGGAAGTCGGAGTCTTGCTGGCGGTGGGTTGGCGGGCCGCGCAGGTTCGGCGCTTGCTGCTTTCGGAAGGTTCCGTGATTGCCGCCGTTGGGGGAGTGCTCGGCGTGGCGGGGGGAATTCTTTACGCGAGGGCGATTTTGTTCGGCTTGGTGACGCTGTGGAGCGCGGCGGTGGCGGAATCTCCGCTGCAATTTCATGTCACCGCCCAAACGCTGGCCATCGGAGGAGTGTCCGGCATCCTCATCAGCACGCTGGTCATCTGGCTGGCGGTGCGCGGCCAGGCCAAACGTCCCGCGCGCGAATTGCTCGAACAAGGCGCCGAAATGGAGCGCGAAGCGGGCGGCACAAAACGGCGGCGGCGCTGGGCTGGTTGGGTTGCGCTCGCCAGCGGCGTTGGCGCGCTGGCGCTGGTCGTGGCGGCGCTGGCCAGGCACGACACCGCCGACGTGGAGTCATTCTTTGGCGCGGGTTCGCTTCTCTTGATCTGCGGCGTGGCGGCGGCCGCTGTTTGGTTGCGGACGCTGGCGGCGCGCGCCGTGTCGCGTCCGTTGACGTTGACCGGCCTCGGCGTGCGCGGCTGCGCCCGCCAGCGAAAACGCAGCGTGGCCGTGGTCGCGTTGCTGGCCAGCGGCGCGTTTATCATTGCCGCCATCCAAGTCTTCAAATTGGACTCCACTCGCGATAGCGCGCTGCGTTCTTCGGGCACGGGCGGATTCGCCTTTATCGGTGAGTCGTCGCTGCCCATCGTGCAGGCTTTGAACACCAAGGCCGGACGCGAGTTTTTCGGTTTGGATGAGAAAAGCCTCAAGGATGTGTCGGTGGTTTCGTTGCGCGTGCATGACGGCGACGATGCCAGTTGCCTGAATTTGAATCGTGCCCAGACTCCTCGCCTGCTGGGCGTCAATCCGGAGGAATTGAAAGACCGGTTCTCCGTTTCGGGGCCGTGGACGTTGTTGGAGAAGGGCGGCGAGGAAATTCCGGCCATGGGCGACGACGCCACCATCACCTGGGCGCTCCACAAGAAAATCGGCGATACCGTCGATTATACTGACGAACACGGCCGGCCCTTCAAAGTCCGCCTTGTCGGCGCGGTGGCCAATTCGATCCTGCAAGGCAGCCTGATTGTGGACGAAAAAGCTTTTGTCAAACATTTTCCAGGCGAAGCTGGGGATCGCATGTTCCTGGTGGACGCGCCAACGAATGAGGCGGCGGCGGTCTCGGCGGCATTGACGCGCGGATTGCGGGACCGCGGCCTGGAATTGACTTCGGCGGCGGACCGGCTCAATGCCTTCAACGCCGTGCAAAACACGTTTCTCGATACGTTTCAAGTTCTGGGCGGGCTGGGCCTATTGCTGGGCAGCGCCGGTTTGGGCGTGGTGGTGCTGCGTAACGTCCTGGAGAGGCGCGGCGAATTGGCGTTGATGGCTGCGGTGGGTTTTACGCCGCGCGTCCTGCTCAGGCTGGTGGTGGCGGAGCACGCGGTTTTGCAGACGCTCGGTTTGGCGCTCGGCATGGCGGCGGCGGTGTTGGCGCTTTTGCCGGCCTTGCTTTCGCCGTCGGCCCAAATATCCTTCGTCTCGCTGGCGGCGATGCTGGGTCTGGTGTTTCTGAGCGGCCTTTTTTGGACTTGGGTCGCAGCGCGCCTGGCCTTGCGCGGAGAACTGTTGCCGGCATTGCGAAATGAGTAGAATCCTTGAGATGAAGATGAAAAGAAGTTTGGTCATTGGCGGATTGGCGCTTTTATTTCTGTGCTTGACGTTCCAGGACCTTGCGGATGGCGCCGCCAAGACCCTCTACGAAAATAATTTCGAGAAAGCCGTCGTGGACAAGGTGCCCGAGGATTTTCTGGTCCTGGACGGCGAATTCACCGTCAAGGAGAGCGAGGGCAACAAGTACCTGGAACTGCCCGGCGCGCCGCTGGACACGTTTGGCGTCATGTTCGGCCCGAACACGAATGCCGGAGTCTGCCTGAGCGCGCGCATTTATGGCACGGGCAAAGGGAGGCGCTATCCGCAATTTGGCGTCGGACTTGACGGCCAAAACGGATACAAATTGAAGGTCTCTCCGGCCAAGGACGCGGTGGAACTCTATAAAGGCGACGACTCGGTGGCCTCCGTTCCGTTTCATTGGAAAACTGGCACCTGGACCATGTTCAAGCTGCAAATAAGGCAGGCCGACGGACCCGCTTGGAAGATCGAGGGCAAAGTCTGGCCGCAAGGGGCCGCCGAACCGAAGGAATGGACCATCACTCTGGATGAAAAGGAAGCCCCGCATCCGGGCCGGCCCTCGGTTTGGGGCAGCCCCGTCTCCGGCACGCCCATTCGCTTCGACGATTTGCTCTTGACTGGCGAATGAACATAATCATGACCAATGATAATAAACCGGAACGGCCAGACGCCTTTGCATCTCTTGACTCATGCGTCTTTGTTTAAATCTTGCCCGAATTGACAAATGGAGTTTGCTTGCGGCCGTTCGTTTTCTGCTGGCTTCGATTGTGGCCGTCGATCATTTGGAAACCTACGCGGCCGTTGGTTGGGCGGCAACCATCGCGTTCGGGACGTTCGAAGCAGTGATGGGTTTTCTGCTGATCAGCGGTTACTCTATCGGAACGTCCTACGCCAAACAACCGGAAGGTTTTTTGTGGCGGCGTATTTTGCGTTTGTACCCCATTTATTTTGCGGCGATGGCGATAGTTTATCTGCAAATTATTCTGCTCAAAGAGCCAAAACCGACGTTCGTGACGCTGGTGATCAACTCGCTTTTTCTAAATCAATTTCTGACGAACATATCATTCGTGGGGCCGGCGTGGAGCTTGTCATTAGAATTCTGGCTCTATTGTTTGGCGCCGTTTTTAATGAAGCTATCGCGATCATGGCTGCGTGTGATGGTTTATGCGTCCTTCTTTTCTTACGTTATTTATACGATATTGCGGACATTGGCCCATTTGCCTTATTACAGCGGCACGGCCTTCGGAATTAATCTTTTGCTTCTTTCGTTTGTGTGGGTCGCCGGTTTGGGTTTGTCTCGACGCGACATTCCCCACAAGGCTGCGATTCGGGACATTGCTATCCTTTTTTGCGGCCACGCGTCGCTGGCTTTCGCGATCCAGTTTGGTTTTCGTATGAAGCATCACGAAATCGGCAAGTTTTTTTCCAATGACATGACCGCTTGCCTCGTGCAAAGCCTCACACTGCTAGCTATTTATCTTTTATTCAGAAAATTTGTGATTCCGGATAGGCCTTCCCTGCATCGCTCATCATTTCTGCGAACGTTGGGAGATATTTCCTATCCTTTATATCTGGTGCATTTTCCCGTGTACATAATTTTGAGCCATTATGGCATGAAGTCCCCACTGCTGCTCTACCTTATCGCCGTATTAGTCGCGGCACTCATCTATTGGTCGGTGGATTTTTATTCAAAGGCCAGGCATAAAAACATTGGAGTAAATTGAGCGACAACAATTCATCCTGGCGCATGGTTTGCCTTGACCTTGCCTCGAAATCTGCTGATGATGCCAAACATGACGAAGACCATCCGCGGCCTTTTGCTTTTGCTGCTCCTAGCCGCACCGGCAATGGTGCACGCTCAGTTCGAGTACTCGATTAATGCCGACGGCATCAGCCTGACTATCACCAATTACGACGGTTCCGGGGGTGCGGTGACCATTCCCAGCACTATCAACGGTTTGACGGTCACCTGTATCGGAGAGAAGGCTTTTTCTGACTCCGGCGTTTCCAGCGTTTCGATTCCCTCCAGTGTCACCAGCATTGGAGTCAATGCGTTCTATGGCTGTGGCGAATTGACAAGTATCACAATTCCATCGAGTGTGACCAACATCGCGGAAGCGGCCATTGCGGTTTGCGTGAATCTAAAATCCATATCGGTGTCTACGGGTAACGCCTACTACAGCAGTTCGCATGGAATTCTATTCGATAAGAGCGGAGAGACGCTTGTCGAGTATCCGGGCGGGTTGAGTGGCAAGTACACGATTGCGAGCACCGTCACCAACATCATAGAAGCTGCGTTTGAAGGCTGCATTAATCTGACTAGTGTCACTGTTCCCTCCAGTCTCACCAGTATTGGAGAGTATGTGTTTGCTTATTGTTACAATTTGACCAACATTACCATGCCCGCCACCATCACGAATATTGAAGATCATGCGTTTGATGGCTGCAATGCGCTGCCCAGCCTGACGATTCCCGCGAGTGTCACCAGCATCGGGGCCGAAGCGTTTTATGGCTGTTACGACTTGGCCACGGTGGCGATTCCCACCAACGTGAACAGCATCGGGGCCGGGGCGTTCGCCTGGTGCATTGGCTTGAAATCAATAACGGCGGCGGCGCAAAATGCGTCTTACAGCAGTTCGAATGGCGCTTTATTTGACAAAGGTCAAGCCATGCTTGTTCAGTATCCGGCCGGCCTGAGCGGAAGCTATAGCATTCCCGAAAGTGTCCGCAGCATCGGGCCATCCGCGTTTGAAGGCTGTGACACCCTGACCGGCGTCACGTTGCCCTTGAACGTCACGAGCATCGGGGATGATGCGTTTGCCTACTGCTATGATCTGACAGTCGCCACGATTCCCGCCAGCATCACCAACTTTGGCGCTTACGTGTTCTACGGCTGCGACGGCCTGACCAACCTTACGATTTCCTCCGGCGTGACCAACATTGGAGATTATGCCTTCTATGGCTGTTACGGGCTGACGCGTGTCATGATACCCGCCAGCATCAGAAGCCTGGGAGAAGGGGCGTTTGAATGGTGTATCCATTTGACGAATGTCTTTTTCCAGGGCGACGCGCCCCTGGCTGATTCGACTGCGTTCACGAATGACAGCGGCTCGCCCACGGTCTTTTATTTGCCGCAAACCGACGGCTGGAGTGCCAGTTTTGCGGGATTTCCGGCTCTGTTGTGGAACCCGATGATCCAAACTGGCGACGGCAGCTTTGGCCTGCAAAACAATCAATTTGGATTCGACATCACGGGCACGATCAATATCCCCATCGTGGTTGAAGCCTGCGCCAATCTGGCCAATCCCGTATGGATGCAGCTTCAGGCCGCCACTTTAACAAACGGTTTGTTTTATTTCAGCGAACCCTTGCAGACCAACGGCTCGGGACGTTTCTACCGCATCAGTTCGCCCTAAGCGCCCTAAGAGCGCGGGTTGACAGCGTGGCTGGTGCTCTGCTAATGTAAAAGCCAGTAACAGTTTTGGAATGAATTTATGAATAAGAATGTGTCGAAATCGCTGCTGGCTCTGGGTCTGTTGGTCTTTCTGCCCAACATGGCTTCCGCTCACATCCTGTCAGGGACCTCCCATGGTTTTCAGGATGGCTTCCTTCATCCTTTAACCGGCTGGGATCACCTGCTGGCCATGATCGCCGTCGGCCTTTGGGCGGCGCAACATCGCGGACGGGCCGTCTGGCTTATTCCAACGAGCTTCGCGAGCGTCATGATGCTGGGAGGCATCCTGGGATTGACCGGGGTGCAGGTGCCGGGAGTGGAATGGGCCATCGCCATCTCGGTTCTGGCGCTCGGTGCATTGGTGGCGACGATGACGCGGTTCACGCCCAGCCTGAGCATGACGATTGTGGGACTATTCGCGCTCTTTCATGGATATGCGCACGGGCACGAAATGCCCGCAGCCGCCAGCGCGCTGCCGTTCAGCATTGGCTTTGTGTTGGCGACGGCAGTGTTGCACGCGGCTGGCCTCGCAGCCGGCCTTGGCTTTCAAAAGCAGCCGCGCGTTCTGCGATGGGCCGGAGCGGCCATTGCAACGTCTTCCGTTTGCTTTTTTGTCAGTTGAAGCCGGAGAGGCATGGGATCTTACAGCTTGGAGTTGCCGGCGGCCTTGGCCTTGGCCCAACGCGCCTTGGCTGCGGCGGCTAACCGGGCCTTGGTGGCGGCGCTGACCTTGCGTTTCACTTTGATGACTTTCTCTTTTTTCCCAGCTTTGGGCGGACGTCCCGGACCTCGTTTTCCTTTGGCCTTGGCCCAGCGCCTCCGTTGGCCCGCGGCGATGGCGGCTCGGGCGGCGGCGGACATCTTGCGACGGCGTCGTTTGGGAGCGGCTTCGGCCTCGGCGGCGGCTGGCGCTTCAACGCCAGCTATCGAAGTCAGTTGCGCGTTCAATGTTTCAAGTTTTTCCTTGATGGCAACCACTTTGCGTAGTTGTGCGACACTTAGATTCTGTAGGTTTGACATATAGATTGATCGAGATTGTTCGCAGCGTCCGGATTTGTCAACTAAGTATAACTAGTTAAAATTCAAACTCGACCCCATCCAGCCTTGCGCCAATTTCCCCAAGCACGCGTTGCTCGTCCGCCGGGTCTTTTGCTATGAAAGTGACACTAAAACGCAAGTAGGCCCCCGCGTCGTCCCAAGGCACCGTCGAAATAAGTTTTTCGGCGATAAGCCACTGTGAAACGTCCTCCGCGTTTTTGAATTCCCGGCGCAACCCCTTTTCCACGGCCGCTTTGGGGGCAGGGACGTAAAGGAAAAAAGAACCCATGGGTTTGGCCGCCGCGAAACCGGACTTGCGCAAGACCTGCACCAAGCCATCCATGCGGCGCGAGTATTTGGCAGCGATCTGCGCGGTTATTTCCGGGTGATCCAGGCAGTAGGCCGCCGCGTGCTGAATGGCCAGAAATTGGCCCGAATCCGAGTTATCTTTGATGTCGCCGTAGGCCCGGACCAACCGCTCGTGGCCGGCGACGAATCCGCAACGCCAGCCCGTCATGTTGAAACTCTTGCTGGTGGAATGCAGTTCCAATCCGACTTCCTTGGCGCCGGGGGTGGCCAGAAAACTCAGCGGCCTGCCCTCGAAAACGAGCGCGGCATAAGCGGCGTCGTGAATCACCACCAGCCGGTTCTGCAAAGCGAACTCCACCACCCTGGCAAAAAACTCCGGCGTCGCCCCCGCCCCGGTCGGATTATTCGGGTAATTCAACACCAGAGCTTTGCTTTTGCTCAATACTTGCGCGGGGACCGAATCCAAATCCGGCAAAAAGCCGTTGCGTTCGAGCAGCGGCAATTGATGGACCAGCCCCCCGTAATGCTTGGCGTGCGTGCCAAAGACGGGATAGCCCGGCGTGGTCATCAGGACGAAATCGCCGGGGTCAACCAGCGCCGCCGGCAAAAGAGTCAGGGCTGCCTTGCTCCCGATGGAGTGGATGACTTCTTTTTCGGGATCGATGCCCGGCACACCGCAGACTTTGTCAAGGTAACGCGCGGCGGCGGCTTTCAGGACATCATCGCCGTTATCGGAGTAGCCGCGATTTTCCGGTTTGGCCGCCTCCTCCGCCAACTTGGCCAGAACTTGTGGAAAGGCCATTTCATCCGGTTCGCCCACGCCCAGGTCGATGATTTCCGCGCCCGGATGCGCGGCCAGCGCGGCGCGTTTGGCCCGCTTGATTTTCTCAAATTTATAAATCGCGGTGGATTTCCCGTATTCCTTGCCGCCGATGCGGGCGGCGAACAAATTCTGCAAGTATGAATCAGTCATGTCACGGAAGAATCATGCACGACAAGCGGCCATTTTCAAGCGCTCTTTCCGGTTAAACATATTCAATTCGCCAATTAGGCCGCTGTTGTGACACGGATTGACAACCGGCGGCGCGCCCATAAGAATCGGCCCGCCAGGCATGACTTCCCTTCCCATTGTCGAGCGAGAAATGCGCGTGGCGGCACGCAGGCGCGGAACCTATCGGACGCGCATGGTGAACGCGGGCCTCGCGACGCTTGCTTTTTTCGTCTGTTTCATCGCCAGCCTGGTCGATCCTTCAATTTCCTTTGTCAAGAGTCTGTTCTGGGGCCTTTCCGGCTTGTGTATGTTGTACTGTCTGGCCGCAGGAAGATTGATGACGGCGGATTGCCTGAGCCGGGAAAAACGGGAGGGAACTTTGGGGCTGCTTTTCCTGACCGATCTGAAGGGATACGACGTGGTCCTGGGCAAATTGGCCGCCACTTCGCTGGATGGTTTTTACGGATTGCTGGCGATGTTCCCGTTGCTGGCCATGCCGCTGCTGGCGGGGGGAATGACGAACGGCGAGTTATGGCGGATGGCGCTGGTGTTGGTCAACACGTTCCTCTTTTCAGCGGCCATCGGCCTGTTTGTCTCCTCAGTGAGCCGCGACGAACGAAAGGCCATGGGAGCGAACCTGGCCCTTCTTCTCTTGCTGGCCGGCGCGCCGCCGGCGATCTACGGCGCGATGACTTCGTTCAAGGGCACGATACCGACGCAGGATGGCTGGTTCTATTCCTGCCCCGTTTATTCGTTTTGGAAATGCGAGGATGCGCGTTACGTTACTTTTCACCGGGATTTCTGGTATTCCATCCTGGCAACTTTCCTCTTGACGTTGATGCTGTTGGGGCTGGCCTGCTGGTTGGTTCGCCGGTCGTGGCAGGACAAGCCCGCGCGGGCGCGCGCAATTTGGGAAAAGAGGGAAAGCGACAGCCGCTGGTGGCGCGAGGGCCGCGTGGAAAAGGCCGGCGCCTTTCGCAAACGCCTGCTGGATCGCAATGCCTATTTTTGGCTCGCGGCCCGTCCCTATCTAAAAGCCTCCCATGTGTGGGCGGCAATGGGTTTGGCGGGATGCTTTTGGGCCTTCACCAGCTGGATCATTGGTCACATCGAAGAGTTGGCGAATATTGCGTTCGCGTTGCTGGTCAGCGCCATGCTCAAATTGTGGATCACGACTGAAGCCGGGCGTCAGTTGGCACAGGACAAAAAGGCGGCCGCATTCGAACTTCTGCTCTCCACTCCACTGACCGTGCGCGACATTATTCGCGGCCAATGGCTGGCGCTGCGCCAGCAATTCCTCGGGCCGCTGGCCGTGGCCGTAGTCGCCGGATTGATTCTCATGTTTTCCGTCCACCATAGCCTGCAGGAGGAACGGCTCCAGACTAGGTGGGTTTGGCTGGCGTTCATTTTTTTGCTGGCAACCGACGCAATCGGTTTGGGCTGGGTCGCCATGCTGGCTTCGTTGACCGCGAAAACTCACGGTCGCGCCACGCTCAAGACCGCGGCCTGCATCCTTGTGTTGCCGTGGTTTCTCTTTGTCGGAGTGGACTTGCTGATTCGCTTGTTCGTGTTTCTCTTCGTCCGCCAATACTGGGAGCCTGACTGGCCGTTTGATTTGGGATGTTGGTTCGGCGCGGGGATTTTCTTGGATCTTTTATTTGTGCTGAGAGCGCGGCGGCGCTTGCAAACAAATTTTCGCCAATTCGTCATGGAGCCTTCCGCCCCCAAACGGCGCTTCGCCTGGCTGCGGGATTGGCGAACAGGCAGTCCCGAGCGGAAGGCAGAGCTTCGCGCGAAGCTCCGCCGCAAGGCCGCTGTGGCCGCTGCGTTGCTGGTTGCCGTGGCGGGACTGGTTCTTTACGATATCCACGCAGCGCACGCCAATTTTCCCAAACCCTTGCTCGTGTCGCTCAGCCAGAGCAATCATCCGGTGCGGATTTTTGGCGCGCGCGAAAACGATCAAGACGGCTTTTTCCTTATTTTGCCGGATGGCACGCTTTGGTCCTGGGGACGACAAGCCAAAGTTTCTCCGCCGCGGCAAATTGGGACCAATCGAGACTGGCTGCAAGTGTCGTTTTTTAACAACGTCCTCGGCTTGCGCTCCAATGGAACCTTGTGGGCCTGGCATGTTGACAGCGACCAACCGCAACAGTTCGGTTCCGACCATGACTGGGTGGAAGTTTGCGCCGGCCGTGATTATGCCCTGGCCCGGAAACAGGACGGCACCTTATGGGCCTGGGGCAACAATCACCAATTCCAGTTGGGCAACGGTCCCGGACCCAATGAACCGAAGCCTGTCCAAGTGGGCACGAATCACGATTGGCAGGCCGTCAACACCTGCGCCGATATATCGGGCAGCGCGGTATGGAGCGGAGGCGGGGGCGCCCTGGTTGCGGCGTTGCGCTCGAATGGAACGCTTTGGATCTGGGGCAACATGATGTATTTGACAAATGGAGCGGCGGCTTACACGAACTATCCATTTCCTGTTCAAATCTGCCGGGAAAGCAATTGGGTTGGCTTCAACGACAGAATTGAAAACGGCGTGCGCAATCAGGCG
>Ga0302325_10009908_pt1 | contig 20738 bp, 19 predicted proteins | sample Palsa_T0_2_FD_201948 | JGI IMG/M metagenome (GOLD analysis project Ga0302325, IMG submission 201948) | Peat permafrost microbial communities from Stordalen Mire near Abisko, Sweden - Palsa_T0_2 | ecosystem: Environmental > Terrestrial > Soil > Palsa > Peat permafrost | place: Sweden: Abisko...
CCCGATCTGCTCGCCGATTACGCCGCACGGGTGCGCGAGCGCGGCGGCGCGCTGCCGCGCGTGTACGCCGACGCCGACGCCTTGGTCGCGCGAATCGCGGCGGCGCTGCCGCTGATCCAGCCGCGGCCATGCCACAACGACCTGCTCGCGAGCAACATCATCCGCGCGCATGGCGACAGCGACGATGGCGGCGGCGGGCTGATGATCGTCGACTGGGAGTACGCCGGCATGGGGCACCCCTGCTTCGACCTCGGCAACCTGTCGGTGAACAACGACTTCGACGAGGGCGCCGACGAGCGTCTGCTGGCCGCCTACCACGGTGCGACCCCATCAGATGGCCAGCGGGCTGTGCTGAAGCTGATGCGCCTTCTCTCCGACGCACGCGAGGGCGCGTGGGGGGTCGTGCAGGAACATGTGTCGGACGTGGAGTTCGACTTCGAGCGCTACGCGCGGGAGCACTTCGAGCGCATGAGCGCGACAGCCGATGGACCGCGGTTGGAGGAATGGCTGGCGGCGGCTCGCGGCGGCGGGCGGGAGCGCGGTGGCCAGGCCGCGTGAGCTTCCCGCCCGCGCGCGGGTGGTGATAGTCGGCGGCGGCGTCGGTGGCGCTTCGATCGCCTACCACTTGGCGCAGCTGGGCGAGCGCGACGTGGTGCTGCTCGAGCGCAGCGAGCTGACGAGCGGCTCGACGTTCCACTCGGCGGGGCTGGTCGGCCAGCTGCGTTCGAGCGTGTCGCTGACGCGCATGATGATGGACTCGGTGGAGCTGTACCGCACGCTCGACTGCGGCTGGGTGCAGTGCGGCGGCATCCGCCTGGCGTGCACGCCCGAGCGCGAGCAGGAGGTGCTGCGCCAGGTGGCGTGGGCGAAGACTTTCGGTCTGCCGCTGGAGCTGATCTCCGCGCAACAGGCGCGCGAGCTGTTCCCGTTGATGAGCACCGAGGGCGTGCGCTGCGCCTCCTACTTGCCGAGCGACGGCTACCTCGACCCGTCGCTGCTGACGGGCGCGCTGGCGCAGGGCGCGCGCGAGGGCGGCTGTCGCATCTTCACGCACACGCGCGTGACCGGGATCGATCTGGATTGGAGTCCCGCCCACCCGCCAGGAAATTCACGTGTGAGGGGCGTGCAGACGGAGTGGGGACCGATCGAGGCCGAGGTGGTGGTCAACGCCGGCGGCATGTTCGCGGCGGAGCTCGGGCGGATGGCGGGCGTGCGCGTGCCGGTGGTGGCGTTCGCGCACGAGTACCTGGTGACGCAGCCGTTCCGCGAGCGGGCGGCGGGCGAGCACCTGCCGACGCTGCGCGACCCCGACCTGCTGATCTACTTCCGCGAGGAGGGCGCCGGCCTGGTGATGGGCGGCTACGAGCGCCGCTCGGCGCCGTGGGCGCTGGACGAGCGGCTGCTCGACGCGATCCCGCAGGACTTCAACGGGCGCCTTCTGGAAGAGGATTGGCCGCGCTTCGAGGAGATCGCGGCCAACTCGCGCCGGCGCGTGCCGGCGATGGACGAGATCACGGTCACGCGCCTGATCAACGGGCCGGAGGCGTTCACCCCGGATAACGAGTTCTGCCTCGGCGAGAGCCCAGTGCGCGGCCTGTACGTGGCGGCGGGCTTCTGCGCGCACGGCCTGGCGGGCGCGGGGGGGATCGGCAAGGTGATGGCGGAGTGGATCGTCGAGGGCGAGCCGTCGATCGACGTGTGGGAGATGGACATCCGCCGCTTCGGCGCGCACTACCGCTCGCCGCGCTACACGCTGGCGCGCGCAAAGGAGGTTTACGAGACCTACTACGACATCCGCTACCCCGGTCACGAGCGTGTGGCCGGCCGGCCGCTGCGCACCTCCAGCGCGTATCCGTGGCACGCCGAGCACGGCGCGACGTTCGGCGAGAAGTCGGGCTGGGAGCGCGTCAACTGGTATGAGGCCAACGCGCCCGGCGGCGAGGAGTCGCTGCGGCCGCGGGGGTGGGCGGGCATCCACTGGTCGCCGGCGATCGGCGCCGAGCACCGCGGCACGCGTGAGCGCGCGGGGCTGTTCGATGAGTCCTCGTTCTCCAAGCTCGAGGTCGCGGGCGCGGGCGCGGGGAAGTTCCTGGAACGGCTGTGCGACAACCGCGTGGCGCGCGAGGTGGGAGCGATTACATACACGCAGATGCTCAACCGCCGCGGCGGGATCGAGTGCGACTTCACGGTCACGCGCGTGAAGGAGGAGCTGTTCTCGATCGTCACCGGCACCGCCTTCGGCAACCACGACCTCAGCTGGATCAGCCGCCACGCGCCGCTTGACGGGAGCGTGCGCTGCGCCGACGTGACCGCGCGCTGGGCGTGCTTCGCGCTGTGGGGCCCGCGCGCGCGAGAGATCCTCGCGCCGCTGGCCGACGATCCGCTCAACTTCGGCTACATGCGCTCGTGCGATCTGAGCGTGGGCGACGTGCCGGTGCGCGCGCTGCGGGTCACGTTCGTCGGCGAGCTCGGCTGGGAGCTGTACTGCCCGACCGAGTACGGCGCCGGCCTGTGGCGCACGCTATGGCAGGCTGGGCGCGAGCACGGGCTGGTGGCGGGGGGCTACCGCGCGATCGACTCGCTGCGCCTGGAGAAGGGCTACCGGGTGTGGGCGGCGGACATCACCGCTGATGAGACGCCGTATGAGGCGGGGCTGGGTTTTTGTGTGAAGAAGGAGGGCGGCTTTGTGGGAGCAGACGCGCTCGGTGTGGGCTCGGCGGATGGCCCCACACGAGCGCGCAAGCGCCTGCGCTGTGTCGTGCTCGAGGATCCGCGTTCGGTGGCGCTGGGCAACGAGCCGGTGCGCAGCGGCGGCGAGGTGGTCGGTCGCGTGACCAGCGGCGGGTATGGATATACGGTCGAGCGCTCGATCGCCTACGCGTACCTGCCCGACGAGATGGACGTCGGCGCGCGCGTGGAGGTCGATATCTTCGGCGAGTGGGTCGCCGGCGAGCTCGCGCGCGAGCCGTTGTTCGACCCCAAGGGCGAGCGCGTCAGGGGTTAGGGGCAGCGCCGGGGCGGGTCTGCGAAGCCTGCGCCCTGGGGTTCAGCTGCTCGAGCGTCAACGGGTGCGCGGGCGGGTGGTGGAGGATCGTTCGCGCGCTCGTGCGCCGATTGCGATCGATGTGCAGCAGCTCGCCCGAGCGCAGCGCCCGCCAGTCGGGGTCCGCGTCCATGCGCTCGCTCGCGAACACGACGAATGGGCGCGTGGCCCCTTCCTCGGCGTGCACGCGGCTGCCGAGGCTGCTCGCGTGCGCAAGCGGCTCGCCGGGTGGGCGCTCGAGCACGTACAGGGGATGCGTGTGCGGGTAGCGAAACGCCCACAGCCCGTCGGCGCTGGCGAGCAGGAAGTTGATTGCGAACAGCGGCAGGCTTGCCGCCACCCAGCTACACGCCGCCTCGATGCCCGCGGCGAGGTCGCCGTCGCGGGCGGCGGTCTCGCGCGTGATCAGCGCGAACAGGCGCTCGGAGTCGGTCTCGCCTTTGACCAGTCGCAGGTCCTCACCGAGATGCGCGTCGAGCGTGGGCAGGTCCTCGAGCACGCCGTTGTGCGCGAACAGCCGCCGCTGCATCTCAAACGGGTGCGTGTTGCGCACGTCCAGCGCGCCGGTGGAGGCGAAGCGAACGTGGGCGAGGAACGTGGGCGAGCTGAGCTCCCTCGCCTCGCGCGCGAAGCTGCGGTCCTGGTAGGCGGCGAGCGGCTGCTTGCTGACGTGCGGCTCCCCACGAGCGTCGAACCAGCCGAGACCGGTGCCGTCGGGCTCGCGGTGGCTTTGCGCGGACAGACTGTCGGGCGCATCGAGCAGCCAGAACGTCGCCCGGGCGGGCTCGCTGCCGGCGCTCATCCCAAACAGGCGACACACGTGCGACGATGGTGACATGAACGCGATCGAGCCGACGAGCGTGTCGCGCACAGACGCAGGCTGATCTACGCGCAGGCGGTGGCGGCCGGCCGAGCGCTCAGCCGGCCGGTTGCGCTGATGCCGGCGCTTGGGCGGGCTCGCCGCCCGTGTCCAGGAAGAACGCTTCGGTGGCGGACACGTCGAGTGGGCGGGCGAACAGGAAGCCTTGCCCGTGGTCGCAGTCCTCGTCCATCAGCAGGCTCAGCTCCTGCTGCTGCTCGATGCCCTCAGCAAACGTCTCGATCGACAGCGCCTTGCCGAGCTGCACGAGCGTGCGGATCAGCGTCTCCCCCTCCTTGTTGTGCCTGAGCCCGGAGATGAATGAGCGGTCGATCTTGAGCGCATCGACGGGGAACTGCTGGAGGTGCGCGAGCGAGGAGTAGCCGGTGCCGAAGTCGTCGATCGCGATCCGCACGCCCAGCCGCTTGATCGCGGTGAGCCGTCGGATGGTCTCCTCGATGTTGCGCATGAGCGTCGTCTCGGTGATCTCGATCGTCAGCGCACCGGGGTCCAGCTCGCTGTCGGCGAGCGCGGTTTCGATGTCGGCGACGAACTCGTCGGTGTCGAGCTGGCGCGCGGAGACGTTGACGGCCATGGAGATCTCAAGGCCGCGCTCGCGCCACGCGGCGGCCTGGCGGCACGCCTCCCTCAGCACCCAGCCGCCGACCTCGGTGATCATCCCCGTCTCCTCGAGGACGGGGATGAAGGCATCGGGCTGCACGACGCCGCGCTGCGGGTGGTCCCAGCGGATCAGCGCCTCCACGCCGGTGGGCCGCATGTCACTGAGCGCGAACGTGGGCTGATAGGCGAGGAAGAACTCACCGTTCTCGAGCGCCTGACGCAGGTCCATGTCGAGCTCCATGCGCCTTTGCACCGTGTCCTGCATGCCCGTCTCGAACACGGCGTAGCGGTTCTTGCCGTCCCACTTGGCGCGGTACATGGCGATGTCGGCGTCGCGCAGGAGCTCCTCGGCGCTGGCGCGGTTCCCAGCCGCGATGCCGATACTCGCGGTCACCGTCAGGCATGTCTTCCCGTCGTCGCCGAGCTTGAACGGCTGTGTGAGGGCGTCGAGCAGGCGTTCTGCCACCAACTCAGGCCCAGCCGCCAGCGAGAGCTCCTCGGCGATCACGACGAACTCGTCGCCGCCTAGACGCCCGACGGCGTCGACGTGGCGCACCACACCCTCGAGCCTCGCGGCGGCGGCGCGCAGGAGCTCGTCGCCGACGCTGTGGCCGAGGGAGTCGTTGATGCTCTTGAAGTTGTCGAGGTCGATGAACAGCGCCGCTACCGGCATCTGGTTGCGAGCCGCGCGCGCGAGCATCTGCTCGACGCGATCGACGATCAGCGTACGGTTGGGCAGGCCCGTCAGCGGATCGTGCGTGGCCAGGAACGCGAGCTCCTCCTCGCGCCGCGTCAGTTGGGCGTCGGTTCGCAGACGCTCGGCCTCATAGCATTCGCACACTCGCAGCAGGCTGAGCTCGAGGCTCAGCTGCAGCATGCCGGCGGCCTCGGAGAGCGCCGCGGGCGGTGTGTCCAGCTGCGCGGCGCACTCGTGCATGACGTCGGACATCACGTCGCGCCAGCAGATGCTGCGCTTTGTCACCTCGGTAAGCGACGCCGCGCGGCGCGCGGCCAGCTCGCCGAAGATCTTCGACGTTTCCCGTGCCGCATCGTGGGTCACCTCCAGGCCGTGTCCCGCGATCCAGCGTGAGACAGCGAGCGTGGAGTTCGTGCAAATCCGCTCGAAACGCTCCTGCACCAGCGGCTCCACGACTTCGCCCGATTGGCTGGTGCGGGCGATCGTCTGCGTGAGCACGTCGTCCGCACACGCGATCAGAGCCTCGCCGAGGCGGGCGACCTCACCCGTCGGCTGCTGCGTCGGTACGGACGGCGGCACCGGCATGCGGGGCGGTCCGCTACGTCTAGCGCGTGGAGCGCCCATCTCAGCTCAGCGGCTCGGCCGAGGTCGCGCGTGCGGTCGGCAGGTTGAGCTCGAACAGGCTGGCGAGCGCGTCGGCCGGCGTGGGCTTGCCCATGAACAGCCCTTGAGCCATCGTGCAGCCCATCGTCTGCAGGGCAGCCAGCTGCTCGAACGTCTCGATGCCCTTGGCCACGACCGTGAGGGACAGGTCGCGACCGACGATCAGGATCGCCTCCAGCAGCCACGTGCGGTAGTCCTCGTCGTCGGAGGCTGCTAGGGAGCTGCGGTCGACGTTGAGGAAATCGAGCGGCAGGCGCCGCAGGTCCGAGTGGTAGGCGTAGCCGCTGCCGCCGAAGTCGTCGATCGCGACCCGCACGCCCAGCCGCTTAATTTCCTGGAGGCGCTCGACGGCGGCGGCGACGTCGCTCATGACGATCGTCTCGGCCACCTCGAGCGTGAGCAGGGAGGGCTCAATGCCGGACTGCTGGAGCGCGCGGCGAACGTCGGTGACGAAGCCTTCCCGGTTAAGCTGCGTGGAGGAGACGGGCACGGCGATCCCGGCGTGGTGGCCCGCCACATTCCAGGCGGCGGCGCGGCTGCACGCCTCTTCGAGCATCCAGCGACCGATCGGCACGATCAGGCCGGTTTCCTCTGCCAGCGGCATGAAGTCGGCCGGCGCCAGCACGCCCTGCTTGGGGTGCTGCCAGCGGATGCGTGCCTCGAGCGCCGCGACCTTGCCGGTGCTCAGATCGTAGACCGGCTGGTAGAGCAGGTAGAACTGCTTCTCCTGGAGCGCGTTGTTCAGCTCGATCTCGAGCACTCCGCGTCCCTCGATCACCGAGCGCATGTTCGCGTTGAACAGCGTGTAGCGGTCCTTGCCCGCGGACTTGGCCGCGTGCAGTGCGAGCTGCGCGTCGCGCAGCAGGTCATCGGGCGTGGCGTAGCGGCCGAAGGCGAGGCCGATGCTCGCGGTCATGAAGAAGCTCGGCCCGAAGTCCTCGAGCTCGAAGGGCTTGTGCAGGGCCTCGATCACGCGGCGGGCGAGCGAGTCCAGGCGCGCTCCGCGCGCCGCCGATTCGACCAGGATCACGAACTCGTCGCCGCCGAGACGCCCGACGGTGTCACCGGCGCGCACGACGCCCTCGAGGCGTTCGGCGACGGTCGCCAGCAGCCGGTCGCCGGCGTCCCGTCCGAGCTTGTCGTTGACGTCCTTGAACCAGTCGATGTCGATGAACAACGCGCCCACGAGCAGCCCCGACTGGCGTCCGGCGCGGGCGAGCATGCACTCGGCGCGGTCCAGCATGAGCGCGCGGTTGGGCAGTCCGGTGAGCGAGTCGTAGAGATCCTCGTTGGGAACCTCGCGGGCCGTCACGCGCGGTGCGGGCGCGGGCGGACGTCCGGTGCCGAAGACGAGCACGAGCAGGCCGAGCAGCGCGCTGAGGAGGATTCCGCCGATCAGCAGCCCCGTGGAGTGCCAGTCGGCGAACACGCCCGAGTCGGCGGCCGCTGCGAAGCTCGTCACCGTCCAGCCGTCGGCGAGGCTGGTCGTGGCGCTGCGCGCGCCGGAGGGCGCCGTGCCACTGGCGTAGGCGATGCTGGCGGCGCCGGCCTGGTAGCTCAGGCGCGCCGCCATGCCCGGGTGGGCGCGCAAGACCTGGCCCAGCACGACGCCGGGCACCAGCACCTCGCGCAGCCAGCCGCCGGCCGCGGCGCCGCGGCCGAAGACGCTGTGCGGCGTGACGTTGCCCCGGTAAACGGGCGTCTCGATCACCAGCGCCGGCGTGCCGGCTAGCGAGACGGGCGTGTAGCGGCTGAGTCCCTGGTTGCGCGCGACCAGCAGCGCGTCGCTCTGCGCGCAATAGTCGAGTCCGCGCGCGGGAGCTTGCGTCGGGTTCCTCACGAGTTCGGCCGTCGCGAGGCAGTAGTAGTGATGGTCGCTCGAGGGAACGATGCGGATGGCGTTGGCGGGCCGGGGCGCGGCGCTCGGCGTGGTCGGGCTGGAGCCCGTCGTGGTGGGCGGCGCGGTTGCGGCGGCTGAGCCGGTCGTGGCTACCGAGGCCGTCGCCTGAGCGGTGCTCGCCGCGGATGTCGTGGTCGCCGCCGGCTTGACGGCGCGCCCGGTGATGCGGGCTTCGACCGCCGCCAACTGCGTCTTGGGAACGACCGCGATCAGGCCGAGGTTGTCGAGCTCGGGGAAGCGGCGCAAGGTGCGCGCCCATTTGACCCAGCGCGCGAATTCCTTGGGCGTCGCGGTGGGGCTGGCGGCGAAGTAGGTGCTCGTGCTGACGGCGAGCTCTTCCTCACGCTGGATCGCGAGCTTCAACGCCGAGGCGACGCTCGTGGAGCTTTCGTTGAATGCCGTGCTGCCCTTCGAGGCGTCGTTGCGGGCGACGGCGTGGGCGCCGAGCACGGATGCGACGATCCCCACCACGACGCAGAGGGCCGCCACGACGGCCCACACCGCCCTTCGTCCCTGAAGCAGTTGCCCTGGGACGGTGGTGTGCGGAGCGTGGCTGCCGGGCGCGGTGGCTGCGTCCGGGTCCGCTGCCACTCCGTTACCTGTCGCCAGGCCGTCGGCACCCGGCGCGTGGGGGCCGAAGCTGTGGGCGCCGTGGCCGGGGCCGCCGCTCGCGGGAGCCCCGGCGGCTGATCCGGCGGCTGATCCGGCGTCTTGGTCGCGCCCGGGGTTCTCTTGAGGGGTTTCGCTATCTGACATGGGGATCTCGTCTACTCCCAGCGTGCGCGCCCGTGGCCTGATCGAGCCCAAAAGCCGGTATGCATCTCGATTCTGCGTGCATCTCGACAAATAGCCGAGCGCGGTTTACCCCTGCAGAGGAGCTTGCCGGCGATACAAAGTGAACATCCGGCGACGCGCCCCTTCGGAGCCGCACGTTGCCTGTGTCAACGGCCTGGCTTACCGATGGTGCCCGCCCTACGCGGGCGCGCCGGCGCCGTCGAGCAGCCCGGCGAGCTTCGCCGGCGTGTCGTGGTCGGGCAGCGGCGAGTACAGGATCAGGCGCTGCTCGGGAGCTTCAGCGGGATGGAACACCGAATGAGCAAATGCCAGCGTTCCGACGAGCGGGTGGCGTAGCTCCTTTCGGCCCTCTCCGTTGCGCGCGACCTCGTGGCGCTTCCACGCCCGGCAGAACTCGGGGCTGGACTCGCGCAGCGCGTGGATCAGCCCTTCGAACGCGGGGTCGCCGAGGTTGCGGGCGCTGTCGGCGCGGAACTTGGCGACGAGCAGACGCGAGCTGCGCTCCCAGTCGGTGAACATCTCGCGGCGCACGGGGTCCATGAACGTCAGCCACGCGTGGTTGCGCGATGCGCGCGGGACGCTCGCGAGATCGCCGAACAGCGCGGTGGCGGCGGCGTTCCACGCGAGGTAGTCCCAGCGCCGACCGAGGATGAACGCGGGGTTCGGACCGAGGTTCTCGATCAGCCGGCGCAGCGTCGGCGACACCCGCTCGGCGGGGGACTTACACGGAGGCGGCTCCTCGCCACGGCCGAGCAGGACGAGGTGCGTGCGCTCGGCCTGACTCAGGCGTAGCGCCCGGGAGATCGCCTCGAGCACCTCCAGCGAGGCGCGCACGTCGCGACCCTGCTCGAGCCACGTGTACCAGGTGGTGCCCACGCCGGCCAGCTGCGCCACCTCCTCGCGGCGCAGGCCGGGCGTGCGGCGCCGTCCACCGCCCGGCAGGCCGACATCCGTGGGCTGCAGGCCGGCGCGGCGGTTGCGCAGGAAGTCGGCGAGCTCGAGGCGACGTCGCGCGCCGTTGCTCGGCCCGTTGCCGGACCCGTTGCGCGCCTGCCGTGGGGCCTCGATCAGCTCTGTGGGTGGCACCATGACTACCAGTATAACTCCCTCTCAACTACCTGGATAGACATCGTCGCACACTTGCTCGGTGAGCGCAACCGGAATGGCTTTCTCGCGACGTGTCGGTCCCAAGGGCCCGCTGCTGCTGGTGGTGTGTCTCGCGCAGTTCATGGTGCTGCTCGACGTCTCGATCGTGAACGTGGCGCTGCCGTCGATGCGCAGTGGCCTGCACTTCTCGACGACGGGGTTGCAGTGGGTGGTCAACGCTTACACGCTCACGTTCGCCGGGTTCCTGATGCTCGGCGGGCGCTGTGCCGACCTGCTCGGCCGGCGACGCATGTTCGTGGTCGGCGCGGCGCTGTTCTCGCTGTCCTCGCTCGCGTGCGCGCTGGCCAACTCGCGCGGCCTGTTGATCGGAGCTCGGGCGCTGCAGGGGTTTGGCGGCGCGGTGCTCTCGCCGGCCACGCTGTCGATCATCACAAGCTCGCTGCCCGAGGGTCCCGAGCGCAACCGCGGTCTCGGGATGTGGGGCGCGGCTGGCGCGCTCGGCGCGTCCTCCGGGGCCCTGCTCGGCGGGATCCTCACGCAAACGCTCGGATGGGCGGCGATCTTCGCGATCAACGTGCCGCTGGGCGCGGTGGTGATCGCGGCGGGTGTGCGCGCGATCCCCATCTCCCGGGCTCGGCAGCACAGCCGGCACTTCGACGCGGCCGGAGCGGTGCTCGTGACGGCCAGCCTGAGCGTGCTGACGTTCGGGATCGTGCGCACCGACACGCTCGGCTGGGGCTCCACCGAGGTGCTCGCCTCGCTCGCGCTCGGCGTCGTCCTGCTCGCGTGGTTCGTGCTGCACGAGGGGCGTGTCGCGCGCGTGCCGCTGGTACCGCTGTCGATCTTCCGCATCGGGCACCTGCGGGCGGCGAACGTGGTGGTGGTGCTGCTGTACTCGGCGTTCTTCCCGGTGTGGTTCTTCCTCACGCTGTATCTCCAGCAGGTCCTGCACTACGACGCGATCGAGACCGGGGTGGCGTTCCTGCCGATGACGCTGTCGATATTCGCCGCCTCGACGCTCGCGCCGCGCGCGGTCGATCGCCTCGGGCCGCGCAGGGTGGTGACCGCGGGGATGCTGTCCGCGACCGTCGGGATGCTGCTGCTGAAGGGCGTCGCGCCAGGCGACTCGTACGTGACGGCCGTGCTGCCGGGGGCGCTATTCGCCTCGGTGGGGATGGGCTTCTCGCTCGTGCCCGCGACGATCGTCGCGATGCGCGGCCTGGCGGGCTCGCAAAGTGGCGTGGGCTCGGGGCTGCTGAACACCTCGAGGTTGATGGGAGGCGCGCTCGGGCTGGCGATTCTGAGCACGATCGCGGCCGCGCACACGCGCGGCGAGGCAGCGGCCGGCGCGGCGCGGGCGCTGACGGACGGCTTCGACATGGCGTTTGTGGTCGGCGCCCTGTTCTGCGTCGCGGGCGCGGTGACCGCGGCGGCCCTGCTGAGAGCCCCCCGCGGTCGTGCGGATGTGGTGAGCGCGCAGGTGGGGACGCCCGAGGCCGAAGAGCGCGAGCCGCTGGCGGCGTGAGCGGCGGCGGCAAGCGCCGCCGTCGGAGCCGCTTGGCCGCTACTCGGCGGCTTGGCCGTCGTGCGGCTCGTGGCCTTCGCCGGCCAGGCGCAGAACGAACGTCAGCGTGCACGCGCCGACGGCGAACATCGCCAGCACGGCGAGCACCAACACGACCACGCTTCCGCCGGTCGCCGCGAGCGCGAGCAGGGAGACGGGGATCGAGATGCCAAGTATCCCGACAATCAACGGCGTGGTCTCGAGCGTGCCCGCGGGCAGGTCGCGACCGCTTTCGGCATGAACCATCTGTGAACCTCCAGGGGGGCGTGGGGGCTTACGGTTTCGGAAGAGTACTAGACAAGCCGACGCAGACCGCCGGTCACTAGCGACGCTCGCGCGGCGAGCGGTCCCTGTAGGCGCGGACCTTCGTGCGGTTGCCGCACACCGCCATCTCGCACCAGACCCCGGAGCGGTTGCGCGAGCGATCGTAGAACGCCCAGCTGCAGTCCGGCGCGCGACAGGCCTTGGCGCGCGACCACGAGCCGTCGGCGAGGCCGTTTGCGACGGGGACCAGCAGTCGCGCGAGCGCACCCCTGAAACCCGTTGCGTCGGGGGCGAGGCTGACCGAGCCGTCGGGCGCGAAATGCACGCCGAGCTCGCCGCGTCGGGCCGCCCGCTCGAGCTCTTGACCGGCGTGCTCGTCCGGTGTGCCGGCGCCGTTGTTCGCGAGCATCAGCGCACGCAGCGCCTCACGCAGCCGAACCGCGTCGAGACGATCGGCTTCGCTCGGCGGCGCGCTCGTCGTTGCCAGGAGCTGCATCTCCGCGAGCCACGCGAGAAGATCCTGCTCGGTCGACAGCGTGTCCGTGCCGGCCTCGATGTCGAGCGTGTTGACGAAGTCGATGACCAGATCGAGGGTGTGGTGGGGGCTGGACATGGATGTTGAGTTGACACCAGCGTTCGTGGGTAGTAGGTTACAAAGACACCGGCAAACGCATTACGGAGGTGACACAATGGTACAGCAGGAGATCGCGACCATCGGCGGCGAGCGCTTCTCGGTTGGATACGAGCGCCTTCTGGCCCGCACGCTCGGCGTGGGCCGCCTCGCGTGCCTGACGGCGCGGGTGCGCTCCCACTCGCTCGATCGGGAGCTGGGCGCCGGAGCGGACCCCACCAGCTCTCCGCGGCTGGCCGCGCGCGCGGCGCAGTTGACGTCGCCCGGCACCCGTGCGGCGGTCGCGGACGGGCTCGAACGACTCCTCAGCGCGGCGCGGGGGCCCCAAAGACGCTGGTCGGCTCTCTCGCGCCATCGCCAGCTGCTCGCCAACGCCGCCGAGCTGCAGGACCTGGCCGCCCTCCTGCGCGGCGACACCCCGCTTTACGCCCGCGGCATCGCGATTCTCAATCAGCTGTTGACGGATGGCACCAGCCCCGCGTATCACGGCGACGACGAGGCACTTGCGCTCCAGCTCGGCGAGGCTCGCGAGCTTGCCGGCGGCGACTGACGGCGACGGGCGATCCAGGGCTCGAGCCGGCCGTGGTTCGCGGGGCGCCGTTGCGGGAAGATGCAGCGGATGAGCACGGGTGGTGAAATCGGCAATGCGTTCGGCTCAGAGAGGCCGTTCTCGGTCGGCGTAGAGGAGGAGCTGTTTCTGGTCGACCCGGTAACCGGCCGGCAGGCGAACGCGTCGGCGGCCGTGCTCGAGCGGCTCGGAGGAGTGCAGGGACGGGTGGAACCGGAGCTGCACGCCTGCCACGTCGAGCTGATCACTGATGTCTGTGTCAGCGCGCGTGAGGCGGTGGCAACGCTCAGCGGCCTGCGCCACGCGGTCGTGGAGACGGGGGCGGGACTGCTCGGCTCGGGCACGCATCCTTCGGCGCTCGAGAACGAGGCTGCGATCACGGACAAGGCGCGCTACGAGCGCATCCACGACCTGCTCGGTGACGCCGTCGCCACGCCGGTCGGAGGTCTGCACATCCACATCGGCATGCCCGACCCGGAAATCGCGATCCGCGCTTTCAACGGCCTGCGCCGCCATCTTCCGCTGCTGCAGGCGCTGGCTGCCAACTCGCCCTACCGCCACGGCCATGACACGGGCCTAGCTTCCGCCCGTGAGGTCACCGTTCGCGGCTGGCCGCGCTCGGGCGTTCCGCGCGCGATGCGCGACTTCGCCGACTTCCAGGCGACCGCGCAGCGCCTGGCGCGCGCGGCGGATGTCCCGGACTACACGTGGTTCTGGTGGAAGCTTCGTCCGCACCCGCGCCTGGGTACCGTCGAGGTCCGCGCGCTGGACGTACAGGCGACGATCGAGGACACCGCCTGCCTTGTGGCTCTGACCCATTGCCTGGCTCGCTACGAGGCTGAGTCAGAGCCTGAGCCGGACACACCGGCGGAGGTTCTCGAAGAGGGCATCTTCAGGGCCGCCCGCTTCGGCGTGGACGCCCGGCTCCCCGACGCCGAGGGCCATTTGCGTCCCGTCGATCAGCTGCTCGCGGACGCGCTCGTCCTCGCGCGAGCGCACGCCGGTGAGCTGGGCTGCGTGGATGAGCTGGACCGTCTCCCGGCGCTGCTCCACCGCGGCGGTGGGGCCGGGCGCCAGCGAGCTGCCTACGCGATCGCCGGCATGGACGGCCTGCTGCGCGAGATGACCAGGATCACGGGCGTGAGCGCCCCGTCGAGCCAATGACGCCCGCGATCCTGCTCGACATAGACGGGGTTCTCTACGTCGGGGACGAGCCGGTCGAGGGCGCGATTTCGGCTTTGACTGAGCTGCGTCATCTGAGCGGCGGCGTCCGGCTGATAACGAACACAACCTCCAAGTCCCGCCGGCAGATCGTCGATCATCTGCACAAGCTCGGCTTTGACGTTGCGAGCCACGAGGTGCTCACGCCGGCGGCGCTCGCCGTGCGTCACTGCCAGGATCAGGGCCATCGCTCGGTGAAGCTGCTCGTCGGAGAGGCCTTGAGCGAGGACCTCGAGGCCTTGGCACAAGCCGGCGACAGTGAAGGCGTCGACGCCGTCGTGTTGGGCGATCTCGGTGATGGATTCACAGCAGCGGTGCTCAACGAGGCGTTCCGGCTGCTGATGGACGGCGCAGAGCTCGTGGCGCTCCAGCACAACCGCTACTGGCGCCGCGCGGACGGCCTCGCGCTCGACGTCGGGGCCTACGCGGCCGCCCTGGAATACGCCACCGCCAAGCAAGCGGTCATAGTCGGAAAGCCGGCGCCAGCGTTCTTCGCAGCGGCGCTGGCCGACCTGAACGCCCAGCCCGAGGCCGCGGTGATGGTAGGCGACGACATCGAGGCCGACGTCGGCGGAGCGATCGACGCCGGCCTTCGCGGCGTGCTCGTACGCACGGGCAAGTACCGGCGCGATACGCTCGAGAACTCGGGTGTGACGCCGAGCGAGATCGTGGACTCGATCGCCGACGTGCCGCGGCTTTTGCGCTAGACGGGATCCATCCTGCACCTTTGCCCGCTCCCAAGCGCACCTTCCGAAGCCCGACGACCTCCACAAAACCAGCCGATTTGCACCCTTATTTCGTGAGTGGGCGATCCAGGACTCGAACCTGGGACCTCTTCCTTATCAGAGAAGCGCTCTAACCGACTGAGCTAATCGCCCGGGACGGCGATTCTAGCGAGCGTGCCGGTGCGCGGAGCGGCCCGGCACGCTGGGTGCCGGCGACCTACACCACAGCCCGTGGGCCAATCCGACGCGCGAGCTCGAGTGCCTCGGCGGGTGTCGCGAACGACAGCTGGGCGCTGTAGCGACCGTCGCGTGTGGGCTTGACCTGCACCTCCGCGCCCAGCGCTCCGGCGAGCGTCTCGGCGATCTCCCGCGCGGCCTGCTCCTGATCGGGATGGATCGTCGGCGTCGTCGCGGCGCGGCGCGCACCGGCCTGCGTGGCAACCGCGTTGGCCTCCCGCGCGCGCTGTTCGGTGACCCGCACCGACCAGCCCTGCTCGACCGCCGAGCGGGCGAGCCTACGCCGCGCGGCGTGATCCTCGGCGAGCAGCAGCGCGCGGCCGTGACCCTCGCTGAGCGTGCCGTGCTGCAGCAGCTCGATCACCTCGTCGGGCAGATCGAGCAGGCGCACCAGGTTGCTCACCGCCACGCGACTGCGCCCCACTCGCCGGCCGACGTCCTCGCGCGTCAGCCCCAGCTCCTCCACCAGCGCCGCGCACGCGCGCGCCTCGTCGACCGGGTTGAGGTCCTCGCGCGCCATGTTCTCGATCAGCGCCACCTCCAGCGCCTGCGCGTCCTCGCGCTCGCGCACGATCGCCGGCACGCTCTGCAGGCCCGCGATGCGCGCCGCTCGCCAGCGCCGCTCGCCGGCCACCAGCTCGTAGGTGCCACCGGGCTTCGGGCGCACGAGCACGGGCTGGAGCACGCCACGCTCGCCCAGCGACTGCGCGAGCAGCTCCAGCGACACCTCGTCGAACCGCCGCCGCGGTTGACGCGGGTTGGGAGCGATCAGCTCGACCGGCAGCTCGCGCAGCTCCTCCTCGCTCTGCTTCGCCGCGTCGGTCGACACCGACAGGATCGCGCCCAGGCCCCTGCCCATCCCGGGTCTCGGCTTAGCCACGCGCGGCCACCTCCTTCGCGAGCTCGAAGTAGGCCTCTGCGCCCGCGCTGTGGGGATCGTGGTGGGTCACGGGCAGACCGTAGCTGGGCGCCTCTCCGACGCGGACGTTGCGCGGTATCACGGTGTCGAACACGAGCTCAGGGAAGTGCGCGCGCACTTCCCGCTCGACGTCCTGGCCGAGCCGCGTGCGGCTGTCGTGCATCGTCAGCAGCATCCCCGCCACCGTCAACCGCGGGTTCAGCTCGCGCTGCACCAGCGCGAGCGTCTCCAGCAGCCCCGCCAACCCCTCCAGCGCGAAGTACTCCGTCTGCACCGGCACGATCACCCGATCGGCGGCCACCAGCGCGCACACCGTCAGCGGCCCGAGCGACGGCGGGCAGTCCAGCAGGATGTACCGGAAGCTGTCCCTCAGCGGCGCCAGGCACTCGCGCAGGCGCTGCTCATACCCATCCATGCGCGCCAGCTCGATGTTCGCCCCCGCCAGGTCAGAGCCCGCCGGCAGCGCCGTCAGACCCGCGATCGGCGTGTCAGCGAGCGCGTCGTGCGCCGTCGCCTGCCCGGTCAGCACGTCATACAACCCGGGCGAGTGCGTGCGCGCAATGCCCAGCCCCACCGTCGCGTTTGCCTGGGGGTCGACGTCCACCAGCAGGGTCTCGTAACCAGCCTCCGCGATGCACGCCGCGACGTTCACAGCCGTCGTCGTCTTGCCGACGCCGCCCTTCTGGTTGGCGACCGCGTAAACCGTGCCCATCGACCGCACGCTAGCGCCGATCGAGCGCGCGTGGCTTCTGATCGGGGCGGCAAACCGCGCGCTGTCCGCGTTTTCCAGCCGCGTCAGCCACCGAGCGGGCGCTTGCGCGCGACCCCCGGCCTGCGCGGAAACCGCGACGGGGTCTCCCGCTCCTTCACAAACACGTGCAGGTGGTGGTCCGTCGCTCCCTCGAACGGCGTCACTCGGCGAATCTCCACCCTGCGCAAGCCCAGCGCCGCCGCCGCCCGCTCTGCGGCGCCCTCCTGCTCGCGCGCACGTCGGCCCCTCCAGTCGACGAGCGTGCCTCCAATGCGCAGCAGCGGCGCCGCGTACTCGAGCACGACCGTCTGCGCGGCGAGAGCCCTCGCCAGCGCCACGTCGTTGCGCGCGAGACCCTCATGCCACTCCTCCGCCCGCCTCCACACGACTCGCGCGTTGACGACCGCGGCCGCCGCGCACGCCCTTTCCAAGAAGTCACAGCGCCGGCGCTGGCTCTCGAGCAGGGTGATCTCCGCGCTCGGCAGCGCCACCGCCACCACCAGGCCGGGGAACCCGGCGCCACTGCCCAGGTCCACGATCCGGCTCGCAGCCCGCACGGGGTCGAGCTCCAGCGCGCTCAGCGAGTCCGCCAGGTGCACCTGCGCTGCGCGCTCCGGTGCGCGGACACTGGTCGGTGCGTGCTCGTCCGCCTTGATCAGGGCGAGCAGCGCCGCCAACTGGCGCTCCTGGCCCGGAGTCAGCTCGATGATTTCACGTGAAACGCTATGCGCCGCCATCGGCCGCGAGCGGCGTGATCACGAGGTAGCGCTCGGGCTCGTTGCCCTCGCTGTGCGTCTCGACGTCGCCACGCTCGCGCAGGTGCTCGTGGACGATCCTGCGCTCGAACGGCGGCAGCGGGTCGAGCTCCACGGGCTTGCCCGACTTCAGGGCTTCATCGGCCGCCTCGTCCGCGTCCGCGCGCAGGACCTCTGAGCGACGCTCGCGGTAGCCGTTGGCGTCGATGACCACGCGCACAATCGAGGGGCCATCAGGGAAGACGATGCGCTGAGCGAGGTGCTGCACCGCGTCGATCGTCTGGCCGTGCCGACCGATGAACAGCCCGACATCCTCGCCCTCCAGCCGGCCGCTGAGCACGCCGTCGCGCTCGTCGACCCGAACGTCGGCGTCGAGACGCAGCCCGTCGACGATCTCCTCGAGCAGCTCCTCCAGCGCCTCCACCGGCTCTAGCTCGTCCGTCGCCCCGTCCCCGCCGGAGATGTCGTCCCGATCGCTCATCGTCTTCTACCCGAGCGTTTCTTTTTCTTTCGCGGCGGGCGGGGAGGCGGGGGACCGGGCGCCGCGGGCGGGCCCCCGCTCGCGACCTCCGCGCCGGCGACCGGCGCCGCCCCACGCGCGGCCTCCGCGATCGCCTCGCGCAGCGGGCGTTTGGGCTTCCCGTTCGACGTCGACGTCAAGGTGGAGCGATCGACCGGGGGCAGGCGGCGGCGGATGATCGACTGCTGGCCGATCGTCCACAGGTTCGTGGTTATCCAGTACACGAGCAGCCCCGCGGGGTAGCGATACAGGATCACGACGAACACCACCGGGATCAGCAGCATCAGGCGTCGCTGGTTGGGGTCCGCGGTGGCGGTCGCGATCAGCGTCGAGGCGATCTGAGAGCCGACGTACAGGACGATCAGCGCCACCAGGTCCACGCCCGTCGCCTTCGCGGTGATATCGGGTAGGAACAGGAACTTGGCGGAGTGCTTCGCGACCTCGTTGCAGGTCGTGGTTTCGAGGTACTTGGACGGCAGCTTGCTGAAGCTGGCAAGCGCCTTGTGGTTGACCGCGTTGTAGTGCGAGATCAGCGCCGGGCCGCAGATGTGCTTCTTCAGGTCGGTGCGCAGCATGTAGAAGAGGGAGATGAACACCGGCAGCTGCAACAGGAGCGGCAGGCAGGATGCCAATGGGTTGATTCCCTTCTCCTGGTAGAATTTCATCATCTCCTGCTGCTGGCGCTGTTTGTCGTCCTTGTACTTCTCTTTCAGCGCGTTCAGCTCCGGTGCGAGGCGCTGCATCTCCTGCATCGACTTCAGCTGCTTGTAGGTCAGCGGCACGAGGATCGCGCGGATCAGCACGGTCAGTCCCACGATCGCCAGTCCCCAACTGCCGCCCACGACGTTGGCGTGGATGAAGACCATGATTTCTTCGAACACGGTGATCAGGGGCGAGAACGCGTCCTGGATCACGTTGGCGAGAATTGGCATGCTCTAGGGGCTCTCGGCGATCGTGGTGGTCGGCAGGTCGATGTGGGCTCGTGCGCTGCGAGCGTCCGCAGGCTGTCGGCTATGTGCCCGACACATGCTCAGACGCGGGCATCGGAAGCGATCCTGAACACTCGCTGGGCCTCGACCGGATCGTATCCGCCGTGGCTCCACGGGTTGCACCTGAGCAGACGCCACCCCGCGAGCACCAGGCCCCTAAGTATGCCGTACTCCCGGATCGCCCCCACCGCATAGTGCGAGCATGTCGGCTCGTACTTGCAGCGACGAGGAATCGCCGGTGAGATCACGTGCTGGTAGATTACGATCGGAGCGACCGCAAGCGTGCGCAGGATCCGCACGGCGGGCGCTGCCGACGGTGCCCGCTCACTGTGTCCGCTCATCGCCCCCCTCGACCCCGCTGGCGGCGGCCGCGCGCAGGCCGGCCTTCGTAATCAGCTCGGCCAGCGCCGCGTCGACGCCCGCGAGCCCCTCGCGCTCGGCCAGCTCGCCCGCGGGCGGGCGTGCCACCACGACCACGTCCTGGCCGACCTTCAGGCCCTCCTCGGCCTGCGCGAACGCCTCGCGCAGGAGGCGCTTGACCTTGTTGCGACGCACCGCCCCCCCGACCTTGCGCGAGACTGACAGGCCCAACCGCGGCCTCTCGACCCCGGGGTTCGGAAACGTGTAGAGCACCAGGTGGCGGTTGGCTATCGAGCTCCCGTGCCGATACACCCGCTCGAACTCAGCGCTGCGCGACAGGCGCCCGCGCCGCGCTGAGCGCGACCCCATCAGATGGCCGCCCGCGTCGGGGTTCGCGACACCCACGGCCGTCAGGCAGACAGGCGCCTGCGTCCCTTGTCGCGCCGGCGCTTCAACGTCAGCCGGCCTGCGCGAGAGCGCATGCGCGAGCGAAACCCGTGCGCACGGGCGCGCTTGCGCTTCTTTGGCTGGTAGGTCCGCTTCATTTCGCGTCTCGCAGTATAGGGTCAGCCACGACTCGCCCGCTCATTCGGTTTTTCGGCGATGTGTGCGCTGACAAACCCAAGAGGTTCGCGCTACCCTCGGCTGGACCGGCGGGGACTCGACTGCGCCGCCCATTTTGTATTTCCAGGCCCGACAGAGCGATGTGGCGAGGGGACAGGGTGCAGCGAGCCACCCGTCGGCGAGCGAGACTAGCGTTCGAGCGCGGCGGCTAGTTCGGCGAGCGTCACGTCGAGCGCACCCAAGATGCGCATAACGCTGTCCCAGTGCGGCGCCGTCTGGGCGTTCTCGATCTTCGCCAAGCTCGATACGGCGATCCCGGCGTGCCACGCTACGTGCTCCTGAGTTAGCCCGCGATCCTCGCGTAGTCGTTTGAGGATCGCTGCGAGGTTCGGGTCTGGCGTTGCTTTGCGCGGCACGGCTCGACCCTCTCACGTCAGGGTCATCCGCACCATGACTTAGATCACCCCTTATTTATTACGGGGGCTCCGAGCGGTAGTGTTTCCGGCGAGCAACCAAAGTGCCCCCGCGCCGCGTCAACGGCCGGGGGCGTGGCAACAGGAGGATGAGTCCTGATGCAGCCGGAGAATATCCCGCGAGCTTTGCCCCTGGCCATAGCCATCTATGGCCACGATGTGCGGATCGTCAGCGACCCCGCTTTGCTCGGCGGGGAACTGGTCGTACACGACCGCAGACCGCAGGGCGCGAGGTTCGACGCTCAACGCATCCCGCGTCCGGGAGAGCTTGCGGGCTCCGGTGCCCTGCGATACGGCGAGTTGACGGTCGACACGCGCACACGCAGAGCAACCTACGGGCCGATGCCCGTCGAGCTACGCCGCCGCGAGTACGCGCTGCTCGCGCATATGGCAGGCGACCCCGAGCGCGTCTGGACACGCCACGAACTGCTGCGCGACGTGTGGGGCTACCGCTCCGAGGGCTCCACACGCACTGTCGACAGCCACGCCTCCCGCCTGCGCTGCAAGCTCAC
>Ga0302325_10009909_pt1 | contig 20737 bp, 31 predicted proteins | sample Palsa_T0_2_FD_201948 | JGI IMG/M metagenome (GOLD analysis project Ga0302325, IMG submission 201948) | Peat permafrost microbial communities from Stordalen Mire near Abisko, Sweden - Palsa_T0_2 | ecosystem: Environmental > Terrestrial > Soil > Palsa > Peat permafrost | place: Sweden: Abisko...
CGCGGCGATGCGAACGCGTAAGGGAATCCGCCGCCATGATGTCGCCAAAGAAAACCAAGTACCGCAAGCAGTTCAAGGGCCGCATCCACGGCTTGGCCAAGGGCGGCTTCGCGTTGAATTTCGGTTCGCACGGGCTGAAGTCGCTGGAGCCGGAACGCGTCACCGCCCGCCAGATCGAGGCGGCGCGGCGCGCCATCACGCGCCAGATGAAGCGCCAGGGCCGGGTCTGGATCCGCGTGTTCCCAGACGTTCCGGTCACCACCAAGCCGGCCGAAGTCCGCATGGGCTCAGGCAAGGGCGCGGTGGAATACTGGGCCGCCCGCGTGGCGCCCGGCCGGATCATGTTCGAGGTCGACGGCGTGCCCGACGATGTCGCCCGTGAAGCCTTGCGCCTCGGCGCCGCCAAGCTGCCGGTCCGCACGCGGATCGTCACCCGCATCGACGCCGGTCTGGAGCACGCGGCATGAAGATCGACGAAATTCGCCGCCTGACCGGCGACCAGCTGACCGAGCAGCTGCTGTCGCTGAAGAAGGAGCAGTTCAACCTGCGCTTCCAGGCGGCCACCAGCCAGCTGGAAAAGACCCATCGCGTCGACGAGGTCCGCAAGGACATCGCGCGCATCAAGACCGTATTGCGCGCCAAGGCGCCGAGCGCCTGAGGACGATAGAGATATGCCCAAGCGAATTCTCGAAGGCGTGGTGGTTTCCGACAAGGGGAACAAGACCGTCGTGGTGAAGGTGGAACGCACCTTCCTGCACCCCTTGCTGAAGAAGACTGTCCGCCGCTCCAAGAAGTACCACGCCCACGACGAGGCCAACGCCTATCACGAGGGTGAAGTGGCGCGGATCGTCGAGTGCGCGCCGAAGTCGAAGCTGAAGACCTGGGAGGTCCTGCCGAAGGACGCCCAGGGCGCCAGCGCCTGATCATCTGGAATAGGGAACTGACGCCATGATCCAGATGCAGACCAATCTCGACGTCGCCGACAACTCGGGCGCGCGCCGCGTCATGTGCATCAAGGTGCTCGGCGGCGCCGGACGTCGCTACGCCTCGGTGGGCGACCGCATCGTCGTCTCGGTCAAGGAAGCCATTCCGCGCGGCCGGGTGAAGAAGGGCGACGTGCTGCAGGCGATCGTCGTGCGCACCAGCCAGGCGATCAAGCGCAAGGACGGCTCGGTGATCCGCTTCGACAAGAACGCCGCCGTCATCGTCAACAAGCAGTCGGAGCCGATCGGCACCCGGATTTTCGGACCGGTGCCGCGCGAGCTGCGGGCCAAGAACCACATGAAGATCATTTCGCTCGCGCCGGAGGTCATCTGATCATGGCCGCCAAGATCAAGAAGGGCGACCGGGTGGTCCTGCTCACGGGCAAGGACAAGGGCCGCACGGGCAATGTGACCAAGGTCATGCCCAAGGACAGCCGCGTCGTGGTCTCGGGCCTGAACATGGTCCAGCGCCACACCCGCCCCAGCCAGGGCGACCCGCAAGGGGGCATCAAGCACAAGGAAGCCTCGGTGCACGTCTCGAACGTCGCCATCGTGGATTCCAATGGGAAGCCGACCCGCGTCGGCTTCAAGGTCGAGGACGGCAAGAAGGTCCGGGTGGCCAAGTCCACCGGCGAGGTGATCCATGGCTGAGCAAGCCACCTATGAGCCGCGGCTGAAGGGCGACTACCGCGCCCGCATCCGTCCGGCGATGAAAGAGAAGTTCGGCTACACCAACGAGATGCGGATCCCGCGCCTCGACAAGATCGTCGTGAACATGGGCATCGGCGAAGCCGTGGGCGATTCCAAGAAGGCCGCCTCGGCGATGAAGGACCTGGCGGCGATCACCGGCCAGAAGCCGCTGCCGACCAAGGCCCGCACCTCCATCGCCGGCTTCAAGCTGCGCGAAGGCATGGTGATCGGCGCCAAGGTGACGCTGCGCAAGGACCGGATGTACGAGTTCCTCGACCGGCTGATCACCATCGCGCTGCCGCGGGTGAAGGACTTCCGGGGGCTGAAGCCGACCAGCTTCGACGGCAATGGCAACTATGCCATGGGTCTGCGCGAACACATCGTGTTCCCGGAGATCAACTACGACCAGATCGACCAGGTCTGGGGCATGGACATCATCGTCTGCACCACTGCCGAGACCGACGATGAAGCCCGTGCGCTGCTCAAAGAATTCCAGTTCCCGTTCAACGCTTAAGCAGACGGGAGAGAGATCGAAATGGCCAAGAAGAGCGCCGTCAACCGCAACGAAATGGTCCGCAAGCTGGTGAAGCTGAAGGCCGCCAAGCGCAACGCCCTGAAGGCGATCGCCAACGACGAGAGCCTGTCGCTGGAGGAGCGCTTCGATGCGCGCCTGAAGCTGGCGGAGCTGCCGCGCAACTCGTCGCCGACCCGCATTCGCAACCGCTGCGAAGTGACCGGCCGGCCGCGCGCCTTCTATCGCAAGATGAGGATGAGCCGGATCGCGCTTCGCGAACTCGGGTCCCGGGGACAGATCCCCGGCCTCGTGAAGTCGAGTTGGTGAGGAGGGGCAGATGACCAACGACCCCATCGGCGACATGATCGCCCGCATCAAGAACGCCGCCGAACGCCGGCGCGCCAAGGTGCTGACCCCGGCCTCGAAGCTGCGCCAGCGCGTGCTCGACGTGCTGCAGGCCGAAGGCTACATCCGCGGCTACAGCCGCAGCGCCACGCCGGAAGGCTTCGCGCTGTTCGAGATCGAGCTGAAGTACTACGACGGCGAGCCGGTGATCGCGGAAATCGCCCGCGTCTCCAAGCCGGGCCGCCGGGTCTATTCGTCGATCGGCGACCTGAAGCCGATCAAGAACGGCCTCGGCATCTCGATCCTGTCGACGTCCAAGGGTGTCATGTCCGACACCGCCGCCCGCGACGCCAATGTCGGCGGCGAAGTGCTCTGCCGCGTCTATTAGGGCAGGGGAGGAGCAGCAGACATGTCGCGTATCGGCAAAAAGGCCGTCCCGATCCCCGCCGGCGTCACCCTGACGCTGGACGGGCAGAAGGTGAGCGTGAAGGGCCCCAAGGGCGAACTCTCCTGGACCGTGGTCGATGAGATCGAGGTAACGAAGGGCGACGACGGCCTCACCTTCACGCCCCGCAACGACACCCAGCGGGCCCGCGGCATGTGGGGGCTCTCGCGCACCCTGGTGGCCAACATGGTCCAGGGCGTCACCGAGGGCTTCCAGGAGAAGCTGGAGCTCGTCGGCGTCGGCTACCGCGCGGCGATGAAGGGCCAGGCGCTCTCCATGCAGCTCGGCTTCTCGCACGACGTCGACATCCCGGCGCCGGACGGCATCACCTTCGCCACGCCGCGGCAGACCGAGATCATCATCAGCGGCTTCGACAAGCAGCTCGTCGGCGAGATCGCCGCGCGCATCCGCAAGATCCGGCCGCCGGAGCCCTACAAGGGCAAGGGCGTGCGCTATGCCGGCGAAAAAGTCCGCCGCAAGGAAGGCAAGAAGAAGTAACGCACATGGCGCTTTCCAATCGCAACACCACCCAGCGCCGCGCCGAGCGCGTCCGGCTGCGGCTGAAGAAGATGGGCGCCGGACGGCCGCGCCTGTCGGTCTTCCGCTCGGCCAAGAACATCTACGCCCAGGTGATCGACGACGCGCGCGGCGTCACCCTGGCCCACGCCTCGACGCTCGAGGAGAAGGGTCAGAAAGGCGCCGACAAGGACGCCGCCGCGCGTGTCGGCGCCCTGATCGCCAAGCGCGCCCTCGACAAGGGCGTCACCGAAGTCGTCTTCGACCGGGGTGGCTACATCTATCACGGCCGGGTTAAGGCGCTCGCGGACGCCGCCCGCGAAGCCGGCCTCAACTTCTAAGGAAAAGCTCATGGCCCGTGGTCCCGAGAACAGAGATCGGCGCGATCGCCGCGACCGCAACAATTCCGATGATCGCGCCGACAGCGACATCATCGAGAAGCTGGTCCACATCAACCGCGTCGCCGCGACGGTGAAGGGCGGGCGCCGGTTCTCGTTCGCCGCGCTGATGGTGGTGGGCGACCAGAAGGGCCGCGTCGGCTACGGCCACGGCAAGGCCCGCGAGGTCCCCGAGGCGATCCGCAAGGCGACCGAGGAAGCCAAGAAGTCGATGATCCGCGTCCCCTTGCGCGAAAGCCGCACCCTGCACCACGACGGCGCCGGCCGCTGGGGCGCGGGCAAGATCGTGATGCGCGCGGCGCCTCCGGGCACCGGCATCATCGCCGGCGGTCCGATGCGCGCGGTGCTGGAGGCGCTGGGCGTGCAGGACGTGGTCGGCAAGCGCCTTGGCTCGTCCAACCCCTACAACATGGTGCGCGCCACCTTCGAAGCGCTGAAGAAGCAGGCCTCGCCGCGCCAAGTGGCGTCCAAGCGCGGCAAGAAGGTCGCCGACGTGATCGGCAAGCGCGCCGACGGCGCCGGCGTGGAAGCGGAGGCTTGAACATGGCCAAGGTAACCGTCCGCCAGACCGGCAGCCCGATCCGTCGCAAAAAGGACCAGCGCGCCACGCTGATCGGCCTCGGCCTCAACAAGCTCGGCCGCACCTCGACGCTCGAAGACACCCCCTCCGTGCGCGGCATGATCGCCAAGCTCGCGCACATGGTGGAGGTGGTGGAGTAGGGGCGGCGAGACCCTGCGTCCTTCGAGACGCGCTCGTTCGAGCGCTCCTCAGGATGACGTAGCTTTTGCGGCCCAACCAATTTCGTCATGCTGAGGAGCCGGTGAAGCCGGTGTCTCGAAGCACGCAAAGCCGAGTCGGGCGCTCGCCCGGCGCAGATCTCCGAAGGAGAAGGCAGATGACCAAGCTCAATGAACTCAGCCCCCGTCCGGGCTCGACCAAGAACCGCATGCGCGTCGGGCGCGGCCCCGGCTCTGGCAAGGGCAAGACCGCCGGGCGCGGCGTCAAGGGCCAGAAGGCGCGCTCCGGCGTCGCCATCAACGGCTTCGAGGGCGGCCAGATGCCGCTGCACATGCGCATGCCCAAGCGCGGCTTCAAGAATCCGAACGCCAAGCGGTTCGCCGAGGTCAACCTGTGGCGGATCGAGCAGGCGATCGCCGCCGGCAAGCTCGATCCGAAGCAGCCGATCGACACCGCCGCCCTGATCGCGGCCGGCATCGTCCGCCGCGCCTGGGACGGCGTGCGGCTGCTGGGCACGGGTGAGCTGAAGACCAAGCTCGACATCACCGTCTACGGCGCCACCGCCGCGGCCCGCGCGGCCGTGGAAGCCGCCGGCGGCGCCCTGACCGTCACCAAGCCCGAACCGGCCCCGGCCGAAGCCTGAGCGGCATCGTCGCACCGGCCACGCTTTGCGCGGCCGCCGGGATGACGAAGCCGCCGCGAGGCCCTATCTAGGGCCTCGCACCCGCGTATGAGGTTCTAGATGGCTTCGGCCGCCGAGCAGCTTGCCGCCAACCTTGACGTCGGCGCCTTCCAGAAGGCGACCGAGCTTCACAAGCGCCTCCTGTTCACCCTGGGCGCGATGATCGTCTATCGGCTGGGGACCTATATCCCGATCCCCGGGGTCGACCCGGCCGCCATCGCCTCGCTGATCGAGAAGCAGCAGAACGGCATCTTCGGGATGGCCAACCTGTTCTCGGGCGGGGCGGTGTCGCGGATGGCGATCTTCGCCCTCAACGTGATGCCCTACATCTCGGCGTCGATCATCGTGCAGCTGCTGCAGACGATGTATCCGCCGTGGGAGAAGCTGCGCAAGGAAGGCGGCGAGGCCGGCCGCAAGCAGATCAACCAGTACACCCGCTACCTGACCGTGGTGCTGGCGATCTTCCAGGCCAGCGGCGTCGCCCTGGCGCTGCAGGGCAGCCAGGGCGCGGTGCTGCACCCCGGACCGTTCTTCATCCTCTCCACCGTGGTGACGCTCGCCACCGGCACGATGTTCCTGATGTGGCTGGGCGAGCAGATCACCAGCCGCGGCGTCGGCAACGGGGTCTCGCTGATCATCTTCGCCGGCATCGTCGCGCGCCTGCCGACGGCGCTGTTCAACATGTTCTCCCAGGTCCACACCGGCAGCCTCAGCGGCGTCACCCTGCTGCTGTTCCTGGCGCTGGCCGTGGCCGTCATAATCGCCATCGTGTTCATGGAACGCTCCCAGCGCCGCCTGCTGGTGCAGTACCCCAAGCGCCAGGTGGGAAACCGCATGTTCGGCGGCGAGACCAGCTTCCTGCCGCTCAAACTCAACGTGTCGGGCGTGATCCCGCCGATCTTCGCCTCGTCGCTGCTGGCGCTGCCCTACACCCTGAACACCTTCCTCTCGACGGCGCACCTGCCGAGCTTCCTACACTGGCTGCCGGGCATTGCGGCCACGCTGAACCACGGCCAGCCCGTCTATATGATCACCTACGGGCTGATGATCATTTTCTTCTCGTTCTTCTACACCTCGGTGGTGTTCAACCCCGAGGACACGGCGGAGAACCTGCGCAAGTACGGCGGCTTCCTGCCCGGCATCCGGCCCGGCAAGCGCACGGCCGAGTACATCGACTATGTGCTGACCCGGCTGACGGTGATCGGCTCGCTCTACATCGCCGCCGTCTGCCTGCTGCCCGAGGCGCTGATGGCGTCGAACACGATCAGCACCTACTATTTCGGCGGCACCTCGATCCTGATCGTGGTCTCGGTGACCATGGACACCGTCGCCCAGATCCAGTCGCACCTCTTGGCGCACCAGTACGAAGGCCTGATCAAGAAATCCAAGCTGCGCGGCGGCAAGCGCTAGCGGCGGTTGGACACGGCGGGCTTGCTTGACCCTAGGAGGGGTGCGCCAGTTCGGGGAATCGTACGACTAAGGTCGGGTTTGGCCCCCGCGGCCCAGGACGCGGAGGCAAGAAAAAGAATGTCCAAGGGGGGTCAATGAACCTCGTCCTCTTCGGCCCGCCGGCGGCGGGCAAGGGTACTCAGGCCAAGCGGCTGGTGGCGGCGCGGGGGATGGTGCAGCTCTCCACGGGCGACATGCTGCGCGCCGAGATCGAGTCGGGCTCCGAACTCGGCCAGCGCGTCGACGGCATCATGAAGCGCGGCGGCCTGGTCTCCGACGCCATCGTCATCGGGCTGATCGAGGACCGGCTGCCCGAGGCCGAGGCCGCCGGCGGGGCGATCTTCGACGGCTTCCCGCGCACCATCGCCCAGGCCGAGGCGCTCGACGCCATGCTGGACGCCCGCCGACGCCCCGTGGACCTGGTGATCCGCCTGAGGGTCGACGACGCCGCCTTGATGCATCGCGTCGCCGGCCGCTACGCCGAGACCGCCCGTCCGGACGACAATCCCGAGAGCTTCAAGGTGCGTCTGGCCGCCTACAACGCCCAGACCGCGCCGCTGCTGCCCTACTACCAGCGCCACAACAAGCTGGTGGAAGTCGACGGCATGGGCACGGTGGACGAAGTCGCCGCGGCGATCGACGAGGCGCTCGACGGGCCGCGGGTTTAACCTCAGAGGGAGGCGCGGATCAGCCCGGCGCCGACTTTGTCGCTGATGCGGGTCATCATCGCGAGCGGGAACGTCAGTCCGGAGATCGCCGCCCCGCGCGCCCGGCTCTTTCGCCGTCCAAGACCGGCTCCGATGGCGCGCAGCGCCGCTGCGGCCGCCGGCAGGGGGCGGAAGAAAATGGTGATTTCCACGATGCGGTGGTCCGGGCCGAGCCGGAAATGGTCGATGATCTCGATCTCCGCGCCGCCGATCCGGGCGCGCGCGGTGAGGAAGCCGACGTCGCCGCTGAGCACTTCGCCGGTGTAGCGAAACTCCTCGAAGACCTCCAAGAGGACGCTCGTCAGCAACCCGATCTGCTCGCGGCCGCGAAAGACCAGCGCCTCGGTCAGTGGCGAATGAAAGATGGCGTCGGGGGCGAACGCCTCGCGCACCGCCGCGATGTCGCGCGCCTGCATCGCCACGGCCAGCGCCGAGACCACCTCCGGATGCGAACAAACCTGCACCGCCACCTCCTTTTATGTTAGGCTGATATATTGATCCGACTTATCGGCCGTGGCAAGCACAGGCATGACCGATCCAGGCGCGGCGCTGACGACGCCGGATTTCGTCGTCCTCGGAATGATCTCGCGAGGCGCCAGCAGCGGCTATGAGATCAAGAAGTGGGTCGCGACCTCGATCCGGTTCTTCTGGACGATTTCCGAGGCGCAGATCTACCCGAGCCTGGAGCGCCTTGAGCGCGCCGCCCTCGTCGCCAGCCGACCGGCGCCCAACGGCCGGCGGCGGCGGCGCGCCTTCGAGCTGACCCCGGCCGGTCGCCGCGTCTTGCATGACTGGCTGGTTCGGGCCGAGCCGATGCCGTTCGAGCTTCGGGACGTCGCGCTGGTCAGGCTGTTCTTCGCCGACTCGCTGTCACGCCCGGAAGCCCGCGCCCTGCTTGACGCGGTCAGGCGACGCAGCGAGGCGCGCATCGCCGCCCTGCAGGCGATCGAGCCCACCGCCGGGCCGGCGCAAACCGACGGCGATCACCCGCGTCTTACTTTGCGGATGGGCGTCGCGTTCCATCAGGCGATGATCGGCGTCTGCGATGCGTTCGAGCGCGAGGCGGATCCTTCCGCCGGCTGATAACCGCCGCGTCGCGGCGACGCTTGCCCGCTATGTTGCGATGCTTAAAGAAAGCGTCAAATAAGCTGCGGCCCGGGCCCTTCGGCATTGACGGGCGGCCCTCGATCCCTATATGGGGACCCTTCCGCGAAAGCGCGCGTCGACGCGCCGGCGCCCAGCCTTCCATGGCGGGGAGGCCGGGCGCGTGCTTCGCGCTTGTTGGCGTGACCAGGAGAAGACTACGCGTGGCCCGTATCGCAGGCGTCAATATCCCGACCAACAAGCGCGTCGTCATCGCGCTTCAATACATTCACGGCATCGGCTCGGCCAAGGCGCGCGAGATTGTCGCTAAAGTCGGCATCGAAGATGCGCGGCGGGTCAATCAGCTCACCGACGCCGAGGTGCTGCAGATCCGCGAGACCATCGACCGCGACTATCAGGTCGAAGGCGACCTGCGCCGCGAGACGGCGGTCAATATCAAGCGGCTGATGGACCTGGCCTGCTACCGCGGCCTGCGTCACCGCAAGGGCCTGCCGGTCCGCGGCCAGCGCACTCACACCAACGCCCGCACCCGCAAGGGCCCGTCGCGCCCGATCGCCGGCAAGAAGAAGTAAGAGCGTCCCATGGCCAAGGAACCGCAGCGCGTCAAAAAGCGCGAGCGCAAGAACATCACTTCGGGCGTGGCGCACGTGAACGCCTCGTTCAACAACACCACCGTCACCATCACCGACGCCCAGGGCAACACCATCTCCTGGTCCAGCTCCGGGATGATGGGCTTCAAGGGTTCGCGCAAGTCGACCCCGTACGCCGCCCAGATGGCGGCCGAGGACGCCGGCAAGAAGGCCACCGAACACGGCGTGCGCACCCTGGAAGTCAATGTGTCGGGCCCCGGCTCCGGCCGCGAATCGGCGCTGCGCGCGCTGCAGGCGGCCGGCATGACCATCACCACCATCCGCGATGTCACCCCGATCCCGCACAACGGCTGCCGGCCGCCTAAGCGTCGGCGCGTCTAGAGTATTCCACCCCGCCTCCCCAGCGCCGGCGCGGCCATCTCGCGGCCGGCGATACCCCGTTTGAGGGAATTCCGCCTGTGATCGAAAGAAACTGGAACGAGCTGATCCGTCCCGAGAAGCCGATGATCGAGACCGGCGCCGATGGCGTGCGCAAGGCGCGCATCGTCGCCGAGCCGCTCGAGCGCGGCTTCGGGGTGACGCTCGGCAATTCCCTGCGCCGCGTGCTGCTGTCGTCTTTGCAAGGCGCGGCCGTGACGGCCATCCAAATCGACGGCGTCGTGCACGAGTTCTCCTCGCTCGAGGGCGTGCGCGAGGACGTCGTCGACATCGTGCTCAACATCAAGCAGCTGGCGCTGCGCATGCACGCCGACGGCCCCAAGCGCATGACGCTGCGGGCCACCGGCCCGGGCGCGGTGACCGCCAGCCAGATCGAGGCCCCCTCGGACATCGAGATCCTCAACGGCGACCACGTGCTGCTGACGCTGGACGACGGCGCCTCGGTGCGCATCGAGTTCACCGTCCAGACCGGCAAGGGCTATGTGCCGGCCGAGCGCAACCGCCCGGAAGACGCGCCGATCGGCCTGATCTCGGTGGACGCCGTCTATTCGCCGGTGCGCCGCGTCGCCTATCGCGTCGAGCCGACCCGCCAGGGCCAGAGCCTCGACTACGACCGCCTTGTGATGGAGGTCGAGACCAACGGCGCGGTGACGCCGGTGGACGCCGTGGCCTACGCCGCACGCATCCTGCAGGACCAGCTGCAGGTCTTCATCACCTTCGAGGAGCCCAAGAAGAAGCTCGAAGGCGAGGCCAAGCCGGAACTGCCGTTCAACCCGGCGCTGCTGAAGAAGGTCGACGAGCTGGAGCTCTCGGTCCGCTCGGCCAACTGCCTGAAGAACGACAACATCGTCTACATCGGCGACCTGATCCAGAAGACCGAGGCGGAGATGCTGCGGACGCCGAATTTCGGCCGCAAGTCCTTGAACGAGATCAAGGAAGTGCTCGCCAACATGGGCCTGCACCTGGGCATGGACGTGCCCAACTGGCCGCCGGAAAACATCGAAGAGCTGGCCAAGAAGTTCGAAGACCAGATCTAGGGCATAGGCCCGTCGCGAGACGGCCCGGGTAAGGGAAGAGGATAGATCGTCATGCGCCACGGTTACGCGCACCGCAAACTGGGCCGCACCTCGGCGCACCGGACGTCCATGTTCGCCAACATGGCCGCCTCGCTGATCAAGCACGAGCAGATCGTCACCACCCTGCCCAAGGCCAAGGAGCTGCGGCCCTTCGTCGAGAAGCTGGTGACCCTGGCCAAGAAGGGCGACCTGCACGCCCGCCGCATCGCCATTTCCCGCGTCCGCGACGTGGGCCAGGTCGCCAAGCTGTTCGCCACCCTCGGCCCGCGCTACTCGGCCCGCAGCGGCGGCTACATCCGCGTGCTCAAGGCCGGCTATCGCCACGGCGACAACGCCCCGATGGCGGTGATCGAGTTCGTCGACCGCGACGTCAGCGCCAAGGGCAAGGACTCCGGCCCGGTTCAGGCCAGCGCGAGCGCCGGCGAGGAATAGCCGCCGCAGCGGCGGCTCCCGAATTTTCGATATATCGATCGCCGTACGGTGAATCTACGGTGCGCTTTTGGCTTGACGCAATAGTTGCTTTATGCGTTAAATATTGCGTCAAGCCGTCACCGGAGCCCCAATCATGGCCTCGCCCTTCACCCCCGTCGTCTTCTACCGCGACCCCAAGGCCGCGCTGAGCTGGCTGGAAAAAGCCTTCGGGTTCGAGACCAGCATGCTGGTCACCGACGACGCCGGCCGGGTCGGCCATGCCGAGATGAGCTTCGGCGACGGCCGCTTCGGCGTCGGCGAGGAATGGGGCGCCGAGGGGCTGATCGGGCCGGCAAAGATGCGCAGCCCCGCCTCGACTGACAACGTCGCCACCCAGTTCATCCGGGTGACGCTGGAGAGCGGCATCGACGCGCACTGCGCCAAGGCCGAGGCGGCCGGCGCGCGCATCACCCAGCGGCCGGAAGACCAGTTCTACGGCGCCAGGGTCTACCGGGCGCTCGATCTCGAAGGCCACGTCTGGAACTTCGACCAGACGATCGAGGACGTCTCGATCGCCGACATGGAAAAGGCCAGCGGCCTCACCATTACAACCTCACTCTAGGAACCCGGCCATGGATGTCCCCCCGATCTCACCGCTGCTGTTCTACCGCGACGCCCGCGCGGCGCTGGATTTTCTGCAGCGCGCGTTCGGCTTCGAGACCCGCATGGTGGTCGACGACGGCCAGGGCGGCGTGATCCATTCGGAGAGCGTCTATCTGGGCCATGTCGTCATGGTCTGCGGTCCGCCGCCGGGCACGTACGCCTCGCCGCTCGACCTGGGCGGCCGACGCACCGGCTCGGTGCACGTGCAGATGCCGGGCGGGCTCGACGCCCTGTGCGAGCAGGCCCGGGCCGCCGGCGCGACGATTGAGCGCGAGCCGGCCGATCAGCCCTACGGCGACCGCGTCTTCACCTGCCTCGACCCGGAGGGCCACAGCTGGTCGTTCGGCCAGACGGTGACGGCGCTCACCGCCACGGAGATGGCCGAGGCCACCGGCCGCAAGATCGACACCGCGCTGGACGCCGGCTGACATGGCGGGGCTGGGCGCCAAGCAGGCGGAAGCCGAGCTGATCGCCTTCGCGGCGACGTTTCCGGGGGCCTGGGAGGACTATCCCTGGGACCACACGGTGATGAAGGTGGGCAAGAAGATCTTCGTCTTCTTCGGCGGCGCGGCCTCGCCGCCGGGTGAGCTGTCGATGACGATCAAGCTGCCGATCTCCTACGAGATGGCGCTGACCTTGCCCTATATGTCGCCGGCCGGGCACGGCCTGTGGAAAGGCGGCTGGGCGGCGCTGCGCCAGCGCGACGGCGACGAGATCGACGTGGAGACGATCAAGGGCTGGATCGTCCAGAGCTACCGCGCCGTGGCGCCGAAGAAGCTGCTCAAGCAGCTTGAGCCGGCCCAGGCGACGCGATGACGGCGCCCGGCGCCGCGGCGGCGCGGGCGGTCGACGGCACGCTGGCCGCGCTGGCCGATCCGCACCGGCGCCAGGTGGTCGAGCTGCTGCGCGCGGGGCCGCGCCCGGCCGGCGAGATCGCCAAGGCGGTGGGCCTTGCCCCGCCGGCGATGAGCCGCCACCTGCGCACGCTGCGCCGCGCCGGGCTGGTGGAGGAATTCCATCCTGACTTCGATGCGCGCGTCAGGGTCTATGTGTTGAGGGCCGAACCGATGAACGAGCTGAAGCGGTGGCTGGAAGAGACCGAGAAGATGTGGGCCGAGCAGCTGACGGCGTTCAAGGCGCACCTGGAGAAGGATCCGGCGTGAGCGGTGGCCAATCGTTCTCCCGCGAAGCGGGGGAAACGTCGCGTCGCTGCAAGCGCGCGACAATGGGGGAACGGCGCTTGCCGGAAAGGCCCCCATCAGCGACGCGTGCCTCGCACGGCGCGCCGCTTTCCCCCAAGGGGGGAAGGGTTCGAGGGTTGCCGGCGTGAGCGGGTCGCGGGTGTTGGTGGCTTTGCGGGTGAAGGCGACGCCGGAGCGGGCGTGGGGCGCGTTCGTGGGCGATATCGGGAGCTGGTGGCGGGCCAATCCGCTGTTCGCCTTCACCCCGCGCGATCCCGGCGTGCTGGCGTTCGAGCCGGGCGAGGGCGGGCGGCTGATCGAGACCCTGGCCAGCGGTAAGGTGTTCGAGATCGGCCGCATCCGCGCCTGGGAGCCGCCGCGGCGGCTGGTGTTCGGCTGGCGCCAGGCGACGTTCGCGCCCGATCAGGACACCGAGGTCGAGGTCCGCTTCGAGACCGTCGGCGAGGAGACCCGCGTCACCGTCGAGCACACCGGCTGGGACAGCGTGCCGGCGGCGCACGTGGCGCGCCACGGCTTTGCCAACCAGCTCTTCCTCACCCGCCACGGGGAGTGGTGGCAGGCGCTGCTGGCGTCGTACAAGCACCGGATCGGGGGCGGGGATGAACGCGTTGGCTGAGGAGATCGTGCAGGGCGCGGACCCGCCGACCGCCCGGCCGCGCGGCCGCCAGGCGGCGTTCGGCTTCATCTTCGCCAGCTCGGTGATGAACGCCGTCTCGTTCGGCCTGATGATCCCGGTGCTTCCGGCGCTGATCCGCTCGTTCTACGGCGCCGCGGCCACGACGGACGCCACGGCGGCCGCGGCCGACTGGCAGTTCGTCTTCGGCCTCACCTGGGGTGTGATGCAGTTCTTCTCCGGGCCGGTGCTCGGCATGCTCTCCGACCGGTTCGGGCGCCGGCCGGTGATGCTGATCGCGATCCTGGGCCTTTCGCTCGACTTCCTGGTGATGGCGTTCGCCCCGACGCTGATGTGGCTGCTGCTGGGCCGGGTGGTGAACGGCGCCACGGCGGCCAGCTTCTCCACCGCCAACGCCTATGTGGCCGACATTTCGACGCCGCAGACCCGGGCGCGCAACTTCGGCTGGATGGGCGCCGCGTTCAGCATCGGCTTCGTGCTCGGCCCCAGCATCGGCGGCCTGTTGACCACGCATGCGGTCCATCTGGGCGCGCTCACCATCGACGGCCTTCGGATGCCGTTCGTCGTGGCGGCGGCGATCTGCGCGGTGAACTGGTTCTACGGCCTGCTGGTGCTGCCGGAATCGCTGCCGCCGGAGCGGCGGATCGCAACGTTCGACTGGCGGCGGGCCAATCCGGTGGCGAGCCTGGCGCTGCTGCGCTCGCACCAGGACCTGCTGCCGCTGGCCACTATCAACTTCCTCTTCCAGTTCGCCCAGCAGGTGCTGCCGGGCATCTTCGTGCTCTACACCCAGTTGCGCTACCACTGGAGCACCAGCTTCCTGGGCGTGACCTTCTTCATCACCGGGGCGCTGGGAATTGTGGTGCAGGCGCTGGTGACGGGGCCGGTGGTGAAGCGCGTCGGCGAGCGGGGCGCGGTGATCATCGGCGCGACGGCGGGCATGGCCGCGTTCGCCATCTACGCCTTCGCATCCACCGCGACGGTCTACTTCATCGGCATGCCCATCTTCGCGCTGAGCCAGCTGATCCAGCCGGGCTTGCAGGGACTGATGACCCAGCACGTCTCCGGCTCCGAGCAGGGCCGGCTGCAGGGCGCCAACCAGTCGACGGGCGGCATCGCCTCGATCATCGGCCCGATCTTCCCGCTGACCTTCGCGCTGACGCTGCGCACCGTCCCGAGCCTGCCCGGCCTGCCGATCCTCCTCGCCTCCGGCCTGCTGGGCTTGGCGCTGGTGCTGGCGCTGCGCTTCGCCAGACGGGCGCCGCCGCCGGCTGTGGCATGACCGCCGGCGCTCCGCGCACTCTGCGTTGAACTTAGCTCGCCGGCGGCGCTTCCCGCGTCGAAGGCTGATGTTAAGCTCGAACCAAGGCTGGCGGCTGGGAGGGCGCGTCTTGACTGATCCCGCCGCGCCGCACGGACGCCCCGCCGCGCTTGGCTTCATCTTCGTCGCGACGGCGCTCAACGCCGTCTCGTACGGGCTGATGATCCCGGTGCTGCCCAACCTCATCCGCTCGTTCTTCGGGGCGACCAGCGCCGCTTCGACCGCCTCGGCCGCCGACTGGCAGTTCGTCTTCGGCCTGACCTGGGGCGCCATGCAGTTCCTCGCCGGGCCGCTCCAGGGGATGATGTCCGACCGCTGGGGGCGCCGCCCGGTGATGCTGATCTCGATCTTCGGCCTCTCGGTGGACTTCCTGGTGATGGCGTTCGCGCCCAGCGTGGGCTGGCTGCTCGTCGGCCGGGTGTTCAACGGGCTGACCGCGGCCAGCTTCTCCACCGCCGGCGCCTATGTGGCCGACGTCAGCGCTCCGGCGACCCGCGCGCGCAATTTCGGCTGGATGAGCGCGGCGTCCAGCGGCGGCTTCCTGCTGGGACCGCCGCTCGGCGCGATCTTGGCGACCATCCCGGCGCACGTCGGACCCTTCGTCCTCGACCCGCTGCGCACGCCATTCCTGGTGGCGGCGTGCGTCTGCGCGGCGAACTGGATCTACGGCTTGCTGCTGCTGCCGGAATCGCTGCCGCCCGAGCGCCGCGCCGCCGCCTTCGCCTGGCGCGGCGCCAATCCGTTCGGCAGCCTGACCCTGCTGCGCGCCCATGCCGACCTGCTGCCGCTGGCCTCGATCTACTTCCTCGGCCAACTCGCGTCGCAGTCCTTCAACACCATCTTCGTCCTCTACACGGCGCTGCGCTACCACTGGGACCTCGAGGTCGTGGCCGCGGCGCTGTTCCTGACCGGCGCGGTCGACATCCCCGTGCAGCTCTGGATCGTCGGGCCGGTGGTGAAGTGGATCGGCGAGCGCGGCGCGATCATCGCGGGCGCCGCCTCGTGGGTGGTCGGCTTCGCCATCTTCGCCCTGGCGACGCCGAGCTACACCTACTTCGCGGTGATTCCGATCTTCGCCATCGGCGGCCTCATACCGCCGGCGTTGCAGGCGCTCATGACCCAGCACGTGTCCGGGTCCGAACAGGGGCGGCTGCAGGGCGCGAACACGTCGATCAGCGGCATCGCGGCCATCGTCGGACCGGCGATCTTCCCGCTCAGCTACGCCTTCGCGCTGCGCAGCCTGCCGGGCGTCCCCGGCCTGCCGATGCTGATCGCCGCCGCCTTCATGGCGATCGCCATGGTGCTGGCGATCCGCTTCGCCCGGCGGGAGGCGGGTTCGCTGTCAGCTTGAGGCAGGTAGTCGGCCGCGGCGCTTCCACGTTGGGATGATCGCGCGCCGGTGCTAAGGAGCGCGGCTGCGATTTGGGCGCCATTGGGGGGAGCGTCGTGAGCGAGACGACGCCGTCCGATCCTGTCGCCGCCGGCCCGCGCGGTCGTCCCGCGGCGCTCGGCTTCATCTACGCCGCGATCCTGATGAACACGATCTCGATGGGCGTCATCGTGCCGGTTTTCCCGACGCTGGTGAAGAGCCTGACCGGCCAGGGCGACGCCGGCGCGGCGCAGATCATGGGCGTCTTCGGCGCCGTCTGGGCGCTGATGCAGCTCACTTTCGCGCCGATCTTCGGCAACCTCTCGGATCGCTTCGGCCGCCGGCCGGTGCTGCTGGTCTCGATGTTCGGCCTCGCCTTCGACTACCTGGTGATGGCGCTGGCGCCCAACATCGCCTGGCTGTTCGTCGGCCGGGTGATCGCCGGAATCACCTCCTCGAGCAGCTCGGCGGCCGGCGCCTACGTGGCCGACGTCTCGACGCCGGAGAACCGGGCGCGCAACTTCGGCCGCTTCCAGGCCGCGGCCAACGCCGGCATCCTGCTGGGACCGGCGCTGGGCGGCTTCGTCGGCGTCTTGGACCCGCGCGCGCCGTTCTGGATCGCCGCGGCGCTCGCCCTCGCCAACGGGCTCTACGGCCTCTTCATCCTGCCCGAGTCGCTGTCGCACGAGCGGCGCGCGCCGTTCCACTGGAAGCGCGCCAATCCGGTCGGGGCGGCGGCGCTGCTGGTCAGCCGCAAGGGCCTCTTGGGCATGGCGCTGATCCTGTTCGTGATGCAGTTCGCCGGGGCGTCGTTCAACAGCGTCTTCCAGTTCTACACCCACTATCGCTACGGCTGGGGTCCGGCGCAGATCGCGGTGCTGCTGATGGTGCTGGGCGGCGGCAACATCGTCATCCAGAGCCTGGGCGCCGGCTGGACGACGCGGCGGATCGGCGAGCGCGGGGCGGTGATCGTCGGCATGGTGCTCGGCGCGGCCGGCTTCGCGGTGGTGGGCCTGGCCTCGACGGTGGTGGTGTTCTGGAGCGCGATCGGCATCCTGATCGTCTCCAACGTCAGCTTTCCCAGCCTGATGTCGCTGCTCTCCAAGCGGGTGAACGTGGACCAGCAGGGCCAGCTGCAGGGCGCGTTGCAGATCCTGTTCGGCCTCAGCCAGCTGATCGGCCCGATCGCCTTCTCCAACGTCTTCGCCTGGTCGGTCGGCGCCGGCGGCTGGCATATGCCGGGCCTCTCGATGCTGCTCGGCGCGGGGCTGATCGTGCTGGGCGCCGGCCTCGCGGTCGTCTACGCGCGCCCGCCGGAGCCGCCTCTGGCGTCCGAGCCCGCTTGACGCCATCTTTGCGCCTGGAAAATCCTCAAAACCTGCCGAAATGAAGCTTCACCCTCGCCCCATCCTGCTTTGCGGCCTCGCGGCCGTGGCCCTCGGCTCCGCCGCCTGCGCCAAGTCGGAGCCGGCCAACCTGCCGACGCCCGACCATCGCGAGGTCCCGACCGACGCCGCGTCGCTGCGGCTCTCGTTCGCGCCGATCGTGAAGAAGACCGCGCCGGCGGTGGTCAACGTCTATTCGCGCCGCATGGTGCGCACCCAGGTCGATCCGTTCTGGGGCATGTTCATGGGCGGCGGCATCCCGCAGGAGCGCGTCGCCCAGTCGCTCGGCTCGGGCTCGATCGTGCGCGCCGACGGCGTCATCCTGACCAACCACCACGTCATCGAGGGCGCCCAGGAGATCAAGGTGGTCACCGCCGACCGGCGCGAGTGGGCGGCCACGGTGCTGCTTGACGACCCGCGCGCCGACCTGGCGGTGCTGAAGATCGACACCGCCGGCGAGCGGCTGCCGGCGCTGGCCATCGACGATGCCACCGACGTCCAGGTCGGCGACCTGGTGCTGGCCATCGGCGACCCGTTCGGCGTCGGCCAGACGGTGACCAACGGCATCGTCTCGGCGCTCGCCCGCTCCGACATGAGCTCCAGCAGCGTCTCGTCCTTCATCCAGACCGACGCGGCGATCAATCCCGGCAACTCCGGCGGTCCGCTGGTGGACATGAACGGCGACCTGATCGGGGTGAACACGGCGATCCTCTCCGGCTCCGGCACATCGTCCGGCGTCGGTTTCGCCATCCCGGCCGCGCTGGCCAAGCAGGTGGTGGCGACGGCGCTGGGCGGCGGCCATCAGATCGTGCGGCCCTGGCTGGGGGTGAAGGCGCAGACCGTCACCGGCGACATGGCCAAGAGCCTCGGCCTCGGGGCGCCGGAGGGCGTGGTCGCCGCCGACATCTGGCCGGACGGACCGGCGGCGCGCGCCGGGGTGGGACGCGGCGACGTGATCGTGTCGGTGAACGGCCAGCCGGTGAACGACCCCGGCGCGCTGAACTATGCGGTCGCCACGCTCGCGCCCGGCGCCAGCGTCAGCCTGGTGGTGCGCAAGGTCGGCGGCGGCGAGCACACGCTCGAGGCGCACCTGGCGACCCCGCCCGACAGTCCGCCAAAGGACCAGCGCACCATCGACGGGCGCAATCCGCTCAACGGCGCGACGGTGATCAACCTTTCGCCCGCCGCGGCCACCGACCTCGGCCTCGACCCGTTCGCCGGCGCGGGCGTCATCGTGACCAGCATCGCCGGCGGCTACGCGGCCAACCTCGGCCTCCAGCCCGGCGACTTCATCCGCCAGGTCAACGGCCAGTCGATCACCAGCGTCGCCCAGCTGGTCTCGGTGATCAGCACGCCGGCCGACGGCGGCTGGACCATCGTCATCCAGCGCGGCGGCCAGACGATCACGGCGCGGGTGCGGGTGTAGGGCGGCGCGGCGCGTTTTCACCTCGCGCGTCCTCCCCCAAATCCGTCATCGCCGGGCGTCAGGGGTGCGGGGAGCCGCGCATGGCGCAAGCTCCTTGGTGTCATGCGTGGCGTTAGATACCCTGGCGCCATGAACGACCTTTTCCAAGCCGCTGGGCTGGAGCCGGAAGCGCCGCGGCCGCTGGCCGATCGCTTGAGGCCGCAGAGCCTCGACGAGGTGGTGGGGCAGGACCACCTGCTGGGGCCCGACGGCCCGATCCGCCGCATGGCCGCCGCGCACCGGCTGTCGTCGATGATCCTCTGGGGTCCGCCCGGCACCGGCAAGACCACCATCGCCCGGCTGCTGGCCAAGGAAGCCGGCTATGAATTTCAACAGCTTTCGGCGGTTTTCTCAGGCGTCGCCGACCTCAAGAAGGCGTTCGAGACCGCGCGCGGCCGCCGCCTCGCCGGCCAGTCGACCCTGCTGTTCGTCGATGAGATCCACCGCTTCAACCGCGCCCAGCAGGACGGCTTCCTGCCGTTCGTGGAGGCGGGGACCGTCACCCTGGTGGGCGCCACCACCGAGAATCCGTCGTTCGAGCTGAACGGCGCGCTGCTGTCGCGGGCGCAGGTCTATGTGCTGAAGCGGCTGGACGACGCGGCGCTGGAGAGCCTGCTGGCCAAGGCCGAGGCGTTCGAGGGCCGAACCCTGCCGCTGACCCCCGAGGCGCGCGCGGCGATGATCGCCATGGCCGACGGCGACGGCCGCTATGTGCTCACCCTGGCCGAGACCCTGTTCACCATCGCCGCGGCCACGCCGCTCTCGACCGCCGAGCTCGCCAGCGTGCTGCAGAAGCGCAGCCCGGCGTACGACAAGGACCGAGAAGAGCACTATAACCTCATATCGGCGCTGCATAAATCGGTGCGCGGCTCAGACCCCGACGCGGCGCTCTACTGGCTGGCGCGGATGCTGGACGGTGGCGAGGATCCGCTGTTCATCGCCCGGCGCCTGGTCAGGATGGCGAGCGAGGACATCGGCGAGGCCGATCCCACCTCGCTGATCCTGGCGATCGCCGCTAAGGACGCCTACGACTTCCTCGGTAGCCCCGAGGGCGAGCTGGCGCTGGCCCAGGTCTGCGTGCACATGGCCGCCGCGCCGAAGTCGGTCGCCGTCTACAAGGCCTTCGGCGCCGCCTCGAAGATGGCCAAGGAGACCGGCTCGCTGATCCCGCCGGCCCACATCCGCAACGCGCCCACCCGACTGATGAAGGACCTCGGCTACGGCAAGGGCTACCGCTACGACCCCGACACCGAGGAAGGCTTCTCCGGCCAGACCTATTTCCCCGACGGCGTCGAGCGCCGGACCTTCTACGCCCCGAAAGGCGAGGGGGCCGAGGCCCGGGTCAAGGAGCGGCTCGACCGCTGGGCGGCGATGCGGGCGAAAGGCGGCGCGTGAGCGGGCGCGAGCTGACCGAAGCCGACATCGCCTTCATCCGCGCCCGCGTCATCCACGAGGACGAGGCGGTGCTGGCGTTCGACAAGCCGGCCGGGCTCTCCAGCCAGGGCGGACGCATCGCCGCGGCGACGCTGGACGATCTGCTAGCCGCCTTCGCGAAGTCCAACGGCAAGCGGCCCCGGCTGGCGCATCGGCTCGACCGCGACACCTCCGGCG
>Ga0302325_10009912_pt1 | contig 20733 bp, 19 predicted proteins | sample Palsa_T0_2_FD_201948 | JGI IMG/M metagenome (GOLD analysis project Ga0302325, IMG submission 201948) | Peat permafrost microbial communities from Stordalen Mire near Abisko, Sweden - Palsa_T0_2 | ecosystem: Environmental > Terrestrial > Soil > Palsa > Peat permafrost | place: Sweden: Abisko...
CAGTACGTTCATGCCCTATAAGGATATCGACGAAGCGGTGGCGCTTTCCAAAAAAGGGAAGGGCTCACTCTGCAGTACCATCGTCACCGCAGATCCTGCTATTGCCCGCCGCTATACCCTCGGCGCCGCAACCTACCATGGCCGTATACTCATCCTCGATAATGAATGCGCAAAGGAAAGTACGGGGCATGGCAGCCCGCTCCCCCTACTGGTGCATGGCGGGCCCGGCCGCGCCGGCGGCGGCGAAGAGATGGGCGGCATCCGCGGCGTCAAACATTATATGCAGCGCGTGGCCGTTCAGGGCTCACCCTCCATGATCACTACGCTCACCCACTCCTGGCAGCCCAAAGCCCGGCAATCCATAGAAGACAAACACCCCTTCCGCAAGTACTTCGAAGAACTTCAGATAGGCGATACCGTTATCACGCACAAGCGCACCGTCACGGAAGCTGATATTGTAAATTTCGCAAATGTGAGCTGGGATCACTTCTATGCGCATACGGACCACGAATCCCTGGCCGGAACCCTGTTTGAAAGACCCGTGGCGCACGGATATTTTATCCTCAGCGCCGCCGCAGGCTTGTTTGTAGACCCCGGTAAGGGGCCCGTTATGCTCAACTATGGCCTCGAAGAATGCCGCTTTCTCAAGCCGGTCTACGCCGGCGCCACCATCGGCGTAAAACTGACCTGTAAAGAAAAGATCACCCAGGAAAAAAAAGAAGAAAAAGAACTTCCCAGGGGCATTGTAAAATGGTATGTTGACGTTTATGATGAAACGGGTGAAAGCGTGGCCGTTGCCACTATCCTCACCATGGTGCAGCGAAGACCTCAAGACCTTAAACCCTGAACCTAAAACAATACAATCGCTATGCTCCGAGAAATCAAGGACGGCTTTGTAAAAGCCGAAAGACATAACGGCGTTATGACCATCGAGTTCCACCACCCGCAAGGCAATTCTCTCCCTGGCAGTCTCCTGGAGGCGCTCACCCACGAGATCCACAGCGCCGGCCACGACCAGGACACCCGCGTCATCGTCCTGCGATCCGCCGGAGAAAGAGCCTTCTGCGCCGGCGCGTCCTTCGACGAACTACGGGCCATCGAAACCGCGGAGCAAGGCCTTCAGTTCTTCAGCGGCTTCGCGCATCTCATCAATGAAATGCGCAAATGCCCCAAATTTGTGATCGTGCGCGTCCACGGCAAATGTGTCGGCGGTGGCGTCGGCATCGCGGCAGCGGCGGACTATGCCATCGCTTGCGAAGGCGCAGACGTAAAATTGAGCGAATTGGCCATCGGCATCGGCCCTTTCGTGGTGGGCCCAGCCGTGGAAAGAAAGATAGGCCTTGCAAGCTTTAGCAGCCTCGCCATCGATTCGACCATGTGGCGCGACGCAGAATGGGCCAGGAGACGAGGGCTCTATGCCGAATTGCATGGCAATTCCATCGGAATGGACGAGTCCATCATCCGGCTGGCCAATCAACTCGCCCACAGCAGCCCCGAAGCCATGGCCCAGCTAAAACATACTCTTTGGAAAGGCACCGACCACTGGGATCAACTCCTGCTGGAGCGTGCAGCCATGAGCGGAAGACTCATCCTCACCCCTTCGGCGCGTCAGGCATTGACAAAAGTAAAGGGGGGGCGCTAGGATACTGCTGTCTCTACAGATCGTCGTACTGATAGATCGGATCGATCATCGAGCCCGGCTCCATATCGAATACCGGCTTGATCAGTCCATCCTTCAACCCATAGACCCAGCCATGGAGCAAGGGCCGTTTTTCCTGCTTCCAGGCCCGCTGGATGATCGAGGTCTTGGCCAGATGGGTCACCTGCTCCTTCACATTCAACTCGGTCAGCCGGTCCGCCCGTTCATCGAAATCGGCTATGGCATTCAACTCATCACTATATATCCGGTACACATCCTTGATGTTCCTCAGCCACATATTCAGCACATACTTGTAGTCGTGATTGGTCATGGCCGCCTTGACCCCGCCGCAACCATAATGCCCGCAGACGATGACATGATCCACCTTCAGGTGATTCACGGCATAATCCAGGACGCTCAACAGGTTTACATCCGTATTGAGGACCAGATTGGCGATATTGCGATGGACAAAGATCTCTCCCGGCTGCGTGCCCGTGATCTTGTCCGCGGGCACCCGGCTGTCACTGCATCCGATCCACAAAAAATGCGGCGTCTGCAACTTCGCCAGCCGCTCGAAATATTCCGGATCATCCGCCTTTACATCGGCAGCCCACGCACTGTTCTTTACTAACAATCTTTCTATATGTTCCACCGAATTTGATTTATTGTTTGACAATTGGGCGGCGGCAGTGGCGTGGGGCGCTGGATTAGATATTCAACCCCCCACAGGCGCTGATGACCTGTCCCGTTATATAAGAGCTCAGCTCGGAAGCCAGAAATAAAGTCGTATTGGCGATCTCCTCGGCGCGGCCAAACCGGCCCAGCGGAATACCCTCGAGGAATTTCTTGGCGGCTTCGCCTTCCTTCAGGTAATGGGTCATGTCCGTTTCCACAAAACCCGGAGCGATCGCGTTGCAGCGGATATTGCGGCTTCCCAGTTCCTTTGCCACAGACTTTGTAAAACCGAGTATGCCGGCTTTGGATGCGGCATAGCTGGTCTGCCCCGCATTCCCGCTCACACCGACGATAGAACTCATGTTGATGATCGACCCCTTCTTGGCTTTCATCATCGGCCGGATGACCTGCTTGGTCATGTTGAATACGCTGGTAAGATTGATATTGATCACCTCGTCCCACTGTTCGGGCGTAAGCCTGAGCAATAAATTGTCTTTCGAAATGCCGGCATTGTTTACGCAGATATCCACCGTACCGAATTCCTTTACCACGTCATTGACCATCGCCTCGCACTCCGCAAAGACGCCGGCATTGCTCTTGTACGCCTTGGCCTTGCCGCCGAGGGCTTTTAACTTATCTTCCAATGCCTTGGCCTTTTCCTCGCTGCTCAGATAGGAAAAAGCTACATGCGCACCATGTTCTGCCAACTTCAGGGCGACGGCCTCCCCGATGCCCCTGCTGGCACCCGTAACAATGGCGACCTTGTTTTCGAGTAATTTCATGGGCCAAATATATATCTTTAGCACCTATGAACCGCCCGAAAAATTTGCCTGCTATATTGCTGGCCGCCTTTGCAGTGGAAACCCTGAGCATCACCTGGTGCCTGAAGATACCAGGCGCCGCACCCCTTCTTTCGATCACGTATTTAGCATCCGGGATTGCCCTCGCCTTTCTGACCCTGCCCTTTCCCGCTATAACGCTTCCCCCCATCCACCTCCGCTGCTGGAATACCCGCGCCAATCACTATCGCCTCATGATCGCCGGCCTGGTCATCCTGGCTACCTGGTCCTGGTGCAAGTACTGGTTCGACGAAAGCCCCATCGATATCACCAATGCAGATATGCTCCCCATCATCAAGGTGATGGGGGAACGATTCATCGCCGGCAAACACAGCCACATCTACGACACGATCCCCTGGATTTGGAACGGCACCCAGCCGATCTACCTGCCCGCCATGTGGCTGCCCTATGTCCCCGCGATCGCCCTGGGCATCGATATGCGCTGGATAGCCATCGCCGGCCTGCTCCTGGCCTTCATGACCTTTCTGTTTCTCTACCGTCCCAATACGCATCACTATCTTTCGTTCTTCCTCGGCGTCCTCGCCTTCCTCCTCTTCTGGTGGGTAGTGGCGGATAATACCGCGGGCATTGTCAGTGTCGCCGAGGAAGGGACGGTGATCGCCTTGTACACCCTGCTGGCGCTCGCCCTCATTTCCAAAAACCCCTGGCTAACGGGCATAGCTATCTCCCTGTGCATGCTCAGCCGTTACGCACTCGTAGGCTGGATACCCGCCTACCTGCTCTACCTGGTCCTGGAAAAAAAATGGAGAGACCTCTTCGTGATCGCTTTTATGGGTGGGCTGTGTTTTGTACTGCTCTTCCTCCTGCCCGTGGGATGGGCGACCTTTCTGCGACTGGCGCAGCTGCCCGGCAATTATGTGTCTTTCGCCGCCAGAGTATGGAAGGATAGTCCCGAAGTCTTCTCCTCCGCTCCAGGCCTGGCCTGGTTCTTCGGCCGCGGCCACGTAACCCTCCTGCATGGCTTGCTGATCAGTCTCAGCTTTATCGTGCCTCCGGTCTTTATGATCGCCGGCCGCAAACATTCGTCCCCGAACCTGCCCCTGGCGACGCTAAAAATAGCCCTGGTTATCTTCTATTGCTTTATCGACGTCCCCTACCTCTATCTGTTCTACACCTCTTCCTTCCTCAGCCTCATTATCGTGACCCTGCTTCTCCGGGAACAAGTATAGCCTGTATCTCCTCGATGTATTTGCGGTCATTCGACAGCCGTGGCACCTTGTGCTGTCCGCCCAGCTTCCCCTTGCGCTTCATCCACGAAGTAAAGACCCCCTTTTCCAGCACATGCAGGATAGGCATCCGCAGCGCAATATTCTTGTACCGCTTGGCTTCATAATCGCTGTTGACGTTTTGAAGCGCGCTGTCCAGCTCACTGATGAAACGCTGCAGATCATCCGGTTTCTTTTCGAATTCCACAAGCCACTCATGCGCCCCATTGCCTTCATCGTTGAAGTATACCGGCGCAGCCGTATAGTCGTTCACGATGGCCCCCGTCCGTTCACAGGCCAAAGCAATGGCCTTATCCGTATTGTCGACAATGACCTCCTCGCCAAAGGCATTTATGAAATGCTTCAGCCTTCCGCTCACCTTTATCCGAAAAGGATCCTTGGATGTAAACTGCACCGTATCCCCAAGCAGGTACCGCCAAAGGCCGCCATTGGTATTGATGACCAGGGCATAGTTGCGTCCAAGTTCCACATCGTCGAGACCGATGGTCTCCGGCTGCGCCTTGCCGTATTCCTCCACCGGCATAAATTCCATAAAAATGCCGTGGTCCAGGAACAGGAGCATGCCATCGTCAAAAGGATTGCCCTGGGCGGCAAAGAATCCTTCACTGGCATTGTACATGTCCAGGTAGTGAATGTCTTTCCCGATCAGCTTCCGGAACTGTTCCTGGTAAGGGGTAAAGGCAACCCCGCCGTGGATATACAATTCCAACGACGGCCAAACTTCCGCGAGACAGCTCTTGCCCGTGATCTCCAGGATGCGCCTGATCAACACCAGCGTCCAGGTAGGCACACCCGAAATAGACGTGACATTTTCGACGATCGTATTCTTCGCCAGCCGCTCGATCTTGTCCTCCCATTCATCCAGCAGGGCAATGCTCAGCTCCGGCGTCCTGATCCAGTGCCCCCAGAACGGCGAGTTCTGTAGCAGCACAGCCGACAGATCGCCATAATGCACGTCTTCATTCACCTGGTTGATGGTATGGCTGCCGCCGATCACCAGACCCTTTCCCGTCAGCAGATCCGAATCGGGATTGAAATCATAGTACATCGTCAGCACGTCTTTCGCACCTTTATAGTGGCAGTCCTGCAGACTCTCCTCACTGACAGGGATGAATTTACTCTTATCGCTCGTAGTGCCGCTGCTCTTGGCGAACCAGTAGATCGGCGTATTCCAGAGAATATTCTGCTCCCCATTCATGATACGCTGGATATACGGCTTCAGATCGTCATACTCGTGGATCGGAACGGCTTGCTTGAATTCGCGGAGGGAAAAAATTTTGGAGAAATTATACTTGCGCCCGAACTCGGTATACTGCGCGGAAGTCACGAGGTGCTGCAATACTTCGCGTTGCACGGCCACCGGATGATGCATCCATTGCTCTATGCGACCCAGGCGTAATCTGGCAAGTCTCGATATGGCCGGGCTTAATAATTTCATCTGAGATCGATCTGATTACACAAACGCTTCACCCGCAAACTAAAGAATCGCCGGGACATGGCGAAGAAAATCCCGGCCTCGCCGCAATGGTCTGGCGGTAAAGGTGTTAAAGTGCATTCTTTTCCTGCTGCTGCCGCGCTTCTTCGTGGAGGTAGTCTTTTCGCTTTAATTCGAAATTACGGCCGAGATAGAGCCTCCGCACCTGCTCATCCTCTGCCAGCTCCTCCGCCGTACCATGCTTGAAGATCTTACCGTCGATGAGCAGATAAGCCCTGTCGCAGATAGAGAGTGTTTCATTCACATTGTGATCGGTGATGAGGATGCCGATATTCCTGAACTTCAACCGGGCTACTACGGTCTGGATATCCTCCACGGCAATGGGGTCGACGCCGGCAAAAGGTTCGTCCAACAGTATGAATTTGGGATCCACCGCCAGGGCACGCGCGATCTCCGTCCTCCGCCGTTCACCGCCGCTTAGCGAGTCCCCGTTGTTCTTACGCACGTGGTGCAGGTGAAACTCGTCCAACAAGGCTTCCAGCTTTTTTTTCTGCTCGCCCCTGGTGAGCTTGGTCATCTCCAGCACCGCCCTGATATTGTCCTCTACACTCAGCTTCCGGAAGACCGAAGCCTCCTGCGGCAGATAGCCGATCCCCAGCTGCGCCCGCTTGTACATCGGATAACGGGTAATATTGACATCTTCCAGGAAAACATCCCCGGCATCGGGCTTGATCAGTCCCACTACCATGTAAAAGGTGGTGGTCTTGCCCGCACCATTGGGACCCAGCAATCCGACGATCTCGCCCTGGTTCAGCTTGACGGATACATGGTTTACCACCGTTCGGTTGTGATAGGTCTTTACAAGGTCCTGGGAATGAATGGTCAGACTCAAATTCTGTGTTTTGCTCGCAAAAATAAGCCCCGGAAGCCAAGGCGCAAGCTCCCTGCCTTAAATTTATGGGCGTTTTAAGACTATTCGCCCGTAATCCTTTATTTTGCGGAATTATTCGCAGTTATGAAGGTTATAGACCATATTAAGAACGCAACGGCTCCGCTGGTTTCATTCGAGATCCTACCTCCGCTTAAAGGCAAGACCATCAGCTCTATATACGACCATCTGAATCCCTTGATGGAATTTAAGCCCGCCTTCATCAACGTCACCTACCACCGTAGCGAGACGATGTTCAAAAAGAAGACCGACGGCACATTCGAGAAGGTCGAGGTTCGCAAACGTCCCGGAACGGTCGGGATCTGCGCCGCGATCATGAACCATTACCGCGTCGATGCCGTACCCCACCTCATCTGCGGCGGTTTCGCCAAACGCGAGACCGAAGACGCATTGATCGATCTGAACTTCCTCGGCATCGACAATGTCCTGGTATTGCGGGGCGACGCCGCAAAGAACGAGAGCTCTTTCGAACCTGAACCCGATGGCCATCGTTATGCCATCGATTTGCTCAAGCAGGTCGTATGCCTGAACAACGGCGTCTACCTCGAAGAAGACATCAAGAATGGCGGAAAAACCAATTTCTGCATTGGAGTTGCCGGCTACCCGGAAAAGCATTTCGAAGCTCCCAACCTGGAGACCGATCTGATTTACCTCAAAGCCAAGGTCGACGCCGGCGCCGAATACATCACCACCCAGATGTTCTTCGACAACCAGAAGTACTTCGACTTTGTAAAAGCCTGCCGGGAACATGATATCCACGTACCCGTGATCCCCGGCCTGAAGCCGTTGACCAGCCTCAAACAGCTAAACATGCTGCCTAAGATCTTCCACGTCGACTTACCGACCGACTTATCCAGCGCGATCATGCGATGCAAGACCGATGCGGAGGTGGCCGAAGTTGGCACCGAGTGGCTGATCCATCAAAGCAGGGAATTGAAGAAGGCGAACGTGCCGGTCCTCCATTATTACACGCTCGGCCAGGTGAAAATCGTCGAAACAGTCGTAAAAGCGGTATTCTGATCGGGGCTATGCCGAGGCAGCCCACTATCGCGGTAATTCAGCGAACACCTTTTCTTCAACTTTAACGGGATATTTCTTTCTCAGTTCGGCGATCCACTGATCCTCCATCCAATTCTGGAAGTCATTGATCACGAATCCACGCGCATCCCGGAACGTTCGGGGCGATCTCGTGCGGTATACGGTCAGGATATAGGCAAAGCTCACCGAATTGTCCGCGGTATTAGTGGAAAAAGGGCTATACATCGACACGTCTAAAGCGGACTTGTCCGGATTGGGGATCTGCGAGAGTTCGTAGCGACCGGAATCCGCCTGTATCGAAGTGGCGCCGCTGTCAGTCGTCTGACGCCAGGCCGTGATAGGATGGGCCATGAGCCTGGCTTTCAGTGCATCGGCTACCTGCTGGCTCTTACAGGTGAACAGCAGTGCATCCGCGCTGGCATCCCACCAGTATTTGTCTTTATGGGTCTCATAGTAATTGCGTATCCCCGCACTGTCGACCGAAGCCCTGTCCCAAATTTTTCGCTGCATGATCTCGAAAAGAAGGTTGCCTTCCTTGAATTCGGTCAGCTGAAAGGCAAAGTCTTTATTGTATTCTTCCAGGTGATTGCGGTAGTAATCCAGTGCCATCCGCTCAATCCATCTTTCGAACAGGTCTTTGTTGGCCTGGTTGCCGCCGGCCCGCTGACCTCTTATGGAACGGGTGTAATCCAGCCATTCTTTCAGGTTATACGACTGACGGGCAAAAGAGATCAGGACCGTGGAATAACCCAAACCACGAAAGGAATTGAGACCCGTATTCCGCATAGCGCTGTCCGTAAACGCCCAAAGGTCCAGGTCTGCCACATCCGACCGCTGAAAATTGGTCTGTTGTTCGATCCTGTTCAGCAAAGCCTTACGCGAGATCTCGATGCGCGGATCATTCAACACCTGCTGCTTTATTTGCGCAGCCGTCGCATCGTCAAATTGATGCGGGACCGGCTTCCTTCCGATCAGCTTGAGGATATGATATCCATAGGAACTCGCAAAGGGCGCACTGATGGCTCCTTCTTTGTCGAGCCCGAAAGCCACCGCCTCAAAAGCCGAATCATAGCGGCCGATGCCGAATTCAGGGATCTCCCCCCCGCTCTGATAGGAGAGGTTGTCCCCGCTAAAGGCCCTGGCCGTCGCGGCGAAATCCGCGCCCTTCTGCAGTAAGGTATAAACGGAGTCCGCCTTTTGCCGGGCTATATCCCGTGTCACCACTGTCGCCGTTGGCGGGAAGGGAAGCAGGATCTGCGCCACCTTGATCCGGCCCAAAGCCTTTCTTTCTCCATCGTTACGAAAAATATGATATCCTCCCCTGGTGCGAAGGGGCTTTGAGTACTGCCCTTGCCGGGTCGAATACGCGAGGCTTTCCAACTCATAGGGGAGTGCGAAAACGGTCACAAACCCCACATATCCGCCGTTCCGCTGAACGGAGGGATCATCCGAATACTCCCGGGCGACTTCCCCGAATTTCTTTCCCTTTTTTAAAAGCTCATAGGCTGCCATCGCCTTCTCATAGGCCTTCATTGTATCGGCAGGGGTCGGATTCTTTGGGAACGCAATGAGGATATGCGAAAGCGCGACGTCTTTCTGGCTGCGCTCGAAAACTTCTTTGATGAGCCGGTCAAGGCTGGTCTCGTCTTTCAGGTAGTTCTCCGCAACCTGCGCCCGGAAGTTCTGTAATTCCGTGCGCTGTGCGGGCAGCGTATCCAGCCGGGCATCATAGGCCGCCCGGACCTTCAATTTATAGCGGATATACAGGTCCAGGTAATCCCGGTAGGACTTCTCCGTGGGCTTCTGATTGTTGTTGTTCTTATTGTAGGCTTTTAGGAATTCGTCTTTGCTTACCTCAGTACCGTTTACGGCAAAAAGGGTTTGAGCATGAACGCCGGACACCAGGAGAAAAAGAGAAGAGATGATCAATAACTTTTTGGCCGGTATGCTCATATCAAATCGATTTTTTTTGGCGCATTTTCAGGGTTATGACCTCATCCACTTGCAGATACGACAATTTTTTGGCAATGATGCGTTTGTCTTTGTCCAGTAAATAGAGGATGGGGGTCTGGTAAACATCGTACAGCTGCCGGTACCCCGGCTGCCCTGCTTTTTCCACGCTGTCCTGATGCTCCTTGGTCTCATAAACGTGGATCCAATCGGTTAAATTGTGATCCTTAATGAATTGCAGCCATGCTTCTTTCCCGCCGTCCACCATTACTCCATATACTTTGATGCCTTCCTTCTTCCATTTGGCCTGGAAGATCGAGTCGACCTTCGGCACGATCTCCTTACAATGACTGCAGGTCGGGTCCCAAAAACAAATGACGGTAAAAGGTGCACTCACCTCGTAAAGCGGCTTCGACACCCCGCTGGTATCGATCATGGCCAGATCGGCGGCGGGCTGACCTATCAGGTTGGCCATTAAGCTGTAAGCCCGGTCGTTCAGGTATTTCCTGTATTTCTCGGTAAAGAATTCCGCCTGCCCCGTATTGATATATTTTTCAAAAAGATGCACAAAAACGGCATCCTGACCCATGTATTCCGGGTTGACATACCGCTGCACAAAGTACACCAGCAAGTATTGGAACATCGGCTTGCTCACCCTGGCTTCCAGCAGCATCATATCCACTTCCTGCTCTATGGAATCCGCCACCGGAGGCACCAGGTCCTTGAAATATCGCTCTAGCCGGGGTTCAAAAACAGGTGTACGGGTCAGCCGCTCATCCGTAAAGTCGACCCCGTCCCAATAATGGGCCTTGTAGTAGTGATAGGCGAAATTGCTATCGTATTTGCCGCCCGGCGGCGTGGTTTGAGCAGGCACCACCGGTTCTTTCAGGAGCCGGAAAAGGGAACTCAGTAAGGAATGCGGGTATTTCGCCGACAGGTCTTCCCTGTAATGCTGGAGATCGGCATTCTGTTGTTTTAACCTCTCTTTTATTCTTGTCGAATCTGCCCCGGTCCGCGCGCCGGCCAACTCCTTTTGGGTCGCCGTGATCTCTGCTCCTTTGCTGGCGGTAAAACGGGTGTAAGCGAGGAAAACGGTATTGTCGGGTGAGCCGGTAAAAACAAGGCTCCCGGGCAGGCTGGTCGTGTCGGCTGACACGGAAAAATGCTGCAGACTATCCATCAGCAACTCGAAAAGGATCGTTCTGCCGGGAGAAACGACAAAATAAACGCCCCCGGGTAATTTTTCCTTGCCGCTGAAAACACCGTCACTGTTGGGATTTAGCATCGCCGAATCGGCAAGCGCCTTTATTTTACCATAGTAGTAACCCAGGTAGACCTTACCTCCCGTGTAGGGCTTCAGGTGAAGGCGGATGGAATACCCGCTTTGAGCTGAAGCTTTCAAAAGACAGAGAATGGTCACAAGGGACAAGAGGATCTTACGCATACGCGGGTAAAAATAGCCATAAATTGCCAAAGCCGCGAAATGCCTAATTTTGCGCCGTGAGCAAAAGAAATAAGAACATCCTCCTTTCAAACGTCCTGGTCGAAGCCTATGCCGCCGAGGGCAAATCGCTGGCTCGCGTAGACGGCAAAGTCATCTTCATCGAGAATGCCATCCCGGGGGATGTGGTCGATATCCGGCTGTCAAAAAACAAAAAAGATTGGGCTGAGGGCCATATCACCGCTTTTCAAACCTATTCGCCGGATCGGGTGGAACCGTTCTGCTCCCATTTTGGCGTGTGCGGCGGCTGTCGCTGGCAGATGCTGCCCTATCCCCTTCAATTGCAATATAAACAGCAGCAGGTAGAGGACAACCTGCGCCGGATAGGAAAACTGGCCTTGCCTCCGGTGACCCCGATCCTGGGCGCCTCCCAGACCACCCTTTACCGCAACAAAATAGAGTACACCTTTTCCAATAAGCGTTTCCTGCTTCCGCAGGAACTCCATGACCCTGCCATCACCTCCGGACAGGACGTCGCCGGCTTCCATGCGAGGGGCCTCTTCGACAAGGTGGTGGACATCGACATCTGCCATCTGCAGGAGGAACCGACCAACCGCCTGCGAAAGGCGGTAAAGGATTTCGGCCTGTTGCACCAGCTGCCCTTCTACGACATCAGGGAGCATCGCGGCTGGCTCCGCAATCTGCAGCTCCGGGTCTGCACCACCGGCGAGATCATGGCCAACCTGGTCGTAGGCCATGAGGACGAGGAAAAAGTCCGTATCCTGGGTGACCAGCTCATGCAACAATTTCCAGAACTGACCACTCTTTTATTGACGGTCAATACGAAGTGGAACGACAGCATTACCGGCCTCGAGCCCAGGGTGCTCTACGGAAAAGGCTTTGTCGTGGAACGGCTGGAGGATTTTCGCTTTAAGATCGGTCCCAAATCCTTCTTCCAGACCAACACCCGGCAAGGTGAAGAACTCTACCGCATCGCCCGGGAATATGCCGAACTCACGGGCAGGGAAACGGTCTATGACCTCTATTGCGGAACGGGCAGTATCGGGATTTTTGTCAGCCGCCAGGCGGCGCGCATCGTCGGGGTAGAAGTCATCGAAGAAGCCGTCGCCGACGCCCGCGAGAACGCCGCCCTCAACGGAATAGGGCATGCCCGGTTTTTTACCGGCGACACCGTCGACGTCTGCAAGGGCGATTTCTTCCAGCGCGAAGGCCGCCCCGATGTGATCATCACCGACCCCCCGAGGGCTGGCATGCATGAGGGGCTCGTGAACCAGATCCTGGAGATAGCGGCGCCGACGGTGGTGTACGTATCCTGCAACCCTGCAACCCAGGCCCGCGATCTGCACCTGCTGGATGCAAAATATGCCGTCACGCGGGTGCAGCCCGTAGACATGTTCCCGCATACCCATCATATTGAGAATGTGGTGCAGCTAAAGCTCAGAGAATAACAAGCCCCTAAAGACCGCTGGGAAAGCGTTTCTGAGCGATAAAAGCGTTAATTTGCATGACCTAACAATAACAGAAATAACAGAAGAGTATGTCAGAATTTCGCCCGGGTAGTTTCCAGATGATACCGCCAGTCATTAAGAACCTGATTATCGTCAATGGATTGATTTGGCTGGCAGAGATGACGTTGGGGTCCAATATTTCGGAATGGATGTTCAATATGTTCGCATTGCATGATGTCCACTCCCAGTTCTTCAAGCCGCACCAGCTGATAACTTATCTGTTCCTGCATGATAACCACGGATTTGAGCATATTCTCTTTAATATGTTTGCCTTGTGGATGTTCGGAGCCGTTCTCGAGAATTATTGGGGCGCCAAGCGATTCCTTACCTTTTACATGATCAGCGGCATCGGTGCCGCTGTCGCCCACCTGCTGGTGCTCTATAATGAAACCGCGCCGATCGCGGCAGAAGCCCTCCAATACGTTCCGGATGACAGGGTGGCTTTCATGGCTTCTCGAGGAATCGATGAGGCAACGGTCGGGGCTTCGGGGGCCATCTTCGGCTGCCTGGCCGCCTTCGGCTACCTGTTCCCCAACAGTCTCATCTATCTTTATTTCTTCGTTCCGATCAAGGTCAAATGGTTCGTGCTAGGCTATGCGGCTATAGAATTATTCTCCGGTGTGCGCGCCTCCGCGGGTGACAACGTGGCACACTGGGCGCATCTCGGCGGCGGTCTGGTAGGCCTCCTGCTGGTCATCTACTGGAACCGGAAAAACCGACGAAATTTTTACTAAACTGTTTGCACTACTAAACTGTTGTTCGATAGGGCGGACGGCGGGCGGGGGGCGTTTTTTCGGCACATAATAAATAATTGTATGCGTGTAATGGAAGACAACTATCGTAAAAAGATGGTGCTGGGGCAGGATGGAAATGCGCTGGTTCAACTGGTGATCATTAACGCCGTGTTTTTTGCCATTCTGAAGTTTATATATGTCATCTACACCCTGAATTCCTTAAACCCTGCCGCCTACCAGTCCAACGTCCTCAACTGGCTCTTTCTTCCGGCCAACCTGGATAAGTTGTCAAGTCGCCCCTGGACCGTTCTGACCTTTATGTTCTCTGACCAGCATGTCTTCCGGTTTATCGGTAATATGTTCTGGCTCTGGGGATTCGGGTATATCCTCCAGGACCTCACCGGCAACCGCAAGCTGATACCCATCTACCTCTATGGCGGCGTAGCCGGAGCCCTCTTTTTTATGCTTTGTTTCGGGCTCATTCCCAGACTTCAGGCGGATGCATCCCTGGCCCAGTTGTGCGGAGCCAACGCTTCGGTCATAGCCGTCGCCGTCGCCGTGACTACCGTGGCGCCCGATTACCGCATCTTCCCCATGATCAATGGCGGCGTGCCGCTATGGATACTCACGGTCCTCTACCTGGTGATAAACTTCTCCACCCTGTCCAACGGAGATACAGGCGGCTATATCGCCAGCTTTGCAGGCGGCGCCGCCGGCTTCCTGTTCATCCTGCGCCTCCGCAGGGGACATGACGGCAGCATCTGGATCAACCAGTTCTTCGACTGGTGCAACGACCTTTTCAACCCGGATCGAAAAAAGAAAGGCCGCTCTCCCAAAGACGAATTCTACTATAAGGTCTCCGGCACCCAGCCCTTCAAAAAAATACCTAACGTCACCCAGCAGCGGATCGACGAGATCCTCGACAAGATAAATCAGCAGGGCTATCGCTTCCTCACAGACGAAGAAAAAGAGATATTGAAAAGAGCCGCGGACGAAGAAGATTTGTAACTTAGGCAGACATGGCGATCCTTCAATTGCTAGCCCGGCGCGTGTTCATCATCCTGAACATTATCACTGTCCTACTTTTTCTACTGGCCTGTGCAAACGCCTTTCTGCACCCCGGCAGATGGTGGCTCATCAGCCTCCTGGGTCTGATCTTCCCGCTCCTGCTTCTTCTTCTCATCTGTTTTGTCATCGCAGGTTTCTTCCTGCCCGGATGGCGCCGCTGGTCCCTGCTCTCCTTTGTAGCCTTGCTGATCGGCTGGTCGAATATTCATAGTTTCGTGGCCCTCCACCCCGGCACCGGTTTCACCACGGCAAAGGCGCCAGGCTCCATCCGTGTATTGACCTGGAATATCCGCAGTTTCGACGAATGGATCACAAGGAAAAAGGGCGCCTCGGGACACCGCGAAAAAATGCTCGACTTCATCGCCGGCGAGCATCCCGACATAGTCTGTTTGCAGGAATTCCTTCACTCGCATCAGCCCGCCGACAGCTGTAATATTCCCTACTACCAGCAACGTCTCCACCTGCCCTATTATACCTTCTCTCACGACTATACCTGGAGCAACCCACGCAACGAAAAATACGAGTCTGGAGTAGCCATCCTGTCCCGTTACCCTATCGTCGATTCGATGACGATGAGCTATACTAAGGCATCAGCCTTCCATGCCACCGAAAGCCTGATCAGCGCCGACCTCCTTATCGGCAGGGACACGGTCAGGGTATTTACGACCCACTTGCAGTCCGTGCTCTTTCACGACAAGGATTTTCACGACCTCGAGATCATTAAGAACGTCGATGACAGCATCCTCACGGCTTCCAGATCCATAGCCAAAAAGCTTGGCTACGCCTTCCGCCATCGCGCCGACCAGGCCCAGGAGGTTCGCGCATTATTGGACAAGAGCCCCTATCCCGGCATCATCTGCGGTGATTTCAACGACGTCCCCAATTCTTATACCTATTTTACTATCCGTAAGGACTGGCAGGATGCTTTCCTGCAAAAGGGTTTCGGTATCGGCAGGACCTATGTGCGGATATCCCCGACACTGCGGATCGACTACATCCTGGCAGACCGGAAATTCGCCGTTCTTCAATGTCGGAAGTTCTCCCTGCCGTGGTCAGACCACAATCCCGTCGTCGCCGACCTGCGGCTACCCGCCACTGCGCCCCAATAAACCAAAAGACTCGTATCTTAGCGCCTTATGAGTCAACTGAAGGTACATAATTCATATACCCGGCAGAAAGAAGTGTTTACCCCCATCACACCCGGCCACGTGGGCATGTATGTCTGTGGTCCGACCGTCAGCGGCGAAAGTCACCTCGGTCACGCCCGTCCCTTCATCACCTTCGACTTTATCTACCGTTACCTGCTTCACCTCGGCTATAAGGTCAGATACGTACGCAATATCACCGATGCAGGCCACTTCGAAGAAGAAGGGCGGGAGGCCGAAGACAAAATAGCCGAAAAGGCCAAGGTCGAAAAACTGGAACCAATGGAGCTGGTACAGAAATATACCAACCTCTTCCATTGGGCTATGCATGAGTTCAATAACCTCGACCCGAGTATCGAACCCACCGCCACCGGCCATATCGTGGAACAGATCGGCATGATCGAAACGATCATCCGCGAAGGATACGCCTATGAGGTCAACGGATCGGTGTACTTCGATGTAAAGAAATACGCGGCTCATTATCCTTATGGAAAACTGAGTGGAAGAGTACTGGACGACCTCCTCGAGACTACGCGTGACCTCGACGGACAGGACGAAAAACGCAATCGCCAGGATTTCGCCCTTTGGAAGGCCGCACCGCCCGAACACATTATGCGCTGGCAAAGCCCCTGGAGCGACGGATTCCCGGGCTGGCATATCGAATGCTCCGCTATGAGCTCCAAATACCTGGGCGAACAATTCGACATCCACGGCGGCGGCATGGACCTCCAGTTCCCCCACCACGAAAGCGAGATCGCACAAAGTACGATCTGCAACAAGCACATTCCTGCCAGGTACTGGCTGCATAATAATATGATCACCCTCAACGGCAGGAAGATGGGTAAGAGCTACGGTAACCAGATCAAATTGACGGAACTCTTTACCGGTACACACCCTGTATTGACACAGGCCTACTCGCCCATGACGATCCGGTTCTTCATACTCCAGACACACTACCGGAGCACCCTGGATTTCAGCAACGACGCGCTGCAGGGCGCGGAGAAAGGCCTGAAGCGGCTGTGGGAGGCCTACGAGTTGCTGAAAAAGCTGACTACCGGCGAGATCGGTGTGGAAAAGGTCACGGGCAATGGCAGTCCCGCCACGGCCGCCGATCCGGTACTCGACGACCATGTCCGCAAATTGTTGTTCGAACTCGACGAGTTCATGAACGACGACTTCAATACCGCAAAGGTGCTGGCCAATATCTTCGAATTGGTGCCCGTCATCAATTCCCTGAAAGGCGGCCAGATCAACCGAGACGCGATCAGCCCGGATACGTTGCTGCTCATGAAACGCTATTTCACCGACTACCTTGAAAATATCCTGGGTCTCAAGGGTGAATCTTCCGGCGATGACCATAAACTCACAGGGGTAATGGAATTGCTGATCGACATCCGCAAGGATGCCCGCTCACGTAAGGATTATGCAACCAGTGACAAGATTCGCAAACAACTGCTGGAACTGGGCATCGTGCTAAAGGATGAAAAGGATGGGGGAGTGAGCTTTACGTTCGCCTGAGCCAAAAAGTAACCCATGGATTATTTTCCGCATCTGTCAAAAGATAAAAAGCTAAAAAAGCTGATCGGGAAACAGCAAGCCTATACGATCAGCAAACGAAAAGACATCCACTTTTACCTGATCGCGTCTATCATGAGCCAGCAGCTTTCCACCAAAGTGGCCAACACCATTCGCCAGCGCTTTCTCGACCTCTATGGCGGACGCATCCCCAAACCCGAGGCAATCCTGGTTACATCACACGAAACCCTTCGCTCGATCGGCCTGTCCAATGCCAAGGCCACCTATGTCCACAACGTAGCACGCTTCGCTATCGATTCGGGCATGGACCATCGCAAATTGGGCAAGATGTCAAACGAAGAAGTGATCGCCTACCTGACCCAGATAAAAGGAGTAGGCCGGTGGACGGCGGAGATGCTACTGATGTTCAGCCTGGGGCGGGAGGACGTCTTTGCCATCGACGATTGGGGCATCCAGAACGCCATGATCCATTTGTACAAATTGGACCGTTCCGATAAGAAGGCCTTCCGCTCGGAGCTGCTTCGTATCTCGGAAAAATGGAGCCCCTATCGCACATACGCCTGTATGCATCTCTGGCGATGGAAGGACAATAACCCCAAGGTTGCAGCAAAGAAAAAATAGTGGTATATTGACCGGCAAAACGGGCTTTTTTACCGATTTTTTGTAGACCTTTTTATCCTTGATCTCGTATTGCATTGAAAGTACAGTACATTATCTATAACCTTTAAAATGTAAAGTTGTGAGAAAATTGAAATTCCTAATCTTGACCGCTACCGTATCCGTGATCATGATCCTGACCATGGTTAGTTGTAAGAAGACGACCACCAACACGACGGTGATAAAAGACAGCATCTACTATTCTCCCTGGGTCGACCTGTCGATGGCTTTTAGTTCTACCGACTCCGCCTGGGAACAGACGATCACAGCATCCGGCCTGACACAAAGTGTCCTGAGCACCGGCGCCGTCATCGGCTATGTCGGGATTATCACCGCTACCGCTGACACGGCTGCTGAGGCAGCCTCCGACTACTTTGCTACGGGCTACGACATCGGCCAGATCGAGATCTTCTCGAATGCCGACTATAGCACTACCACCACCGGATTCTTATACCGGTATGTGATCATCCCGGGCACTGTGCTGGAATCGACCTCCCTGGCGAAACTCACAAAGACACAGCTGCAGCATTTGTCGTTTACCGACGTGCAGAAAGCAGTCAGCGGTACGACCACGGCACAGGGCGCTACACTACATTAAAAAGAGGCCGACTGAATTCAGTCGGCCTCTTTCGTTTTACGGGTATACTATTTATTGTACCGTTATCGTTCCGCTGCTCAATTCACCGGATAGCACTCCGGGAGCCGTATCTTCCTGGGTATAGTACTGATAGGTTCCGGCCGCAGGCAACTGTATAAAGAATTCATTTAGATCGTCGCCCGCCTGGGAAAAAGATTGCCAGGTGGTAGAGCCTACGGGGCTATAGTAGAAGATCACGGTCGGCGGAAAGCCGAGTGCGCTTGTATGGCAGGCGGTGCCGCAGACAGTCACGCCGGGAACCACATCGAGCGTAAAGGTGCCGTCGCCATTGGGGCTGAAGCCTCCTACGAGATCGGAATATGTCTGATAGACATTGGGGTCGGCACTTTCGGTATTGCTGGCTGCGCCGGAAGCGGTTCTGGGTGGCGCCCCGGGAATCGTATGCAAATTATAGGAGAACGAGACCATCTCCTGCAAGGTTGTGCTATTGCAGTAGTTGTCGTCGTTATTGATGGACACCGTGTATTGGATATAAAATCTTGGCGGGCCTGGCGGAGGAATAGTGCCCACGACAGTAAACGGCGCGCTTACCGTCGTGGTGCCGACAGTCAGCGAGCCCGAGCCGGATGGCTGACTAACCGCATTGGTTAACGAGAGGAGCCAGTTGAAGACATAGGTCCATGTATTGGTGCTGCAGGAATAAGTCTTGGTATAACCTTCATAAACTGCATTGATTGGATTGATGATCAATGGACTTGCGCTTCCATCTGTTTCGGTGATAGTGTTCGGCGTGTTCAGCAATACCGCCAGGCGTTGAAAGTCGGTAATAAGAGAGTCCGTGGTAATCGTTTTTGCCGTGACATTCTCCGGCACATTAATAGTTGTCGTAGTTGGTTTGGTAGCCAAAGACGTCGATGAATGATTGGTGGTGTCTGATTTTTGACAGCCCGAATACAAAAGTGCAAGAAAAAGCAAGGGCAGGAAAGATCTAAAATGTCTCATAGCTAAAAGGTTTAAGTGAATTAAAAAAAGCGCTTAAAAATAGGTGTTTTTAAGCGCTAATTCGCGAACGCGAAAACCTTTATATATCCCTGCAGCCTATGCGCAGTCTGACTACCGTATCTCCTTAACCTGGATATCCTCGACGAGACGGTTCGTGGCATCTACCTGGAAACGCTGAACGCTGTTGTCCCCGTAATTGCGGATGACAAAGGTCAGTTTGTTGGTGCTTTCCGGATCGGCCAATTTGAACTTCCTGTCAAACTTCTTGTCGGAGAAAGAATTCTGGTATATCTCGTTTCCAAATTCATCCAGCACGATCAGGCTGAAACGCTGACCGGTGGCATTGTTATAAACGACGTTGAATAACATGTCACCGTCCTTACCTGCGATATACTTCACTTCTGCAGCACTGGCGCCGGCGCCATGAACAACTACGGAATCGCGGCCATTGGCGAAACCAACCACGCTGATGCCGATAAATAATGCGATAGCAAATACTTTTTTCATACAATATTTTTTGAGTTAAGAAATGATCAATCGACCTTTTTGATGGCGACTTCGCGGACAAACCGGCTGTTCACATTGATCTCGAACGCCTTTACGACATCGGCATCGTGCCCGTCACGAAATACAAAGACGATCCGGTCCTTGTCCGTCTTGGGGAGCCTGAACTGTTTGCAAAAGGATTTGTCGCTGAAGCTGTTCGAGTAAAGCGGCTGACCGTCCTGGTCTTTGACGATGAGCGTAAACTTGCTTCCGTCAGGGTTGCTGTAAGACACGTTGAACACGACCATGTCATCCTGCGTGCCAAGGTATTTTACAATGGCGTTGTCGCTTTGGCCATCCACGGGGCTGACCGTTTGGGCTCGAGCTGTAGCAAGCGACAGAACAAAGAAAGTTCCGATAATCAGCTTGCCAGTGACTGTTTTTAATCGCGGCTTCATATAGATGGGTTTTAGTGAACTGTTAGGATATGGCAACCCACGTTTTATTTGGCCAGTCGGCACCCGACAAAAATAGCCACCTGGCCAAATTTCTCTTATGATGGGAGAACGTCAGCCCGCAACCCCGTTGCGGCCTTCGTTCGCGAACTTCGCTATGCTCATTCGTGGCCAGGGGACCGTGATCCCCTTTTGGATGCGGTAAGCAACCGATGGCAGCAATACAGTAAGATCGATGGAGGCAACAGTCAGAGAAGGGGAAACAATAATTAGAGATCGTGTAGGAAACAATCGCCGGCTGCAATCATGA
>Ga0302325_10009913_pt1 | contig 20730 bp, 21 predicted proteins | sample Palsa_T0_2_FD_201948 | JGI IMG/M metagenome (GOLD analysis project Ga0302325, IMG submission 201948) | Peat permafrost microbial communities from Stordalen Mire near Abisko, Sweden - Palsa_T0_2 | ecosystem: Environmental > Terrestrial > Soil > Palsa > Peat permafrost | place: Sweden: Abisko...
ATCATGGCACGGCCCTGGGTGCGGGGCGTGTGGTGGTACGACCTCATCGATGATGGCGACAGCGATGCCGACGCGGAGCAGCGCTTTGGCCTGTTGCATACGCAGCTGGCACCCAAGCCCGCATTCGTGCTGGCCCAGGCCGTGGCACCGCTGCTGGCGCATCGCGCGGACGTGCATTCCTACCGTGTCGAGGGCGGCGGCTACGCCGTGACGGGGCGAAACCGCGATGAACATTGGCTCATCGCCTGGAAGCTCGAGCCCGAGTTGCGCAATTGGTCCGAAGGTGTCGCCGAGGCAACCGATGAGGGCCATGCATTCGACTGGACCAGCGCGGCTCTGCCAGATGACGGCTCGCCGCTGTTTTGGAAGCAGGTCAATGACCAGTGGCTACCGCTGACGATGCCGCAATGACCCACGCGCTCCGAGATCGTGCCCCGCCGCTTGAAAATCTCACGGGTATCCGCGGCGTCGCGGCGCTCTGGGTGGTGCTGTATCACTTCCAGGCCACGACCCTGGTTGCCTCGACGATCAGCCTGGGCCCTGTCATCGGCGGCGGCGCCTGCGGCGTCGATGTGTTCTTCGTACTGAGCGGCTTGATCCTGTCGATCACCTACGCGCCGCGATTCGCCACCCAGGGCTTTACGCGGCGTTCTTTCGGAGACTTTTTACGCAAACGCCTGGCGCGGATCTACCCGACTCATTTGTTGACCTTCCTGGTCATGCTGGCAGCATGGGGTCTGGCCGCCCAGGCGGGCGTCAGTGTGCATGGCGATGTCACCAATGATGGCTGGTCGGCGCTCTGCAATCTGCTGCTGATACACGCCTGGGGCTTCACAAGGACGCTCAGTTGGAATGCGCCCTCGTGGTCGGTCAGCGCCGAGTGGTTTGCCTACCTCGTGCTGTTTCCCTTCTGCGTGCTCGTCATGCGGCGGCTGTCGGCGGCGCAGTCGATGGTCGCGGCGATGATGCTGTGGTCGGCATTCGTGGGCTTTGTGGTCGGAACCGGCGCGAGCCTGGAACTCGTGACGACCGACGGCATCGCGCGCATCGCCCCCGAGTTTCTGGCGGGCTACGCCATCTGGCGCTGCCTCGGCACGATGCCGCGCGTGCCGGGCGACCTGTATGCACTGCTTGGCATCGCAGGGATTGCCGGCTCGTTGCTGCTGCCCTCGCCGGGCTTTGCCCTGCTGCTGCCGGCGGTCGTGCTCTTGATGATGGGACTGCATCGCGGGGGGGTGTGGGTCGATCGGCTGTTCGGCAACCGCCTGATGGTTTTCTGCGGCAAGATCTCCTACTCGATCTACATGATGCACCTGTTCGTGCTGATCGCGGCCAATCAGGTCCTGCGACGCGTGCCCGAGGCGCCGACGGCCTTGAATGGGCGCCTCGTCCTGATAGTCGAAGTGCTGATCGCGGTCGTTGCGGGCTATCTGTGCTACAGGCTCATCGAAGCGCCGGCCCGAAGGCTGCTGGTTTCTGGCTGGGCCCGACGCGGCGGCGCGACCCCGGTGATCCACTCGGCTGCTCCCACGGCGGGATAGTCACAGCGCCGCAAGTTTTTCAGACACCGCGCGGTCGCTAGCACGCAGCCGCAGGCTCGCCCACTCGCGCGGCAACTTACCCGCCCACAGATGCGCGCGCAGGCGCAAGGTTTGCCGCAGGGTCAACGGCGTGGGCTCCGAGAAGCCTTTGGGCACGGTGCTTGCCAGCTCGGACTCGAGCGCGGGATACGGAAACAGCGCGTAAGTAGGCAGTCCGTTGATCCAGTAGCGGTCCATTTCATCGTCGACCGGTCGCTCGATGCGGGACAGCGCTTTCACCAGCTTCCGGGCACCGGATTTAGAGACCACGTAGGCCTGGGTACCGTAAGGCGGCACGACAAACCGATACAGTCCGCGCGCGCCGCAGCGACCCAGATAGCGAAAGCGTGTGAGGTAGCGGCTGAAAAGCTTCAGGTAATGGATATCGAGCGAGCGCATCAGCTCCGGTAGCGCGCTGAAGTCGAAGTGCTCGTCGAGCAGCACATCGTCCTCGAGAACCAGCAGGAACTCGGAGCCGTCTGCGTCCTCGAGGTAGGCGCGCAGGCAACCGACGTGGGAACTGAAGCAGCCTATTTCCGCCGGCTTCAGTCGATAGCCTCGGCGCGTGAGGGCGCGCTCGGCATCGTAAGGGAGCGTATTGTCGGCGGCGGTGTGCGCGTCGAAAAAGCGCCAGGGTAGACCTAAACGTCCCATGCGCAGCTTGACCATCGCGCGACGCTGGCTTGCTGTGGTCAGGCTGATGACCCGGAATTCTATCGGCGCCATCAGGGCGTCGCCGGTGCGGGGGGATAGCGGTGATGCGAGAGGCCGTAGATCATCACGTAGACATGCGTCACGAGGTGAGCGGCGCCGCCGGCCAGCATGAAGAGCGCCGCAGTGGTGGTCGTGCGGACGCCGAATATCACTACATAAGTCGCCTGGAATACGAACAGGCAGGCAATTTCGAGCAGGCTGCCGCGCCAGAACATCCAGCGACGCGCCCGATTCATGACCCACACCACGTTTGCCACCGTACTCATGCACGAGGCGAGCACCACCCAGCCGATCACGCCATTCAGATCCTGGTACTTGGCGCCCAGCAGCCACAGCGGAACGCCCGGGAACGCAAAGGCCAGAGAGGTCACCAGGGCAGCCAGAAGCACCGCGATGCCGAGTACGCGCGCATAGACCGTTGCGATCCGCTCGGCACTGACCCGTGCTACAAACGGTTCCAGCACCAGGCTGTTGAACATGTTGACTGCCATGAAGAGCTGCGCGATGCGGCTGAGCGCGGCGATCTGCGCGATCTCCAACGTCCCACCGGCAATGCTGACCAGGAAGAGCGCTATCTGGGGTTGAAAGGCGGCGAAGATCGCTGCGGGCGTCATCGGCAGCATGTTACGCAGCACTTCCCGCTTCGCAGCGGGATCAACCGGCTGCGACAGATCAACGAAGGGGGCAGCCAGTCGCTTAGCTATAGCGCCATTGAGCAGCAGACTGACGGCGGTCACGGCGGCGGCGAAGCCGGCGCTCAGCATGCGGCCAATGTTTGCCACCACGTAGACCGCCAGACGTAGCGCCGTCGCTGCGAGCTGCCCCAGATAGTATTCGGACAGGCGATGATTAAGGATTAAGGGCGCCGACCAGCAGGCAATGGACACGCTCCAATACAGCGAGGCGAGCAGCGAGATCACCAGCACTGCAAATGACGCGCTACTCCAGTGGTGACTGCGCACCAATGCATAGAACGCCGCCGCACAGCAGGGCCCTACCACCAGGAATAGCCGTGTCCGCAGCGCCCGCGCCGCCTGGACATATTTGCCGACGATGGCGAGGTCCTTGCCGCGCGATCCCACCAGCGGAATGATGGTGTCGGTCAGGCCAAGGTTGGTGAGCGAAATGGCGGTAATCTGGAACGCCATCGCCAGGCTGTATTGCGCGTAGGCTTCGATGCTGAGGGCGCGAATCAGATACAACCCGGTGATGATGTTCAGCCCCTGCAGCGCGCCGTGACCCGCCAGAAAAGTCGTCAACAGCCGCAGGGCCGATTTCAGCTGCATGCTAGATCAGCGCCCAATCGGGCGGGGCGATATGTGTCTCCGCGGTCGCAAACCCCAGCCACTCGGACGGTGCCATGACGCACTTGTCTGTGCGTGGATTGAGCCACGCGCCCCACCACGAGAAAGTGCTGTTGGCAATGATATGGTGGCGGCACATGGACATCAGCCATAAGTCTTCATGCGCCGTCGCTGTATCGTTGTGATCGATGATCACGCAACCGGGTCGATCGATGACCCATTCGCGGGCATAGGCAGCATCGTCGGAAAAGAGGAAGAACGAGCAGTTGGGAAACTGTGCGCGCATACGCACCATGGCGGCCGCGTAATATTCGCTCGACAAGACGGCGTGCTCACCAAATACCGTCAGATAATCACCGCGGCGGATATGCACGGACACCGGCATCGGAGCGGCCGCAATCTGTTGCGCCATCTTCCGACTCCGCTCGCTGAGCGGTTCTCGCAGCGTAAATTCGCGTCGCAGTTCCGGTGCCACTGAGGCGACGATGGAGTGGGCCTGCCAGTAGCCCAGCAGGTACACCCTTCGTATCCCCTGGATGACCGGGAAGGGGTGATGGAACAGAAACGCATCGGCCGCCTCCCGTATCACCTGGACCCGGGCGGCTTTGCGCAGCAGGCGGCCGAGAAGCGAGTAGCGGGGCTGGGTGGAGAGCACCAGACGGTCAAAGCGGCTGACCGGGCCGATGGGGGCGGCAATCGCAAATTTTTCCAGCATCAGGGGCCGCGAAAACCCGTGAATTGCCTGATTGTGCGGCAATTCGTGCGCTATTCGCAGCGCTGCGCCGAATTGCTTGGCGAGGTACCGTCCCGCTGCGTATTGAAAAAGCTGATTACCCAGGCCACTGGTCTGCCGAACGACTACCTGCATGGCAGCTAGAGTGGGTCCTCAACGCTGGGCCGTCAATGGGTCGCAGCCACACGCAGCAGCGTCTGCGCCTTGATGCTCCAGTCCTCCCCTTGGGCTCGAGTACGCGCGGCATCGAGCATCGACTGATCGGATGCGCACCGGAACGCCTGCCGCACTGCCGACGCGAAGGTTCCAGGTTCTGGCGCCAGGCACAGTGTCGTCAGTTCGACGCGCCGCAGTTCGGCGGTGCCGGTGGCAGCGACCGGCAAGCCCGCGGCCACGTATTCAAACAATTTCATCGGACTGCGCCCGTCGTTGGACGGATCGCGCGACATGGGCAAGAGACCCACAGCACACTGGCGCATGAGGCTTGGCAGCGAGCCGTAATCCACGGCGCCCGGCGAATAGACATTGCGCAGCATCATCGAGGCGGCCGCGGCGCGGCCGCCCGGTCCCACAAGTATGAACTGCATTTCGGGCATTTCACGCGCGGTCTGCGCGAGCATCTGCTCGTCCAGCCGACGATCGAATGAGCCGACATACAGCGCGCGATTGCCACGTGTTCCGGGCAGCATATCTAGCGGGGATCCGGCGCGGCTGGGTTGTGTGCCAGCGAAATGGCTGAATTCCACGCCGTTGGTGATCACGTGAACGTCCCGTCCGATCATTTGCCGCAGGTGCGAGGCTACCGGCTCCGAGGTGGCGATGAGCGCGTCAGCGCGTTCGCACACCAGGCGTTCCGCATCATCGAGCGTGGGATCGCGGCGCATTTGCGCATACAGGTCCGTGGCGCGATAGATCAGTTGGCTGCGCGATAGCCGGCTGGCAAGTCCAACGAACCTGGGGTCATCGAGAATGATCGCATCCGCATCGTCTAGCCCCAGAGAGCCAAGTCCCTGGCGGGGCGAGGTCAGGATCCGACGCGAGTAGCTACCCGCCAACGATGCGGTGTGGCGCGCCAGGTGCCAGGGTAGCAGCGTCATCGGCGCCACGTGTCGCACCCCATCGATGATTTCGCCGCCGCGCCACCAGCGATGGAAGCGACGCCGGACGACAGGTTGCCTGAGCAGCAGCCCCAATTGCGGCAGCGACAGCGGCGCACTGACGTGTGTGACTTCGTGGCCGACGCGCGCCAGCGCCTTGGCCAGCTGATGCGAGCCGACGACGAACGCGCCGCCAAAAGCGGTATGAGACAGGAATACCAGCTTCATCGTGTGGTCTAAAGCGCTCCGCGGTCGGCCAATTGCTGGCTGGCACGCAATCGATCACCGTATAGTAACGGCACAATCGCTTGCCCACGATGGATATGTTCGATGCGCGTCAGCGTCATCATCAACACTTACAATTACGAGCGCTTCCTCGCTATTGCAGTCGACTCAGCGCTGCGGCAGACACACCCGGACGTCGAAGTGATCGTGGTCGATGACGGCTCCCTCGACGGCTCCGTGGCTCTGCTTAAGCGGTACGGTGCCGCGATTACGCTGGTGGTCAAGAACAATGGGGGCCAGGGCTCGGCCTACAATGCGGGCTTCGAGCGGGCTTCCGGGGAGCTCGTGATCTTTCTCGATGCTGACGATTGGCTGTACCCGGCCGCGGCGGCTGAGGCGGCGGCGGTGTGGCGAGTTGGGGTAGTTAAAGTGCAGTTTCGTCTGGGATTGGTCGATGAAAGCGGCGCGCCGCTCGGACGCTATGTGCCCCGATCGATGCACGACCACAAGGCCTTGAGCTTGGTGCAACGTTTCGGCTGCTACGGATCCCCTCCGGGTTCCGGGAATGCGTTCGCTGCCGGCTTTCTTAAAAAAGTTCTGCCGCTGGAAGCGGACCGGTGGCGGACCGCGGCGGACACGGTCCCGATTGTGCTGGCCCCGCTGTACGGCGACATCGTGTCGATCCCGAAGATCCTGGGCGCCTATCGATTGCACCGGCGAATGAGTGCCGAGGATCTCCTGTTCAACAACGCGCCGGAAGGACTGTGGCAGGAATTCGCCCGTATCGAGGACAGCAAGGAGCTGGTCGTCACCGCGCTATCACATCAAGGGACGCCGCTCTCCCGGCCCCTCTTGCTGGCGCCCTGGGAATGCCGTATTGCCACGCTGTGCGCGCGCTTTGGGGGCAAGAGCCCAGCTCCGGAGGCACTGCGTGCACGGTCACGGCATTTGTTCCGCTTCACGCTCCATTCGATCTGGCAGTGGCCGGAATGGGGCTGGATGCACAAACTGCTACTGTCCTGCTGGACTGTGGTGGTGCTCTACGCCCCCAATGGCCTCGCCAGGCGCCTGGCCGTCAAACACCGGCAACTGAGCGGTGTGCCGGAGCCAGGTGCCGGTTAGGCGGACAGCTGTGCCCACTGCGGCTCGAAGCGCCGCCGCAGCGCTGCGAGCAGTGGCGCCTCGACAAATCGATAAACGCCCAGCGCCACCAATAGGCAAAACACCAGCCCGGCGTCGATGTAAAGCCAACCGATCGGCGGCAGCGCCAGCCACACCCACACCAGCGCCAGTGCATTGAGCGCAAACGGGTGCGATAGGTAGAACGAGTAGGAGGCATCACCGCCGATCGCGAGCGGGCGCACGGACCACTCGGGCCCCAGTGCGAAAGCGGCCACCAGGACGAAGGCCGGCAGACCGCCCCAGATCCATTCCGCTACGTAGGGCGAATGTCCAAGCAGGGACATCATCGCAAAAGCAGCGACGATCAAGCCGCCTTGGCACAACCACGACAACCGGAGCTGCCGTAAGTAAAGCTCTGCCAATAGAATTCCCAGCAGAAACTCGAGAATGATGGGATCGGACCAGAACCGCAGCGCCGTAGCCGTCATGGGCACGAAGCGGTGCAGTACGGCCAGAGCGATAAAAGCGGCGAACAGGCCGATGAGGGCCACCCGCTTTCGGAAGAGCAGCGCCAGCGTAAAGCACGCATAGAAGAACATCTCATATTCCAGCGTCCACCCGAGCAGCAGGATGGGCTTGATGCCCCCATCCATTCTGGTGACCGGGTAGAAGAGCAACGAGCCGACGACCGTCGACAGCGATGCGTCGGTGTGATGCACCATGGCGTTGAATTGCCAGATCGACAACAGCATCAGTATCGTAAATAGCCAATACAGTGGCACGACCCGCAGGATGCGTCGCTTAAGGAATTCGCCGGCATAGCCCTTGGAGCCAAAGTGCGTGCTGGTCAGGTAGTACATGATGAAGCCACTGACGATGAAGAACACATCGATACCGGTGCCCCACTCGATACCAGAGCGGTCCGTGACGGCCTGCATCTGCGGGATCTTCTGGTCGACCGTCGCCCGCAGGAGGTGAGCGAACAACACCATCAGGGCTGCGACAAACCGCAGGATCTGAATATTGGGAAGATACGATTGGCGGGCCACTGGGGGCGACAATGTACCTGATTGTCGGCAGAGAAGTGCCGCGCCATGCCTCTAGAGGTGGCTAGTAATGCGGCGGCTTTTCGAATGGGTCCGCCTCCGGGCCGCCTGTCGCCTCGAATGTATCAAGCCGATCGGCGAGTGCGCGCCCGCGCGCTGCCAGCGCGTCGATCTGCCGCTGCTGGTTCAAGACCGCCTCGCTGAGCTCCTGCAGCGAGCGTTCGAGGTGGGCGAGTTTGATTTCAATCGCCTCAAAGCGGGAAGGGTCTGTGCTATCCATAAGCGCCGCTCATCACAAAGAAATGGTCACGCATTTCGGCGCATTCTAGATCGCAATACCGGGCTGTCGTCGCTCGGCGACAGCCCGGACGTGGCCCTTAGGGCGCGGCCTTCGATGCCTCGACGGCTTCGTGCAGTTCCCGCTCGGCTCCGTGCAGGAATTCCTCGGCCTTGGCCCCATGGCCGGCCATGTCGTAATGATTGGCCGCGCGCGCCCGATCCATCTCGTGGATCGCCTCGACCACGTGCGTGTGGACGGCGTCCAGGTCGTGCCAGTCATGGACCCGATCCGCGATGGCCACCGCACCGGCGCCCAGCGACAGGCAAGCCAAACCCAATACCAATGAGTGCTTCATGGTTTGATTCCTTTCAACAGCTTAGGGAGGGAAGGGGAGATTTGAACCCGGCGGGTCCCCGCGCATTGTGTCGGGGGCCCGCCGTGGTTCCGGGAGCGGACGTTTCCGTGGGGCGAGGCTCAAATCCGAGCAGATCAAAGGGCTGCTGGGAGTCTCGGGGCCACATCTTCGCCGTCAGATCAAACGATACGTCCGCGCAGATGAATCGTGCCTGAATGATCGCGCGTATAGTGTGCAGGTCTTCGCACTTTCCAATTCCAGAATAAGTTTTCAGGGAGACGTCAAACATGAAATTCAAATCGACTCTCGTTGCGGCTGCCCTTCTGAACGCGGTACTCGCACTGCCGTTGACGATGGCGGGAGGTGTCGCGAGCGGCGCCGAGCTGTCATTGGATCCGGCGGTGGGCACCTGGGCGCTCAATCTGGGCAAGTCGCAGCTGGACGCGAGCAGCCCGGCACCGAAAAGTTCGGTGCGTACCTATTCGGCGACACCGGATGGACTGAAGGTGGCGATCCACACCGTGAAGGCGACCGGGGAGCCGCACGATATGAGCTCCTCCTTCAGCTACGACGGCAAGCAGCACCCGGCCACAGGCTCGGAGGACTACGACACCATCGCGGTCACGCGCACCGGCCCCAACGACTCCAAATCCGAGTTCATCAAGGGTGGCAAGGTCATCGGCCACTTGACGCGCAGCGTCTCCAAGGATGGCAAGACCATGACGATCACGTCCGATCTGACCAACGCCAAGGGCGTCAAGGTGCATGATGTCGGCGTGTACGACCGCCAATAACTCAAGGAGTCAGCTATGAACGCGGGGAAAGCCTTATTTCTGGGATCGGTACTGGCTTTGCTGGTGCCGGTGGTGATGGCGGCAGATGCCGCCGCCGACAGCTCGGTGGGCACCTGGAAGCTGAACGTGGCCAAGTCCACCTTCGGTTCCGGCGTGCCGCCGAAGAGCGAGACGCGGACCTACTCCGCCACCTCCATGGGCACTCACGTCGTGATCGAGCAGGAGGACTCCGCCGGCAAGAAAAGCAAGGCCGAGACGCTGCTGACCTATGACGGCCAGCCGCAGAAGATCGTGGGCAATGCCGATTTCGACACCGTGACCACCAAGCGCGTGGACAAGTACGAGACCACGGCCGACCTGATCAAGGGAGGCAAGGTCGTGGGCTCGCTGCGTCGCCTGGTATCGAAGGATGGCAAATCCATGACCATCAACCAGAAGCTCCTGAAAGCCGACGGCAGCACCGAGACCTCGCTGGGGACGTACGAGCGCTGAGGGGCCCCCAAAAAGGTACGCATTTACCGGCCACGCGCCCGTTGACCTCCGGCGCGTGGCCGGTATATTGGGGCTGACTGTTCCTTAAGTAACCGGGCTCCTCTGGATTCCGCCTCCCCCTGCTACGGGGTGTGAGCCCGGCACCGGAGCTCTATATAGATGAGTACCCAGAGCAACCGCGGCTTGGTCCGCGAGGCCTACGAACGCGATAGCTGCGGCTTCGGCCTCATTGCCAGCCTGGACGACAAGCCCAGTCATTGGCTGGTGCAGACCGCCATTTCCTCGCTCAACCGCCTGACCCATCGCGGTGCCATCGCCACCGACGGCAAGACCGGGGACGGCTGCGGCCTGCTGCTCAAAAAGCCCGAGAAATTCCTCAAGGCCATTGCCCGGGATGCGAAGGTAAAGCTGAGCCCCCGTTTTGCCTCGGGTCTGCTGTTCCTGAGCACGGACCCGGCACTCGCGGCCCGCGCACGGGCGGAATTGAAGATCCAGCTCGAGTTCGAGGAGCTGACCCTGGCCGGAATCCGGGTGGTGCCGACCAGTGCCGACGCCTGCGGCCCCGAGGCCCTCAAAACCCTGCCGGTCATCGAGCAGGTGTTCGTCAACTGCCGCGGCACCGATAACGACGAGGCCAGCTTCAACCGCAAGCTGTTCCTGGCCCGGCGCCGGACCGAGAAGATCTTAGGAACGGACGGCGGGTTCTACTGCCCCAGCCTCTCCGCCAGCACCATTGTTTACAAGGGCATGGTCATGCCCCAGCACCTGGTCGAGTTCTACCCCGACCTGGCTGACCCCCGGCTCGAAGCCTCGGTGGCCGTGTTCCACCAGCGCTTCTCGACCAATACCTTGCCGCAGTGGCGCCTGGCGCACCCGTTCCGGCTGCTGGCGCACAACGGCGAGATCAACACCATTGAGGGCAACCGCCAGTGGGCTGTGGCCCGCGCGCCGGTGCTGCGCTCGCCGCTGCTGCCGGATCTCTCGGACATCCTGCCGCTGGTCTCGCTCGAGGGGTCGGACTCCCAGAGCCTGGACAACATGCTCGAGGTGCTGCTCATGGGCGGCCTCGATATCCCGCAGGCGCTGCGCCTGCTGATTCCGCCGGCCTGGCAGGCGGTGGACACGATGGATTCTGACCTGCGCGCGTTCTACGAATTCTATTCGGCGCACATGGAGCCCTGGGACGGACCGGCCGGCCTGGTGCTGACCGATGGCCACTACGCGGCCTGCACCCTGGATCGCAACGGCCTGCGCCCGGCGCGCTTCGTGATCACCAAAAACCGCCACCTGACCATTGCCTCCGAGACCGGGGTCTGGGACTACGCGCCCGAAGATGTGGTGCGCAAGGGCAAGCTCGGGCCCGGTGAGATCCTGGCGCTGGATATGCAGACCGGGACGCTGCTCGAGACCCGCGATATCGACAACATGCTCAAGGCCCGCCATCCCTACAAGGCCTGGCAGAAGAAGGGCGTGCGGTATCTGGAGTCCGACCTGATCGATCCGCGCCTCGCCGCCGAGCCCATGGACCGGGAGACGCTGGCCATCTATCAGAAGATGTTCGCGGTTTCGGCCGAGGAGCGCGAGGATGTGATCCGCACGCTGGCCGATGATGAGAGCGAGGCCATCGGCTCCATGGGCGATGACACGCCCATGCCGGTGCTCTCGCACAAGCCGCGCGCGCTGTACGACTATTTTCGCCAGCAGTTCGCCCAGGTCACCAACCCGCCGATCGACCCCTTGCGTGAATCGATCGTGATGTCGCTCTCGACCCAGATTGGCCCCGAGTGCAATGTGTTCGTGCCGGTGCCGGAACACGCGCGGCAGATCGTGCTCAACTCCCCCATCCTTTCGCAGCGCAAGCTCAGGCAGATCCTGGCCTCCGAGGATGTGGTCGAGGCCAACGAATTCATTGATCTGCAGTATGAGCCCGAGGAAGGCCTCAAGGCCGCGCTGCTGCGCATCTGTCGCCAGGCCGAGGAAGCAGTGCGTGACGGCAAGCTGGTGCTGCTGCTGTCGGATCGGTATCTGGTGCAGGGCCGGCTCCCGGTCCACGCCCTGCTCGCCACCGGCGCCGTGCACCACCGGCTGGTGCAGACCGGGCTGCGATGCCGCTGCAACATTCTGGTGGAGACCGGCACCGCGCGCGACTCGCATCATTTTGCGTGTCTCATCGGCTACGGCGCGACGGCCGTGTATCCCTACATGGCCTACCAGACCCTGTTCGAGATGATGCGCAAGGGGCAGGTCGACATGGGCGGGCGCGAACGCCGCGAGCTCGGCCGCAGCTACCGCCGCGGCATCCGCAAGGGTCTCTACAAGATCATGTCGAAGATGGGTATCTCGACCGTCTCGAGTTACCGCGCCGCGCAGCTGTTCGAAATCGTCGGTCTCGGCAGCGAGGTCGTGGACCTGTGCTTCCTGAATACCCCCAGCCGCATCCAAGGGGCGGATTTCGAGGATCTGGAGAACGACACCAAGTACATGGCGATGCGCGCCTGGAACCCGCGTTCCCAGCCCGAGCAGGGTGGTCTCTATAAATATGTGCACGGCGGGGAGTACCACATGTACAACCCGGATGTGATCGGCGCGCTGCAGGCGGCGGTGGTCGGTGGCGACTATGAGCAGTACCAGCTGTTTGCGAAGCTGGTCAATCAGCGGCCCGCCTCGACCCTGCGTGACCTGCTGGGATTCAAGCGCACCGCAATTCCGATCCCCATCGAGGAGGTCGAGCCGCTCGAGGCCATCCTGGCGCGCTTCGATGGTGCGGGCATGTCGCTGGGCGCGCTCTCGCCCGAGGCGCACGAGGCACTCGCGATTGCGATGAACCGCTTAGGGGGCCGCTCCAACTCGGGCGAGGGCGGCGAGGATCCCGCACGCTACGGCACCGAGAAGAATTCCAAGATCAAGCAGGTGGCATCGGGGCGCTTTGGCGTCACGCCCGAGTACCTGACCAATGCCGAAGTGCTGCAGATCAAGATATCGCAGGGCGCCAAGCCCGGCGAGGGCGGACAGCTGCCGGGGCACAAGGTCAACGAGATGATCGCGCAGCTGCGCTTTGCCCGGGCCGGCGTCGGCCTGATCTCCCCGCCGCCGCATCACGATATCTATTCGATCGAGGATCTGGCGCAATTGATCTTCGATCTCAAGCAGGTGAACCCGAGCGCGCTGGTGTCGGTCAAGCTCGTGGCCGAACCCGGCGTCGGCACCGTGGCCGCCGGTGTCGCCAAGGCCTACGCGGACCTGATCACGATCTCCGGCTACGACGGTGGCACCGGCGCCTCGCCGCTGTCCTCGATCAAGTATGCGGGCACGCCGTGGGAGCTGGGGCTGGCCGAGACGCACCAGACCCTGCGCGCCAACGACATGCGCCATCGCGTGCGGGTGCAGACCGATGGCGGACTGAAGACCGGCGTGGACGTCATCAAGGCGGCCATCATCGGCGCGGAGAGTTTTGGCTTCGGCACCGCGCCCATGGTGGCGCTGGGCTGCAAGTACCTGCGCATCTGTCACCTGAACAACTGCGCCACCGGCGTGGCCACCCAGCACGCGGTGCTGCGCTCGAAGTTCTTCATCGGCATGCCGGAAATGGTCATGCACTATTTCCGCTTCGTGGCGCAGGAATGCCGGGAACTCATGGCTTCCTTAGGGGTGCGGCGCATGGCCGACCTGATCGGCCACACCGAGTACCTCGAGATCCTCCCCGGTGAGACCTCCAAGCAGCGCAAGCTCGATCTGACGCCGTTGCTGTCGGATGCCGATCTGGTCTCGGATCGCTCCCACATCTGCACCCAGCCCTCGAACGCGCCTTTCGACAAGGGCGAACTCGCCGAGCGCATGCTGGCCGACATGCTGCCGGCCATCAAGCGCCAGTCGGGCGGGGAGTGGACGTACGAGGTGAAGAACTTCAATCGCTCCATCGGCGCGCGCCTCTCGGGCGAAATCGCGCGACACTGGGGCAACAACGGCATGGCCGAGGCCCCGCTCGTGGTCCAGCTCAACGGCTCCATCGGCCAGAGCTTTGGCTGCTGGAATGCGGGCGGCCTGCACCTGTACCTCGAGGGCGATGCCAACGACTATGTCGGCAAGGGCATGGCCGGCGGCCGCATCGTGCTCAAGCCGCAGCAGGCCTCCACCTTTGTGGCGCGCAACACCATCATCATGGGCAACACCTGCCTGTACGGCGCCACCGGCGGCCAGCTCTACGCGGCCGGCCAGGCCGGCGAGCGCTTCGCGGTGCGCAATTCGGGCGCCATCGCCGTGGTGGAAGGCACCGGCGATCACTGCTGCGAGTACATGACCGGCGGGGTGGTCTGCGTGCTCGGTCGCACGGGACTGAACTTCGGCGCCGGCTTCACCGGTGGCTTCGCCTACGTGCTCGACCAGGATCGCTCCTTCGTCGATCGCTACAACCACGAGCTGATCGATATTCTCAGGCTCACCAACGAGTCCATGCTCAGTAACGTGCAGCACCTGCAGGAGCTCATTCGCCTGCATGTCACCGAGACCGGCAGTGTCTGGGGCGATGAAATCCTGAGCGACCTGCGTTCCTTCATCGGCCATTTCTGGCTGGTCAAGCCCAAGGCGGCCTCGATCGATTCCCTGATCGAGAACCTGCGCGCCGCGGCCTGATCGCCGCGCCACCGCACTGCACCGCCACCGCCGCCATGGTCGACAAGACTCTGCAGTTCCTGGAATTCCCGCGCCGCGAGCCCGAGAAGCTCGCGGTGGCCGAGCGCGTGGTGATGTTTAACGAGATCTACGCGCGCTACGAACCGGAAGTGGCCGCGCAGCAGGCGGGGCGGTGTCTGTCCTGCGGCAACCCGTTCTGCGAGTGGAAGTGCCCGGTGCACAACTACATCCCCAACTGGCTCAATCTTTTGAGCGAAGGCAAGCTGTTCGAGGCCGCCGAGCTCTCCCATCGCACCAATTCCCTGCCCGAGGTGTGTGGCCGCATCTGCCCGCAGGACCGGCTCTGTGAAGGGGCCTGTACGCTCAATGATGGACTGGGCGCGGTGACCATCGGCTCGATCGAGAAGTACATCACCGATGAGGCCCTCGCCCAGGGCTGGCGCCCCGATATGTCGGGCGTGCGACACACCGATAAGCGCGTGGCCATCATCGGTGCCGGGCCTGCGGGTCTGGGCTGCGCCGACATCCTGGTACGCAACGGCGTCAAGCCGGTGGTGTTCGATCGCTATGCGCGCATCGGCGGGCTGCTGACCTTCGGCATTCCGCCCTTCAAGCTCGAAAAGCAGGTCGTCGAGCGGCGCCGCGAGCTCATGGAAGGCATGGGCGTGGAATTTAAGCTCGGTGTCGAAGTCGGGGCCGGTGCCGGGCAACTGCCCTTCGAGGCGCTGCTGCGCGATTTCGATGCGGTGTTTCTGGGCATGGGCACCTATAACTCGGTGCGCGGCAATCTGCCGGGCGAGGATCTGCCCGGTGTCTACGAGGCATTGCCCTACCTGATCGCCAACATCAATCGCGAGTTACAGCTTCCTGGGGCCGAGGCGGGCTTCATCGATTTTAAGGCTAAGCGCGTGGTGGTCATGGGCGGCGGCGATACCGGCATGGATTGCAATCGCACCGCCATTCGCCAGGGCGCGGAATCGGTGACCTGCACCTACCGCCGCGATGAGATGCACATGCCCGGCTCGCGCCGCGACTACAAGAACAGCCGCGAGGAGGGCGTGGAGTTTCTCTTCAACTGCCAACCCATCGAGCTTCTGGGCACCGACCGCGTCGAGGGCGTCAAGGTGGTGCAGACGCGCCTGGGGCCGCCCGGCCCCCGTGGCCGGCGCCTGACCGAAAATGTCGCCGGCTCCGAGCGCGTGATTCCCGCCGATGCGGTGATCGTGGCATTCGGCTTCCAGCCCAGTCCGCCGCCGTGGTTCGACAGCCATGCGATTGCGCTGCACGCCAATGGCCGCGTGCGCGTGACCGCCGCCGCGCAGCGGCCGTTTCAGACCACCAACCCCAAGGTGTTCGCGGGCGGCGACATGGTGCGCGGCTCCGACCTCGTGGTCACCGCGGTGTTCGAAGGCCGCGAGGCGGCGCGCGGCATCCTGGATTACCTGAACGTCGGTTGAGGCCATGGCGGCGGCGATCCCGATCGGGCAGGTGCTGACCACGCAGCGGCTGCGTCTCGAGCCCTGTCATCCCGACCACCTCATCGGCCTGCAGACCCTCAATGCCGACCCGGTGGTGATGCAGTACATCACCGGCCGCCCTGAGACCCCGCAAGAGACCGCCGCGATGATCGAGCGCGTGCAGGCGCGCTGGGCAAAGTGGGGCTACTCGTGGTGGACCTTCATCGAGCGCGATTCGGGCCAGGTTATCGGCGCCGGCTGCATTCAGAACCTGCGCCGCTCCGGTAGCGAACCGGATGCCGCCTGTCCCCTTGAGATCGGCTGGCGCCTGCGGCAGGACCGCTGGCATCGGGGACTGGCCAGCGAGGCCGCCGTGGCCATGGCCGCCTTCGCTTTCGATACCCTCAAAGCCCCGACGCTTTACGCCGTCTGCGATCCCGGCAATCCGGCCTCGCTGGCCGTCATGCGGCGCCTCGGCATGCGTGAGCGCGGGGTGGAGCGGTGGTATGAGCGGCCCCTGACGACCTGCGAGATCACGGCCGCCGAATGGCGCGCCGGCCACCCCTTGGGCCGATGAGGTGAGCCATTTCAAATTTAGTTGCCATGGCAACTATTAATTGCGAACGTGACGCGCTTGCAACGCGATAGCGCGCCGGGCAGGGAGAATTCGAATCATGGGCGTCCAGGCTTCCGACCTGCGCGAGAAAGTCCGCCACGCCGAGGTGCTGCGCGTGGGCGTCGGCGGCCCGGTGGGGTCGGGCAAGACCGCGCTGGTGGACCTGCTGTGCAAGCGCCTGCGCGACCGTCTCGACATCGCGGTCGTCACCAATGACATTTACACGCGCGAGGACGCGGAGTTCCTGATTCGAAGCCAGGCGCTGCCGGCCGAGCGCATCCGAGGTGTCGAGACCGGCGGCTGCCCGCACACCGCGATTCGCGAAGACGCCTCGATGAACCTGGCCGCCATCGACGGGCTGCTGCGCCAGTTCCAGCAGCTGGACCTGGTTATCGTCGAGAGCGGCGGCGACAACCTGGCCGCCACCTTCAGCCCCGAACTGTCCGACCTGACCCTCTACGTCATCGATGTCGCCGCCGGCGACAAGATTCCGCGCAAGGGCGGACCCGGCATCATCAAGTCGGACCTGCTCATCATCAACAAGATCGATCTCGCACCGCATGTGGGCGCCTCGCTCGAAGTCATGGACCGCGACGCGCGCAAGATGCGCGGCGAGCGCCCGTTCGTGTTCACGAACCTGAAAACCGGCCAGGGCCTGGACACGGTGATCGAGTTCATCCTGCGCGAGGGCATGCTGGAGTAACGCGGATGCTGGATGTCCACGCGCCCCACGAGCGCGCTCATAGCTGGTCGGATTTTTTCATACATATCGCGACCATCGTCATCGGGCTGCTGATCGCGGTGGGCCTCGAGCAGACCGTGGAATTCTTCCATCACCGCCACCAGGCCCGCGAGGGGCTTGCGCTGCTGCGCCGGGAAGTCGATGCCAATCGCGAGAAGCTGCAGTATGACGCCAAGGTGCTGGCCTTCTCGGAGCGCGAGCAGCGCGGCAAACGGTGAGGGGAATCCTCGGTTCAACTATGTGGGCATCCTTCACGGATGATCTCCGACCCTAGAGCGAGGCAGCCCCGCGACGCAAACATGTCATGCGGTAACCAACCCGCGAATATCAGTGTGATCCATCGTCGTCTAAATCTGCCGCGCGTCGCGTTGCCCATCCGGTGCGAACAGCCCTACCCAAGGAGCACTACGTGAAAAAGATCGCGAAGATCACCCCTGCCCCTATTGCTAAGGTCGGGCCATATCAGTTGACCGACTCCGCATCCACATGTCGCTGCCGGAATTCGCGCGGCGTGCAGGCGACCTCTCGCTTGAAGAACTTCGCAAAATTGGCGGGAACCCCGAATCCCAGCTGCTCCCCAATCAGGGCAATCGACATCGTTGAATGTACCAGCAGACGCTTCGCTTCCAGAATGATCCGTGATGCGATGACGGCCTTCGCCGTCACATCGGCCAGCTGCATGGCAGCGCGCGTCAGGCTTTTTTGCGTGCACCCCATACGATCGGCGCACTGAGCCACCTGGTGCCACTCGGCGAAGTGACTTTCCACGAGCTGCTGAAAGATTTTGCATCCTGCCGGGGCGTTCTAAGGTTCGACCCTGAGTTGATTCCGACGCATCAAGAAGACGATCGCTCCGACAGGTACTGACAGACATATCGTCCACTGTCCATAAAGCGGAGCGAAGGCCCCAGCGCTGAGAAGCTGGATATTCAATAGCGAAAACGCCCACTGACCTGTCGTCCAATTCAACGCAAGCTTTCCGATTCCGAATATTACAAATAGAACCCAAGGCCACTTCCGGCCCCTTAACTTGGTTTTAATACAGATGGCGAGGGTAAGAAGAGTAAACAATGGCAAAACAATGGCCAACCCCAGAACCAGATACTGAAATGCCGATTTCCCACCAAGCACAAATTTATTTCGCTCCTCGATGGAGTTTGGCTCTGGGTAGATATTCAGGCCGACGATGGTTGTAGGTCCGCCGTCCTTCTTAGTCGCAACGTTGGCCACCATCCATTTTCCAGAGAAGTTATATTCAAAAGTCAAATTCACTGTCTCGAATCCCGACGCCTTCAGTCGATTGGCCCCGATCAAAGTCACTGACGTGGGTTCGCCAGCAGGAACCAACGCGGCCATTGAAACCAATGTACCGTGCATGGACGACGTAGCGATGCTTGGGTCTATAGTCGCCTCGATAACGTCGTAGTGCTGTTGCCTCAAGAGGTCAATGTAGTGCCTGGCATCAGACTGTTCCGACGGAGAGGCGAAGTTCTGCAGCATGTTCTGCTGGCTGCAAGCCACGATCGCGGTCAGAAGTATCGACAGGAGAAGGTGACGTCGCATTTGGGTCTCCAGTGCTAACTAAAATAGCCAGGACCGAATTGCCAGTCGACCTGTTGTATCTCAAAACGGCCAAGTACTTCCGGGCGGGCAACTTGCAGAGCGAACGCGGTCTTTTTTTCCGAGGGTTGCCGTAAGTGATTGGTAAATGGATAGGAATGCGATTCGTGAAGTCCCCGATCTGTCGGGAAGTGTGAGTCGGGTTCAGCATCCATACAGCTTAAAGCGGCAATATTGGCGCTCGGGAACCTGCCCGATGACACTCAGAACCTCACGGAGAAGACTTATGAAAAAAGCAATCAAGCCGGCGGTGTCCGGCTTGCTGTTGACATTGTTCGTCACCTTGCCGTTCGCCGCTAATGCCGACCTGCCGGGAAAGCATCCGGCGTATCTGCACGCCCTCACGGACCTGCGCAGCGCGCGCTGGATGCTCGAGCATCGTCCGGGAGACCCGGCAGTCAGTGGCCGAGAGGATCAGTCGATCACCGAGATTGATGCGGCAATCGGCGAAATCAAGCGCGCCGCGATCGATGACGGCAAAGACATCCACGATCACGCGGGGGTAGATGCACCCGCGGATCGACCGGGGCGGCTGCACAAGGCGCTGGAGTTGCTGCGCAAAGCGCACGACGATGTCGCCCGCGAAGAAGACGATCCGGCGACTCGTGGCCTGCGCGATCGCTCGGTGGGACATATCGATGGCGCCATTCACGCCACCGAACATGCGATCCACGACGTCGAAGCTGGGCGCTAGTAACCAATCGGCAATTCATGCGATTCCCTCGGCTCGACACAGCGAACCTGCGTCGAGCTGAGGTGCGATCGGTTACTCGGTGCCGGCGCAAACACCCGAGGTACAGTTCCGGTCAGCGCCGGAATTTCGTAATGAGCGTCACTCCTGGCCTGGTACACCTAGCCGATTTGCCCCGCTGTTATACACATGTTATAACAGCGCCCTGGCTGTGTGGAGAGCTGAATGGCTGCAGTCGTCAAAGTGCGAAAGGTCGGCAACTCCCTCGGAGTGATTCTGACGCGGGATATGGTCGAATCCCTAGGAGTCTCGGAGGGCGATGAGCTCTTCGCGATTCGCACCCCCGAAGGGATTCGGCTAACGCCCTACGATCCCGACTTCGCCGATGCCATTAGCTCCACCCGGGACTACATGCGCCGGCATCGCGATGCGATGCACGCGCTTTCAAAGAAGTGAAGAATCTCAAATGGGTCTCGAGCGCACTGGCGATCGCGATCCACGAAGAGGCGATCTACGAGTTCGGTGGCCTTTCAGGCTTGCGCGATGCGCGATTGCTTGAGAGCGCGCTGGATCGTCCGCGAAATCTCAATGCCTTAAAGCCCAGGAGCACGCTATTCCAACTGGCGGCTTCTCTGGGTGTTGGCTTCGCCAAGAATCATGCGTTTAATGATGGTAACAAGCGCACGGCGCTGCTGACCACTCGAGTGTTTCTCTATCTGAATGGCCAGCTGCTGGAGCCGGCTCAAGACGATGAGGTCATGACAATAGTTGCCCTGGCAGAAGGCTCCTTGGGAGAAGCGGCGTTTGCCGCGTGGCTCAAGGCTAATTCGAGTCCTCGGTAGCAAAGGCGTGTCGGCTCTGGCGTAGGAGCGGGTTTTGCGATGCGCGGGCTCTGCGCGCTGGCATTCGGCATCACCGCATTCGAGCATCACTCCCGTTCGATTCGCGCGGCGTAGCAGCCCCGCTGGGCGTAGTGGGCCTGGATGTACGCAACCGAGTCATTGCTGAGCAGGCGCTCGACGGTCTCGCGCGCCTGTCGTCCGTCCACGAGGGTCGCATCCACCATCATGTGCGCGGCATCGAACGCGCGCAGCGACAGCATGCGCCGCTGCATCACCTCGGGGATCTCATCGATGACGCTGACGCATTTCTGCGCGCCTTCGCGCACGAAGATGGCGTGACTGGCGCGATACGGTGTATCGGCAGCCTGGTGGGTGTAGTTCACCAGCAGTG